>ERZ779922.522-NODE-522-length-32976-cov-3.858176_pt1 | contig 32976 bp, 36 predicted proteins | sample MGYA00511544_ERZ779922 | MGnify/ENA primary metagenome ERZ779922 (study PRJEB29588, sample SAMEA2154516) | human gut metagenome | biome: human gut; feature: human-associated habitat; material: faeces | place: Denmark | collected 2008/2010 ... | reverse complement strand
CGTCGTCCCGCACCGTTTCGGAGGCGGCATTGGCGAGCAGCTCCGCGCCTTCCTCCTCCGTGGAGATCCGGGACAGAGCCAGCCCGGTGTCCCGGAGCTTCAGCACCCGGGACTGCTGCTTGACGATATCCACGTACATTTTGCAGTTCGCGGCGGTGGGGGTAATGTTCATCAGCTGGACGATAAAATCCTTGTACGAGTCGCCCACGACATTCAGCACCGCGACCGGGTCAACCGGCTTTCCGGTGGTGTACAGCTCCCGGATAGCCCGGTACAGCGACCGGTAACTCTCACAGAAATCTTCCTCTGCCAAGCCGAACACCAGGAAGCTCGCGCACCGATCATCAATCAGGACGGAACCGAGGACACTCTGCTGCGCCTGCATCCAGGCTTCATAGGAAACGCTACTCAAAGTATTCCACCTCCGGCTCCACGTGCCCAACTTGGACACCGTAGTTATCATGCAGCCAGCGGTTAAAATCGTCCGGCTTCGTGATGGGGTAAAGCTTTTCCCAGTTGGATTCAACCGACTGGGACAGTACATAGCGCATGGCAGCGAGCCGATACTCCGGGAAGTCCGCCGAGTAGTCCAGCAGCTTCTTCGCGTGCCGCCCGGCGGCGTTCACCGTCAGGATGGGCTTCTTCTTGGCCTTACGCATTTCCGCGAATGCGTGCAGGTCGCCGATAAGCTTCGTCGTTTCCTCTGGATCAGCGTCCAGCCGGACAGCCCAGTTGTTGAACCAATCGAGCAGCTCCTGATCCGTCAGATACGCCTTCGGCGCTCTCGCTTTATTGATTATTTTATTATTATTACAATTATTTTTTATAACCCCGTCAGATTTGGCGGGGTTAACCCCGTCAGGATTGACGGGGTTTCGAGGGCAGACTTCCACCGTAAAGATTTTGCGGAGGGTTCCGCGCCCGCCTGACCCGTCTTCAATTCGTATGTAGCCGCTGTCCAGCAGCTGCTTGAGCGTCCGCTGAAGGCTCCTTTCTTCCACATTCAAGTACCGCATCAGCGTCGAATTTTTGGCAAACGCGAACCCGTAGCTGTTGGACATACAGGAAATCAGCCCATACAGGAGCTTCGCCCGATCACTGATCTCCCGATCAAACAGGACGCGCGCAGGAATATTTGCCCACGCGGAGAATTGCTCCCGTGGGATCTGTTCAGCCATTGTAGTGCCCCCTTTATTAAATTTGTTCTTCGCCCAGGTGAGGGCTGTCCCACGGCCATTTCACCGAACGCCGAAGCGGTGGCAGAGGCAAACCGTTGTTCTCCAGATTCACCAGCTGCCCATAGGTAAGGCCCCGGGCTTCCGCCCGTGCGTCCTGCTCCTCAAAGGTATACCGGGGCTTCGGCGGCGTCGGGGGCGACACGACGGCTGTCTTGTACCGCTTATTCGGGCGGCACGCATAACAGAGCCGTTTCCGCCCAGTGGGCAGAAGCTTCCCGCACTTTGTGCAGCGCGTCCGTGGATCTTTGTATCGGATGTCCGTAGTTCTCACCCTCTCCGGGATAAAGTGGAGAGCAGCGCAGGAGTCGAACCTGCTCCCTCCCGCCGTGCTGCGGGAGCGCATCCTCATGCGCCAGCTGCCCATATGGGAGGGCTGTTCTTCCCCGGTACGCCCTCAGCTTCCGGCATTGGTCCGCACTACAAGGCCCGCCGCGAGGGGGACTCGAACCCCACTATGCCGCCGGGCGGGTGCTTGATCTCACCCTGCGGGAGGGTGTGATCTCACCCAGCCCGACGCCCACGCCATCGGGTCGCGGCATGTGTGCAGTACCGCGCGGCCGGTCTGTCCCGGCTGTCATGCGTAACTGACTTCCGCATTGCCACTGCGTTCTACCCTTGCAGAGGGCGCGCCCCTTCCAATAGGCCGGGCCTCGTTTGCTTGCTGGCTGTTCCACCCATCGACGCGCTGCCAACATACGCGGTTTCATTCCGGGGAGAATCATCCCTGGCGGGCATGGTTCCGGAATTCCGTCCGGAGCGGCACCTTTTTCCGCAGTGTGAGGCGGTGCTGGGTTTTACGCAAACTTGCCAAAAACGGAGCGTTCCAATGTCTTTCAGGGACCGCGGTTACGCACAACTACACCCCTTGGTAGCGGGATTCCGCCCGCCGCGGCCCCGTCTTTCCGGGGTGCCAGTATGGGGAGAAAGGAGAGTATCCGGGAGACCGGAATCGAACCGGCCTTCAGTTGGAAAGGGTCCAATCCAACGCGCCTGCGGGAGGTCTTCAGACCGCATCCAGGCCCCGGTGGGATGCCGCGTTATTCGCCACACGGCTCAGGGGCGTACTCATCCACCAGACGCCGGAGGACGTCCTTGTTGGCAGCCGCCCACGCTCTGGCGACCTGCTCCCAGGCCTTGTCCAGCTGCTCCTGGGTGTATGTATAGGCGTCCTTGACCGCCCCGGTCTCCCGGGATATCACGATAGGCATGGGCTACCCCCTCACTCCAGATAGCAGTGGGCGGGGTCGTTAAGACCCTTGACCACCAGCATCTTGTTCAGCCGGTCAAACTGCAGTGCCGTGATGGCGTCCAGCTGCCGAGCCATCTTTGCCGCGCCATACGTCTGATACACCAGATCTCGGCTGTGGCTGTTCAGAGCATACTGTGCGTCTTTTTCAAGCTGGTAAAATATGGTTCCGGAATCGTCCACAGAGTCCCCCCTATCTCGCCAGTGCGGCGGCACAGGCCACCAGCATGGCCATGACGGCGACGATCAGCGCCGCCATCTGCGCAAGCCACACAAAGTCCCACGGGCTGTCAAAATCCATGTTTTCCCCTCCTCATCCAGCTTTCTGGGAATCCTGCTGGCCTAGGGTGTAGCCTAGCTGCAGGGTCTGGAGAGCCAGGTGCATGGTGGTTTCGTCTGCGTTCAGGGCTTCCGTCAGTGCCTTGGCAATACGCTCAAGACTCATCTTTGCGGGCATCTTATCGCCTCCCCTTTATTGATAAATCAAAAATAGCACATCAAACCTGATTTGTCAATAATCAAATACCAAAAATATAAATAATTTTTTATTGACAAATAAAAGACGGCGTGATAGGATAAGCGCACAGGAGGTGAGTCACACGGACTTAACTACAATTGGCGGGAGAATTTGGGCGGTGAGAGCAGAGCATGGACTGTCCCGCAAGGAATTCTCAATCCGCCTTGGATGCCCAGAAGTGGAAATTGCGAACATCGAGTACAACAAACTGAAAAAGCCTGAGCAAAAGGAAAGTCTTTACCGTAACATCGCTACAACCTTTGGCGTCTCTCTGGACTGGATCAAAACCGGCGAGGGCGATATGTACGGTCCCGATCAGCACGATGAGATTGCCATGGCCTTTGGGGAGCTGGCCGCGAGGAAAGATCCGATTATCGATAGTTTCGTTCTGTTTCTCCGTAGCCGGACGCCTGAGCAGCTCGAACTGATCGCGGAGCAAATCGAGGCCTGTGCCGATTTTCTGCGTAATGACGGCAAAAAAACGGACTGACAAAAATGTCAGCCCGTTTTTGTCTATTTTTACGGGTTGCCCAACCCGTAAAGAATGGCTAAAATTATGGCATACGAAAGGACGGGAGGAAAGCTGGCATGGGATTTCGGTTCAGAAAGAGCATTAAGGCCGGGCCGCTGCGCATTAACTTGAGCAAATCAGGGATCGGATACTCATTTGGCGTGAAAGGGGCGCGAATATCTCACTCGGCAACTGGGAGAAAGCGCGCGACATTCAGCATCCCTGGAACGGGACTGTCGTACAGTAAAAGCCTGACCCACAAAAGAAAAAAGTCCACGAAAAGGACATCCACTAGTCATAAGCAAAGCAAATCGCCTGCCAAGAGGTACACAAAACAGATGCCAGCGGAACCGGCCGAGCCAATAGATATCGATTTGCACACTGCGAAAGGCTGGATGACGCTTATTGGAGCGATACTCGTCGCCTTGGTCACAAATCCAATCCCCACGTTGATCGGCATTTTCTTGCTATGCGTGCTTTGGCGTATGTCCCCATTGTATATTTGCGTTCCTGCCGCAGTTGCTGTCGTTGTTGCAATTGTGGTAGCAGTCGTTAAGCACAAGCATCGGTCTGAAAATCAAAAAAACAATGCCTCAAATCAGGTTGCAGCCGTCCCTACGCCAGAGATGACGAACGTTCTAAAAGATACCCCAATTGAGCGACTTGACTGCACCCCAAAAGTGTCCGCCGAGCCAGATGTTCCTCACGAAACGAAACCGATGCGTGAGATCGAAAAAACTGAGACACTTGGGGCTAACGCCCCAACTGAGCGGGTTGGAGTTGCTTCCACAGAAACAGAGCCAATGTTGGAGTCTAAAAAGCCTGAGACAGCCCGCCCAGCAGGTCGGGCTGAACCTGTCCAGCAGATCGAGTTTCCTCCTATACCAAAGCCTGACACTGAGTCTGCAAGAAACCCGAATGACGTCCGAGTCGAGCAGTTTGAATCTGCACTGCAAGCAATTCCCAGAGTTGGTATTCCTCTGTCAGCCCCTGCTGAAAAGCATCTACTAAAGGATATGCCAGATTACTCGTTCAGCAACATTACGAAAGCATCCCGAATCGATTCTATCTTCCCATTGGTATTTCTGGATGTCGAAACCACCGGCCTCTATCCGTCCAAAAGCGAAATTGTCGAAGTATCGGCTATCAAATTCAACTTAGGAATGGTTCCGGTATCCTGCCTCACAAGTCTGTGCAGACCTAGCAGACCGATTCCGGGGGAGGTGTCAGCCATCAATCATATCACGGATGACATGGTTAGGGATGCTCCGACATTCCGCGAAATTGCACCGGCGCTGACGGAATATCTCAGCGGATGCAACGTTGCTGGACATAATCTGGACTTTGACTTGCGGTTTATATTTGCTCATGGCGCAGAGATTCCAGATAATAAACGTTTCTATGACACTCTTGATCTTGCACACCTCACAATTCCCCAATCCCATGTTTGGAACTACAAACTTGATACGCTTTGCGGCTATTACGGCATCAGGCGCAGAGAGGCTCACAGGTCATTGTCAGACTGTTTCGCAACGTCTAAACTGTTTGCTTGTCTCGTTTTTGACAAAACGTCTCGGCGCTTGGAGGACGGCAACGGCGTGACACCATAATGCTTATCAAAGGGGCTCCCCTGTTGTGTCCAAATTGGACACAACCCGCCCGCCCCCAATTCCGGGAGCGGGCGGGTTGTTTTACTGAAGGTGGAGCTGCTGCTTCAGGGCAGCTTGCAGCGTCGCGGAGAAGTTCACGTCTGCCCGCTCAGCCATATCGTTGAGCCAGGAGGGGATGGAGAGCGTTTTCTTTACCGCTCTGTTGTCGAAAAACTTTCGGTATTCCACGGTGTCACAGGCGATGAGATTGACAAACTCATGATCGTTCACCCGGATATCCCGGATGGAAGACGGGGCGGGAATGGGCTGCCCGGCCTGCTCCATTTCGTACAGCGTCAGGCAAAGAACGTCGTTAGCCATTTTGATTCCCTCGCCCAGGGTTTCCGCAGAGGTGAAGCAATTCTCCAGATCCGGGAAGTTGATGGAATAGCCGCAATCCTCCTCGGTAAAGACTGCGGGGTATACATATTGCGCCATAGCTTAATCTCCTTTCAAGTGCCGGGGCAAGCGGGGGTCACTCGATCCCCGCCGCCTTTTTGATTGATTTAAGGGTTCCCGTCGGAACTTCTTCCGTCCTGTGCCGTCCCACCGGGAATTTCTTCTGGGTAATGGGGCTGTACCAGATGGAGTGATTTGCGCCCTCTTTCAGGATATAGCACCCGGCTTGCTTTATAAGCTTTTCCAATTCGCTATATCTCATTCTCTGCCTCCTTTCCCTTTGTCTGTCCATATTATAGCACGTATTAACACGTATGTCAATAGGAATTTACGTATTTTTACGTGATATTTTCGGCGCCCAAATTGGACACCGTTTTTTCTTTCCCAATGAATCCAAGCAGTAGATAGTAAGCCCGCCGAACCGTCAGGGTATCAGTCTGTTTCAACATTTGGTTGATAAGCCGCAGCCAGTTTTCGCGCATATCAGTTGTCTCTTTCATGGTGCCCGCTCCTTCTTCCGGTAATGTGTACAAATTGCCGGTTGATTTTTGTCGCTGACTGTGTTACGCTTCTGACAGTGGAGGCTGTCGGACCATTATGCATACTGCCTGCAATGCGCACTGCTCAACGCGACTGGTACGGCAGCGGCGTAAATCACGACAATCTGTCCCGCTCCTCTGCTGGCTTGATCATAGCAGACAGCCGGGCGGGATGTAAAGTTACAGTTATGTTAACCTTTGCGCTGACCCACAGATACAAAAGGATGTGCCCAATTTGGACACACGAGAGGTGACAGCTATGGCAAAACGCCTGCATGGGGCGCTCATCTGCGCCCGATACTCCACCGATAACCAAAATCCGGACAGCATCGAGGTGCAGGTAGCAAAATGCACCGAGTGGTGCCACACCCATAATATCCCCGTCTTGGGCGTATACGCCGACGAGGCCACCAGCGGCATGAAGGACACCCGCCCGCGTTATGCTGCCATGATGAGAGATCTCCGGGACGGGGTAGGGGACATGGTGGTGATCTACGACCAGTCCCGAATGTTCCGGAAAATGACGAGCTGGTTCTCCTTCCGGGATCAGCTGACACAGATGGGCGTGGATGTGGTATCCGTCACCCAACCCATGATCGGCAAGGATCTGAGAGACCCCACAAATTTCCTGACCGAGGGCAGCATGGCGCTTTTTAATCAGATCTGGGCGCTCCAGAGCCGCCAGAAGGTCATGGAAAAAATGCGCTTCATGGCAAAAAACGGTCAGCACACCGGCGGCAAGCCCGCTCTGGGCTATGAGGTCGTGGACGGCCGGCTGGCCATTTGCGAGGCAGAAGCAAAAATCGTCCGCCGAATTTTTGAAGAATACGGATCCGGGAAGTCCTACCGGGAGATCGTGGCCGGGCTGAACGCCGACGGGATCAAAACCAAGCGCGGCAGCGCCTTCGGGGCAAACTCCCTACACGATCTGCTCAAAAACGAAAAATACATCGGGACTCTGGTTTACGGCCAGCGCCCATACCGGGAGGACGGCACCAGAAATACCCATGCAGCAGCTGCCGATAGCATCCGCATCGAGAATGCGATCCCGGCGATCATCGACAAGGAGCTGTTTGCAAAAGTGCAGGACAAAATGGCCGCCAACAAACGGCAGCAGGGTGGAAGACCGCCCACAAAACGGGACTACCCGCTCAAAGGCAAGGTGTTTTGCGCCGAGTGCAAGTCGGCAATGACCATCAGCACCTCGCAAAAAATCTATGATTATTACAAGTGCAGCGGCAAAAAACGCCGACACGATTGTGACGGCGTAAATATCTCCGTGGATGTGCTGGAGCGGACCGTTGCCAACGCTGTCCGGCAGGTGCTGGGCAGCCCGAAGAACGTCGAGCGGCTCATTACGATCCTGCGGGATCAGAGCGGCGAGATTCAGGCGCAGGCCGTGGATGCGCTCCGGCAGCTGATAGCCCGGGAACGGGAGATTAGCCGGAAGTTGGACAATGCCACGGATGCTATCCTCGGCGGGCTGTCCAGCCCCACGCTGCTTGCCAGAGTTAAGGATCTGGAGCAGGAAAAGACCGAGATCGACCGGCAAATGCGGGAGCTAAAAGCAACGGTTGACGCCTCAGCCATCCCGGAAACCCGGCTGCGGGAGATCATTGACGAGATTTCCGGGGACAATCCCGCCGGGAATGCCGCGCTGCTGGCTATCGTCTGCCGTGTTGAGGTAGCCAAGGATACCATCACGATCTGGACAATGCTGGACACGCACCCGGACGGCACCTTTGACTGGAGCGAGGAAGGAGTGCTAATAACTCCGGGTACTACCTCTGGCGTACCAAAGAAGAGTAATCCGAACCTGTTCTCAGTAGGAGATGGGTTCGGATTATTTGTTTTCTTGAGTGAATTTGAAGAAGCACATTTCCGAAACGGTGTTGCCAAGCAACCGGAATCCAAGCCGGGAGGGCCGAGAAAAAAGAAGTAGATTTAAGTAGCTGGCGTACAATGGAAACCATGACAGATTTTGAAAATTCACGCATTTAGAAGGCCGTTATAGAGACAAATTGTATTCCATAATTAACAAAGAACCCAGAATGCCCTGCTGTGAGCTGCTTTTTCACCCCCTACTGCTTATAAAGCCATTGTATTTCGGCCTGTTCCGCAATCCAGTTTTCCCGGAGTGATTCTGCGCACTTCATCACCTGCGCATCCAGACATTCTTCCCGGATTCGGTGAGAAGAACAGAATTCCTGACCGTGACCATGGTAGTCTTTGCAGACATACTCCACCCGGCGGTTACCGTTCTAGTAGAGGATCACTGGCACAAAAGGATTGCTGCAATCACTGCAGGTGAGCAGACCGGAATGTACTTCCCCCAGAACCACTGCGCTTGTTGCAGTGCCATTTCCGAATACTTAATTACTTTGATGTGTACGATCTGGGCTTCACCATAGTAGGCACATGGCCGCTGCTGTTTGTGATTTATGTCCCACTGGCTGTGGTTCTTGCCTCTGTCATGTACCAGGAATCCAGAATAAAGCAGATTGGATAAATCTAAAATGCAACCTGATTTGGCTGCAAATCAAAAAAGCAACCGATTTAGGTTGCTTTTTTTGTTTTGTGTGGTATACTGACCATAGAGGTGGATGTAGTATGTCGCAGGATTACGCAGCGTTAATTATTGACCTAAAAAAATCAAGAAGTTATACAAAAGAGGACAGGAATAGCATTCAATACTACATTACGGATGTTATTTATTTGCTAAACCGCTTGTATCGTAGAGAACTTGCGCGAGAAGTTGACTTTAGTGCAGGCGATGAAGTTCAGGGCCTGTTTTCAACTCCTGAAGCTGCCTATCTCTACTATCGGATGCTCTCCATGTGGCTGCATCCCGTTGAGATCCGTGCAGGTATTGGTATTGGTAGTTGGGATGTTCAGCTTGACAGCAAAGGTACTACTGGCCAAGATGGACCTGCTTACCATAAAGCTCGATACGCAATTAAAAATGCCGACGATAGTGAAGGTTACCCTATCCTGTTTTTCTCAGGTAGCCAATCTGATATTACGATCAACACCATCATTGGCGGCGCTGCCTCCATCATGGCAAAGCAGAGCGTTTATCAGAATCAAATTATGTTAATTACGGAACTGCTATTTCCAATCTGCAATTACTATGTTCGTGCTTACGATTATGTTACACCGCACGATGCGGAGCGATTCTTGCACGAGAAATGTATGCTTGCTCATGAAATGGAGAAAATCGTGCGGCCATTACCGTTTGATCGCTTAGCGTATAGCTTTGTTGAAATCATCGATCCCATCAACGCGGAAGATATCCGGGAAGAAACAAAGTTCTATATAACTAGTGGAAAACAGCGAGGAATCCCAACAAAATTGGCAAGTATTATGGATATCAGTAGGCAAACGATTGAGAAAACAATGAAAGCTGGTAACATCTACACCGCCAGAAATATGGCTATAGCCGCAATCAACGAAATGACTAATATACGATGGGAGAGATAAAGATATGTCTCTGTGGCTCCTTTTAGCTGCGCATTTAATTGCTGACTTTTCGCTACAATCTGCCGATTGGGCAGAAAAGAAAACACGGGAATTCCGGTATTTGGCAGGCCATGCTGTTGTATATGCTGCTGTAATTGCTGTCGTAGCTTTCACATGCATTCCTGGAAATGTTGTTTGGATTCCTTTTACAATCATTGCTCTGTCGCACTTTGCTATCGACTGGATCAGGGTTTGTTTCGATACGAAATGTAAGACACCAACAGCACACTTTTCCTCATTTGTGATTGACCAGGTACTTCATATTGGAATCATATATGTTTCTGTTTGTGCTTTTGGCTTGAATGGACAGACTAGGAGCTGGCTCACGGACTTAACGGCAGATGTTCCTGTGGAGCAGATCCTGCGCTATGTCTTGATCTTTATCATCATTTTTGATCCGGCATCTATTTTTGTGAAGAAACTATCCATTTATGTATCTGGCGGTACTAACAGCAACGGTCAGAAAAAAGAACCCCCTGTCGGTAGTGTTATTGGAAAACTGGAGCGTATTCTCACGGTCATCCTAGTTCTCTGCGGGGAAATTGGGGCCATTGGTTTTGTACTTACCGCTAAGAGTTTGGCTAGATACAAGCAACTGGATAATCAAAGTTTCGCCGAGAAGTATCTTGTCGGTACATTGTCTAGTACCGCTATTGCAATCATCGCAGCTCTTTTGCTCAAGTAAATAAAGAGCAACTAGAAAAACGGTCGCATAATCAAACTGCAACTGTTTTTGGTTGCGGTTTAAATCGATTTTCAAAGTGTTATGAATTTTTCTCACTAAAAGCCGATATAATTTAGATTTCCTGAAAAAATTACATTCAAATATGGAAGTTGCGGGGATATATACTATGAATACTAGAGATATAGAAGAGCTTGCAACCAACGCTGTTAAAAAGAGTATTTTGACGAGTAAACTTCTCTCTGCGAATATATATGAAAATGATAAAAATCCTTTATGGGACGGGGAAGTATATATCTATAAAAGTGAGCAGAAAACAAATGCTGATTTTTGCGGAAAAGTTCCCCTCCAGATTAAGGGAAAGCGTTGCGCTAATTTATCCCAAAATCGGATATCTTTCCCCGTAGAAGTTAACGAGTTAAATAATTATTTATGCGACGGCGGTGTGATGTATTTTGTGGTCTATGTTGCGGATGATGGCCATTCTGCCCAAATTTATTACGCAGCGTTAACCCCAGTCGGATTGAAAGAATTGCTTAGAAGATGTAGAATTGGCCAGCACCGTAAAAGTATTTCATTGAGTATTTTTCCGGAAGATGCAGGAAACAAAACCGATATATTTTATAAATTCAATGAAGAGTATAAGCGGCCAGATAAACCTTATACAGATGATACAAAGCACCAGAAAAAGACTTCTCCAGAAGACGAACAAACTAACCGCTTAAAGCCATATTCGTTGATGGTATCCCGATATTTAAATCGATATGTATTTGAACAGATGGGAGAACTATTGAAGAAAGACATGTATTTACCGGGAAGGTATTCCGTCGAGGGGAACACCGATAAGCATGATGATATTATGCAACTGATAGCGGCTTTTCTTTCTGGAACATTGAAGCAGTGGTTTGAACGTCAAAGAATTGTGCCGCAGCGCTATTCAGGACAAACAAACGAGGACAGAATCTTGATGCCAGACCTGCTTACAACGCTTATCATCGAAGGAAGCCAATGCACCGGAAAGAGCACACTAATCGCACAAATAATTTATAATATTGATGTTGGCGTTTTTCCTTCCAAATCGGTTCATTTGCTGAGTTTTAGTGATCGCGAGTTAAGATCAAATAGTATGACTTGCAAGAGTATTTGCGATCACTTAGGAATTCAACCGACAGAATTAAATACCAATGCACTTCTTTTAATCGATGCCATCGATGAATCCGACTGGTCTCGGCAGGATGCAAACAATCGGATAGGCAATTTGGTAAATGAATTGTGCATGCTTGATTGCAAAGTACTAATAGCTTGCCGAAGTGGATATCTTGATATAGAGGATGACCATATTCTAAGTATTCATTTGCATCGATTCTCGGAACAGCAAGGACTGGATTGGCTGAAATTATATCAGAAAGCATTTCCTCAAAAAGATATCTCTAAAATGCAAAATTATGTGCATCGTCTTTTGCGCCTGCTTGAAAGATCTCAGCAATCAAACAATATAGAAAAAACTGACTCTTGCGAATCAAAGGCGGATAATTCTCCTTTAAAACAGCCGGTAACAAAGGACGAAGAAAACTTGTTAAACACCGCGGATATCATCTTAATGCCGCATGTCATGGAGCTTTGCATTCGGCATCAAGTTAATATTACCAACGAAAAGAGTTTAGCTCAAATTTATTCACAAGTTTTTCTACCTGAGACAAACAATAGTCTACTCCGGAATCAATATAGCGTTACGCCAAAATATATTTCATTGGAAGATGCCATCAAGATATTCGATGCGGCTACACACATCGCAATCCGTTGTATGGGGCAGCCGGAACATATTATATCTGAAAATGAAATAGCAACGTGTATTATAGACCCAAAACTAATATCTATAGTCTGCACACAGTATTTGTTGACAAAATCCCTGAACGGGTACTCATTTACACATCAATCTATACCAGCATTTCTTATAGCACGGTATATTTTTAATGCCTTTTCCTCGCAGGATAATGCTACAGATGAATCTATTTTGCACACAATCCGTGAGATAATAGAATCCGATGGTGTGCTGACTGAGTTAGTTCAGGAAAACATACGTTATTTTGCGCAAGAAGAACATACACAATGCGCAAAGAGGATATCCGGAATTCTTTCTCGTTTTCTTGCTTATGAGCTTTGTACAGAACAACATACTGAATCCGTATTTTCGAAGAGAGATGCCAATCGTAGAATATGGTGTGATGCAATCCTACGGTTATATTCGGTGTTTTGTATCCAGGATTTTGACAAAAAAACCGGGATTCCTTTTTTTCAAAGATATACTGCTGATGAGCGAAAAGAACTCATTTATTTGTTGGCACACCCTCAAGTACAGGCATCTAAAGCAATGGGGTTTTGTGAACTTCGAAATATGGAATTAGATGGCATTAATTTGAAAGGTGCTGATTTATATAGCCGATATATCTATAAAATGCAGATGCACAAAGCGATGCTGTGTGACTGTAACTTGAGCGATGCTTATGTTATAGATTGTGATTTAAGTCTATCGTACTTTGATAATACAAAAAGTAAGGTTGTACAGTATCATAACAGTATCCTTTGCGGATGTAGTTTTAGAAATGCAATTCTGAACGGGGCAATCTTCACGAATTGTAATTTAGCCAATGCTGATATCCGAGGTGCACACGTTTTCAAAACTAAATTTGAAAACTGCATCTTTGGGGGTATGAAAGTAGATGTACGTCAGCTTAAGGATCTACTATTCATGGATCATAATTACATTTTGCAGCATCGCATTCAGGTGTATTTGGATAATGAGCTACTTTTGGGCAAACGCTTTCTTGAGGAATATAAGAAAGTTCGGCCCATTCGATCCATTTCTGTGCCTAATCAATTATTTTAACATATTACTCAAGATAGCAAGGTATTTAACTTTATGTAGGTTTAAAGCTTCACTGAGGTGACATCACCCTTAGATTCCGCTGCTCACGCATGCAGGTTCGAGTCCTGTTGCACGCACCGAACCAATATAATCCGAGCCAATTCTTCCCTGTGAGAGATGAGTTCAGATTATTTGTTTTCTTTAGCAAGTTTGAAGAAACCTATTTCCCAAACGGCGTTGTTAAATGGCTGGAATTCAAGCCGAGAGAGCCCAGGAAAAAGAAGCAGATTTAGGAGAACACTGTTATTTGATTTCGTGCACTTTTAATATCGATACCGCCTGTGTTGAGGTCAAATAGTCTAATGAAAGTATAATTTTCATCGACTGTATCTTGGTAGATGCTGAGGTAGCCCGGAATATGTATGAGAACAGAGAGCCGAAATGACCGATGTACAACGACCTTGAGGATCAAGTTTAAGGGGTATCGACCATCTGCCCCCCAATAAATTGATTCCTCTAATTGCTAATCTGTTTCTTCAAAAGAAGTTTTGGGGAGAGAGTAACACTCGATCCGTTAATCTGGATTTTACTATGTCCATCGCTAAATCATTCAGTCTGGGTATATCCAGACAATATGTCAGAAGCTTCTGCAATTTACGGCTTATGTATTTGTCAATATTCTGTTTGCAAGGCTAAGAGGTCTTTCCATTGGTATCACTCTTGAAAATGTTTTTGAATATGCCAAATCAAAATCCGCTACTGATGGGCAGCTTATAATAGTAAATTTTAGTTGCAAAATGTTCATGTTGGTGATAGTATGAATTTGCTATTATAGAAAGACGGGAGGAGAAAATATGGAAAACAACATTCGGGTGTTCCCTCCATATTTTCCAGAGGGTTGTCCCCCCGCAGAGGCTTCTGGCGAGGAAATTGTATTGTTCCGTTTGTGTAAGGAAATTACTCCTTCCGCAGAAGATTTTTTGACATTTTATCAAATCAATCCTCAGAGGTATGCCGGCTTGATTCAGGCATACGGCCTTTCTATGTTCCCTTCAGCTGAAGACTGTGAGCACGCTAAACGTAAATCCCCGAGACTAAGAGGTACTCATAAGGGAATTGCTTATGGACAGGTTGATGCAGGAAAAGGTAAAATTCTTCGCACTCCCAGCAAGGCTAATCCCACGCATATTACATGGTGGATTTACGAAGGAGTGGAACCTCACACATTTTTTACTGCTTACGGAAAAGGTGGTGTAGAGAGTGAATGAATTGTTTTTGAATCTCCCATCCGTAGGTGAGCTTTATTTCTATCACACATATTTGTACTATGATGAACCGCTCATTTTCTCATGTGCAACAAAAGCTATGCAATATTATTTTGTTGTTGCAATTCCATCCTTACCCAAATCAGATGAGGCTTGGTTAGTGGTCCCCATATCAACGGGTAGGCTTTCTAAGGCAGAAAAGAATTCTATAGAAATCAGAGAACTTTTAACCCACCCTGAAGCAATAATTTTCCGTGTTGACCAAGCTGGATTGGATGTCTCTGTGACAAGGGTTCTGCCTGATCACCTGTCCGATGATATGTTACCAGAGGCAGGAGAATTTTTAGACTACAATACAGCATTGGAACTCGTGCCAGCAGAACATGCACCTATTGAGCAGGCGTTGAACGAGATGCGTGATATCATCGAGATTTCCCTCGAAAAAGATGATGGTCATACACAGGAACTCCCGTGTTTAACTGTTGTTGATACACTGGACAATGTACAACAATTAGTTTATGCATTGGCATATAAAAATGGCGGTATTCGCGGCGCAATTCCTCAAAAAATCAAAGACGATTGCAGACTATGCTTGACAGGGATGTTTGCAGCATCCGTAGGTATTCGCCTAAAATCCGATGAACTGTGTGATATACACTATGAGACCCCACTAACTGCCACGCTTAGCGATCTGAACTATTTATTTGAAATTGCTGGAGACAAATCCAAACTCAAAGAATTTCTTTCCAATCAAAATCCTCGGGTTGCATATAGATTCAAATCGTTGATAGTTGCACTGTTGCGTGGAAATGTTGGCATCAAGATTAATAACGCATCTCCAAATAGAAATAGTTTTTCAAAGCATTATTCAACAAAAGATCTGGCTACGAGTTTAGCACTAATTGAATCTGAAATTGAGGAGATTGTTGAAACCCAGTCTTTCTATGGTGAACTGGTAGGTGCAAACGTTGAGCGTAACACTTTTGAGTTTGTTACTACTGGAAGTGAACACATCAGAGGAGCGATCGCTTCATGTATTCGTGATAGTGTGTTCTCGATTCCACAAACCGCCGAAGCTGTGGTAGAAATGAGAATTGGGCAAGATACTGTAACAAGAGCAGAAAAAATTCTGTACACTTTAATTGATCTCAAACCAATTGTACCAGGTCAAGGCGGTTAGAAAAGCATTACCACTCATAGAAAAAGTTTGAATTAATCATAGCGTATACCGGATTATTGCTCCATGTAATTCACGCATTTAGAAATGTGTTTCTGCGCATCCGAAGGTAATTGTGTTCCCTAACCGAAATAACGTCCAGAAAGTCTTTCTATCAGCTGCTTTTCCACTCCCCAAATGCGGGAGCGGAGGTACCGGCCATATAAGAAAAGGTGCCGCCAAACTGACGGCACCATGTTCGGTCACTTGCTTACTTTTTTCCTTCCTTTCTTTCCGTCTGTTCCGCTTCACGCTGAGCCTGCCATTCCCGGAACTCCCGCTGGCCTTCTGCGCTTTCGTAGTAGGCGAGGATGTCGGGGAGGATGCACCGGGCGATGTGTTCAATCTCGTGCTGCGGAATACCGGAATTGATGATGAGCTTCTTTTTGCGGCCCAAGCTGGTTGTTCCCTCCGGTTCAATATGAAATTTTTAAGGTGCGGTTGTATGTGGGTGGATGATTTGTACTTGCGGCAAGGCCTCCTTCTGAAAACGGAAAATGCAGACGCTTGTCAAGCTGCGGCTTGATCGGCGTCTGCATTTTTGCTTGGTTGTATTATAGCAATATTGGGAGCGGGTGTCAATAGCATAGAGAGGTGGTATGTGATAATGTGCGCTCACAACGTAAGCGTCAAACCTCCCTACATCTTGCCTACCATACCATCTCCGTGAGATAATATTTCAAACTCCAAATGTCTCCCTCAGTCTGCATGGGAGACATTTGGCATATAGGGAGATGGTCAAAATGGAACAAAGTCTACAAGCACTGTCCAAGCAGGAACGACTGGAGCAATGGAGTGGAAAAACTGCGGCCTGCCGTGGCAGCGGGATGACGGTTCGGGCGTGGTGTCAGGAACGTGGCATTTCGGAAAAAACGTATTACTACTGGCAACGGCGGCTGTTTCAGGAATTAACACGCACACAGGCGCAGGGCAGCGGGTTTGCGGATATAACGCCAGCCAACGTAGGAGGCTCTGGCCAAATCGCCGCAAAGGTCCATATCTTAGGTTCGGAGATTGAAATATACAACGGAGCGGACGCAGCGACATTGGAAGCGGTGTTCCGGGGACTGCGGTCATGCTGAGTGATTTTACAGGAGCTGACAAGGTCTACCTCGCCTGCGGCTATACGGATCTTCGGCTTGGGATCGACGGACTGGCTGCGCTGGTCAAGCAGCGATTTTCATTGGATCCTTTGGAGAACTGCCTGTTTCTTTTCTGCGGAAGAAGGCGGGACCGAATCAAGGCCCTATATTGGGAGGGAAACGGCTTTCTTCTCCTCTACAAGCGTTTGGAATCGGGCATCTTCCAGTGGCCGCGGAAAGAAAGCGAAGCCAAAGCCCTCACCATGCAGCAATACCGCTGGCTCATGGAGGGGCTCAGCATTGACCAGCCAAAAGCGCATAGGCAGATAAGTGGATTGGAAATTGTATAAAACGGATCATTTTTCTGTACTTTTCTACATTTATATGGTATAATCATTCCATGAAAAAGACAGATTCTTTCCAGACAAGCACCCCGGAAACCGTTACTATTTCCCGGGCGGAATATGAGGAACTTCAAGCTCAGAGCAGACGTGTTTCTGAGCTTGAGGGGCGTATGAACGTACTCATGGAGGCACTGCGCCTTGCGCAGCGCAAGCGTTTCGGTGCGTCTTCTGAAAAGAGCGAGGACACACTCTCCGAGCAGCTGAGCTTTCTGTTTAACGAAGCGGAAGTGTTTGCGGAAGAACAGCGGAACAAGGAAGATGTGACCGTTGTAGCTGCCCATAAGCGTCACAAAAAGCATGAATACACGTTGGACAAAATCCCAGAAGATGTTCCGGTAGAACAAGTTGAGCACCGGCTGGAAGGACAAGAACTGGTCTGCCCCCAATGCGGTGGAGAGCTGACGGAGATTGGAAAAGAAGTTATCAACAAGATGAAAATCATTCCCGCACGGGTGGTTGTGGAACAGCATATCTACTACAGCTATGCCTGCCAGCACTGTAACAAGGAGAATATTACAACACCTGTGGTACGTGCGCCCAGAGAGAATCGTTTCCTGCCTGGCAGTTTTGCTACGCTAGAGGCCGTTGCCCATATTATGACACAAAAATTTGTCATGGGTATACCCATCTACCGTCAGGAACAAGAGCTGGATCGCCGTGGTATTCAGTTAAGCCGACAGACCATGTCTAACTGGATTCTAAAAGCGGCAGAAGACTACTTAAAGCCGGTATATGACCGACTGCACCGGGAACTGCTTGCCCGAGAAGTACTCCATGCGGATGAAACGACGCTCCAAGTCCTCCATGAGCCTGGAAGAGCACCTCAGAGTGACAGCTATATGTGGCTCTACCGCACCAGCGGGGATACGCAAAAGCCCATTGTGCTGTACGAATACCAGCCGGGGCGGGGTGGAAAACATCCAAAGGAATTTCTGAATGGCTTCCATGGATACCTCCATACAGACGGCTATGCCGGGTATCATAATCTTCCGGAGGAGATAACCGTGGTTGGCTGCTGGGCTCATGCCCGTAGGAAATTTGACGAGGCAGTAAAATCTCTTCCAAAGGGAAAAGCCAAAGGAAGCTCCGCATCCCAGGGATTGGCGTACTGCAATGTGCTGTTTGAAATAGAACAGAGTCTGGAAGGGACAGCACCGGAAGAACGTTATAAACAGCGGCTGAAGCAGGCAAAACCTGTTTTAGACGCTTTGTGGTCGTGGGCAAGTATCCGGAACGCCGCACCGAAATCCGCCCTGGGCAAAGCACTGACTTATCTGAAAGAGCAATGGCCTTACCTGACGAATTATCTGAAAGACGGCAGGCTGGAGATATCCAATAACCGGGCGGAACGGAGTATCAAACCCTTTGTCATCGACCGTAAAAATTTTCTGTTTGCCAACACCCCAAAAGGTGCTGCCGGAAGTGCGGTTATGTTCAGCCTTATACGCACCGCTATGGAATATGGATTGGATCCCTACGAGTATCTTTCTCACACCCTCCGCATGGCAGCTAGGGTGGATTTGAGAAAACCTGAAAATGTTGCCGCATTGCTGCCAGAGAACGCTCCGTTGGAATGCAGAATTTCTGCTCCAAAATAAAGAAAGGGATGAATACGATGTTGGATCTGAAAAACATGACAGACGAAGAATTCAGTATTCTGGTTACCCCCTCCGCTCCGCAGGCCGCCATGTATGTAAAAATAGAGGAAACAGGGAGTGTACTGCTCAGCAGTAAAGTGGCAGAAAAAATGGCAAAGATGCCCGTCCAGATTCGATTCAACAAGGATTGTACCGCGATCCAGATTTGCGCAGCAGGAAGTGGGGACAGCGTGACATTTCCAAAGAGCGGCAGAAAAACAGTTCCCAATGCCGCAAAAATCCTCAGAGAGAACAGAATTCAATTTCCAGCAATTTTTAACGGCGAGATTTGTGGCGAAAATGTAAAATGGAGAGGAGCACTTCAGGCAAACCCTACTGGCAAGCCCTCGCAAACTATCCGAAGCACAAGGAAGAAATAGATGCGCTTCCAAGAGAATGTGATATCATTTTCGCCCTGTATCCGTACGAAAATGGTAAATACCTGATGGAGGAAGATGATTTCTTTATGGGGATTGTCGTCCATTGCGCAGAAGCAAAGCTTGCAACCGGAGGAACTTTCCTGGAACGGGTCCGCAGAGCAATTGAAGCTGACCTTTATAAGCAGAAACAAGAAATGCGCAAGCTCTACAATCCATATCGCAATCTATACTTGGATAAGTGCTATGGCGAGAGTAAGCGTCCTGCCGTAGATTGGATGGATTTCAGTAAATACAAAGAATAGCAGAACGGCAGGCTCACTGGGTGGGCCTGCCGTAAGCATTTACCGAAACGAGTATTTTGGTGGGGTTCGAGTCCCCTCGACTTAGGCATTGGGGATTCCGACTGATAGGATGCGACGTTATTAGTTTTGACGCTTACCTCACAACAGCCGCAGAACGTTTTGCCCTTCAGAATCTAACCCCGCTCCTTTGCGCTTGCTCGTGGAAAGCAGAGCTGATTTTCAATGCTCGTAATTGTGGATGTGCCCACGGCTATCAACTGCCTCCGTTTTCATCTAAGGGTTTGGGATTCGCCCAATAACAAATTTTGCAAGTGGGTACTCACTTGCTGTGCTTGCTATCGTATCTTTTCCCCATATATGTAATCGCTCAACCTTTAATTTGGCCACTACCATGTAGAATTTCTTTGATTTTGGTGTTATACGCCTTACCCTATACTGTACAAAAGGACTCGCACCAGAAAAAGTTGCTGGAGCGAGTCCTCTTAATAAGCCGGGGGAGTTATGCCCTAAGTAGTTACTGGAGTAAAGCCTATTCGGCCGACGGATCAATGCCTGTACAAATAAGCAAATCACAAATCATTGAATCGTCAACAAGGTCATTGTTGATCCACAAATCATAACATTCTCCACCATTTTCAAACAGAAAATGCGTGTATTCGTGCCCTTCGCCGGTTGACGGATCAACTACATTGAAGCCAATCTCGACTGGGCTGCTTCCATCGTCAGAATAGTCCATCATATATTCAAATTGCATACCTGCACTTACAAAGGTTTCTAGATAGGAAATTACTTCATCGCAGTCAGGATCGGATAACACCTCCGCATTCAGGGGTGTCTTGACGATTTCACCTACTGTTTCTTCTTCGTTTACAAGGTAATACGCCGTTGCATCCTTGTTCTGGAGATGGAATCCCTTTGGAAGTTGAAAATCAGGAAAGGAATCGGACTGTATATTTTGTTTGCTTCCACATCCGCATCCCATCACGATAATGGAGAGAATCAAAAGAAACAGCAAAAAAGGTTTTGATTTCATACGACTTACTCCGCATTTTTAATATAGCCTTCAACCGAAACAGGGGCGCGGAACTTAAGGTAAACTAGCTCACTGGTATAGTGGGTCCGTCCATATTGAATTACGGTTTCGCCCGGATTAACATAGAAATCAGTGTCGCCGCTCTTCGTATAACCATTTGTTGTTACCTTCAACATGAGCTTGCTTGATTCTTTATATCTGTTATGGATGCTCATCTCATAATAGGTAGCCCCATAAACATTTTTCTGTGTATAAAGTGTGCTTTGAACAGCAAGACCAGCAAGATTATACTGTTTTTTTGCCACATTGTATTTTTTCGTAGGAACTTCCGTACCACGTGCCATTGTTCCGGGAACCAGTTCGTCGATTTCTTGAGCCTCAGCTTCCAGCCTTGCGGTTTCAAGGTCTTCGTACTCCTTGCCCACAGAAATGACGAGCCTGTACCCTTCGTTTTTGGCAAGAGTCTTGTAGTATTCTTGGTTTTCATAAAATTCCATGTACTCAAGTTTTAACTCTTTTTCAGTGTTCGGGGCCTCATAGTTATCCGCTGCAGCAGGTAGTGCGCACGCAAAGACCATCAAAAAGGCCATTAATGTGCAAAATGTTTTTTTCATAAGTGACTCCTTTCAAATGAGAAATGTTACAAATCAGGACTCTTCCACTACTTGATTCCGGGAGAGTCCCACAAAATACATGGCGTGCACTGACCACAGTATTCTGAACAAGCGTGAACTGGATTGCCAATGAAGTTCGTAAATAGCATATCATACTAGATGCCTAATTGCTATTGTTTGCGCATATAAAGGGATTTTTACAGCACGAAATGGCAATAGTCGGTGTACGATAGGCGTTACTGTGGTTGAATTCCTTTTTAGTTCTGCTAGTGCTTATTTGTGACGTATTGAATCATCAGTTTTATGCTTTATAACGAGACCACCTACAACTGCCACAATGGATACGCCCAGTAATAAAATAACTGCAATCCACCAAGCGATAGAGTCATTCCCAGAGATATGCCTATCTGGTGCCTGTACGCACTCGACAGTTACTTGCGTGGTTTGCGCATCGGATACTGTACTTTCAAGTGCCCCATCATCCCTAAGTAAAAATAGATCCATTTGTTTTTCCTCCTATGGATAGTTTGTTTCACAATAAGTGTAGCACAACCATTTTCTAAATACAAAGCAACCATCTTATAATGGCATAAACTACGCATGAAACAGGAAAAGGCCCAGCACCAAATCAAACTGGTACTGGACCTTTCGGATTTATTAAAGTTTCTTCTGGCTAAACAAGATAGCAATCTTCTGAATAATCTTAATCTGTTGAGGAGATAGCTCTTCTCCGCTACCTGTTGGAGTGGTGAACTCGCCCATCAGGAGATCTAGTACTTCCTTTTGCTGTGTATCTAGGTGCAGGGTAGAGATACCATTATCGCTTGTCTGTCCGGCAAGGTATGTGATTGGGACATGCAAGACTCTGGCAATACTTAGCAGAACATCAGTAGGCGGTGTTTGCATGCCGACCTCATATGCGCTGACTGTAGCCGGGCTTTTGTGAATTCTATTTGCAAGATCCTTCTGCGTAAGTCCCCGCTGTTCGCGAACTTGCTTTATGCGTGTTCCCACAATGCTCATGCTGAAATCTCCCTGCAAACTCTTTTGTATATCATACCATTTCAAAATCTTGTATAATTGTTGCTATTGACAAAAATGCTATAATTATACTGTATTCATTTGATTATACTTTGACAGAGGGAGGTTTCTGTGTATGATAAAGGCAGCCCAAAATGAGACAACTTCTTCCATAATATCGTGGAACGAAACAGGAGTGCCTATGATTCGGATAATCCTATGTGATGATGACGCAATTTTCTTGGAGCGCATGAGGAGCGATATACGCGCTACATTAAAAAAGCTGGACATCGAAGCTGTTATTCAGATATTTACGGAAGCAGAAATGATTCCGCAGAGAACGATGCAGGAATGTGACATTATCTTTCTGGACATAGACTTTAATGACAAGAAATACACTGGAATTGATGTCGCAAGAAAGATTCGTGAGGCCCAGAAAAATGCGATTATTATCTTCCTTACCAACTACATAGAGTACGCACCGGAGGGGTATGAAGTTCAAGCCTTTCGTTATGCTCTGAAAAGCGAAATTGACAAAAAGCTGCCGCAGTATTTGCAAGCTGCTATGAATCGTCTGTTTGCGGAAAAAGAGCCATTTCAGATCAATGTGTCCGGTGAACCAATCACATTGTATTTGGAGGATATTCTCTATATCGAATCCCAAGGGCACAACGCCGTTATTTTCACACAAAGCCCCGGGAAAAAGGGTGGGCCCCCAAAGGAGTATAAGGTGTACTCTACCCTGGCAAGGTTTGAACAACAACTTTCAGAACGTGGTTTTCTGCGTATTCAGAAAAGCTATTTGGTCAACATGCGCAGGCTAAAACAGTACCGCTGCAATGAAGCACTCTTAGACAATGGAATTACATTACCCGTAAGCGAGAAAACTTATTCCGAAAACAAGAAAAAATTTCTGCTCTGGAGAGGATAGGATGGACAAAATAATTAGCGCGTTTTGGTCCGCACTGGAAATGTGTTCCCAGTTACTTTTCTGGAAGGCGATATTTCAACCAAAGGTCCAGAAAAGGAAGTATCTACTTGTGGTTGTAGCTGTATGGGTTTTGAACCAGTTTTACGTTAATTGTGGTCTTACTTCTGAATGGATCACAGGCCTGACGTTAGTGCTGCATACGGCTGTTTCCTGCCTGATCAACAAAGGGAAATGGTATCAACACTTATTGATGTCTTTTGTATTTGTAGGCTTAAGTGGTGTCATTGATACGATTTTTTTGTATGGTGCCAGTTCCGTGCTTGGAATCAGCGTTTCTGAATTGGTATGGAGAAAATTCCTATATGTTGTGATCGTCACCAGCGGAAAACTCTTTTTATTGTTTATCGCATGGATGTGTTATCGTTTTCCTATATTCCGGAGGACACAGTGCCTACAGGGGAAATGGCTATTCCTGTCCCTGCTGTTTCCTATAACCTCAACGGCCACGCTCCTTTTGATTTTTAACAACTTCAAAGCGGAAGCAGATATTTCTATAGGGATCGTCTTCTTCTGCGCTGTCTTAGCAATTGCGAATATTGCAATCCTCTATGCCATCGGTTTGGTGCAGGACAGTACCGAACGCCTAAAGGAAAACGCCCTGCTCAATCAGCAAATGGAAATTCAGACAGATAATATCGTTGCCTTAGAAAAAAGCTACCGGGCCCAACGCAGGGCGACCCATGAGTTTAAAAATCAACTTCAGGCAATTTCGGATCTTTTGGCATTGGGAGAAATCGAGGAAGCAAAAAATTATATCCATACCATCCAAGGTCAGCAGACAACCAGGATTTTCTGTGTCAATTCCCACCATCCCATTATTGACGCAGTATTAAATCACAAGTATCAGACTGCCAAGGAAAACGGAATTGACGTGCAGATCAGAGTAAACGACCTCTCCGGCGTATCGATCAAAACGGACCAGCTGGTGGTTTTGCTTTCCAATCTATTGGACAATGCCATAGAAGGCTGCTGCCGTGTCGAGGGTGAACGGTCTTTGTATTGCAGCATGGTTGCTAGTGATGTTTTGCTGCTTTCCGTGCGCAATACATCTCAGCCGGTAAAGATTTGGAACAACGCAATCGAAACCAGCAAAGAATCAAAAATCAACCATGGCTACGGCCTTTCCCAGGTGCGATCCATTTTAGATCAGCTTCATGCGGAATACGCATTTGACTATCAGGATGGTTGGTTTACGTTTGCAACGGAAATCCCGCTATGAATAGGAATAGACCGCATGTGGCACCTCGCCACATGCGGTTTTCCTGTTTCATGCTGCAATTTTCCTGTTTTGTGCCGAACTGTTTGAAATCGTTTCGCGATGCTGCTATTATCTAGCTCAGGAGGTAACAAATGATACATTTCATATCTAAGCTATCTACTGCTTGTGTGAAAAGTGGGGTCATTGATGCAAATGATATACTGTGGTTCGAATATGGTATCAAGACACGCATCGCAACATTCACCGTTTTGATTCCCTTTGCGTTACTTGCGATAGAACTCTCCGGAATTCCAACGACACTGGCATTCTTAACGGCATTTCAGTTTCTAAGGACTCGTACAAGCGGCTATCACGCCAATTCTGTTTTGGGGTGTATATCGGTATCTCTGATTTTAGAGCTTTTCTTCCTTGGTGTATTTTTGCCGCACCTAAATATGGCTGCTATCTATATCAGCAATGGCGTTAGTTTGGTGGTTATTGATTTTCTTGCGCCATTTGTTCACCCCAATATGAATTTCTCAAAAGAAGAGATTCAGGCGTTGTGTCACAGTGCCAAAAAAAGAGCGGCGCTGACAACCTTCCTAGCCCTAATGTGCTGCGGCCTCAATTTTACCGCAATCGCCAAGGGCCTAACAACCGGTACAGCAATGGCGGCTTTTATGCTATGCCTTGCACATTTTATTGATTGGAGGAAATCCACATGAAAAGAAAAAAAGAATTCGTCAAAGATTTTTCCAAGAACCTTATTCACCGCATGGTGGAAAAAGATTCCGCCGGATGGCCACCTAACTGCACGGCATTTGCTTACCAGCCTGTGCGCCCGTGCCGGAAAAGGAATCATGCGGACCAGTTGGAACGTTCGGCGGAGGATCAGGCCGACATTCATTGAGTTATCAGTACCAGGAACAAACGTCTGCTCCATTTTTATTTGGTAGTACCTGCAACGAATACAAAACGATATGTTGAGGGAGGAAACAACATGAAAAAATTCACAAGAATCATTTGTACCGTTTTGTGCATGGTAATGGTTATGAGTCTGCCTATGGTTACTTTTGCTGATCCCTATACCGTTGACAAGGCTATGAATTGCAACGGCGGTTCCATTTCCAACCGTCAGGACAATCAGTATATCCGATTCGCCAGTGGGGACGAGCGGATTGAGAGCAATGGTAACTTCACGTTTTATATCAACAGTAACCTTACATCCGGTAAGTTTATCGCTGATAGCAACGAAGTTACCATCACCGCATCCTGCCAGTTTTACAACCGGAATACCGGACGCTACTCCACCTCGATTTTTAAGAAATTTGCCATTAACCTCTACAAAGTAGGCGGTTCCAAGGTTCCGGGCAAGCTAGAGGCATGTGTCGATGGAGAGCCACATAGCAGTCCCTTTACTGTTGAAGAGGGTGCCACATACTATTTTGAAATTACTAGCCAGAGCAAGCTCGACCCTGTTATCTATCTGGATGGTGAGGGTAATATCTCCCCGGTTACCGTCTTGTGATTTCTTCCATTGGAGGTGAATATACCCTATGCGCAAGTCTTTCCTAATAATCTTTTTTCTGCTCTCCACCGTCCTAGGCGGCTGCAGTGCTTCCAAAAGCTCCACCCCCGTCGGCGATTTCCTGGTTGACCTGCCCGGAAAATACAGTCTGACCGATATGACAAGTGACCGCTGTTCCCTTATGCAGGACGATCTGCTTCTGGGCGGGATTGTGATCACTGATCTGAACCCGGACAGAATTGCGGATACGGATAATACCGCACTCCGGCAATATTTGGAAACCTTTGCGCCGCTTCCTCTGACCTACGAATACATCTCCATGTATTGTGACACGGATGACCGCACCTACACCAATATCACCTTCCGGGTAAACGACCCGGAAACGGGCTCGTCCAGCAATTATCACCACTACCTTTTCAAAAAGGATGACAAGTGCTACGACCTGTGGATTGACGATGCATGCATGGACGAGGAAGAACAACGTGTGTTAGTGAGTAGCGTAATCCCAAAGAAATAACAGTGAAATAAGCTTGCTACAGCGTTGCTATATGCACAACTTTTGTTGTGGCGGATTGTCGAGAACCCCTGAATATCTCACCGAGCGAGCAAGAAAAACATTCGATGTGTTTAATTCTCGCACTGCCGTAATGTTGAGTGATGAATTTTTTCTGAACAAAATGGCCCCCCTCTTCCATTTCTAGAAAGAGGGGGGTAACTCAGCTTATAAAATCAGACAACTAAAGTGCGTTTCGATCAAACAAGACAAATTAAGGCTCAGATTCAAGTGCCTCTTAAAATTGTAATCACAGTTTTCAAAGGCAAAATACCGAAAAACTCTGCAATTGGTTATAGATTTCATCAATTAAGCTCTGCCGTTCTGCAACATCGTCGCTATCAACGACGGGATCACTTGTATCATCGGGGATATTATTTAAAATCTGTAGGGCCTGCTTGAGATGATAGACTCTATCAACCCCAGATGCATCCATCCCTTTTCCATATTCCAGCAGTGCGTATTTCCAATCGCTATGGTAAATTGTCCCTGAATATTTTCTACCGTCAAAATACTTCATAGACCGTTCCTCCTTCAATGCAGATTTTTGAATAATCTTATAAAAAGAATTAGTATTTGCAATTAGAAAGCACAGGTAGTTAAGCAATTCGGGTTTAAATGACCGTTCAAGTCTTCAAAAATTGAGTTTTGCTAGAAAGTGGTCTTGCAATCGCTCCTACAAAGCTATAAACAATGCGAACTTCTTGTGCTCCGTCACCATCAATGACATAAATAGCATTGATGATGACTTTAATTAATCAACCGTTCCGAAACGTACATACTAGTGCCTTTCCTATAAAGCGGCGCATAACCACCCCCTATGTCAGAATATCATTCTTTGATGAAATTTTCAATAGATATTTTATTGCTCTCTCCGTTTTATGCAAAATCAAACCACTTGCGCACCTATAAAAATATGTGCTGATTTTCATGGCCTTATCGGTTTGCATTTCTCCTTAAAGTCCCCTGCTTGAAAACACACAGATGGTGTTTTGTTTGCCGTTTCCAGGGAACACACGGGCCGCTTGTCCACCTATTTGCTGCACAAACAAAAGGGTGAGAGCGTGGCAGAAATTACCTTTTGGAGAGGGAATATGAAGCAAGAAAAATACATAATTCGTAACGCTGAAATTAAAAGCGTATGGAGACTGCCACTTCTTGAAAAGCTCTATAAAAATACCCATGCCATGAAAACAATCCTTTATGCATTCTTTTTCGTAGCACCCAACATATTCCTCAGCGATTCGTCAGAATCGCGTAGCCGCAGTTTGAAAAAAATGCGTTCACCAGGGCTTGGGGCAGAGCCTCAACAAGCAGAAACCCGTCTGTTCCGTGGAAAGCGAAATGGATGGGTTTTCGCATTTGTAATACAAATGCATTGCTTGCCAGTTTTGTGCTAAACGGGATTAATCAATGCGAGCGCGAGAGAATTATGCAGTTCCGCCGCTTTGACTGTAATGTGACATTGATTCTTGATTAGGGTTGACTTTGGGTTAATTGCGTGATATAGTGAATACGGAACCAATGGAGGTGAGCAAAATTGCAGGAATTAGGAAAACGCCTGCGGGCATTGCGGGAGAGCGTAGGTCTATCCCAAGCGAAGCTGGCACAGGAGATAGGCTCCAATCAGTCCAGCATCAATCGTTATGAAAATGGACAGGCTGCCCCCACGGTGGAGCTTCTGCGCAAGTATGCGGATTACTTCGATGTATCGATGGACTATATCTTTGCCCGTTGCGATGACCCAAGAGGAAAGCTCTATGAAAACAAAATCATGAAACAGCGTGATGCTCCGGAGCTGCGGGATTTTATCGAAATGTGCTTTGAACCCGGCTCCCCCATGAACGGACGATTGAAGGAATCTCTGTTTCAGATGATGACGGAGGGCAAAAAATGAAGGCTGTGATCTACGCCCGCTATTCCTCCGACAATCAGCGGGAAGAATCCATTGAGGGGCAGATTCGGGAATGTACGGCCTTTGCCGAGAAAAATGGTATGACCGTTTTGCGGCATTATATTGACCGTGCCTTCTCAGCCAAGACGGATAATCGTCCGGAATTTCAAAGAATGATCAAGGACAGCAAGGAAAAGCTGTTTGATGTTGTGCTGGTCTGGAAGCTGGACCGATTTGCCAGAAATCGCTATGACAGTGCCCAATACAAAACCATTCTGAAGAAAAATGGTGTCCGTGTTGTATCCGCAAATGAGGCAATTTCCGAAACCGCCGAAGGCATTCTGATGGAATCCGTATTGGAGGGATATGCGGAATACTTTTCTGCAGACCTTGCGGAAAAGGTCAATCGGGGTATGACAGAGAATGCCTTGAAATGTAAGTTCAACGGCGGCAATCCAACCGTGGGTTACATCATTGACAGTGACCAATATTTTCAAATCGACCCAGTGAAAGCGCCCTTTGTACTAGATGCGTTCAAGATGTACGATGAAGGCTCCACCATGTCTCAGGTTCGGGATTATCTGAATGAGCATAATGTGACCAATAACCGGGGCGGCAAGCATACCATCAACAGCATCGCTAAGATGCTCAGGAATCGTCGGTACATCGGTGAGTACAGTTTTCGGGATGTGGTAATCCCACATGGCATCCCTGCCATTGTTCCGGAGGACTTGTTTGAGCGGGTGCAGGAAAAGATCGAGAAGAACAAGAAAGCCCCCGCCCGTCACAAGGCTGAGGACGACTACCTGTTGACCACCAAGCTGTTCTGCGGACACTGTGGAGCCTACATGTGCGGCGAAAGCGGGAGAGGGAGAAACGGCACAGTCCACCGCTACTACAAATGTGTGTCTGTAAAGAAGAAGCGGACGGACTGTAAAAAGAAAGCGATCAAAAAGGACTGGATCGAGAATCTGGTCATCAGCCAGACGATGAAGCTGGTGAATGACGAGGAAACCATCCGAGCGATTGCCGCCATGCTGCTGGATATGCAGGAACGGGAGAATACCAATCTGCCGCTTTTGACAGAACAGCTCAAGGAAACTCAGAGGGGAATCGATAATCTTCTGAACGCCATCCAACAGGGAATTTTCACAAAATCTACCAAGAGCCGCCTAGATGAACTGGAGGCGGCGAAGGAAGAACTGGAAATCAAAATCGTCAACGAGAAGATTGCCAAGCCAAAGCTGACGGAGGAACAAATCCTTTTCTATCTGCACAAATTCCGGGTATTGGATATGGGCAAACAGTCCCACCGCCAACGGCTGATCGATACCTTCATCAATCGAATTTATCTATACGATGATAAGCTGATTATCACCTTCAACCACAAGGATGGCGCAGAAACCATCACACTCAATGACATAGAAAACGCTTTGACGGAACAGGAAGATGGTTCGGATTTGGTTAGCTCCGCTGTACCAAAGGGGAGTTCTTATAGGACTCCCCTTTGAACTTTTTGTGAACATTTTTCAGAAGCTGCACGTTGGTGTGCAACTTTTCTCTGTTTTGAAACTATGGATAGAAGGACTTTTTCCTTACTACAACATTCGGAGGTTTCTATGACAGAGGAAAACTACAATTACCGTACAAGTCAAACTCTCTTGCGTAACCAGTTCCCAGGGAAAGGGAAATGGAAAATTCCGGTATTACCAAAATTCCAACCGAAAGATGGTGATTTTAACGACCTTCTGCTGATCGGCTTTGACAAAACAAATCTGGAAGATCAGAATCATCTTGACCGGATGGTGCATTTTTTCCTGTATGATTACCGCTTTGAGCGGGTATGGAAAAATCCCGAGGCTGACATTGAAAAGCTGTCCCGATACCGGGCTGTGCTTTCTCCCGATTTCAGCATGTATTTGGAAATGGCACCTGTGATGCAGATGTATAATGTGTTTCGTAACCGCTGGTGCGGTGCTTACTGGGCATCCAAGGGTATACGGGTGATCCCAACCGTCAATTGGGGTGATGAATCCACCTTTGATTTCTGCTTTGACGGCATTGAAAAGGGCAGCGTTGTGGCAGTTTCAACCTACATGGCTTCCGAGCATGATCATCGAAAGGATCAGAAGGAATGGTTCATGGCTGGTTACAATGAGATGCTGCGGCGTATAGAGCCAGAGAGAATCATTTGCTACAACACCCCGTTTCCGGAGATGCAGGGAGACATCGTGTATGTGGATTATGAACGCAGCTCCTGGCGGTACATGGACTATGACCAGAAGGCAATGCCCCATGAAGATTTGGACTGCTATAAAATTGGTGGCGCAAATCACACGTTTTGTGATACAATGGACGCATACATGATCGGTAAAGGCGGCGGAAGCGCTTATGGTGGAAAATGGAGACCAAATCCCAATAAGCCGCAAGACCAGCGCTATCTGGGAAATCCCGGAGAAATCAAAAGAACGATAATGAATAACGGTGATGTTTACAAGACAAAAATGGGGCCTGATGGGCGGGCGGAAATGGAACGGCATGAGACAAATCACAACCGTGGAGATAAGCATACGAACCCACATGACCACAGAATTAGCTGGGATAATCCAGATGAACATCCGGTTCCAGGTCCGCCGATCAATTATCCGAATGGTGCACCAGAATTTAAGAACTTCAGCGAGGTGTTTTGCATGAAGGAAATAATTGTTCCATATGGCAGTATGAATTTTGAAACCATCAGTGAATTTAAGCGCAGCATCAACTGGGGTGCTGAGATTGAATTTGAGTGGAATGGGGCTGTGTTTAATATCATCAGATATGGTACCGATGGGAAAATAACAATCTACGCAGCAAATAAACCAGAAACTGAGAAAGTATGTGAGACGGCGGATGAGGCGCTGGAATACATGGTTGGCGATGATAGATTGCGGGACATCATTACCAAGGTTCATGTTGTATCCCGGTCGATTTGAAAAAGATGCCTATGTGAAGTGAAAAAATAGGAAATTTGATACTCTGAAATCCAAAAAAACGTTGGTATGACAGGGTTTTTCAAAAAGTCCTATAAGAACACCCGTACCAGAGAAGAATGATCCGAACCTGTTCTTGGTGAGAGACAGGTTCGGATTATTTCTGTTTTAGGACTCGAAAGGGCGGCGGCAGCAACGCTGCCGCAACAAGCAGTCCGGCGGACTGTTTTAAGATAAGTGGGAGAGTCCCTCCAATTTCAGGCGCATCCCGTAGGGATGTGGATGAAATTGGAATATGTCAACGGTCAGTCTTCTGCAAAGTCTCGCGAGCGCGCCAATATGGACTCTACTGGCAGATTTGCCGTTGACTGCAAAGCAGGAAAAGATTCGCCCCGCAGCAGCCCGAAGAGGGCAGCCGCGGGGTTCTTTTGCAATTCCAACTCCTTTTCGTGCGTCATCAAACAAGCTCGTCCATGCTGCACCCCAATACCTGCGCTATTTTCTTGACGGTCAGCACGCCGGGTTCTACGTGACCGTTTTCCCAGCGGCTGATATCCTTGACCCGGCCGGCAAGCTGTCCCTGGGTCATGCCTGCAGCCTGACGGGCAGCCTTTCATTTATCTCCCATTTCTATCCTTCCTTTTTGCAGTTCGACTTTTTGTTCCTTGCTGCGTAGGGTGTTGCTCCCACATTCTCCTGACATTCCTGACAATATGTCATACACCGCATATCTTCAAGAACTTTTTTATGGTACAACCTCCTCCTTCGGCATCAGCGGGGGCATATTACACGCCTGAGTTCTGGCCCCAATGAAGAAATTGCTGTTTTACAGTTCAGATGATTCTTTTTTCTTGAAATGCGTAGCTTTGTGGCATATAATGGAGACAACGCTTTGAAAGGACTGTGGTTCCATGAAAGTCACCCTGCAAAATCTGACAAAAAAGTTCCCCAGCCGCAACAAAAAGCAGCCCGCCGACGTGATCGCCGTGAACGACTTCACCTTTGAGATCCCCGACGGCGTGCTGCTGGGTCTGCTCGGCCCTTCGGGCTGCGGCAAGTCCACCACGCTGAACCTGCTCTCCGGACTGCAGAAGCCTACCCCCGGCCGTATCTTCTTCGGCGACGACGACGTCACCGACCTGCCTGCGGAGAACCGGGGCGTGGGGCTGGTGTTCCAGAATTACGCCCTGTATCCCCATCTGACGGTACGGCAGAATATTACTTTCCCTCTGGAAAACCGGACGGGCAAGGACAAGCTCACCCATCAGCAGATGGCCGACATGGCGCTGGAAGCGGCGAAGCTGGTGCAGATTGAAGAACTGATGGACCGCAAGCCCAAGGAGCTGTCCGGTGGCCAGCAGCAGCGCGTAGGCATTGCGAGAGCACTGGTCGTGGATCCCAAGATCATCTTTGCGGATGAACCGACCGGAAACCTGGATTCTAAGACGACCATGGAGGTGTTAAGGCTGATGCAGCGTATTGTCCGGGAACAGCAGCAGACTTTGGTTATGGTTACACATGATAATTACATAGCCGGATTTGCGGACCGGCAGTTCCACATCGTGGACGGAAAGATCTTAAAGATCGAGGAAAAGAAAAAAGAAACACAGGAAGCAGTGCAGGAGATGCAGGATGCTTTGCATAGAGGAGAAGAGTCATGAGAAAAATGAGATGGAAGCGGCTGGCGGCATTTGCGCTGGCAGTCATGCTGTTTGCGGGAGCGG
>ERZ779922.518-NODE-518-length-33032-cov-4.608879_pt1 | contig 33032 bp, 29 predicted proteins | sample MGYA00511544_ERZ779922 | MGnify/ENA primary metagenome ERZ779922 (study PRJEB29588, sample SAMEA2154516) | human gut metagenome | biome: human gut; feature: human-associated habitat; material: faeces | place: Denmark | collected 2008/2010 ... | reverse complement strand
TGATGACCTCGCTGCTAGGCCCCGCCAAGACACCGTGGTACTTCCTTATCGGTGCCGGCGCCATCATGGTCTACGCCCTCTGCACCTCCAAAAAGGCGCACGCCGTCATCAAAACCTCGGTAGACCTCTCCCGTCAGGATGAAGGAGAAGAGAACTTCGGAAGTACCCCGATGGCACGCACACTGGTACGTTTCAGCATGACACTTGCCAACGGCACCTCCCGCATCATGCCCGAAAGCACGAAGCAGTGGATCAACTCCCGTTTCCGCAAAAACGAAGCCATCATAGCCGACGGAGCCGCTTTCGACCTCGTCCGCGCCTCTGTCAACCTCGTCCTCGCCGGTCTGCTCATCGCCTTGGGAACGTCGCTGAAACTGCCGCTCTCTACCACCTACGTCACCTTCATGGTAGCAATGGGTACGTCGCTCGCCGACCGTGCATGGGGACGTGACTCCGCCGTCTACCGCATCACAGGCGTTCTAAGCGTCATCGGCGGCTGGTTCATCACTGCCGGAGCCGCCTTCACCATCTGCTTCTTCGTAGCCCTCGTGCTGCACTACGGCGGCAACATCTCCATCATCGCACTGATCGGAATAGCGATTTTCATCCTCATCCGCAGCCAGGTGATGTATAAGAAACGCAAGGCGAAAGAGAAAGGCAACGAAACGCTGAAACAACTCATGCAGACCGCCGACAGCGAAGAAGCGCTGCAATTGATGCGTAAACATACCCGCGAAGAACTCGCCAAAGTGCTGGAGTACGCCGAAACGAATTTCGAACTGACCGTCACCTCCTTTATACACGAAAACCTCCGCGGACTACGTCGTGCCATGGGTTCCACGAAATTCGAAAAGCAGCTCATCAAGCAGATGAAACGCACCGGAACCGTTGCCATGTGCCGCCTCGACAACAACACCGTGCTCGAAAAAGGACTCTACTACTATCAAGGCAACGACTTCGCCAGCGAACTGGTGTACAGCATCTCGCGCCTCTGCGAACCGTGTCTTGAACACATCGACAATAACTTCAACCCGCTCGACGCCATTCAGAAAGGTGAATTCAGCGACGTGGCCGAGGACATCACTTATCTGATTCAGCAATGCCGCAAGAAGTTGGAAAACAACGATTATCAGAATATGGAAGAGGAAATCCGCCGTGCCAACGACCTCAACGGACAGCTATCGCAACTGAAACGCAAAGAGTTGCAGCGCATCCAAAGCCAGTCGGGCAGTATCCGAGTAAGTATGGTTTATCTGACCATGGTGCAGGAAGCTCAAAATGTAGTGACTTACATCATTAACCTGATGAAGGTAAGCCGGAAATTCCAAATGGAAACAGAAATGCCGTAAGGTGGCTCATCCCCCAAAAGCACACAACAAAAGGGTTTATCTTCAAAAAGTCTATCTGATTAAATAAAATGCATTAGAGATAAACCGGAAAAAGCAAGAAGGGCTGCTCCCAAGTAGAATTGGGGCAGCCCTTTTTATGGTTGGGCGGTTGACTGTTATCCAATCTGCCGGGATATTCTTTTATAGATGTCAAAATTCTCCAACTACCGCATTATCGGGCTCAAAAAACATAATGTAGCAAACAGGGGTATAGGTGACCCCATTTTTTGATACTACACTTTTCCATAAATCCTACATCTCAGAGCAGGTATGAATCATTTCGCACAAGAAATGAAATGAATTAAATTCCACTACCTATTACTATACAATTACCTATTACTTTCCCATACAAAAATCCCCTTTATTCAACCCCATATCATAGACAGATACGGTTTTAAATAAAAGGGGATTCTCTAGTTTTTAAGAGAGGAGGTCGGTTTATGAATCTCCCGTCTTTTTAGCTTTCCGACGACGGAAGCGCAAGAGTGCTTCCAAAATATCCAATAACTTTTCTAAAAATAATTTCATAGCTTCCTTCTTTAGAGTTAAAAAACAGAGTGAATGGAGCAATTTAATAAGGGAACCGATCATGCATTAGTGAGTCAGCGATTCAGCCTCATTAAACGGTTGGGTCCGGAGCCTCATCGTCGTCGCCTCCGGGAGTGCTTCCTCCGCCGGGAGTGTCTCCGCCTCCCGAATGATTTTTATCATCGTCGTCCACAAAGCCGCCCGCTACGTCCTTGACGTGGACAAATTCTACTCCGGAAGTCAGTGCACGGGTAGTGACGCCATCGGCAGAACGGGTATATTCGGGAGTAAACTGACAGCGCAGCGAAACGATCTGCGAACTGCTGACTTTACTTTCCAACACGACTCCCTTTCCTCCGGCTTTGGCGATCATCGTAAATGTGCCCAAGCCTTCGAGACGTACTGTGCGGCTGTTGAGCAACTGTTCACGCATCACGGACATCAAGTTTCGAATCACGTTGTGGACATCACCCGGTGTCAGAGAAGCCTTCTCGGCGATCAGCTCCGCCATCTTCTGCGTGTTGACCATTTTCGAGAATTTCACGAGGCGGGGGTAATACAGTTTCTGTCCCGCTTTGTTGGCGATATTCGCCTGGTAAGGTTTGTAAATTAATGGCATAAGGTTGTTTTCCTTTCTTTTTTTAATGGTTGATGTAAGTTTTCTATGTGCAATCGATTACGGTGACAAAAGTAGGCGATGGCAAAAAAGTCCGGATACACGATGTAACGACTTGTAACGGAAGAGCGCCAGTCGGCACGGCCTCGCACAAATACTGCCTCCAAGGACTTCTGTACAAAGCAACACCAAACGACTAAAAAAAGCGTACCTTTACATTGGCAACGAAAATGAAAGAAAGAAATATAGAAAAGATAGTAAAAGCAGTATCAAAAGACAATGAAAGCAAAAATCATGAAACCAACTTCCGAAGAAAATGCAACCCTGCCCCGCATACAGGCATACAGCAAAAGCCAACTGGCCACTCTCTACCTGCCCCACATACAGCCCGCCTCCGCACGCCGCACTCTCCGCAGCTGGATCGCCAAGAACACGGCACTACAAAACGAACTCGCCCGCACGGGATATTCCGAGAAAGCCATCCTGCTCACTCCGGCGCAAGTAGGGCTCATCTTCCGTTTCTTGGGGGAGCCTTGATTCGAGCTGACTATCCGCATGGCTTCCCCTCCCTTCGGGAAGGGGCTGACTAAAAAGTCCCATTCTTCGGGAAGCAAGTATATTTCCGTCACGCCACGTCCCTTTCAAACCTTCTCTTCGTTGGCCGTATAAGGCAGCGTGAACCAAAAAGTACTCCCCTGACCCAGCCGTGAGACAGCACCGATCTTTCCTCCCATCCTTTCGACGATTGCCCGGCAAATGGTGAGTCCGAGTCCCGTGCCCTGCACAAAGCTGTTGAGTTTGACAAAATTCCCGAAGATTTCTTCCAACCGTTCCTCCGGTATCCCGCAACCGGTGTCGGTGACATAGAAATGCAGGAAACCGTCTTCGCGCACATCAAACCCGAACTCAATGCTGCCTTCCCCGGTAAACTTCACGGCATTATTCATCAGATTCATCATCACCTGTACCAGACGGTTACGGTCCGCCTTTACGACACATTCGGTCGTCCGGCGGTGATAGCAGATACAGATGCCGGACTTTTTATTCCTCAACCGGAACGTATCTTCGAGTTCGATAAACAGGCCGTGCACATCTACCGGGGCGTAGTCGAACTCCATCGTTCCGGCTTCGATCTTCGAAAGGTCGAGCACATCGCTGATAAGCTGCAACAGGAGTGTGTTGTTGTTTTCAATGATGTTGATATATTCCTGTTTCTCTTCCGAAATCCCCCTTTCCGCCGACACCAGCAGCGAGGAAAAGCCGACAATGGCGTTGAGGGGAGTGCGTATTTCGTGGCTGATGTTGGCGAGGAAAGAAGATTTGAGCGTGTTCGCCTCCTCGGCTTTCACCTTTGCCTGTACGAGCGCTTCCTCCATTTCCTTTCGTTGGGTGACAGTCATCGAAGTGCCGATAAGGCTCAGCGGTTTTCCGTTCGCGTCGCGCTCGTCCACGGCTGCGCGCACTTCTACCCATTCATTCTGTTGCGGGGAGGGAAGCCACTGTCTGCCTACCCGATATTCCTCGCGCATTTTCTGCGTTTCGCCATTGGCGAGGCGCTCGAAGGCGTCCCGCACGCGTTCGCGGTCTTCATCGCAGATTTTCGCGAAACAGGCGGAGGTGGGCACGATAATCAGGTTGCCGTCATGCGTCACCTCCTCTTCGGTGACGTACAAGTCGTGGCTGACGTTGCACGAGAGGAGGCCGGTCTGCAAATCCCATTTCCAAGGGGTCATGTCGGCAGCGTCGAGGGCGGCGGACAACTTATGGTTGGTGGATTTCAGCATTTGCTGCGTCAGCACCAGTTCGGTATTGTCCACACCAAAGACATCGACGCAGCCTTTCGTTTTGGAATGTATGGAGATGACGGTCAGATGAGTTTTCGTCTTCTCCAGATAATACTGAAAGGTTATTTGCCTGTTGTCATTCAGTTCGCTGTACCTGTCGGGCAGTTCCGGCGAATAATCCGGATTGAGTTCGCTGTATTTCTTTCCCAGTATTTTTTCTTTGGGCAGGATGTATTTCTCGAAAGTGGGATTCACTTCCCGGTAGACATAGTCGATAATCCGGGCACCGGGGTCGAATATGAGCTCGACACGGGCATAGAGAACGGGCATGTTTTCGACCAGACTGCTATAGCTCCTCATGATCTCCAGCCGCCTGCTCCTCTCATGCAGCGCCCTCCGGAGCCATATCACATAGATGACGGCCAGTGCCATCAAAGAGAAAAACAGGGCCAGATAATATTTGTTCCGCTCGAAAAAAGTGGGGGGCTTCATACCAAAAACAGTGTCGTCGGGACACAGGCCGAGCAACAGTCCGCTCTCTACGTAGTCGGCATAATTGATGACGGATGGGGGCGTCCCCATCGCTGTCGTTTCCACTCTGTGCGGATGCGACGCTCCGTCCAGGCGGCTTTTGATCACCGGGAGCAGATGTTTCTTTATTTCACTGTCTGTCCAGAAATAGCCGCCGATCAACAGGAAAGGCATCACTTCCTCCGCTTCTTTCCTGCATTGCGCACTGATCCAGCGCCTGTCGGACATGAAGACCTGTTTGCGCATATCCGGGACAACGGTCGCCATCAGTTCCATGTGCTCGGCACATATGTCAACCGGGCTGTTCTGGACGCGAAACTCTTTATAGACAGGGGCCATAAAGTCATCGCTCCACAGACAGTTTTCGGTATAGGAATTGATGATTAATAGTTGACAAGAAGAGGGGCGGCCGGCATAAATGTAAGTCTGAAATGCACTGATCAGAAAGATTGCAAGTGCCGCTGTTTTTCGAGTTATCCGCGCTTCCATAAATAGTGATTGTTTTGATTGTTTGCGGAACCGATCACTGAATATCTTAAAATATTGCTATTAAATCTTTAAATATTACTATACAAAAAGGTAAGTTCTGTAAGAACTTGGTAGAGCGACTTATCTGCCAGTTTATAATATATTACTAAAGAAATAAAAACAAACAGACTTATTAAAAGCCGTCATCTGCATTCTCAGCTCGGAAAACGGATTCGTTTTACCCGAACTGAGAATGCAATAATTAGAATTTGTAAATAATGACGAACGTGCAATACGGTAGAAACCGACAAAGGAAAACAAATAAATATCTAAAAGAGAAAACGTAGGATGTCAACATCGAATATGAAATCTGAGTGAACAATAAAACTTATTTTTCAGAATAAAAGCGTTTCTGCATGGTTTTCTCAATAATATGATTACATTTGTGGTGACATTATAACAAGGGAATAAAATGGAAATCCATCGCTGATATCGAATCGTTTTTTTACGAATACAGACTACCAAGTTCTTACAGGACTTACCTCATTCCGTCAGTTGTTCTTTCCTTTGTCCCGATCATTGTCGTCGCTCAAAGGTGTTCGTCGTCTTTACCTTCTTTTCCTTTTTCGTTCTTTTCCTCGTCTTTCATGCGCAATAATTTATCTTTACCGAAATTTATTTCTATCACCACTTTCTTGGGCGAGTCGATATGGTAACTCACAATTCCGGCATCTCTAATCAAGAACATAATAATGACAACCAGCATCCCGACCAGATTTTCGGCAAAGACACAATTGACGGACACGCAGTGCGCTAAATTAAAAATCGTCGTCCAATTGGACATTCTCTTTCCCATCCAGGCCGAGTGGAAGCGCTTGATCGACGATGCCGAACAGTCCGAATGCTGCTGAAGATAAGCGTCGTCAAAGCCGTTATCCCGGCTGACTTTCATAATCGAATCGATGACTTTCTGTTTTTCTTCGTCATCACTGTGCTGCAAGCCATTACATTGCTTTTTCTTCCATTGCTTCTCTTCGACTCTTTCCTGAAGGGCATCCCTGTTCTCGTCATACACGGACTTTTCGCCACTCTGATTTGCTTTTTTCTGACTCATGCTTTTCTGATTTGCTTTTTCCTGACTCATGCTTTTCTGATTTACTTTTTTCTGACTTGTACTTTTCTGATTTACAGTCCTTTTTACTTCAATGTGTTGTTCTCTTTCACTACTGTTCTGGCAGTTTTCTTTTTTGTTCATTACTAATTATATTTAAATTAATCCGACAAAATTCGGGATTTACCTTTAACATTTTGGGTCACGCGTGACTCTTTCTACATATTTTTTCATTTTAGTCAAGCGTGAACGGTTTTTATTCTACCCACAGTCTACTTTTGCCCCGAAATCAATAAAAAACAATTGAATCATATGACTGAAATGAAAAAACAACATTCCCTCCCACGGGTACGGCTCATGAGGCGGGCCGCCGTCATCCGTCGCAACAATGACATGAACCGGCGTGATGCGCTCATCATCGCCCACCGAATCGGTGGACTGATAAGGAAGATGCACAGGGAGAACGTGAAATTCTGCTACACCAAGCAGGACGGAACCGTGCGCCACGCTGTCGGCACGCTCACCGGATATCAACACAGTTTTCACCGCCCCTATATGCCACGACCGGAAAATACGTTTGTAGTCTACTACGACCTCGAAGCCAAAGGGTGGCGCACGTTTCATGCCGAAAATTTCCTTTGCGTCGAATGAGTTTCGAAGAGCAGATGAGATTCGGAGAGCAAATGAGTTTCGGGCAGCAGATAAATTTTGAAATGAGTTTCGGACAGCAGATAAGTTTTGGACAGCAAATGAATTTCGGAGAACAAATGACTTCAGAAGAACGAAAAGAATGGGAAACGCTTTGCAGAATGTATCATGTGGACTCTTTGTACGAAGCCATTCAAGGGTGTCGGGAGGAACTGGAGTTTCTCGTTCGCTGTGCCGAACGGCTCGAACCCCGTGCAGAGGAGGAATGAGAAAGGTCAAAGACCGGAGTAAGCGGGCGGAACCGCCTCATGTCAGCGAGGAGGCTACGCCGTTTAACAGTCCTTGTTTATGCCGTTTTTACCTTGCAGGCTACGCCGTTTCTACCATGCAGGCTGCGCCGTTTATCCCCGGTGGTTTCGGAAAAGGGATTTCTTTTTAACGAAGTATAATTTTATTAACAATATAAAGAATAAAGTATGGAAAATTGGAGATTTATCGAAGCAAATTCCGATTATATGGTTTCAGACCACGGGCGGATATTGAGTTTCAAAGGCAAATCGAAGTTGATAATCAGCAGCAGCATTACCGCAAAAGGTTATGAGTACGTGGCCATCCGCCAAAAGGGGATATACGTCGGCTACTCTGTACACCGCTTAGTGGCAACAGCTTTTATCCCCAACCCGAAGCGTCTCCCCCAAGTGAACCACCTCGACGGAAACAAGCTCAACAACCACGTCGCCAACCTCGAATGGTGCGATGCCTACGACAATGTCATGCACGCCATCCGGACCGGTCTGCGTCCGTCGTCACCCGCCCTCTCCCCCGTCCCCTGTGCCACAACGGACGAGGCAGGAAATATCCTGCAAGCCTATCCATCCATGAACGCACTGGTAAAAGGGGAACAAATGAACCCTAAACAACGTAATTGGCTGGTGCTGCATTTATTACACCCCGAAAGACTGAAGCAATCGGCCATGAAGAAAAAGTCAAGAGCCGAAAGAAGCGGTTCGGAAGAATGCTTTCTGATAGCACCCGAAATACCTGTGCTGACCGTCAAAGCTGATTCAATCGGGGAGTTCGAAGCAGGCAATCCGCTTGGGATAGGCAAATCGAGTAATTCAGTCGAGGAGTTCGAAGCAGGTAATCCGCTTGGGATAGGCAAATCGAGCAATTCAGTCGGGGAGTTCAAGGCAGGCAATGTATGTGTGCAGCCAGTTTCTTTTCCCTTTGTTTCATCGCCTTTTCCTCTTATTTCTCTCTTTGCCCCTATACATCATTCAGTGACGCAGCACTATTACCGCCGCCTGTCCCCCGAAGAATCCGCCATTTTTGGTTTCAACACTTATATATTGCCCAGAGAAAGAGGACAAAGAAAGGAGTTTCTGCAATGAAAGACACCATCATCATCCACTGTTCCGCCACCCGTGCGGGACAGGACATCACCGCTGCCGACATCGACTGCTGGCACCGTGCCCGTGGCTTCTGGTCCATCGGCTATCATTACGTCATCCGCCTCGACGGCACCATCGAACCGGGACGGGACGTCACCCTCGACGGGGCGCATTGTATGGGCTGGAACCAGCGTTCCATCGGCATCTGCTACGTCGGCGGACTGGACAAGGAAGGCCGCCCCGCCGACACACGGACAGATGCACAACGCACCGCCCTCATCCGACTGGTGAAATCTCTGCAACTGGCCTTCCCCAACGTGAAACAGGTCATCGGACACCGGGACACAAGCCCCGACCTCAACGGAGACGGCATCATCTCACCCAATGAATACATGAAAGCCTGTCCCTGCTTCGATGTGAAAAAGGAGTTCTAGGGAGTAGTTGTACGCAATAGTAACTCTATTCTCCTCCTTCGGGAAGGGGAGGTGGTAGGTGAATGCATAATCCTATCATTTACAAAAAAATAGGTATAAACATTATTTCTCCTACCACCTCGGTCTGCGACCACTCCTCCTTCCCGAAGGAGGAGAATAGAGATAGAATCGACTTTTTAGTCACCCTCAGTTGAGATACAGAACTGACTATCAAGTAGCTTATCACCATACTGAAATGAGCTAAATTAAAATTACCGATTCGCCTTATTCATTATTTATCAGTCAATATCACTCTAAATATTCAAAAAGATGGCCCGTATTTCCAAACCCGGATTAGATTATTTCCCGCTCGATGTCAACTTCTTCCAAGACAGGAAGGTACGCCGCATTTCCAACCGTCATCATGCGGCAGGAATTGCCGCACTCACTTCCCTGCTCTGCCTCATCTACAAAGAAAAGGGATTTTACGTCGCATGGAATCAAGATACCTTGTTCGACATTTCGCAGGAAGTGTGTTGCGAGGAGGAGGAGATGCAGGCCATCATCGACGACTGCCTGTCCGTCGGACTGTTCGACACCTATATATATAAGGAGTACGGGATTCTGACTTCGCAAGCCATCCAAGAGCAATACCACAAAATCATTACCGACAGCCGAAGGAAATACAAACTTCCGCTGGAACGGTTTTGGCTCATCAAGGAAGAAAAGGATGGAACGGGAAATAATTCCGCAGACATAAGAAGCAATATAAATTCAAAAGGTACAGAAGTGGATGAAGCGGAAAACAAGATAGTAGATGCAGGAGTCAACACAACAAAAACAGGAGTCAATATCACAGCTACAGAAGTTACTAAAACAAAGCCAGGAATCGGCACGACAGGCACAAACATCCATGCAGCAGGCACAGACATCCATGCAGCAGGCACAGGAATCAATGCTACAAAAACAGTGACCGACGGAGCAGCTATGAAAATTAATGCTGCAAAAAACCGAGAAATTGCAGCAACAATCCCACAAACAAAACAGGAAACGGATACAGAAATCGAAAGTAAATCGGAAACGGATACTGAGATTCAAAGCAAACCGAAAAGAGAGATGGAAAATGATATCAAACCGGAAAGAGAAAAAGACAAAGAGAGAGAAAGACAAAGCAAAACCGAAAATGAATGGGAGAAAGATAGAGAGCAGCCGCCCGTTCCGTCAAACGGCGTTTCTCAGGCTGCGCCTGTTGCTGTCAAAGGTTTGTCTTTAGAAATCTCGTCCGGAAAAAGGGAGGAGGAAAATAAGGAAGAAAGAAGAAATGGAGGAATAGATCAGAAGGGAGAAGCTAGATATAACGGAACCCAATACGAAAGAAACCAGCTAGAAGAACCCAAGCATAACGGAACCCAGTACGAAAGAAACCAGCAGGAAGAACCCAAGCACAACGGAACCCAGTACGAAAGAAACCAGCAGGAAGAAGCCCCGAACGAAAGCATTGCTTCCGGAGGATTCTCCGAATCCCTGCTGCGCCTCAACATGGACGCCATCGGCATCCGGAACGAACAAACCGTGAAAGGCATCCTCGCCCTCGCCCGACGCAGAAAGCTGGGTGGTCCGTGCGGCACCTTATGGAAAGTCCTCAGCTCCGAATACCGCTCCACCCTGCTCAAAAAGAACGAGCCGGGCGACTACATCCTCTGGGCGCTCAATCACCCGGCAGAATTTGAGGACACCTACACCGGTATCCTCAAAAAGCGAGTTAGGGGAAGATGAACATTTTTAAGAGGAAGATGAGCATTTTTGAGCGCCCACGTCATTTATTTCTCCCGCCAAACGCATCATAAAACAATAATTTATCCTATCTTTGTGGGACAAAGAAAAAGCCTCTTTACCGTATGCAAAGAGAAACCTCTCTTTACAACCTAAAAGAGCAACAACCAAAACAATGAGCAAATTTATCAATCCGTTCACCGACTACGGATTCAAATTAATATTCGGCAGAGAAGTCTCCAAGGATTTACTAATCGAATTTCTGAACGACCTTCTCGAAGGTGAACGAGTGATAACCGACTTAACGTTTTTGAACAACGAGCAGCTGCCGGACTACCCGGAAGGACGAGGCATCATCTACGATGTCTACTGCACCACGGACACGGGCGAAAAGATAATTGTCGAAATGCAAAACCGCATGCAGAGCAACTTTAAAGAACGCTCCATTTTCTATCTCTCCCGTGCCATCGTCAACCAGGGCCGGACGGGGCACGACTGGAAATTTGAAATAAAAGCTGTTTACGGAGTCTTTCTGATGAATTTCATCATGGACAAGAACATAAAACTCCGGACAGACGTTATTCTTGCAGACAAGGAGACTGGTGAACTCTTCTCGGAGAAATTCCGGCAAATATTCATCGCCCTCCCCCTCTTCAAAAAAAGCGAAGAGGAATGTGAAACGAATTTTGAACGTTGGATTTATATATTAAATAATATGGAAACTTTAAAACGCCTGCCATTCAAGGCACGAAAAGCCGTCTTCGAAAAACTCGAAGAGATCGCTGATGTGGCTTCTATGTCCCCAAAAGAGAGGGAGCTATACGATAATAGCGTCAAAGTGTACCGGGATTATTTGGTGACAATGGATGCAGCGGAAAAGGAAGGAATAAAAAAAGGGATGAAAGAAGGAATGAAAGAAGGACTGAAGAAAGGACTTGAAGAAGGACTTGAGGAAGGCCTGAAGAAAGGTCGCGAAGAAGCCTTGAACATCTTTCAGACAGCCATCGACATGAAAAAGCAAGGAATTGACAATCAACTCATTGCCGAAAAGACCGGTCTGCCCCTATCGCTCATAGAAAGCCTCAAATAAAGGTAGAACCTAAGCATCCGCCCCCCTGAAAACAAGCCGAGTACCTGCCCGAAAAAGATGACTGAGATCGAAAAAGAAAGGGAAAAGGTTGCGATTATAGTAAGTGAGCCGGGAAGCCAAGTTGCAGAAAGCAGCACTTATATTCTGATTTACAATAAGATAGGACGAAAAAGGAGGAAAAAGAGAGGCTATAAAATATCAATAAGTCTTAGAAGAACTTGGTACATTCGTGATTGTAAACTTACCATCAATATCCGTGATAGTACCAAGAGTAGTGCCATTCACCAATACCGAAGCACCTACAACAGGCAGGCCATCTTCCTCGGCGGTTACCACACCGGTAACTCGGGACGTCTGCGCTGTCACCAGACCTATACCCACAAAAAGGAAGGTCATAAAGAACATCAATTTTCTTTTCATAAATTCTCTCTTAAATTTAACCTATAAATAGACTTCTAGTCTCTAACAGGGTGCAAAGATAACACTATTTATATCAAAATTAAAAAAGTGTTACGTTTTTAACTATAAAGTATCATATTGAAAGAATTTAATCAGAGAATAAATCAAATAAGTAAATCTAAAGACGTATTTAGCAGCATTTAAACATTATTACCTAACAGAAAGAAAGTGTTAAAACCGCTATTTTCATAAAAAAAACATCAGATATTCGTTCGAAATGGTATCTTTTTATCATTTTATGCCTTAAATAGCCCCAAAAACACTTAACGCTTCCCGAAAGGGCAACTCCCCACCGTACCAAGTTCTTCTAAAACTTTGCGCGTTTCCTATGTAGGAATGACTCCGCAAACTGTTACGATCACACAAGGCGTTATCAAAGTAGTATTAAAAAGTGACGCCAAGTCACTAGACGAAGTCGTAGTAACGGCCATGGGTATCTCCCGCGAAAAGAAAGCGCTGGGATACGCCGTTCAGGACGTGAAGTCAGACCAGCTGACACGCGCGGCCAACACCGACCTTGCAGGAGCACTACAAGGAAAAGTTTCGGGTGTGGACATCGCTCCCTCTTCCGGTATGCCGGGTGCATCTTCCAAGATCACGATCCGCGGTTCCCGTTCGTTCACGGGCGACAATACACCTCTGTATGTCATCGACGGCATGCCGATCTCTTCCGCTGCCGACGTAACGACTACCGACAACGCTAACGGCGCCGCCTACGGTACCGACTACGCCAACCGTTCGGTGGACATCGACCCCAACGACATCGAAAGCATCAACATCCTCAAAGGTCAGGCAGCTTCTGCCCTCTACGGTATGCGTGCGTCAAACGGTGTCATCGTCATCACCACCAAAAGCGGTAAAGGAGTGGCCAAAGGCAAACCGACGATCACATTCCGCAGCAATCTTTCGTTCGATGTCGTGTCTACACTGCCCGAACTGCAAAACGAATTCGGACAAGGCAGCGGCGGCTCATACGACCCTTATTCCGGCCACAGCTGGGGACCGAAAATAGCCGACCTCGCCAACGATCCTACATACGGCGGCAACACCGACAACGCTTTCACCCAGAAAATGGGAAAACGTCAGGGACAATACTACGTGCCCCAACGTGCCGAAGCCGGTCTTGACCCGTGGGCAACGCCGAAAGCATACAACAACATGAAGGATTTCTTCGACACCGGCATTACCTGGAGCAACAACGTCAACGTTTCCCAAAATCTGGACAAAGGAAACTACTCTTTCTCGCTGGGTAACAGCCACCAGGAAGGCATCATCCCGACTACCGGTATGGACAGATACAACGCCAAAATGTCTGCCGAAGTTCAGCTCAGCCCCAACTGGTCGACTGGCTTCAACGGTAACTTCGTGACTTCCAAGATAAAAAAGCAGTCTACCGCCAACTCCGGCGTGACGGCTACCATCTACAACGCTCCGGTGAGCTACAACATGAAAGGAATCCCCTCGCACGTCGAAGGCGACCCGTACGAGCAGAACACGTACCGCCAGGCATGGATCGACGGCGCCTACTGGGCTGTGGACAACAATCTGTTCACCGAACGCTCGCAACGTTTCTTCGGAAACGCATTCGTGAAATTCACGACCAAATTCGGCACGGACAACCACAAACTGGACGTGAAATACCAACTCGGTGACGACGCCTACACCACCAACTACAGCGAAATCTACGGATACGGCAGTACAATGGCAGACACCGGCGACGCCATCGAATACCACTACAGCATCAACGAGCTGAACTCGCTGCTGACAGCTTCTTACCGCTGGGACATCAACAAGGACTGGGTATTCGACGCCCTGATCGGTAACGAACTTGTAGAGAAAAGAACGCAATATGCCTTCTCCGAAGGGATGAACTTCAACTTCCCGGGATGGAACCACATCAACAATGCTTCTATCTACCAGAGTTCCAAGTCGTACAACAAGAAACGTACGGTAGGTAACTTTGCCAACCTGTCTCTGGCATGGAAAAACATGGTATACCTCAACGGAACAATCCGTAACGACGTCGTTTCAAATATGCCGCGCGACAATCGTTCGTTCACTTATCCTTCCGTATCGCTCGGATTTGTGTTCACCGAACTCGAACCGCTGAAAAACAACATCCTCACATTCGGTAAGCTGCGCGCATCGTACGCCGAAGTAGGTATGGCAGGCGACTATATGCAAAGCTATTACTACACCCCGAGCTACGGCGGCGGATTCTTCAACGGCACGCCCATCGCCTACCCGATCAACGGAACGATGGCATATATCCCTTATTATAAGGTGTATGACCCGAACCTGAAACCGCAGAACACGAAGTCATACGAAATCGGTGCCGACCTGACATTCTTCAACGGACTGTTCACTTTGAACTATACCTACTCGCGTCAGAACGTAAAAGACCAGATCTTCGAAGTGCCTTTGTCCGGCTCTACCGGCTACGACAGCATGATCATGAACGGCGGTAAGATTCATACCAACTCGCACGAACTTACACTGGGAGTGTCGCCGGTCAACAACCGCAACTTCAAGCTCGACTTCGCTTTCAACTTCTCAAAGATCGACAACTACGTAGACGAACTTGCACCGGGTGTTGAAAGCATCTATCTCGGCGGATTCGTCACTCCGCAGGTGCGTGCCGGTATCGGCGAGAAATTCCCCGTAGTATACGGCAGCACGTACAAGCGCAACAAGGCCGGACAGATCGTGGTAGACGCGAACGGACTTCCGCAGGTGGGCGAAGACGACGTGATCGGCCGGGTTTCTCCCGACTTCCGTCTGGGCTTCAACACGAATATCGAGCTTTACAAATTCCGTATCGCTGCCGTGTTCGACTGGAAACAAGGCGGACAAATGTACTGCGGTACTGCCGGTGAAATGAACTTCTACGGTGTCACCAAAGAATCGGGCGAAAAACGCAAGAGCAACTTCGTCGTTCCCAACACCGTGAAAGAAACCGGAACAGACGCGCAGGGCAACCCGACGTATGCCGCCAACGACATCGAAGTGACTAACGCACAGGCTTATTACACCCGCCTGCGTTCTATCAACGAATCTTATATCTACGATTCATCGTTCATCAAACTGCGTGAGCTTTCTGTAAGCTACCCGGTATACGCCAGCAAATGGCTAAACGTAGATGTAAACGTATTTGCCCGCAACCTCATCGTATGGTCCGAGCTGAAGGGATTCGACCCGGAAGCATCTCAGGGTAACGACAACATGGGAGGTGCCTTCGAGCGTTTCTCTCTGCCGGGAACTGCAAGCTACGGTTTTGGTGTAAATGTAAAATTCTAATTAGCTAAACGAAAGAAGATTATGAAAAGATATGATAAAATAACCGGTGTACTGGCTGTTGCCGCTCTGTCTTTGTTCTCTGCTTGCTCGGAGGACACGATGGACAGAATCAACAAGGACCACGACCACACCACCAGTGTTGCCTCAAGATTTATCTTGGCAGATGTAATCACCTCTACCGCTTTCTCCAACGCCAGCGGTGACATCAATACATACGCCTCTTCGTATATCGAATACGAAGTAGGTGTCGACAACCAGCTTTACTACGCCGAAGTCCGCGAAAACGAACCGTCGTCCTCGTCTACCTTCAATAACTCATGGAACGGCATCTATTCTTCATTGAAGAACGCCCGCATCATCATCGACCAATGTGGCGAAGGAGGCAGAGATCACGGCAACGACGTCACCCGGGGAATGGCCGAAGTGATGGCCGCTTACAACTGCGCACTGATTGCCGATTTCTTCGGTGATGCCCCGTGCAGTCAGGCTGCGCTGGTGGACGAAAAAGGCTCTCCGGTCTATATGACCCCGAAAATGGATACGCAACAGGAAATCTATACTCAAATCATCAGTTATCTCGACGACGCCATCGCCAATCTTCAGAAAGAAGACTTGGCAGACGTGACCGAGCAGGATTTCCTTTATGCCGGCGACGCGGACAAATGGCTGAAATTCGCTTACGGCCTGAAAGCCCGCTACACCATGAGACTGATCAACCGCTCAAGCAACAAATCGGCCGATTATGAAAAGGTGCTGGACTATGTAAGCAAATCGTTCACTTCGGCTGACGACCAGGCTGCATTCGACATCTACGACTCTAACAACATCAACCCGTTCTACGGTTTCTACAACTCTCGTGCCGGATTCGGAGCCAGTACAAGCCTCGGCACCAAGCTGTTGGCCTACAATGATCCGCGTGCCAACCGTGCTTTCTTCACTCCGATCGTCGACAAAAAACGTTCGCAGGTAGCAGCCAACGATCCCAGCCTCGTTCCGGCTCCCAACGGTAGTCCGGATCAGAGTACGTCCAAATACGGTATCTCTGCATTCGTTTACGCCAAAACCGCACCGACCCTGCTGATGAGCTATCACGAACTGATGTTCCTGAAAGCAGAAGCTCTGTGCCGTCTGAACCGTGATGCGGAAGACGCGCTGAAAGAAGCGGTAGTAGCCGGCTTGCTGAATGCGGAAAACAGCATAAGCATTGCCATCAAGGAGTTGGGAAGCGGTTTGAACACCAATTCCAGCGAAGTAATCACGGAAACGTCTGCCGGAAAGTATTTCGACGACGTAGTGAAAGCGAAATATGCAGCCAACCCATTGCAGGAAACAATGATTCAGAAGTACCTTGCCATGTGGGGTGCCTCCGGTGAAGCCACGGAGACGTACAACGATTTCCGTCGTATGAAGGGACTGAACGAAAACTTCATCACGCTGACCAACCCGAACAATTCCAGCAAATTCCCGCTGCGCTACCCATACGGAAACAGCGACACAGCTGCCAACCCGGAAGTGAAAGCCGCTTACGGCAACGGTGACTACGTATACTCCGAACCCGTTTGGTGGGCAGGCGGAAGCCGATAAAAATCGCTCTTAAAATCTCTCAAAGGAGAGACTTTACATAGAGTCGTTTCTGAACTCTAACAAATTAACGGAAACGAACAGAAATAGGCCGACCGTGAGGTCCGCCTATTTTACTTTTACAGCCTTCTGCCGAAAGTGTCGGGCAGAGGCATTCCAGACAATACACCCGGATTGATACAGTAATATCCGGATTGACATAGAAACGTCCGGACACAGCTGACGGGGATAATGTGGATTTTCATATAGTAAAAATCCATATTATCCCCGTCAGCTATTTGTTAATATCACAAATACAAAACAGGAAAAAACACCCGAATTGTTATACCGTTTTTCTACTCAGCGATACCGTTTTGCCGGATAAAGATCATGTTTGCCGGAGCAAGGACCGGTTTAACAAACAAAAAAGATCAGTCTACCGGACAAAAAAAGAGATCGGTTTACCAGACCAGTTCGGGGAAATACTTCGTCAGCGTATTGCGCAGAATCGACAGTGTGATCGGTTTCACCAGCACTTCGCTCGCTCCCGCGTTCATCGCATTCTCCTTGTCAGAGCTGAAAGCGTAGGCGGTCTGCATGATAATAGGGATTTCCTTGTTTTCTCCGCGGATGATTTTCGTAGCATCCAGTCCGTTCATCACAGGCATTTTGATGTCCATCAGGATCGCTTTGGCCTCGTTGCCGTATTCCTTGAACAGTGCCACGATTTCTTCGCCATTCTTGGCCCACTGTATATCACATTTCTTTCCGATGATTGCTTTGATCAGTTTGAAGTTGCTGTCGTCGTCCTCAGCCACTAAGATAAGAGGTCTGAATTCATTTGTTTGTCCGCCTTCCATATCGTTTCTATATTATTTTTAAAATTATTCTCTAAAATTACTTTTTAGTCAACATATTTCAGTTAATAATGCTTTTCAGCCCGCAAGTTATAAAAAAGATTGATATATTTCGCTATCTTTGCGCCTCAAATTATAAAGAATTGTATGATTTCGATAGACGGACTAGCCGTAGAGTTTAGCGGCACTACCCTATTTAGTGATATTTCTTTCGTTATTAATGAAAAAGACCGCATCGCCCTGATGGGAAAAAACGGAGCGGGAAAAAGTACCTTACTCAAGATTCTGGCAGGAGTCAGACAGCCTACCCGTGGCAAGGTTTCGGCCCCCAAGGATTGCGTAGTAGCCTATCTCCCACAGCATTTGATGACGGAAGACGGCAGAACCGTGTTTGCCGAAACGGCACAGGCTTTCGCGCATCTGCACGAGATGGAAGCACGGATCGACGCACTGAACAAGGAGCTGGAAACACGGACGGATTACGAAAGTGACAGTTACATGGCACTGATCGAGGAAGTGTCCGCCCTCAGCGAAAAATTTTACTCCATCGACGCAACCAATTACGAAGAGGATGTAGAGAAATCATTACTCGGACTCGGATTCACACGCGAAGATTTTCAACGTCAGACGAGCGACTTCAGCGGAGGCTGGCGCATGCGCATCGAGCTCGCCAAACTGCTGCTGCAAAAACCGGACGTACTCCTGCTTGACGAACCGACCAACCACCTCGACATCGAATCGATCCAATGGCTGGAAGATTTTCTGATCAATAACGGCAAAGCGGTCATCGTGATCAGCCACGACCGCAAATTCGTGGACAACATCACCACCCGCACCATTGAAGTAACGATGGGGCGCATCTACGACTATAAAGTAAACTACTCCCAATACCTGCAACTGCGCAAGGAACGCCGCGAACAGCAACAGAAGGCTTATGACGAGCAACAGAAGTTCATCGCCGAAACGGAAGCCTTCATCGAACGCTTCAAGGGGACGTACTCGAAGACTTTGCAGGTGCAGAGCCGTGTCAAGATGCTGGAAAAGCTGGAATTGCTGGAAGTAGACGAGGAAGATACTTCGGCACTGCGGCTGAAATTCCCGCCTTCGCCCCGTTCGGGCAGTTATCCCGTCACGATGGAAGGTGTCGGAAAGACGTACGGCGATCATGTCGTGTTCCGCAACGCCAACCTGACAATTGAACGTGGCGACAAGGTGGCTTTCGTAGGCAAGAACGGTGAAGGTAAATCGACGCTGGTGAAATGTATCATGAACGAAATCGACCATGACGGCACGCTGACGCTGGGACATAACGTGCAAATCGGATATTTCGCGCAGAATCAAGCCTCGCTGATGGACGAAAACCTCACGGTTTTCCAGACGATTGACGACGTGGCAAAAGGAGAAATCCGCAACAAGATACGCGACTTGCTGGGCGCCTTCATGTTCGGCGGACCGGAAGAGTCTATGAAGAAAGTGAAAGTGCTCTCGGGTGGCGAACGTACCCGTCTGGCAATGATCAAGCTCCTGCTGGAACCGGTCAACCTCCTGATTCTGGACGAGCCGACCAACCACCTCGACATGAAAACCAAAGATATCCTCAAGCAAGCGCTGATGGATTTCGACGGCACCCTGATCGTCGTTTCGCACGACCGTGACTTCCTTGACGGACTGGTGACCAAGGTCTACGAGTTCGGCAATAAGAAGGTGACGGAGCATCTTTGCGGCATCTACGAATTCCTCGAAAAGAAGAAAATGGATTCGTTGCAGGAACTGGAAAAGAAATAATAAACAATAAAAAGACATTATCTGCTTTAGGTGAAAGAAAAAGTATTTGTATATTTGTCACATAATATCTGAAACAGATAATTTAAAATGGATGAAACGAGGCAGTTATACATTATAAGCGGATGCAACGGAGCTGGTAAAACAACAGCTTCTTATACTGTACTGCCCGAAATATTATTGTGCAAAGAATTTGTCAATGCAGACGAAATAGCCAAAGGACTATCGCCTTTCAATCCGGAAAGCATGGCTATCGAAGCCGGACGTCTGATGTTGAAACGTATTGACGAACTATTGGCTACAAGAACCAGTTTCTCCATCGAAACGACATTAGCGACTCGCTCGTACACACGGCTCATCACAAGAGCACAGAGTGCCGGATACAAAGTAAGCCTGATCTATTTTTGGCTAAACTCTCCGGAACTTGCTGTCAACCGTGTATTGCAACGGGTCAACGAAGGCGGGCATAACGTGCCCATTGATACAATCTACCGCCGCTATCAGGCAGGCATAAACAACCTGTTCCGAATATATGCGCCACGTGTAGACTATTGGCTATTAGCAGATAACAGTGTTTCTCCCCGAGTGATTGTAGCCGAAGGCTGCCAGCAAGGTGAGGACCGGATATACGAACTTGAACTTTTTAATCGCATCAAGAGTTATGTCAAATAATGAAATGCAAGAATTGAGTGATAAACTGCGGCGCGGGCTCCAACTGGCCGAACAACGGCTACTGGAAAGAAATGCCCGTCACGGAAAACTCCTCAGTCAAGGGACGCCCGATGGAAAAGTGATTTACGTCTCCGCCACAGAATTGCTCGAACGCTTGCAGAAGCAAGAAAAAGAGAAAAGTAAAGAGTCGGAAAAAGAATAATTGAAGTTTTATAATAAAGCAACAACCGGAGCTCTATAATAAAGTAAAAAGATATTGGAAGTTTTACAAAATTAGAAAGCTCTATATAAATAAAGGATGAAAGGGAAGAAACGATTCATAGTAACGATGCTATTCTTTATCAACATTATCATGTTGGTAGCCGCCGTTATTCCCCATCACCACCACCCCAACGGGATGATCTGCATGAAGCAGGACCAACCGGTAGAGCAGCAATGCCCCAACCACCATCATCACCCCGCAAGCGATTCATGTTGCAGCAGCGAATGCATGACCCGCTTCCACTCTCCCATTCCCTCCGTGCACACGGACAGCGGACCGAATTACGTATTCGTCGCCACCCTGTTTACGGATATGATCATCGAACATTTATTACGACCGCAGGAAAGACGAGTCAAAAATTACTACATCTATCGTGAATCCCTGCACGGTACGAAAATACCTCGTACCTCCTCCCTTCGGGCCCCTCCCTACTCTGTTTTTGCGTAATGACGTAAATGCAAGCAAGTTGCATCTGCGTTACTCTATCTTTGTAGCGTACAAAAACAGTAAAACTTAGTAGGAAAACAACATTTATGAAGAAACTTATCTTTATAGGAGTCATGGGATTATTCGTCCTGGGCTCTTGCAATAGTAAAAATACTGGTCATGAAGGGCATGACCACGAGACCGTCACACACAATCATGATGAACACGAAGGACATGACCACGAAGCAGAAGGACATGACCACGAAGCCGAAGGAGCCGACCATTCACACGAAGGTGAATGCAGCGGAGGACACGATCACGGCAAAGCTGCCACCAGCGAACCCGCCGGCGAGCACAGCGACGAAATCATCCTCCCGAAAGCGAAAGCTGACGCTGCCGGTGTGAAGGTAAATGCCATCACACCGGCCCCCTTCCAGCAAGTGATCAAGACAAGCGGACAGGTACTCGCTGCCCAGGGCGACGAATCGGTGGCTGTAGCCACGGTGGCCGGAGTCGTTTCTTTCCGCGGCAAGGTGACGGAAGGAATGAGCGTCGGTCGCGGCACTCCGCTGGTGACTATTTCTTCGCACAACATCGCCGACGGTGACCCCGTGCAACGTGCCCGAATCGCTTACGAAGTATCCAAAAAGGAATACGAACGAATGAAGTCGCTCGTCAAAAACAAGATTGTGTCCGACAAGGATTTCGCACAGGCGGAGCAGAACTACGAAAACGCACGTATCAGCTACGAAGCGCTCGCCAAAAACCACTCGGCCATCGGTCAGAATATCACCGCGCCCATTGCCGGATACGTAAAAAGCATTCTGGTCAATGAGGGAGACTACGTAACCATCGGTCAGCCACTGGTCAGCGTGACGCAGAACCGCCGGCTTTTCCTCCGTGCCGAGGTATCGGAAAAATACTACCCATATCTCCGCACAATCAGTTCCGCCAATTTCCGGACACCTTATAATAATGAGGTCTACGAACTGAATGAACTGAGCGGCAGACTGCTTTCCTTCGGAAAAACTTCCGGAGACAATTCTTTCTACGTGCCCGTCACCTTCGAATTTGACAATAAAGGAGAAGTGATTCCGGGATCATTCGTCGAAGTTTATCTGCTTTCCTCCCAACTGGAAAACGTGATTTCCGTGCCCCGCACCGCCCTGACGGAAGAGCAAGGCATCTTCTTCGTCTACCTGCAACTCGATGAAGAAGGCTACAAGAAACAGGAAGTGACCCTCGGCGCCGACAATGGCAAAAGTGTACAAATCCTGACCGGAATCAAACCCGGAGACCGTGTAGTGACCGAAGGCGCATACCAAGTTCGCCTGGCAAGCGCAAGCAACGCCATCCCTGCCCACAGTCATGAGCACTAGCGGCAAGGTGCCGCATCCAAGTTCCCTTGCGGCACACACAGAACTCATTTATAGTTACGCAAGTTTATCCCCTGTCCGGCACTGCTCAAAAGTAAACCGGGAGGAACCAGACTTAATCAATGAAATATCATGCTAAATAAAATCATACATTACTCCCTGCACAACCGACTGGTTGTGCTCTGCGCGGCCATCCTCCTGCTTATCGCGGGGACTTACACCGCCATGCATACGGAAGTAGACGTGTTTCCCGACCTGAACGCCCCGACAGTGGTCATCATGACCGAAGCCAACGGTATGGCAGCCGAGGAAGTGGAACAGCTCGTCACCTTCCCCGTCGAAACAGCCGTAAACGGGGCTACCGGCGTGCGCCGTGTCCGTTCTTCTTCGACCAACGGTTTCTCCGTTGTCTGGGTAGAGTTCGACTGGGGCACAGATATATACCTCGCCCGTCAGATCGTCAGCGAAAAGCTCGCCGTAGTCAGCGAGTCACTTCCCGTCAACGTGGGCAAGCCGACTCTCGGCCCCCAATCGTCCATCTTGGGCGAAATGCTCATCGTCGGTCTGACCGCCGACTCCACCTCCATGCTCGATCTGCGGACGATTGCCGACTGGACGATCCGCCCGCGCCTGCTCTCCACCGGAGGCGTGGCACAGGTGGCAGTGCTCGGAGGAGACATCAAGGAATATCAGATTCAGTTGGACCCCGAACGGATGCGCCACTACGGCGTATCGATGGGAGAAGTGATGGCCGTCACCCAAGACATGAACCTAAACGCCAACGGCGGCGTACTTTACGAATTTGGCAATGAATATATCGTGCGCGGAGTACTCTCTACCCCCAAAGTGGAAGAACTCGGCAAAGCGGTAGTGAAAACGGTGAACAACTTTCCGGTGACGCTGGAAGACATCGCCGACGTGAAAATAGGTCCCAAAGCCCCGAAACTGGGCACAGCCTCGGAGCGTGGCAAACCGGCCGTACTCATGACCGTCACCAAACAGCCCGCCACCAGCACGCTGGAACTGACGGACAAATTGGAGGCCTCTCTGCAAGACTTACAGAAGAATTTGCCTGCGGACGTCAAAGTCTCCACGGATATTTTCCGCCAGAGCCGCTTTATCGAAAGCTCTATCGGCAACGTGAAAAAGTCTCTTTTTGAAGGAGGAATCTTTGTCGTCATCGTACTTTTCCTGTTTTTGGCCAATGTACGCACTACGCTGATTTCCCTTGTCACGCTGCCGCTTTCACTACTCGTCTCCATCCTCACGCTTCACTACATGGGGCTGACGATCAACACGATGAGTCTGGGAGGTATGGCGATTGCCATCGGTTCGCTGGTCGACGATGCCATCGTCGACGTGGAAAATGTATACAAGCGACTGCGGGAGAACCGTCTGAAAGCGGAAGCCGAACGCCTCAGCACGCTCGAAGTGGTATTCAACGCTTCGAAGGAAGTGCGAATGCCGATTCTTAATTCAACGCTGATCATTGTCGTCAGCTTTGTGCCGCTGTTCTTCCTGAGTGGAATGGAAGGACGTATGCTGGTACCGCTGGGTATCGCTTTCATCGTGGCGCTGTTCGCTTCCACGGTCGTTGCCCTCACGCTGACTCCGGTGCTCTGCTCTTACCTGCTGGGCAGCAACAAGACGAACAAGGAACTGAAAGAATCCTTCCTTGCCCGCTGGATGAAAGGCATTTACGAAAAGGCGCTGACATGGGTGCTGGCTCACAAACGGGTGACACTCGGCAGCACCATCGTCCTTTTCCTGATCGCCTTAGGGGTATTCTTTACGCTCGGGCGCAGCTTCCTTCCTTCGTTCAATGAAGGCTCGTTTACCATCAATATCAGTTCGCTGCCGGGTATATCCCTGGAAGAAAGCAACAAGATGGGACATCGTGCCGAAGAATTGCTGCTGACAATCCCCGAAATACAAACCGTAGCCCGCAAAACGGGACGTGCCGAACTGGATGAACACGCGCTCGGCGTAAACGTTTCGGAAATCGAGGCACCGTTTGAACTGAAAGACCGCCCGCGCAGCGAACTCGTCGCCGAAGTGCGCGAGAGACTCGGAACGATCACCGGAGCAAACATCGAAATCGGTCAGCCCATCAGCCACCGTATCGACGCGATGTTGTCCGGTACGAAGGCAAATATCGCCATCAAACTCTTCGGAGACGACCTGAACAAGATGTTCTCGCTGGGCAACCAGATCAAGGGAGCTATCAGCGACATTCCGGGAATTGCCGACCTCAACGTGGAACAACAAATCGAACGCCCGCAGTTAAAGATACAGCCCAAACGGGAAATGCTGGCGAAATTCGGCATCACCCTGCCGGAATTTTCTGAATACGTGAATGTGGCGCTGGCAGGAAAAGTGATTTCGCAAGTGTACGAGCAGGGCAAGAGCTTCGACCTCATCGTCAAAGTGAAGGACGACGCACGCGACGAAATGGAGAAAATCCGCAACCTCATGGTCGACACCAACGACGGACGCAAAGTTCCTCTGAACTACGTGGCGGAAGTGGTTTCCTCGATGGGCCCAAACACGATCAACCGCGAAAATGTAAAACGGAAAATCGTTATCTCCGCCAACGTTGCCGACCGTGACCTGCGCAGTGTTGTAAATGATATTCAGAAGCAGGTAGACGCCACTATCCAGTTGCCCGAAGGCTACCACATCGAGTATGGCGGACAGTTCGAAAGCGAACAGGCTGCCAGCCGTGTATTGGCGCTGACATCTTTCATGAGTATTGTCATTATTTTCCTGTTGCTTTACCACGAATTCCGCAGTGTCAAGGAGTCCGGCGTGATCTTGCTGAACCTGCCTCTGGCATTGATCGGCGGCGTTTTTGCCCTTGTCATCACGACCGGCGAAGTAAGCATTCCGGCAATTATCGGTTTCATTTCGCTGTTCGGTATCGCGACCCGTAACGGTATGCTGCTCATCAGCCACTACAACCACTTGCAGCAAGTGGAGGGACTGAACGTGTACGACAGCGTGATACAAGGCTCTCTCGACCGTCTGAATCCGATCCTGATGACGGCTCTCTCCTCTGCGCTGGCACTGATACCGCTGGCTCTGGGCGGTGATCTGCCGGGCAACGAGATTCAAAGCCCGATGGCCAAAGTGATTTTGGGCGGACTTTTAACATCTACTTTCCTGAACGGTTTCATCGTTCCGATTGTTTATCTGATGATGCACCGCCAGCGTAGCGCTGGGGCAAATTCTCCATGCGGCGTACCGGCGGAACAAGCATAATTATCAGTTAAATATAGCTACTATGTATATAGAAACAAATAAAAAAAGTATGAAACGAATCATCATCATAGGCTCTTTGGTAAGCTGCGCACTTCTCGCCCTCACGGGCGAAGTGCAGGCCCAAAGCGGCATCGAACAGGTTTTGAAGAATATCGAAGCCAACAATAAGGAGTTGCAGGCAAACGCCCAACTCATCACCTCGCAAAAGCTGGAAGCCAAAACGGACAATAACCTGCCGGACCCGACATTATCATACGCCCACCTTTGGGGAGCGAAAGATAAAAACGAAACGATCGGCGAACTTGTGGTGTCGCAAAGTTTCGACTTTCCGAGCCTGTATGCCACCCGCAACAAGCTGAATCGTCTGAAAGCGGGTGCTTTTGACAGTCAGGCGGACGTCTTCCGCCAAGAGAAATTGTTGCTCGCCAAAGAAGTGTGTCTGGACATTATCATGCTGCGCCAGCAAAAACACATCTTGGAGGAACGGCTGCGCAACGCAGAAGAACTTGCCAAAATGTACGCCAAGCGCCTCCAAACCGGAGATGCGAACGCTCTCGAAACGAATAAAATCAATCTGGAACTGCTGAATGTCAAGACGGAAACTTCGCTGAACGAAACGGCACTGCGCAATAAGTTGCAGGAACTGAACACGTTAAACGGCAATATCCCCGTAGTGTTCGAAGAAAACACGTATCCCGCGACGCCTTTCCCTGCCGACTATCAGATACTGAAATCGGAAGTGCTCTCCGCCGACCGCACGTTAATGGCGTTCAACAACGAAAGCCTCGTTGCCCGCAAGCAGATCGCCGTCAACAAGTCGCAATGGCTGCCGAAACTGGAACTCGGCTACCGCCGGAACACCGAAACCGGAACGCCTTTCAACGGAGTGGTAGTGGGATTCTCCTTCCCGCTTTTCGAGAACCGCAACAAGGTGAAAATAGCCAAAGCGCAAGCGCTGAACATCGACTTGCAGAAAGACAATGCCAGCCTGCAAGTGGAATCCGAACTGGCACAGCTCTATCGGGAGGCCAAAACACTGCACACCTCTATGGAGGAATACAGGAAAACTTTTCAGGCGCAACAAGACCTCGCACTGCTGAAACAGGCTCTGACAGGCGGACAGATCAGCATGATCGAGTATTTTGTCGAGGTATCCGTCATTTATCAAAGTCATCAGAATTACCTCCAACTGGAGAATCAATATCAGAAGGCAATGGCACGAATTTATAAGAGCAAGCTATAAATTCCCGCTTTATTTCGCCCGATTATTGAATAAATAACTGAGGTTTCGCAAGTTCTTTATATTATTGACAAACAATAGTATCCCAAATGGGGGTGACTAAAAAGTCGATTCTATCTCCATTCTCCTCCTTCGGGAAGGAGGAGTACCCGTAGGGGGAGGTGGTAGGTGAAACATAAAAATACCTATAATAGAATACGAATGAATGCTTTTCTCACCTACCACCCCGCCCTACGGGCACCCCTCCTCCCGGGAGGGAGGGGAATTAAGATAGTTTGGATAACGCAAAAGTAACCTGCGAAACTTGAATAAATAAAAAGAATGCATTACATTTGGGGACTGTAAAAAAACACTAAACTATTATGAAAACTAAAACCCTCTCTTACACCCCCATCTTGTTTTGCATTCTTATTTTATGGAGTGCCTGTAAAGACGATGCCGATGCCCCCCTGCGGTTTTACGACAGCAAATACGAAGTGCCCATGGGAGGAAGACGCTACCTCGGAATCGAAAGTGGAAACGGAGACTACTCTCTGGAAATCGGAAATCCCCGCATCGCAAGTGCCGGAATCGAAAGCGGCTGGAGCGGAGTTCCCGCCGGACGAATGATTTACATATCCGGCATTCTCACCGGAAGCACGTATCTGAAAGTGACAGACAACGCCACACAGGAAACGCTCACTCTGCCCATTAAAGTGGTGGACTACTACGAAGATCTCAATCTGATACACGGCTCGTCCTCCCTGCGTCCCAATGGGGACGAAAACCTACTGCCGGGTGTTGACGACATTTTCCTTGTCAGCAACGCTGCCCGTGACGCTTATTTCTTCAAACAAGGACAACGAACCGCTTTTTCATCGGGACTCGAACTGATCACCAAAGGAACTTATGCACTGAAGCAAGAGGAAGATAACAAAGCCACACTGACCCTTACTTTCTCATTGGATGCCTCACCGGCTACGGAACACCATTTCACCGTATGGGGAAACGCGTACCTGCTTCACCGGCTGGACAAGAACTTACATCTGAACTGGGGCACGCCGCCCATTGGAGAAACACGGACATCACCTGCCCCGCCTCCGGCCTACACACTGGAAGAAATAACGGAAGGAGCAGAACCGGGAACAGGCAGACAGGTCGGTTTCATTCTGAATTATAAGGAAATACCTACGGGAATACTTCCCTAAATTATGGATGATAAATTAGCCGCGCTATCAAGATAAGCATTCTATCCGCTCTCCGTTTCTTTCAGGAATGATCTTTACAGCGTACGTATCTCCTCCGGCAAATACCCGCTGCGGATACGCCACTCCTGCGGATAAAGATTATTGGCACGATTTCCGATATTCTTCACAAATCCGAGAGGAATATTCCGGTAAGTAAGCAAGATATAACCACGAGGGGCTGTTTCCGGCAAGGTAATAGCCTCTTTTCGTAAATAAGCGATAGCCTGTTCATAACTCACCTCTTCCGTATCAAAAGCATCCTGCCGCAAGAGCGTAGCGCTCATCGCCAGCGCATGAGTGGGAATCAAATCTTTCCCTTTCACTTCACCAGTCAGAACGCCTGCCTGTATCACTTTCAGATACTGTTTCATGGCAGCCAGTTCATCGGTATATCGTTGCAGAAATGCGACGATGCCCGCGCCTTCCGCAGACAAGGTGTATCTTTCGGCATTTTCCTGCTTCAGCCAGTTCAGTGCCATCCCCATGTGTTCTTTGGAAACGGGAGAAGCAGCCGCTCCGCCTTTCTTATCTTTTTTCTTGGACGACTTTGCTTTTGAGAATGAATAGGTTGCCGGTTCATCTTCCGCATCCGGTTTGCGAAGTGCCGCCAGAAAGAATCCTTCGCCTTTTGTCTTATGAGGAAGAAAATGACAGACAGACAAACTTCTCTGAGATTCATCCTCTCCGTCGAGTAAATTCCCCGTTATATTCCACTCGTCCTGCACCTCCAGCGGCAAGAGTTCCGCACCGAATTCCTGCTGAATCCAGCAGACGTTCTCTTCATCTTCTTTGCTATTATAGGTACACGTACTATATATTAATATGCCGCCCGGTTTCAGACAGGGCCAAATATCCGCAATAATCCGCCACTGACGCTGCCAGCAGATCTCTACATTCTCCGGACTCCATTCCTCCACGGCTACGGGGTCTTTACGAAACATTCCCTCGCCCGAACAAGGCACATCGGTCAGAATGACATCGAAAAAAGACGGAAGTGCCGAGAAATCAGCCGGATCATTGTTGGTAACCACCACATCCGGATGCCCCCACTTCGTCAGATTCTCCGCCAGCACCTGTGAACGGTTCCGAATCACTTCATTCGCCACCAGCAGACTCCCTTCCGGAAGCACGCTGCGCGCATGGGTTGATTTTCCTCCGGGCGCCGCACAAAGATCGAGCATCACCACCGGAGACTCGACATACTGCCGCAGCACCTGCTCCACAAACATGGACGAAGCCTCCTGAACATAGTAGCAACCGGCATGAAACAACGGGTCGAACGTAAAAGTCAGACGCTCGTCAAGATAGTAGCCATCGGATGCCCAAGGAACTTTGTTGAAGGAAAAACGGGCAGAACTGTCTGTCAGCGAGCTTAATCCTTCCTCCTTCATTCTCAATTTATTGATCCGAATGCTGACGGGAGGCTCCTGTTGCAAGGCGGCAGCCAGTTTTTCATATTCTTCATTGCCCAGTAAGGCACGGGTATAGTCGATAAAAGAAGCGGGTAAATTCATTTTTCATTTATTAATTCCTGCAAATATCAAAAATATTTCGTCTCTTTGCAACTTTCTGACATACGAACTACGTCTAACAGACAAAGAAACAAATAAAAGAATTAATATATGAAACGGATTTTAATTGCTTTACTGGTCATGATGACCATTTTCTCGCTGGCAAACGCCCAGAAACAAACGACTATTGTGAACGACTCTACCGGAAACGTAAAAGTGACCGTAACGAAAGGGAAAGGCAAGGATGCCAAGGTAAATGTCGGCAACACGGCCGTCACTGTGATCGGAATCGATGACGAAGACGCCGACACGACAAGTGTAGATACGGGCAAAGTGAGTAGCTCCTCGCGCGGCTCTCACGGAAAAGCGAGCTTCACCATCAGCTCTGACGACGATGACTTCCCGTTCAATAATTTCGGAAATGCAGTCGGAGGAGGTATTCTGGTAGCCATCATCAGCATCATTGCCATATTCGGAATGCCGGTATTCATCATATTTGTAGTCTTCTTCTTCCGCTACAAGAACCGGAAAGCACGCTATCGCCTTGCCGAACAGGCTCTCGCAGCCGGTCAACCTCTTCCGGAAGAATTCATACGGGAGCACAAATCGACAGACCAACGTACACAAGGAATCAAAAACACCTTTACAGGCATCGGACTCTTCATATTCCTCTGGGCCATCACCGGCGAATTCGGAATTGGCGCTATCGGACTGCTCGTCATGTTTATGGGACTGGGACAATGGCTGATCGGCTACAAGCAACATGCCAACGAGGAAACCAAGAACAGAGAAACCGCCGTCAGAAGCAACGACATCATCATCTCGGAGAGGAACGACGAAGAGAAGAACGAAGAAAATAGATGAGCCAACTCAACGATATATCGCTAGTCGCACAGGTCGTGGTGTTCAAGAACACCAGGGCCTTCGACCAGTTGGTACAAAAATACCAGTCGCCTGTCAGACGCTTCTTCCTGCATCTGACTTGCGGTGACAGCGAATTGAGTGACGACTTGGCACAGGATACCTTCATCAAAGCATATACCAATCTGGCCTCTTTCCGTAACTTGTCGAGTTTCTCCACGTGGCTATACCGTATTGCTTATAATATTTTTTATGATTATATTCGCAGCCGGAAAGAGATGGCAGACCTGGATACCAGGGAAGTAGACGCCGTCAACTGCACCGAACAAGCGAACATAGGGCAGACAATGGATGTTTATCAGTCACTCAAATCGCTGAAGGAAGTGGAACGAACCTGCATCACGCTGTTTTACATGGAAGATGTAAGCATCGACAAGATTGCAGGAATAACGGGAATACCGGCAGGGACGGTGAAAAGCCACCTGTCGCGTGGAAAAGAAAAATTAGCAACGTATTTAAAAAGAAACGGTTATGACGGAAATAGATAATGATAAACTTCTGAAAGATTTCTTCGCAGAAAACAAGCGGGAAATAGCCGACAACGGATTCAGCCGCCGCGTCATGCACCACTTGCCCGACCGCAGCAACCGGTTGGCACGCCTTTGGACTGTATTCGTAATGACAGTAGGAGCCACGCTCTTCGTCACGCTGGGCGGACTGGAAGCCGTATGGGGAACGCTGAAAGATGTACTTATCGGCATGATCAACCATGGCGCAACCAGTCTCGATCCGAAATCAATCATCATTGCAACGGTCGTCCTGCTGTTCATGGCCGGACGGAAAGTAGTATCAATGGCATAACAATGCTTGTCACACAACTGTGCCAAGGACTTGGCACAGTTGTGACACCGCACTGGCACAGCAGTGCCACGCCGTTGGCACAAGTGTGACAACGGCAGGGAACACAGCAGACAGTTCAGATGTATCGAACGAATATAATCCCCCAGATCAAGAGATTCTTGTTCATTTCTTCTGTTAAAGTATAATAAATTTGCTCTCCTCTCCCGATAGCTCCAAACATAGATGTTGTATCTTTGTTACTTTGTAAACTAAAATAGCGAGAAGAGTTTTGAAACTACGTATATTTCTTTTATTTCTGTTTCTGTCTTTATTCCGTGCTCAGGCAGATGTCATCGACAGTTTGATGACGCATCCCAGAGACTCCATAGCTCTGACAAGTGACTCCCTTGTATTACGTTTCTTATCGGAGTCAGGGATTCCTATATCCGACAATAACAAGGTCAGATTACTGAAAAGCGGACGAGAAAAATTCATTGATTTATTCAGCGCCATCCGCGACGCCAAACACCACATCCATCTGGAATATTTCAATTTCCGTAACGACTCCATCGCCAATGCCCTTTTCGATTTACTGGCAGAAAAGGTAAAAGAAGGTGTAGAGGTACGTGCCATGTTCGATGCGTTTGGCAACTGGTCCAATAACCAGCCGTTGAAAAAACATCATTTGCAGGCGATAAAGGCACGCGGCATCGAGCTCGTCAAGTTCGACCCCATCACCTTTCCCTATATCAACCATGCCATGCATCGCGACCACCGGAAGATAGTGGTTATCGACGGAAAAATCGGCTATACGGGCGGGATGAATATTGCCGACTATTACATCAACGGCTTGCCTAAAATCGGTAAATGGCACGACATACACATGCACATAGAAGGGGATGCCGTAATACTTGGCGAGAATCGCCACGCCGGAAGTGCCGATCTTGTTGCAGGCGTCGCCGTTGGCCGCCACGCGGTCGCAGCCGACGAACACCGCGTTGACCCAGCCGTTCTTCATGACCTGCGAGGCCATGTTGTCGCAGATGACGGTCGTATCTACACCGTCGGCCTGCAATTCGAAGGAGGACAGGCGGGCACCCTGAAGTAGCGGGCGGGGTTCATCGGTGAACACGCGGAAATTCATGCCGCGTTCACGTCCCAGATGAATGGGCGCCAGCGCCGTGCCGTACTTGGAGGTTGCGAGCTGACCGGCGTTGCAGTGGGTCAGAATGCCGTCGCCGTCCTTGATGAGGCTCAGGCCGTATTCGCCGATCTGGCGGCACATCCACACGTCCTCATCCTTGATGGCGACACATTCTTTATGCAGCAGCTCCTTGATTTCGGGAATGGACTTGTCCTTGTTGTCCGTGACGACCTTCTCCATGCGGTTGAGCGCCCAGGAGAGGTTCACCGCCGTCGGGCGGGAGGAATCGAGATATTCCTTCGCCTTCTTGAACTGGGCGTAGAACTCGTCATAGTTGTCCGCCTGAATCCGCTTGGCGGCCAGATACACGCCGAAGCCGCCGGCCACGCCGATGGCGGGCGCGCCGCGCACCTTGAGCAGGTAAATTGCGTCCCAGATATCCTTCTGTTCGGTCAGGTGCAGCACCTCGACCTCGTAGGGCAGCTTGGTCTGATCCAAAATCACCAGCGCGCTCTGC
>ERZ779922.513-NODE-513-length-33238-cov-11.824790_pt1 | contig 33238 bp, 30 predicted proteins | sample MGYA00511544_ERZ779922 | MGnify/ENA primary metagenome ERZ779922 (study PRJEB29588, sample SAMEA2154516) | human gut metagenome | biome: human gut; feature: human-associated habitat; material: faeces | place: Denmark | collected 2008/2010 ... | reverse complement strand
TTCAGGCTTTTCGGGCGGTTCAGCGTAATGGTTGCTACATGGTTTTCAACACTAAACAAAACTGCTTCTTCCATATTTTCAGCCTCCTTTGGCATACTACCACTGCTGTTATTTATGTTCTTTTTTCAGTTCGTCCAGTAAAAACTCGTTTTTAACGCGTATATAAGTCCCCTTCATGCCGAGGGATTTTGTTTCTATCAAACCGGCGCTTTCAAACTTTCTTAATGCGTTTACAATAACGGAACGCGTAATGCCAACGCTGTCGGCAATTTTGGAAGCAACCAGCAGCCCTTCCGTGCCGTTAAGCGCTTCCATAATGCTGTTAATGGCCTCCAGCTCCGAAAACGAAAGCGTGGAAAAAGCTATCTGCACCATGGCTTTTTTGCGGGCTTCTTCTTCCACGCGCGCTGCACGCTCATGCAGAATTTCAACGCCGATAACAGCCGCCGCGTATTCGGCCAGCAGCAAATCTTCATCATTAAATTCACGGTCATACTTGGCAACAATTAAAGTGCCGATACGCTCGCCATTGCCGTAAATAGGCACAATTGTTGTACGCTTATCGCCAAAATAGCATTTGGTGCCCTTTAAAAAGGAACATTCCTCGTTTACATGGCCGATATTGGAAACAGTTTCCCTTGTTTCCAATATAAAATTAAGGTAAGACGGAGGAAAACGCTTTACATCAAGCACCTGCTCGCGCATAATATCACATTCAAAATCGTCAAGCAGCGCATAGCCTTTAATGCCGCCCTTACGGCCGACAATATAGACATTGGCCACTATAACGTCTTTCAGCAGGCGGGCAATGGCATTAAATTCTACCTTCTCACCGCGCTGAAGCAATTTGTTGATTTTTCTTGTTTTTTCTAAAAGTTCCACAATAGCCCCTCCAATCTACGCGCGCGGGAAATTCTTCTCATAAACAGAAGTAATCCTCTCCGTCGTTACATGCGTATAAATCTGAGTAGTTGACAGATTAGCATGGCCCAAAAGCTCCTGCACCGCCCTCAAATCCGCACCGTGGTCCAGCAAATGAGTGGCAAAGGTATGCCGTATTGTATGCGGCGAAACATTTTTTCTTAAGGCCAGCTTTTTAATATATTTATCAAGTATGCGGCGTACGCTGCGGTCCGTAAGCGGCCCGCCCAGGCGGTTAACCAGCAGTTTATCGTGCGGCGCGGCATTGTAGCGTGCCATTAATGCCTGCCTTGCCCCGTTAAGGTATTTTTCTACGGCTTCGCGGCAGGTATGGCCAATAGGCACCAGCCTGTCTTTGTTGCCTTTGCCGTGCAGCAGCACAAACATGTTGCCAAGGTCAATCGTATCAAGCGTAAGCCCTACCAGCTCCGAAACACGGCAGCCGGTGGCATACAAAAGTTCCAGCACTGCCTGGTCACGCAGGCCCAGTTCACCTGTTGTATCTGGCAGTTCCAAAAGCTCGTTAACTTCAAATTCCTCCAAAAATACGGGCAGGTGTTTTTCAAGTTTCGGCGTCCGCACTTTTACAAAAGGATTCTGCTTTACTTTGTTTTCTCTTTGCAGGTATTTATAAAAAGAACGCAGGGCGGATATTCTGCGGGCAATGGTTGTGCGCGCATATTTTTTGCCGTTCATGTCAGCCAGATAGGAACGGATATCCAGCACGTTTATTTCCTGCCAGTTAAAGCCGCCGGGATAACGTGTTTTTAAAAATCCGGCAAATATATCTATATCTGCCGCATAATTTTTTACCGTAAGCGCAGAAGTATTTTTTTCAACTGCAAGGTACTGCAAAAATTTATGCACTTCCGGATATGCGTTTGCTGCTTCTTTCATAAATATCCCTCTTTTAAAGTAAAATTATAGTATCATAATTGTTAAACAATTTCAATAATTGCTATCCATATTTTTTAAATTTTCTGCGTTTTTATTTTTTGCAAAGCACAAAAACGCAAAAAGCAGCGGTTTTAAAGCCGCTGCCTCATATTTTACCGCATTTTAAAACCCGGTATTTAATTGTTTCTGCACCTCTGCCAGTGCTTCAAGCGCCCTTTCGGCAATCATTGCATTTTTTATTTTTTTGCCGCGTACGCGCTTGCCGAGCGGCGGAATTAAGCCAAAATTAACATTCATCGGCTGGAAGTTTTTAATTTCCGGGCTGCTGATGTAATGTGCCAGTGCCCCGTGCGCCGTTTCCGGCGGAAAATCAACCGGCGGCTGCCCCAGCACCCTGCGCGCGGCATGGATGCCTGCCATAAGCCCGGACGCTGCCGATTCAACATAGCCTTCCACACCGGTGAACTGACCGGCGAAGAATAAGCGCGGCTGAGTGCGCAGGCTGAAATCGGCATTTAAAAGTTTGGGCGAATTGATATAGGTATTTTTATGCATTACGCCGTAACGCACAAACTCTGCATTTTCAAGCCCCGGAATCATGCCGAATACACGCTTCTGCTCGCCCCATTTAAGGTGAGTCTGGAAACCGACGATATTATAAAGCGAAGCCGCAGCGTCATCCTGGCGCAGCTGCACAACGGCATAAGCCTCTTTGCCGGTGCGCTTGTCCACCAGCCCAACCGGTTTTAACGGCCCGAAGCGCATGGTGTCTTCACCGCGGCGCGCCATTTCTTCAATGGGCATGCAGGCTTCAAAAAACACTTCTTTTTCAAAATCCTTTACTGGGGCAAGCTCTGCCGTACGCAGCGCCTCCCAAAAAGCAACGTATTCTTCCTTTGTTTCAAAGGGGCAATTTAAGTAATCGGCATCGCCCTTATCATAGCGCGAAGCACGGTAAACCTTGCTGTAATCAAGAGAATCGGCTGTTACTATCGGCGCTGCCGCATCAAAAAAGTGAAAATAATCTTCACCGGCAAGCTGCGCAATTTCTTCTGCCAGCGCGCCGTCCGTCAGCGGGCCGGTAGCGGTAATTACAACGCCTTCAAGCGCCGCAAGGCTTGTAACTTCTTCGTTTTTAACCGTAATTAACGGATGGTTTTTAATTTTCTGCGTAACGGCTTCCGCAAAGCCTTCGCGGTCTACCGCCAAAGCACCGCCTGCCGGAACTTTATGTTCGTCGGCACAGGCCATGATAACGGAATCAAGGCGGCGCATTTCTTCTTTTAAAAGCCCGACGGCGTTTTCTATATTGCCTGCGCGCAGCGAATTGCTGCACACAAGTTCTGCAAATTTATCGGTTTTATGTGCCGCGTCCGATTTAAGCGGCCTTTTTTCGTACAGTATAACCGGCACGCCGCGCTGCGCAAGCTGCCATGCAGCCTCGCACCCGGCAAGCCCTGCGCCGATAACGTGTACCGGCTCATTTACTTTTTGCATTGGCTGCCGCCTTTCCTTTATAAGTTTTTACGGCATCTTCACAGTTTTCGTTTGTGCAGAATAACTTTTTGTTGCCGTTTCTGTCCGTTTTTTCATATAAAATATGTCCGCATTTGGGGCAATGCTGTTCTGTCGGCTTGTCCCAGGAGGTAAACTTGCACTCCGGATAGTTGGAGCAGCCGTAAAATACCTTGCGTGTTTTGGTTTTACGCTCGATAATATCGCCGCCGCAGTCCGGGCATTTTACGCCGATTTTTTTCAGTATCGGCTTGGTATTGCGGCATTCCGGAAAACCGGGGCACGCCAGAAACTTGCCGTAGCGGCCCTGCTTATATACCATCATGCGCCCGCATTTTTCGCATTTTACATCGCTTACTTCCACCGGCGCTTCAACGGTTTCTATTTCTTTATCCGCCTTTTGCAGAAGATGTGAAAAAGGCTCGTAGAAGTTTTCCAGCACGGTTTCCTTATTGGCTTCGTGCTCGGCAATTTCGTCAAGCTCGGTTTCAAGGTTTGCCGTAAACGGAATATTGATAATATCTTTAAAATAAGTAGTCAGCATGTTGACTATCAGTTCGCCAAGCTCGGTGGAAACGAGTTTTTTGCCGTCCTTAACGATATAGCCGCGGTCAAGGATGGTTTGAATGGTAGGCGAATAGGTACTCGGGCGGCCTATACCTTTTTCTTCAAGCTCCTTAACGAGCGTTGCTTCGGTAAAATGCGGGGGCGGCTCGGTAAAGTGCTGCTCTGCCGGCATAAGTTTATGCAGCTTGAGCGGCGTTTGTTCCGGCAGATACGGAACTTCTTTTTCCTTTTCGCCTGCCAGTTCTTTTTTGTCGCTTAATTTTAAAAAGCCGTCAAACTTAAGCACTGCCCCGCCTGCACGCAGCTGGTAGCCTGCCGCGCCGATTAAAAGAGTTGTAACATCGTACACGGCGGCTTTCATCTGACAGGCAACGGTGCGTTTCCAGATTAAGGTATAAAGTTTAAGCTGGTCTTTGGTAAGGTACTGCGCCACCGCTTCCGGCGTGCGTTCCACAGAGGTCGGGCGGATGGCTTCATGCGCGTCCTGCGCGTTCTTTTTGCTGCTGTAAACATTAACGCCTGCCGGTACATATTCCGCGCCGTAGGTGCTGCCTATAAAGCTGCGCAGCTCGGCCGTAGCCACATCCGAAAGGCGAACGGAGTCGGTTCTCATATAAGTAATAAGGCCAACAGCGCCGCCCTTGCCAACATTTACGCCTTCATAAAGCTGCTGTGCCAGCAGCATGGTTTTTTTGGTAGAAAAGTTCAGTTTTTTAACAGCATCCTGCTGCAGGCTGCTGGTAGTGTACGGCGGCAGCGGGTTGCGCTTGCGTTCTTTTTTGTCTGCCTTTTCAACAACGTAGGCGGCTTCTTTCAGCGCCGCTTCCGTTTTGGCAGCTTCTTCCGCGTTATTTATTTCAAGCTTCTTGCCGTTAAATTTAATAACGTCGGCGTCAAAAATAGGCGCTTTGTCATTTTCGCGCAGGCGCGCCGTAATAGTCCAGTATTCCTGCGGCACAAAGTTGGCAATTTCCTTTTCCCTGTCGCAGATAATTTTTACGGCTACGGTCTGCACGCGCCCGGCACTGAGCCCTTTGCGTATTTTGCGCCACAAAAGCGGGCTTAACTGATAGCCCACAATGCGGTCGATAATGCGGCGAGTCTGCTGGGCGTCAACCATGTCAAGGTCAATCTTGCGCGGGTGCTTCAATGCTTCTTTTACAGCGCCCGGCGTAATTTCATGAAACTCAATGCGGCAGCTGCTTTCAGGGTCGAGCCCCAAAATATATGCCAGGTGCCAGCCGATAGCTTCGCCTTCACGGTCAGGGTCAGTTGCGATATAAACTTTATCAGCCTTTTTGGCTGCTGTTTTCAATTCCTTAATCAGTTCGCCCTTGCCGCGGATATTGATGTACTTGGGCTGAAATCCGTTTTCTACATCCACGCCGAAAATGCTTTTCGGCAAATCGCGCAGGTGCCCCATGGAAGCGCGTACAGTATAATTGCGCCCCAGAAATTTTTCTATTGTTTTTGATTTGGCGGGAGATTCCACAATAACCAGGTTTTTAGCCATTAAACGTCCTCCTAAAGCAGGTAATAACTGCGGGCGGCGGTTTGCGCCACCTTGCCGCGCATCTCCAAATCCAAAAGCCCCATGCCGGCTTCCGCCAGCCCAAGGCCGCTTTTTTCAAGTATTTCTTCAAGCGAAAGCGGTTCAAAGCTTAAAATTTTTAAAACCGCTTTTGCGTTATCATCAAGTTCATCTTCCCCGTTCCCGCTGCCGAACAACGCCGGCTGCTGAGGGAAGCTTGCCAGTTTGAGGCTTTCAAGTATGTCTTCCGGCCTGTCTACAAGCTGCGCACCGCTTTTTATAAGGCTGTGGCAGCCAATGCTCGTTGGCAAAAAGATGCTGCCGGGCACACAGTAAACTTCATGCCCTTCTTCAAGAGCATATTCGGCGGTAATCATGGCGCCGCTTTTTTTAGCGGCTTCCGCCACGAGTATGCCGTGCGTCATGCCGTTAATTATGCGGTTGCGAGCCGGAAAATTATACGCAGCAGGCGGTGTTCCGGGAGGGTATTCCGTAACAAGCGCGCCGCGTTCACAAATTTGTGCAAATAAATTTTTATTGGCTGCAGGGTAGGCAATATCAATGCCGCAGCCCAAAACGGCAACGGTTATGCCGCCTGCCGCCAGTGCGCCCCTGTGTGCAGCCGTGTCTATGCCTTTTGCGCCGCCGCTTACAATAACAACGCCTGCCGCTGCAAGGTCTGCCGCAAAGGCATCGGCAGCCTTAAGGCCGTAGCCGGAAGCCTCGCGCGAACCGACAATGCCGATGCTGCCGCGTAAATCGGGCAGGCTGCCTTTAACGTACAGCACCTGCGGGGGCAATGCGATTTGCTTTAAGCTGTAAGGGTAAGCATCGTCTTCCGGCGTTAAAATTGTTACGCCGTTATTCAAACAAAAATCTTTCAGCCAGACGGGATAATTAAAATCCCTTCTGGCAATAAATTTATTAACGGTTTTTTCATCAATTCCGGCTTCCGCCCATGCTTCCGGCGGAGCCATATATGCTTCGGCAGGGCTTTTAAACTTAGCCGCCGCTTCTGCAATTTCTGCGCTGCGCGAGCCAAAGGCTGCAAACAGCGCGGCAAAATAGTATTTATCCAAGCAGCACACTCCATACTGTATTGTATCCGCAAATTCACTTCATTATAATTGCTAAATCAGTTATGGTCAAGCCCGTCAAGCGTTTTCAGTACAAAATCTGCCACTGCGTCTGCAGCGTAAGGTTTGCCGTAAGCCGCCCTGCGCCTGCGCCGCAGGCTGTTTTTTTCTTCCGTGCCAAGCTCCGCATATTTTTTTACAAAGCCGCAAACCTCCTGCGGCGTTGCGGCAATTTTTGCTTCGCATTTTTCGCACAGGTAACCGGCGTTGCGCACCTCCTGCCCCGGCAATGGGTCATATAAAATAAATTCGGTGCCGATAGCAAGGGTTTCCGCCGCAGTAAGCCCGCCGGCCTTGCTTATTACAATATCGGCGCTGCGCAGAAGCTGGGGAAGTTCTGCTATAAAATCAAGCACCATTACGCCGGGCAGCGCCATTTTTTTCAGCTTTTCGGCCAAATTCCTGTTATGCCCGGTTACGGCGGCTATTTTTAAGCCCTTAATATCGCGGCATTCCGTAAGCGCGCGCAAAAGCTCCGGCATCGGCAAAAGCCCATCGCCCCCGCCCATTACAAGGCACAAGGTATCATCGGCGGCATAGCCGAGCCTGCTGCGCCACTTTTCGCGCTCAAAAGGCGCGCTGAAGGCACTGCGCACAGGTATGCCCGTTACAACGGCAGGTATGCCGAGTTCCGGCGGCGGCTGGATGGATTCGTCCGCCGTAAAATAAACGTCCAGCCCTTTGTAAATCCACCAGTGGTGAAAGTTAAAATCGGTTATTACCGCACCAAGCCAAAGCCCGGGCGCACAGCGTTTTTTGTACTGCGCCATAACCCCCGCGGGCGTAGGGTGCGTTACTATTACCGCATCCGGCGAAGTTTTTTTAATGAACCCCTGCGCCAGATAAGAAAGCAGCAGGTTTAAAAAATCGCGCAGCCAGAAAGAATTATTGCCGGTGTTGCTCCAGTGGTACGCTATATCGTACAGCTTTGGAATGTGCTTTAAAATGCCGATGTAGCCGCCCAAAATAATGTTGCCCAGCCACTTCGGGAAGAAATCGAAAGCACTGCCGTTGACCACTTTAACGTTGCCGTGTTTTTTAAACGCCTCCTCCAGCGCTTCGGCCGCCATTTTATGGCCGCTGCCAAGCGGAGCCGAAAGCAGGAGTATTGTATATTTGCATGCTGATGCAGCCATTTAACGAACCTCTTGAAAAAATTTTGTAAAAAAACTTGAACCTGTTATCAAAATCATATATCATAAATAACAATTAGTAAAGAAATTAACCATAATTTTATATTTGTAATTTTAAATGGAGGCTATTATGCAAAAACGTTTACCTGTTGAACATTTTCATTTTCCCGTTGAAAAAATTAAATCCGGTTATTATTCGGACGCCTATTTTCTGCGTACCGAAGAAATTTTAAACGGCGACAACCATCACCCGCGCGTTATGATGCAGGTGTTTACCCGCGAAAATGTCGTTGTATGCGGCATTGACGAAACTATAGCGCTTATCAAAACCTGCGCCCACAATCCCGAAAACATCACCATCCATGCCCTGCATGACGGCGACGAGGTTAAGCCCTGGGAAACCCTGATGACCATTGAAGGCGACCTTGCCGACTTTGCCCATCTGGAAACTGTTTACCTCGGCATTCTGGCACGCCAGAGCCGCATTGCCACCAACGTGCGCCGCACGGTAGAAGCTGCAAACGGCAAGCCCGTGCTGTTCTTCCCCGCGCGCTACGATACCTGGCAGACCCAGGAATGCGACGGCTATGCAGCCAAAATCGGCGGCATTAAAGGCTTTTCCACCGATGCAAACGCTCTTGCCAGCGGCGGCAAAGGACTGGGCACAATTCCCCACGCTTTAATTGCTTCGTACAACGGCAATACCGTTGCCGCAACCGAAGCCTTTGACAAATATGTTGACCCGAAAATTGCCCGCATTGCACTGGTAGATTTTGACAACGACTGCGTGAACACCGCCCTTGCCGTTGCCCGCAAGCTTGGCAGAAATCTTGCAGGCGTACGCCTTGATACCAGCGGAACAATGGTAGACAAAAGCCTGCTTGGCCAGCTTGGCATGTTTAACCCCACCGGCGTATGCAAGGAGCTGGTATGGAACGTACGCCGCGCGCTTGACGCCGAAGGCTTTGATTATGTAAAAATTATCGTTTCCGGCGGCTTTAACCCGGCACGCATCCGCGAATTTGAAGCAGCCGGCGTACCGGTTGATACTTATGCGGTTGGCAGCAGCCTGTTTGACGGCAACATTAACTTTACGGCCGACATCGTTATGGTAGACGGCAAAGAATGTGCCAAACAGGGACGCAGGCATTTGCCGAATCCGCGCCTGGAACTTGTTGACTAATACCAAAGCACTGCGCCATGCAGTGCTTTTTTTGTAAGAAAGAAGGCTTTTATAATGGATTTAAACGCTACCCCATCCTCGGAACGCATCCACATAGGCATTTTCGGCAAACGCAATGCCGGCAAATCAAGCCTTATTAACGCCATTACAGGTCAAAACCTCGCCATAGTATCCGACACCAAAGGCACTACCACCGACCCCGTTTACAAAGCCATGGAAATTCTGCCTCTCGGCCCCGTTATGATTATTGATACCCCGGGCATTGACGACGAAGGCGAGCTCGGCACGCAGCGTGTACAAAAAGCAGTACATGTGCTTAATAAAACCGATATTGCCATTCTCGTTATCGACAGCACGCTTGGGCCTGATAAGGAAGATACGGCGCTGCTTGCGCGCATTAAAGAAAAAAAGCTGCCGGTTATAGCTGTTTTTACCAAAGCGGAAGCCGCAGCAGACCTGACAAATTACAAAAAAATCCTCGGCGTAAAATGTATGGCCGTTAATTCCGTCAGCGGACAAAATATTGCAGAACTACGCCTTGCCCTTGCCGCCCTTGTGCCGGATAAAAAAAGCACGCAGCAGCTTGTAGGCGATTTAGTAAGCCCCGGCGATACTGCCGTGCTGGTTGTGCCGGTAGACAGCGCTGCGCCTAAAGGCAGGCTTATACTGCCGCAGCAGCAGGTTATACGCGGGCTTTTGGACGCGGGTGCAACGGCTTTTGTAACACAGGACAAACAGCTCGAAAGCTGCCTTGCCGCTCTGAAAGAAAAACCGAAAATCATCATTACCGACAGCCAGGTTTTCGGCTTTGTTGCCAAAACGGTGCCAAATGATGTTTTACTGACATCATTTTCCATTTTATTTGCACGCTACAAAGGCGACTTAAAAGAAGCAGTGCGCGGCGTAAACATGCTTAAGCGTATTAAAGACGGCGACCGCATTTTAATCAGCGAAGGCTGCACGCACCACCGCCAGTGCGACGATATCGGCACCGTAAAGCTGCCGGCATGGATCAGGAAATTTACCGGTGCAGAACCTGCCTTTGAATGGACAAGCGGCACAGCCTTTGCCGAAGACTTAACCAAGTACAAAATGATTATTCACTGCGGCGCCTGCATGCTTAACGAAAAAGAAATGCAGCACCGCATAAACTGCGCCAAAAACCAGGGCGTGCCCATTACCAACTACGGCATTGTCATTGCATATATTAACGGCATCCTGCGACGCACGCTCCAGCCATTCCCCGATATTTTAAAGGAACTGGAATAAATAAAATATAATACCGCTGAATTAAAAATACATTAACTTAAACCAGCGTAAACTTTAAAAGCAGTACCGTTATTGCGGCACTGCTTTTACTTTTGCCTAAAATAACAAAAGCCCTGATACTTAAATATCAGAGCTTATTTATCGTAAAAAAATTGTCAGCCATTTGGTAGCGCTAACGGGAATCGAACCCGTGATTTCGCCTTGAGAGGGCGACGTCTTAGCCTCTTGACCATAGCGCCGTAAAAAAATGGCTCCGGGACTAGGACTCGAACCCAGACAAAATGATCCAGAGTCATTTGTGCTACCATTACACTATCCCGGAGTTACCTTGTGCTCAGCTCTCCTGAACACAAGAGTTATTATAATACAGCTTTATCAAAAATGCAAGCCTTTTTTATAAAATTTTTTAATTTTTTTCAGCAAAAAATCCCCGCACTTTCATGCAGGGATTTTATACTTGCCTTATGCGGTTTTTATCAATAACCAAGGCTTTCGCCGACAAGAATTACTTTAATGCGCGGCGCAGGAGCGTTCATGGTGCTGCCTTTGCGGGTGGTTAAAATAAAGTTGCAGATGCTGTCGGGCGCGGTGCAGTTAAAGCAGTGCCCGTTATTTTTGCACGGCGGGTTAAAATTGGCAAAGCGCTGTACATTAACCGGCGCTGCCAGGTTGCGTGCGCGTGCCACGGCGTCCTCATAGCTTTTTACCACTTTGTTGATGCCGGCAATAACAACTACGCTTTTAGGGCCGAATACCATTGCCGCCACGCGGTTGCCGGTACCGTCGATATTTACCATCACGCCATCCTCGCTCATGGCGTTGGTGCTCATAAAATAGGTATCGCAGGTAAGCGCCTTGCGCAGAAGCTCCAGGCGTTCTTCCTGGCTTTTGGCGGTATCACGGTCAATAACGTTATAGCCCTGCGTACGCAAGGTTTCCAAAAGGCCCATTTCTTCCAAAGTCATACTGCCGCCCCAGGATACGCACTGCTCTTTGTCAATCAGGCTTAAAGCCTTTGCCAGTGCTTCTTCCTTCGTTGCGCAGTAGCAGGCTTCAAAAGCACGGCGCTGCAAATTTTTAATAACGCGCTGCGCCAGCACTTCATTGCGCAGTTCAAACGGTGTTTTAGCCATAGTTACCCCTCCTCTGTAACTAACTGCCTTTAATCTACGCGTTCACCAATGTAAACTTCATCGGTGCCGTCAATTTCATTAAGCACAACTTCAATGGTTTCCTTCTGCGAAGTAGGCACGTTTTTGCCAACATAATCCGCACGAATGGGCAGCTCTTTATGGCCGCGGTCTACCAGCACGGCAAGCTGAATTGTTTTAGGCCTGCCCATGTCGATAACAGCGTCAAGGGCAGCGCGGATTGTACGGCCGGTATATAAAACGTCATCCACCAGCACAACGTGCTTGCCGCTTAAGTCAAAGTTAATATCGGTGCCATGCACCACAGGGTTGTAACCAAGCGTGGAAAGGTCATCACGGTACAGGGTAATGTCAAGCATGCCTACCGTCATTTCGCAGTTTTCAATAGCGTTAATTTCGGCGGCAATGCGCTGCGCCAAAGGTACGCCGCGTGTGCGGATGCCGACGATAACAACGTCCTCAACGCCTTTGTTTTTCTCGATAATTTCGTGCGCAATGCGGACGAGCGCCCTTCTGATGGCTTCGCTGTCCATAATAACGTTTTTCTTAACAATATTGCTCATTGTTTTCACCCCAAATTTAAAATTGACCGTTATGTAAACGGGTAATTATTTTATGCATGTCCTCAGGCAGCGGCGCTTCAAACTTCATGCGTTCGCCGGTGCGCGGGTGCGTAAATTCCAGCGTGTGCGAATGCAGTGCCTGCCCTTTTATGCCAAACGGCGTTTTCATGGGCGAATACTTGGGGTCGCCCACAAGCGGATAGCCCAGATATTCCATGTGCACGCGGATTTGGTGCGTGCGCCCCGTACGCAGCTTGCAGCGCACAAGCGTATACTTGCCGAAGCGCTCCAGCACTTCGTAATCGGTAATGGCGTCACGCCCGCCCTCTTTAACCACAGCCATTTTTTTGCGGTCGGTTTTATCGCGGGCAATCTGCGTTTCTATCGTGCCGCTGTCGGTTTTAATATTGCCGCGTACAACGGCAAGGTAAGTGCGCACAGCGGTTTTGCTCTGTATCTGCTGCGAAAGCGAAATATGCGCCGCATCGTTTTTGGCTACAATCATAATGCCGCTGGTATCCTTATCCAAACGGTGTACAATGCCCGGGCGGATGGCGCTGTTAATGCCAGAAAGGTTGCTGCAATGGTACAGCAGTGCGTTTACCAGCGTGCCGGTATAGTTGCCCGGTGCAGGGTGCACCACCATGCCGCGCGCTTTGTTAAGCACTACCACATCGTCATCTTCATAAATTATATCCAGCGGAATGTTTTCCGGTACGGCTTCAATCGGCTCCGGTTCGGGAATATCCACCACAAACATTTCGCCGGCGCGTACTTTGTAATTGGCTTTTATAATTTTTTCGCCGCGTTTTACGCGCCCATCCTCCAAAAGCTTCTGCATATTGCTGCGCGAAACGCCGAGTTTTGCCGCCAGAAATACGTCAGCCCTTGTACCGGCGTCTTCTGCTTCTGCCGTTACGGTTTCTAATCCCGCTTCAATTCCGTCTTCAGTAAATTCCATATTATCAGTCCAACTCCAATACAAATTGCAATATCTGCTATGTTAAACACCGGCCAGATGCGGAAATCGAAAAAGTCGATAACCAGCCCCTGCCGCGCCCTGTCAATTAAATTGCCTATTGCTCCGCCCAAAAACAGGCCGCAGCCGGCTTTAACTTCCCACGGCGATGCTAAAATTTCCCTGCGCGCCCAAATAATGATGCCGATTACGATAACGGCAATGGCAATAAAAAACAGGCGGTTATGGGCGAACATTCCAAATGCCGCACCGGGGTTTAAAATATACGTTAAATGAAAAACTTCTTCAATAATGGGAATGCTTTCTCCCAGCGCCATGTTTTCCACCACGATATATTTGGAAAACTGGTCTAAAATAACTACCGCAAGCGGCAGCACAAAAAGCCACATAGTTTCACCTTTACTGTTTATTTATACATAAAGCTATATGCTTATTATAAACTACTCTTTAATTATTTTCAATCAGCCATAAATTACAAAAGCCCGCTGTCATAGCGGCAGCGGGCAGTATGCTTAAAATCAGAATATAATTTTGTTTGCGATAACGAGGCGCTGAATCTGGTTGGTGCCTTCGTAAATCTGCATAATTTTTGCGTCGCGCATCATTTTTTCTACCGGATATTCACGGCTGTAACCGTAACCGCCCATAATCTGTACAGCGTTGGTGGTTACTTCCATAGCGGTATCGGCTGCATAGCATTTTGCCATAGCAGCTTCCTTGCTGAATTCCATGCCCTGGTCACGCATCCAGCAGGCTTTGTAAACCAGCATGCGGGCAGCTTCAATGCGCATTGCCATATCGGCAATCATGTTCTGAATCATCTGGAAAGAAGCAATCGGCTGGCCGAACTGTTTGCGTTCTTTGGCATATTTAACTGCGCAGTCGAGTGCAGCCTGTGCCAAACCTACGGAAACAGCGCCGACAAACGGGCGTGCATTGTCAAGAGTGTTCATGGCAATGCGGAAGCCTTCGCCTTCGCGGCCTACGCGGTTAGCTTCGGGAATTACAACATCCTGCAGAATCAGTTCGCAGGTATTGGACGGGCGGATGCCCATTTTGTCTTCTTTTTTGCCAACGGAAAAGCCCGGAGTGCCTTTCGGTACGATAAACGCGGTTAAGCCGCGGATGCCGCCGGTTTTGCGGGTATTGGCAAATACCAGGTAAGTATCGGCAATGCCGCCGTTGGTAATAAATGCTTTGGCGCCGTTAAGGGTGTAGGTGCCTGCTTCTTTGTCTTTAACTGCGGAAGTGGAAACCGCACCTGCATCAGAGCCTGCGCCCGGTTCGGTAAGAGCAAAAGCAGCAAGCTTGCCTTCGTTCAAAAGGTCGCAGTGAGCTTTTTTCTGTTCTTCGGTGCCTGCAAGCAGAATCGGATAGGACGCAAGAGAATTTGCAGCGATAGAAGTAGCAACGCCTGCGCAGCCTTTGCCGAGTTCTTCGTAAATAACGGCAACAGTAACGCTGTCAAGGCCCATTCCGCCATATTCTTCAGGAACAACTACGTTCAAAAGCCCCATATCGGCAGCTTTTTCCATCAGTCCTTCTCTGGCATGGTTTTCTCTGTCCATTTCAGCAGCGTAAGGGGTAATTTCTTTGGCAACAAACTCCCTTACCATTTCCTGCAGTTCAAGTTGTTCTTCGGTTAATGCAAATTCCATTTTGTCCTCCTTATGTTAAAAGCTGTAGCTTTTTTTGACATTACACTTTCAGTATTGTACCACAAAATCGGCTTTTGCTCAACAACTTTTAACAAAGTTATCTAAATTTTTGCTGAATTTTAAATTAATGATGGAACAGCCTGAGCCCGGTAAATGCCATGGCAATGCCGTATTTATCGCAGGTTTCAATAACATTGTCATCACGGATGCTGCCGCCTGCCTGAGCGATATATTCAACGCCGCTGCGCTGGGCGCGTTCGATATTGTCGCCGAACGGGAAGAAAGCGTCACTGCCGAGCGATACGCCTTTAAGCTGCGCAATCCATGCTTTTTTCTCCTCGCGGGTTAAAGGCTCCGGCTTTTCTGTAAAGAAGTTTTCCCATACGCCGTCTGCCAGTACATCCTCGTAATCGTCGGAAATATACACGTCAATGGTGTTGTCGCGGTCCGGGCGGCGGATGTTTTCTTTAAACGGCAGTGCCAGAACTTTCGGATTCTGGCGCAGCCACCAGATATCGGCTTTGTTGCCTGCAAGGCGCGTGCAGTGTACGCGGGACTGCTGGCCTGCGCCGATGCCGATTGCCTGGCCGTCTTTAACGTAGCATACGGAATTAGACTGCGTGTATTTTAAGGTAATGAGCGCAATTAAAAGGTCACGCTGAGCGTTTTCGGGAATTTCTTTATTTTTAGTCGGGCGGTTTTCAAGCAGCTCTGCCGTAATTTTGGCTTCGTTGCGGTCCTGCTCGAAAGTAATGCCAAACACTTCTTTGGTTTCGGTCAGTGCCGGTTTGTAATCTGGGTCAATTTTAATAATGTTGTAAGTGCCTTTACGTTTGGTTTTTAAAACTTCCAGTGCTTCGTCGGTGTAACCGGGAGCGATAACGCCGTCGGAAACCTCGCGCGCCAGCATTTTGGCGGTCTGCACATCGCAAACATCGCTGAGTGCTACAAAATCGCCGTAACTCGACATTCTATCCGCGCCGCGCGCACGGGCATAGGCGTTTGCCAGCGGGCTGAGTTCAAGGTCGTCAACATAATAAATCTTTTTCAGGGTATCGCTTAAAGGCAGGCCTACTGCTGCGCCAGCGGGGCTTACATGTTTAAAAGAAGCCGCTGCGGGAAGGCCTGTTGCCTCTTTCAGCTCTTTTACAAGCTGCCAGCTGTTGAATGCATCCAAAAAGTTAATATATCCGGGGCGGCCGTTTAACACTTCAATAGGAAGTTCGCCGTCTTTCATAAAAATACGTGCCTTTTTCTGGTTAGGGTTGCAGCCATACTTTAATTGCAGTTCCTTCACGTTAATTCCTCCCTGTAAATTAAAAATGCCGGCACTTCCGGACTATGTTTGCCCAGACGGTCGGCGTCAATCCGGCCATACTCCATGTGGTTAACCCACTTCCGTCAGTTATATGGCCTTTATATTTAAATTATATAGTTGCGGTTGTTTTTTGTCAAATTATAGCTGCTGCAAATTGTAAACTTTATATCAAATACCTGCTTCTTTCCAAAGTTCCGAAACAGGTCTGCCCTTTTTGCCATTTTTAAGATATTCTTCATACGCTTCTTCAAAAATTGCTTCATCAACTCTGTCCTCAATTTGTTCAGAAGTTTTCTTTAAGAACGAATCTTTATTTTTATCTTGCAAAAACATATTCTCACCCCACATTATTTTAATTATAAACTACTTAACATAAAAAAGCTATATACGTTCCCGTATAGCTTTAATTGAGTCGTTTGCGATATAAAAAAACAGCGGCATGGGCAAAACTGCAACATCATAAAAACAGGCAGCCACAAAATCAGTGACACTTGCGACATTTGCCGAGAATGTCTGAGCGCAGCGAGTTCCGCAGGCGCTGCAAGTTTCAGCTTTGTTAATTAAACTGCCGTATAGTTTTTATGGGCGCAGATTTGTCTATGCCGCTGTTAAACAAACATACAAACCCGTTCATTCTGTGGTACAATATAAAAAACGAGCATAAGGAAGTGTTATAAATGGAATGTTATGTTTGCCCGCACCGCTGCGGTGTTGACCGCCCTGCCGATATGCACGCGGAAGGAATTTTCGGCTCGTGCCACTGCGGCATTAAGCCCATTGTTGCCCGCGCCGCCCTGCACTTTTGGGAAGAACCCTGTATAAGCGGCGAAAAAGGCAGCGGCACCGTGTTTTTCAGCGGCTGCAACCTGCACTGCGTATTTTGCCAGAACTACGAAATAAGCAGCATGAACAAAGGCAAAGAAATCACCGTGGAACGCCTGCGCGAAATTTATTTTGAACTTATCGCCCAGGGCGCAAACAACATTAACCTTGTTACGCCCACTCATTTTACCCACGCCGTGCTGGAAAGCCTTAAAGAACCGCTGCCCGTACCGGTTGTGTACAACACCAGCGGCTTTGAAACGCTGGACACCCTGCGCAAATTAAAAGGCAAAGTACAAATCTGGCTGCCCGATTTAAAATACAGCGACGACCTTGCCGCCATTAAATACAGCAACGCGCCCAGCTACTTCCGCATTGCCACGGACGCCATTAAAGAAATGTACAAGCAGGTTGGCCCCTACAAGCTTGACGGTAACGGCATTATGCAGAGCGGCGTCATCATCCGCCATTTGTTAATGCCCGGCATGATTGAAAACACTAAAGGCGTTATCGACTGGGTTGCCAAAACCTTTAAGCCCGGCGAAGTAATGTTCAGCTTAATGCACCAGTACATTCCCTGCGGGCGCGCCGCCGATTATCCTGAAATTAACCGCCGCGTAACGGAAGAAGAATATAAGGAAGTTGAGCAGTACCTGTTAGACAGCGGCATTGAGGACGGCTTTGTGCAGGAGGATGATTCTGCCTGCGAAGATTTCATCCCCAAATTTGACGGCACCGGCGTGTAAAATTTATTAGTACTCTTTATAAATATACTAAATCCCTGAAATTCCAACGAACTTCAGGGATTTTTGCTTTTTACGCCGTTATTTTTTATCTTCGGCCTGTTGTTTTTGCCTGCGTTTTTCTTCTTCCATCTGTTTAAAAGCATCTCGTTCCTTGCACAGTTCTTCGTACAAGTCAAGGCCGCTCCAGGTGCGGTTGTTTTCCGTAAGCATGGCTTTTAAATCAATGCGCCCCACGCCTACGCGCTGTAAAGCCGTTAAAAACTTTTGCAGCTTGTCCGCGCCAAAGCCGTGCAGCAAAAGCATTTCTTCTGCCATCGGCGCGTTATCGGCTTTCGCTTCCTTCAGCGGTACATCTTCCATGCCTAATAATGCGCCCAGCGGCTGATGGTAGTCCTCCTGCCCTACGCTTTTAAAGCGGATGTTCATCATCATGCAGACCATTTTTGTCATTTCGGCTTTTTTGCCGGTAAAATTATAAAGCAATGCACAGCTTACCATAGTGTTCTCCTTTTTATATGTTATTTTATGTTTAATTTTAAGTTTGCTGGTGCTGCATGGAAACAATGCGGCAATCCGGGCAAAACTCAATATAAAGCGTACCTTCAGAACAATCCAATACAGCATCCCAGGGAATTTGCGCCAAATATTTCATAGGCTTGCCGCATTCCGGGCAAACTGCGTATTCCCAATCCTGTACCCAGTTGGCAAACCCGCCGATAGTGCAGATATCACTATCATGGCTTCCGTAAAACAGCGGTACCTGTTTTTCTGCCAAAATAAGATTGTTGCCGGCAAGTTCTCCGTATTCGTTATTTTTGAAATAGTTTTCCATTTTTTCTTCGCCGTCAAATAATTCAGATGATAAAATTTCCGTGCCACCATCCAAAGTATAGCGGTTAAATGCCCCGCCCGACAAAAATGGAACACAGTTAGGGCAACAGGAAGCGGTAAGTATGCCGTCAATACCTAAAAATTTCATTCTTTCATCCCTGCCGTCAAGCACCAGCATATCAAACATTCTGCCGCCGCAGTGCGGGCAGGCATCATCACGCATACGCCCTATTTTAACCGGCGATGCCGCAGAATTTCCGCCTTTCACCATCGGATAGCAGGTTTTAAAATTAAGCTCAATTCTATGCCCTTCTTTATCAAAACTCCATCCTCCGCCCTGGGCATAAACAGAAGGGTCAACATAAAGTTTTTTACGCCACGGGCGCGGGCTGCGTTCAAGTTCCAGCAAAGCTGCCAATGCTTTATCACTGCCCTGCATGGCAAGGCAGCTCATCAAAACTGCCGCTTCGCCGGAATCTTTTGTTCGCATTAAATTTGCAATCAAGCTATCGCAAACATCTTCCGGTGCCTTGTAATAAATTTCAGACGGATAAAAAACTTTTTCTACCAATGCCTTACGCTGCATTTCCGGCGTAATGGCATTATGGTAAGCAAGAAGCTGCCAAAAATACGTATATTCCGGGTCATTAAAATCATCAAGAGCTTTTATATTACGCATAACCACTTGCTGCTTGGCTGCAATTTCTTCTGCTGTCCAAGCCAGTGCTTCACTGCGCTCTTTTTCCGCTTTGCACTTCCAGCAAAGCCCTTCGTATCCCAAAGAAGTGCCGCAAACAGGGCATTTATATTTCAGGCTCATATACATGCTCCTTTCCGTACAGTTATAACTAACTTCATTATAACTTAAAAACGCCCATAACGCAAAATACCGGCCGCCGTTAAGCAGCCGGTATTATTAGTTTTACTGTTTTAATTTGCGTGTGCGCTGCCGTAAATTACGGCGCGCTAAAACAAATCAGCTTATTTTTTTACAAGCACGGTGCGGATGTGCAGTTCGCGCAGCTGTTTTTCTTCTACATCGTTCGGAGCCTGGCACATCAAATCGCTTGCGCTCTGGGTTTTCGGGAAAGCAATTACGTCGCGGATGGAATCGCGTTTTGCCATAATCATTACCAAACGGTCAAGGCCGAAAGCAAGTCCTCCGTGCGGGGGAGCACCGTATTCAAACGCGCCCATCATAAAGCCGAATTTTTCCTGTGCTTGTTCCTCGCTCAGGCCGATAGCATGGAATACTGCGTCCTGCACGTCGCGTCTGTGGATACGGATGGACCCGCCGCCGATTTCGGTGCCGTTAAGTACCATGTCGTAAGCTTTGGCATATACTTTTCCGGGGTCGGTAGCAAGCAGAGGAATATCTTCTTCGCGCGGAGAAGTGAACGGATGGTGCATTGCAACATAGCGTTTTTCTTCTTCGCTGTATTCAAACATCGGGAAGTCAACAACCCAGGTGAAGGCCAGTTTGTTTTCGTCAATAAGGCCGCGGCGTTTTGCCATTTCGATACGCAGTGCGCCGAGAGCGGCTGCAACAACGGAAGGTTTGTCGGCAACAAAGAGCAGCAGGTCGCCCGGTTCTGCTTCAGCAGTTTTAAGAATGTTTGCAAGGTATTCTTCGCTGAAGAATTTGGCAATCGGGGATTTTACGCTGCCGTCCGGCTGAATCTGCATCCAGGCAAGGCCTTTGGCGCCGTAAATGGCAACAAAATTAACCAGGCCATCCAGTTCGCGGCGCGGAATACCGGCATCGCCCTTAACGTTAATGGCTTTAACAATGCCGCCTTTATCAATAATATCGTTAAATACTTTAAATTCGCTGCCTTTAACGGCTTCGGTCATGTTGATAAGTTCCATGCCGAAACGCAGGTCAGGCTTATCGCTGCCGTATTTGTCCATAGCTTCGTCCCAGGTCATGCGCTGGAATTTTTCCGGCAGGTCAACACCAAGCGCGCCTTTGAATACGTGGCGGATTAAACCTTCGGTCATATCCATAATATCGTCGGCATCAACAAAGCTCATTTCAATATCAAGCTGGGTAAATTCCGGCTGACGGTCGGCACGCAGGTCTTCATCGCGGAAGCAGCGTACAATCTGGAAGTAGCGTTCCATACCTGCTACCATTAAAAGCTGTTTGAAAATCTGCGGGGACTGCGGCAGAGCATAGAACTTGCCGGGGTTTACGCGGCTCGGTACGAGGTAATCGCGTGCGCCTTCCGGAGTGCTCTTGGTCAGCATCGGAGTTTCAATTTCGCAGAAATCATGGTTGTCCATATAATCGCGCATCAGTTTGGTAACTTTGTGGCGCAGCATTAAATTGCGCTGCATTTCCGGGCGGCGCAGGTCAAGGTAACGGTATTTAAGGCGCAGGTTTTCGTCAACGTCAATGCCGTCCTGAATGTAGAACGGAGGGGTTTTGGCGCTGTTTAAAACTTCCAGCTCTTTGGCTACAACTTCAACTTCGCCGGTAGCAAGGTTGGGGTTGATGGTTTCTTCGCTGCGCAGGCGTACAACGCCGTGCACTTTAATAACGTATTCGCTGCGGATAGCTTCTGCCTTGGCAAAATCTTCACCGGCGTGGTCGGGGTCAACCACTACCTGCACAATGCCGCTGCGGTCGCGCAGGTCAATAAAAATCAGTCCGCCGTGGTCGCGTCTTTTGGCAACCCAGCCGCAAAGCACAACTTCTTTTTCGTTGTCGGCTTTGGCAAGCGTGCCGCAATAATGATTGCGTTTCAAATTACTCATACTTTTGCACCTCTGTTTGTAAAATTGTTACTATTTCATCAACAGGAATTTCTGTTTGTGTACTGTCTGCCATATCTTTTAAGGTTACGGCACCGCGTTCCAGCTCACCGTCGCCAAAAATAACGGCAAATTTGGCGTTCAGGCGCCCGGCCTGCTTCATCTGCGCTTTCATGCTGCGCGCCATAAAGTCAAACTCGGTTTTAAGCCCCGCCTGCCTTAAGGCGATAGCGGTTTTAAAGGCCAGTTCAAAATTATCCTGATTGGGGCAGACGATAAAAGCATCGATGCCGTCTTTATGCTCCGGCAAAAGGTTCTGGCTTTCAAGCGCCAGAAGGATGCGTTCCATGCCCATGGCAAAGCCGATGCCGGAAACATCCTGGCCGCCGATTTCCTTAACAAGGCCGTCGTAGCGTCCGCCGCCGCATACAGCGCTCTGCGCGCCCAGCGGCACATACTGAATTTCAAACGCGGTTTTGGTGTAATAATCAAGCCCGCGCACCAGTGTGTTATCCACTTCAAAATCAATGCCTGCGGCAGTTAAAAGTTTTTTTACGCCTTCAAAATGCTCGCGGCATTCTTCGCACAGGCAGTCACCAAGGCTCGGCGCACCGGCTGCAAGTTCGTGGTCATGCGGTACTTTGCAGTCCAAAAGGCGCAGCGGGTTGCGCTCAAAGCGCGATTTGCAGTCATCGCACAATTCTTCCAGATGCGGGCGGAAATAATCCTGCAATTTGGCTCTGTGCTGAGGGCGGCATTTGGGGCAGCCCACGGAATTGATTTTCAAGTGCAAATCCTTTAAGCCCAGTTCCTTTAAAATGGTAACGGCAAGCAAAATTGCCTCGGCGTCAATCGCCGGTGTATCCACGCCCAGCGCCTCAATGCCAAACTGGTGGAACTGGCGGTAACGCCCTGCCTGCGGACGGTCGTAGCGGAACATCGGCCCGATATAATACAGCTTTGTCGGCGCAGGCTCTGCATAAAGCTTGTGTTCGCAGAAAGCGCGCACGGCAGACGCCGTATTTTCCGGGCGCAGTGTAATGCTGCGGTTGCCGCGGTCGGTAAAAGTATACATTTCTTTTTCAACAACATCGGTGGTATCGCCAATGCCGCGTTTAAACAACTCGGTATGCTCAAATACCGGCGTTCTTATTTCTTTATAGCCATATTGCGCGCAAATACGGCGCATAACGGCTTCTACATACCGCCAGTTTTCAATTTCCTGCGGCAGTATATCTTTTGTGCCTCTTGGCGCAGTAGTAAGCAAGCTGATTCCTCCTCACTGCCTTCTGCGGCAAATCCATAAGTTTACATACTTAAATATTGTACCACAATTAAGGCGCATTATTCAACACCAACAGCAAAAACTTTGGCTTGCGGTGTAAAAATAAGGTTAAAAATAAAAATACGGCCCGTTAAGACCGTAATTTTATTTTCTGCGGCTTTCGTCAAACTGTGCGGGAGTTGCTTCTTCCAGTGCTTCGTCAGTGCTGTGCCACAGCTCTTTATACAAAACGCGGTACACAGCGGCAACAGGCACGGCAAACAGCATACCTAAAATGCCGTACAGCTTGGCGCCGATTAAAAGGCTTAAAATTAAAATTACCGGATGCAAGTCAATCTTTCTGCCGATAATGCGCGGCATTAAAACATTGGCATCAAACTGGTAGAACACCAGATAAAACAGCGCCACATAAAAGGCCGACTGCGGGCTTTGCGAATAAGCTATAAACACCGCAGGCACAGCGCCGATAAGCGGCCCTACAACCGGCACCATTTCCGCAAGAATGGCAAGCAGGCCAAAAACAAGCGGATAATGAATACCCAAAATCGTTGTGCCGACGGCTATGCAAAAGCCTGCAATAAGGCTCAGGCGTGCCAGCCCCTGAATGTAGCAGCTTAAGGTTATGCCTATTTCATCAATAATATGCGCTACACGCGGCTGCGCTTCGTAGCTGAAAAAGTTAATCAGCATTGCGCGCAGGTCGCGCCAGTCTTTTAAAAAGTAAAATGCCAGGAAAGGCACAACAATCAGGCCGACAAGGTTGGCGATAATATCAAGCGTCGATTTTAACAGGTTGCGCAAAACCGCTGCCACAAAGCCCATCAGCCAGCTGGTAATGTAATCGAAAAGGCTTTCTATATTATGCGGAAGGCGCGGGTAATTGGCAGGGTCTTCCAAAAGCCAGTCAAAAGTTGCGGCATCCATTTTTGTGGTATAGTCAGGTATTTTGCCTACAAGGGCGTTAATCTGCCCGAACAGCGGCAAAATAATAAAGGTTACGGCGCAGAAAACAATAACCCCAAAGGCCACAAACGCCATTAAAATTGTTACCACGCGCGAAAGGTGGATTGTGCCGCGCCCGAGCGTAATTTTGCCGAACAGCTTGGTAACGGGGTGCAGCAAAAATGCCAGCCCCACCGCCAAAAGTATCGGCAGCAGAAAGTTGCCGAGTAAGTAAAATATAAACGATATAAATGCCGCCACAGCCACTTTAAAAGCGGTGCTGTTGCGTAATGTGCTGAAATCTTTAATCATCTGTTACTGCAGAAACGGATTTCTGCGTCTCTCCCATCCTACCGTAGTAGCAGGCCCGTGGCCCGGCAAAAGTTTAACGTCGTCGTCAAGCGGAAGAATTTTTTCTTTAATGGACTGCAAAAGCTGTTTGTATGAACCGCCGGGAAAATCCGTCCTGCCGATTGATTCGGCAAAAACTGTATCGCCGCAGAACACAACGCCGCCGGTTAAAAGGCATACGCCGCCGGGAGTATGCCCCGGTGTTGCCAGCACTTTAAACTTAATGCCGGCTGCTTCCACTTCGTCGCCGTCGGCATAAAACTTATCGGCTGGTTTTTTAAGCGCTCCCCCGCCGATATAAGCGGCAAGGCTGCCCACAGGGTCTGTCAGCATCGGCGCATCTTCCTTACTTATATACACCGGCGCGCCGGTCTTTTCCGCAACTTCTGCCAGCGCCATAATATGGTCGCCGTGTCCGTGCGTTAAAAATATGGCGTCAACGGTAAGGTTTTCTTTCTGCACGGCTTCCATAATGCGGCCTGCATCTCCGCCCGGGTCGATAATAACGCCGTGGTGCGTTTCTTCGTTAACTACAATGTAACAGTTGGTGGCAATATAGCCAACCTCCATTGCGATAATTTTCATCTAAATCCTCCTGTAAAGCGGTTATTAAAGGTGGTGCACGCTTGAAGAAACCTGGCGTTCAACACTGTAAACGCCCTTCATGCGTTTTATTTTATTCATAATGTTATCAAGCTGCTCCAGATTGCTGATATCCAGCCCCATGGTGATGTAAGCGTTTTTATGCTTGTCGGTGCGGCAGTTAAGCGCATTAATGTTCAGCTTGGCTTCGCTTGTAACCTGCATAATATCTGCCATCATGCCGGGCCTGTCGGAAGCGTTGATAACAATGTTAACTTTATAAACGGCGTCGGTAGTAATATCCCACGATACCTCAATCAAACGGCGCTGCTCGTCCGGATTGTTGCTTAAAACATTGGGGCAGTCCGTGCGGTGTACGGAAATACCGCTGCCGCGCGTAATATAGCCTATTACCGGGTCGCCCGGAATCGGGTTGCAGCAGCGCGCCAATTTAACCATAATGCCTTCCTCGCCTTTAACGAGAATGCCGTGGCTGGCCTTGGCCTTGCTGCGGCGCGGTTTAAGCTCTGCCAAAAGCTGCGAAAGGTCCTTGGTAACTGTAAGCTTCTGCTCTTTTTTATAAAGCTCAACCAGCTTGCTCATAACGCCGTTAAGCGTTACGCCGCCGTAGCCCACGCTGGCATACAGCGCTTCTTCGCCATCCAGACGGAACGAAGCTGCCACAGTTTTAAGCTTGTCTGCCTTAAGCAGCACTTTAATATCGTAGCCGAGGCGCTTGGTTTCTTTTTCAAGCATCTCGCGCCCTTTGGCGATATTTTCCTCGCGGCGCTCTTTTTTGAACCACGAACGGATTTTATTGCGTGTATCGGAAGAACCGACAATGTTCATCCAGTCGCGGCTCGGGCCGGTGGCCTGCTTGGAAGTGATAACTTCGACGATATCGCCGTTGCTTAATTTGTAATCGAGCGGGACAATGCGCCCGTTAACCTTCGCACCAACGCAGCGGTTGCCTACGTCCGTATGAATACGGTAAGCAAAGTCAATCGGCACGCTGCCGACAGGCAGGTCGATAACGTCGCCGCGCGGCGTAAACACGAATACTTCGTCGGCAAAAACGTCCATTTTTACCGTGTTTACAAAATCGCGCGAATCGCTCATATCCTTGTGCCATTCCAAAAGCTGGCGCAGCCAGGAAAGCTTGGCTTCAAAGTCCTTGTCGCCGCCGGACGGCATATTGCTCTTACCGCCGCTTTCTTTATAACGCCAGTGCGCCGCAATACCGAACTCAGAAATGCGGTGCATTTCAAAAGTACGGATTTGAATTTCCAGCGGCTGCCCGTTATGGTACAGCACGGTGGTGTGCAGCGACTGGTACATATTGGATTTCGGCACGGCAATGTAGTCCTTTACACGTCCCGGAATCGGACGCCACAGGCTGTGCACAACGCCCAGAGTGCCGTAGCAGTCCGCAACGGTATCAACCAGCACGCGGATGGCAAGCAAATCGTAAATTTCGCTGAGCTCTTTATGGTCGCGCTGCATTTTTTTGTAAATGCTGTAAAAATTCTTCGGGCGTCCCTGAATTTCACACTTAATGTGCTGCTCGTCCAAATGCTCTTTAATTTCCGCCATTGCCTCGTGAATCATGGCTTCCCTTTCGCGGCGCTTTACTTTAACCTGTTCCACAAGGTCGTAGTAAATTTCCGGCTCCATATAACGGAAGGCCAAATCCTCAAGCTCCCACTTAATGGTGTAAATGCCGAGGCGGTGCGCAAGCGGCGCGTAAACCTCCATTGTTTCGCGCGAGATGGACTGCTGCTTATGCACCGGCATATACTTCATGGTGCGCATATTGTGCAGGCGGTCGGCCAGCTTAATCATAATAACGCGTATGTCCTTGGCCATGGCCAGAAACATTTTGCGGTAGTTTTCAATCTGCTGGTCCTCTTTGCTGATATATTCAATTTTGCCAAGCTTGGTAACGCCGTCAACAAGGTCTGCCACCTTCACGCCGAACATTTCCTTTAACTGGTCAAGCGTAGTTTCGGTATCTTCAACAACGTCATGCAAAAAAGCTGCGGCAAGCGTGGTTTCGTCCATTTGCAGCTCTGCCAGTATCGTGGCCACGCCCAGCGGATGAATAATATACGGCTCGCCCGATTTACGGCGCTGATTGGCATGGGCTTTGGCAGCTACGTCATAGGCCTTATGTACAAATGCCACCTGGTTATCATTAAGATATTTTTTTATCATTTCGAAGAATTCTTCGACGCTAATTACATGTGTTTCCGGCATATAACCACATCCTTACCCAATCAATTTCCGTACCCGCCCGCTATTACCTGCGGAGAGGCAAGCATATTGGCACGGTACTGCCTGTAAATCTTACGGCCGGTTTCTTCAGCCTGCCTGAAGGCAGGAGAATTTTCCAGATTATTTTTTCTGACGGCGGCCATGCTCACCTTGCCGCCGCTGCGGTTGATGAAATTCAATTCTTCAAACACCGTTAAATAAATTTCCTCCATGCCGCATTCGGCAATAAGCACGGCTTCATCAGCAATTACTTCTTTTTTCAGGCGGCAGGCCATTTTTTTATAGGCTTCCGCCAGATGCAGGCGGTTGGGGCAGCGCCTGAACAGCGCTTCAACCGCATTATCGTAATCAACATTATTATACAACAGAAATAAACTGCAACCAAGGCTGCCTTTTTTTAACGATGCCGCAAATCCGGCAACATCGCACTCCGGCAAATCATACAGCACCACGGTGCGCGCCGCATCGCAGCTGCCGTATTCTCTTACAAAGCCTTCTTCTATATCCGTATTTTCCAAAAAGGCTTTTTTATCGTTAACATAAATAAGTATATCACTTTCGGTTTGCAAAAGTTTTTTTACAAAGGCCTGCTTGTTAATTTCTTCGTGCCGGTAATCGTAAATTGCCAACTTCTGGGCAAAATCAACAACCTGCAAATTAACGTTTTCCTTATCCTGCCATACATTAATTTTCGGCATAAACACCAGGTCTGCCTCCGCGCCGTTATACATGCAGGGGTAATTTTCCGCTCCGCCCCACATCAGGCACTGGTAAGGCTGCCCGCCGTACAGCGCCGAAAAACGCAGATGCGTATTTTCCGCACCGAAAATTTTGGCATAACGCACCGCAGCGCCCTTAAACGCAAACAGCGGCGCCGGGTTGCTGCTGCCGTATGGCTCCAGCAGCTTAAGTTCGTTTAAAAGCGGCACATCAAGCACATAATCCTTATCTACCAAAAGGTCTACGTTAAGCACCGGCAGGTAATCCTCCGGCTTTAAGGTACGCGCCACCTCTGCGCGGAACTGCCGCTTAAACTCCTCAATATTTGCCGTTTTTACCGTCAGCCCCGCCGCCTGATGATGCCCGCCGAATTGCACCAATAGCCCGCTGCACGCATCAATGGCACGGTACAAATCAAGGCTCGGTATGCTGCGGCAGCTGCCCTTGGCAACTTCGCCGTCGATGCTTATAAGTATTACCGGCAAATGGTACTTATCTACCAGGCGCGACGCCACAATGCCGATAACGCCTGCATGCCAGCCTTCCTTTGCCAGCACAATCGCCGTATCAATATGTTCATACTGCGCCAGCATTTTTTCGGCATCCATAAAAATTTCACGGCTTATTTTCTGCCTCAGCGTGTTTTCTTCGTTCAGCGCTTCGGCAATTTCTGCCGCACGCGCTTCATCCTGCGCCGTTAAAAGCTCCACCGCCAGCTGCGCGTGTTCCAGCCTGCCAACGGCGTTAAGCCTCGGCGCCAGTATAAAGCCGATATTTTCGGAAGTTATATCCTTAACCGGGCAGCGGCTCTTTTCTATCAGCGCCTTCAACCCGATGTTTTCCGTTGTTTCCATCTTTTTAAGCCCGTGCTTAACCAGCGCGCGGTTTTCGCCCCACAGCGGCACAATATCGGCCACCGTGCCCAAAGCAACAAACTCGGTGTTGCCGTCCCACAGCGGCTTATCCGGAAAGCGCATTTTGTAAAGCGCCTGGCACAGCTTAAAGGCCACGCCCACGCCGGAAAGATGCTCAAACGGGTAATTGCAGTCCTTCTGATGCGGATTTACCAGCGCGTAAGCCTCCGGCAAAACCTCCGGCGGCGTATGGTGGTCAGTTACCACAATATCAAGCGTTTTTGGCGCGCCTGCAATTTCCTTTACCGCGCTGATGCCGCAGTCCACCGTTACCACAAGCGTCGTCCCGGCTTCCGCCAGATGGTTCAGCGCGTCAATATTCAGCCCGTAGCCTTCGCTTTTGCGCTCGGGTATGTAGGTGTTAACGTCTGCTCCGCAGTCTTTTAAAAATAAATATAAAAGCGAGCTTGCGCTGATGCCGTCCACATCGTAATCGCCGTAAACCGTAATGCGTTCGCCGGCATCAATACCGCGCCAGATACGTTCTGCCGCTTTGGGCATATCCTTCATTAAAAACGGGTCGTGGTAAGGCTCGGTGCTGCCGTATAAAAACTCACGCACGCTTTTGGCATCTTTTATGCCGCGGTTCAGCAAAATGCCTGCCACCAGCGGCGAAACGCCTGCCTGCTGCGCCAGTTTTTCCGCTTCTTCCCTGTTAAATTCGTTAAAATGCCATATTTTATGTTTCTTCATGCTTTGCTAACAGCTTCTTCCGCAGGTTTTTCCAGTTCTTTATTGCGCTGGCTGTGCATAAGCATTTCTTTTTCTTCTTTTAATTTGGCATTTTCTTTTTTCAGCTGGTCAATTTCAAATTTCAGGCTCTTGTTATACAAATAGTGCTTGGCTTTCAGCATCAGCGTAAAAAAGCCCATGGCCAGCGCCCCCAAAAGCGCAGCGCCCAAAATTACCACAACAAGGCTGGTCTGCACCGTCCACATCAAAAAGCCAACCGTTACGTCAGCAGCATTCTGCACTGCAAATACCGCCACAATAATACTGATAATTAATGTAAAAAGCAAATACGGCATATCATCATCTCCCATCAAAAATTTAAATAAACTTATAAAGTATATTATTCGCTTAAACTATGCAAAATACCTGCCGCAGCCATAAACAGCAGCAATTTTTTTGCATATCGCCGCCAAAAGCTGCCGCATACAGTTACAAACTTTACAAAAACAAGCCTACATAAAAACGCCTGGCGGCATTAACCGTCAGGCGTTAAAAGTTTTATTTATTATCTGCCAAGCCAGGAGCGGGAAGATTTTTTACCTGCTTCTTTGTTTATTTCTACGGAAGAAGGAGCATACAAAAGCATATCGTCCTGCACTTTGGATACGCGCGCACCGATAATATAGCTTACACCGTTAAGGTAATCAAAAATACGGTTGCGCATTACGCAGTCCACAGCTTCAAAAGAAATCATCAGCGTGGAGCCGCTTATCAGCGCATCTGCATATTCGCGCACATCGCTGAACTGGCGCGGGGTACGCACCAGAATATCCATATGCCCGGATTTTACAAGGCAAGGCCCGCCGTAGCCAACTTCTTCAGTATCTGTATGCCAAAACTTTAAAGCAGTGTTTTTTAAATCCATCTCCTGTGCCTCCATCCAAATTCATATTTCAGCTAATGTACTGTTAATACTTCTACAAAAAATTTTTAAATCCTGCTTTTGGCAAAAATTTATTGTTTATTGCGCGCACGCAGTCTGCCGCGTTCAACCCTGTCGAGGATTTTCTTGCGCATACGGATGCTTTTGGGTGTTACTTCTACAAGTTCGTCATCGTTAATGTGTTCCAGAGCCTGTTCCAGAGAGAAGGTTTTGGGCGGAATCAGGCGGATTGCTTCATCACTGCCGGAAGCACGCATGTTGCTGACGTGTTTTTTCTTGCAGGGGTTAACGTCCATATCATCTTCACGGCTGTTTTCGCCGATAATCTGGCCTTCGTAAACCTGTTCGCCCGGCACGATAAACATGGTGCCGCGTTCCTGTGCGTTGCTGATGCCGTAAGAAGTGGTTTCACCGGCTTCAAAAGCAACAAGGCTGCCGCGGGTACGGCCCGGAATATCGCCTTTATAAGGCGCATAGCCTGCAAATACGTGGTTCATAATGCCGTTGCCTTTGGTATCGGTTAAGAACTGGTTGCGGAAGCCGATAAGGCCGCGCGCCGGAATTAAAAATTCCATACGCAGGTAGCCAGCCATTTCGGTCATGTTCTGAAGCTCTGCCTTACGCAGGCCAAGGCCTTCCATAACGGCGCCCATAAAGTCCTGCGGCACGTCAATGGTCAGCGCTTCCATAGGCTCAAGCAAATTGCCTTCTTCGTCGCGGTGGGTAATAACCTTCGGTTTGCCAACCTGCAGTTCATATCCTTCGCGGCGCATGGTTTCAATTAAAATGGAAAGGTGCAGCTCGCCGCGTCCCTTAACAATGTAAGAATCCGGGCTTTCCGTTTCTTCAAGCCTCATGGCAACATTGGTTTTAACTTCTTTAAACAGGCGCTCACGCAGATGGCGGCTTGTTACAAATTCGCCCTCGCGGCCTGCAAACGGGCTGGTATTAACGGAAAATACCATGGAAAGAGTAGGCTCGTCGATGCTGATGCCTTCCAGTTTTTCGGGGTTTTCGGCATCGGCAATGGTATCGCCGATATTAGCGTCGGCAAGGCCGATTAAAGCAACGATATCACCTGCGGCAACTTCGTCAACTTCAACGCGCTTTAAGCCCTGATAGGTATACAGGCGGCCGATTTTAGCCTTGCGGTTGCTGCTATTGTCCATCAGCATAATGTTTTCGCCGTTGTGAATGGTACCGCGTACAACACGGCCTACAACAATGCGGCCTACATAATCGTCATAGTCAAGCGTATTAACAAGCATTTGCAGCGGAGCTTCGGTATCAACGTCCGGTGCGGGAATGTTCTCTAAAATTACGCGGAACAAGGGTTCCAGGTTGTCGCTTTCATCTTCCATGGAAAGTTTGGCAATGCCGTTGCGGGCAGAAGTTAAAACAACCGGGAATTCCAGCTGGTCGTCGTTGGCGTTCAGTTCAATGAACAAATCCAGAACTTCGTCAATAACTTCGTTTACACGCTGGTCGGGGCGGTCGATTTTATTAATAACAACAATAGGTTTCAAATTGCGTTCAAGCGCTTTGCGCAGAACATATTTGGTCTGCGGCATAGGGCCTTCGTAAGCATCTACAAGCAGCAGCACGCCGTCAACCATGGTGAGCACGCGTTCTACTTCGCCGCCGAAATCGGCATGGCCCGGAGTATCAAGAATATTAATTTTAGTGCCGTTGTGCATTACAGCCGTGTTCTTTGCCAAAATAGTAATGCCGCGTTCACGTTCCAGTGCGTTAGAGTCCATAACGCGTTCTTCAACATGTTCGTTAGCCCTGAAAACGCCGCTCTGTTTCAGCATAGCATCTACAAGGGTTGTTTTGCCGTGGTCAACGTGGGCAATAATTGCAATATTACGCAAATCGTTTCTTATCATAAAAGTCTTTCTTCCTCTCTTGCTGGCTGCTCACGGCAGCAGGGTAATGCTAAAAAAATAATAACGCCGCAGCTTCTTATGCGACTAATTTATTATATTATTTTTAAAAAGCAATGTCAACAAAACGCCGTAAAGAAGCTGTAAAAGCGCAGTAAACAGTAAAATAAAAATTTATTCTAATAATCAAATCGCATTATAAAAATTTTGCTGCGTCATTTATTTTTACACCTTTTTAGTGTAAGATAAAGTTAGAATATAAACCGGATAAACCCTGAATAAAACGAGGTGATTACGTTGAAATACTGCAACTACTGCCACCGCATGATAAAACCCGAAAAGAAAGTTAATTACTTTATTTTGCTTTTGCTGACGTTTTTTACAGGCGGCAGCTGGCTGCTGTTTTACGCCATTTATTATTTTTTCTTTAAAAGCCCCGTCTGCCCCATTTGCGGCGGCGACAGCTTTTTGGATTTTGACCCGCATGGCAGATAAGTGCGTTATAAACATTTATTAATTTCATGTATTTTTACAAATTCCAATAATCTCAAATATTTTCAGTTATGAGGCTTTACTGTCAATACCGGCTGTAAAGCCTTATTTTTTGCTCTGTTATATTTAATAACTTAAAAGTTATTGACTGTTTATAACTTTTAAGTTATAATAGTTGCGAGAGGAGCTGCAAATTTGTATAAAATCTATTTTTATAAAGACCGCAAGGGTAATTATCCTGTTTTTGATTATATCAAAAAACTAAAAACAAAAAATGATAAAGACAGCAGAATCAAATCTTCAAAAATAAATGATTATATTCAGGCTTTAAGTGTTTACGGAACACAAATCGGCGAACCTTATTTAAAACATCTTGAAGGTGAAATTTGGGAACTCCGCCCACTGCGCGACAGAATTTTATTTGCCGCCTGGATTGATAACAGTTTTGTACTATTGCATACTTTTATGAAAAAGACTCAAAAAACACCAAAAGCAGAAATTGAAAAAGCTAAAAAGGAATTATCTGAAATCAGGCAAAGGGGGCTTGAATAATGGAAAAAGATTTACTTAAAAACAATCCAGCAGTCGGTATGAGCTGGGAAGAAGCACGAAAAGAACTTTTTACACCCGAAGAAATTGCTGCCAGTGACTTACGTATCGCCATTATCGGTGAACTTATCAAAGCGCGCCGTGAAAAAGGCCTTACTCAAAAAGAATTGGAAAATATAACAGGTATCAAACAGCCTGTCATTGCCAGAATAGAAAAAGGTACTACCAATCCGCAAATAGCAACTATTTTAAAACTGCTCGCCCCGCTCGGCAAAACTCTTGCCGTTGTCCCGTTAAAACCTGTTAACTCTACAACCTAAAAGTTCCCATAACATCAGCAAAAGCCCATGGAGCAAATTCCACGGGCTTTTTTGTATACAAAAAAGCAGCACTCTTTCGAGTACTGCTGTGTATTTACCATTGGTGCCGAAGACCGGACTTGAACCGGTACGGGGATCACTCCCCGAGGGATTTTAAGTCCCTTGCGTCTGCCAATTCCGCCACTCCGGCATGAATATGGAGGCGACACCCGGAATCGAACCGGGGATAAAGGTTTTGCAGACCTCTGCCTTACCGCTTGGCTATGTCGCCGTAATAATGGAGCGGAAAACGAGATTCGAACTCGCGACCCCCTCCTTGGCAAGGAGGTGC
>ERZ779922.498-NODE-498-length-33883-cov-5.467926_pt1 | contig 33883 bp, 26 predicted proteins | sample MGYA00511544_ERZ779922 | MGnify/ENA primary metagenome ERZ779922 (study PRJEB29588, sample SAMEA2154516) | human gut metagenome | biome: human gut; feature: human-associated habitat; material: faeces | place: Denmark | collected 2008/2010 ... | reverse complement strand
GCGTGCGGAGCGGATGCCGGGGAGAAAGACGCGGCAACAGGTACGGCGGAAGCGGCAGCCGGGCAGGACACGGAGACGGCAGCCGGGCAGAGCACGGATGCGCAGGCGGGAGCACAGGAGAACCTGGAAGAGACGGCGCTGTCTCTGATGCGGGAGGTAAACCCGGCAGAAGCTGCAGGAACGGATGATCTCTACCGGAGCTGGTACGAGGTGTTCGTTTACAGCTTCTATGACGGCGATGGGGATGGCATCGGAGATCTTCCGGGACTGACGGAGAAGCTGGACTATATCAATGACGGTAATCCGGCAACGGATACAGATCTGGGATGTGATGGGATCTGGCTGATGCCGGTGATGCCGGCGACGACTTACCACAAATATGATGTGACGGACTACTGTGCGATCGATGAGCAGTATGGCACAATGGAGGATTTCGAGACATTCGTGAACGCATGCCATGAGCGGGGAATCCGCGTCATGATTGATTTTGTGATGAATCATACTTCGTCGCAGCATCCGTGGTTTCAGACGGCGGCAGAGTATCTGAAGGATCTGCCGGAGGGAATGGAGCCGGATACAGAGGCATGCCCGTATGTGGATTATTATCATTTTTCCAGGGAGAAAGGCAGCGGATACTGCCAGCTGGCAGGGACGGACTGGTATTATGAGGCACAGTTCTGGAGCGAGATGCCGGATCTGAATCTGGAGAGTGAAGCGGTGCGGCAGGAGTTTGATGAGATTACAGATTTCTGGCTGGAAAAGGGCATAGATGGTTTCCGTCTGGATGCGGCAAAAGAGTATGAGACCGGAAGCATCGACTCGAACATAGAAATTCTATCCTGGTTTAATAATATGGTAAAAGAAAAGAAGAGCGATGCGTATATCGTGGCAGAGGTGTGGTCGGATCTGGAGACATACGCACAGTATTACCAGAGCGGAATTGACAGCAGCTTTGACTTTACGTTTGCAGACAAGGACGGTGTGATTGCGAAGGCGGTCAAGGGAACGAGCGGTGCCTCTTCTTACGGAAAAGCGATCGTGCGGCTGCAGGACGCGCTGGGAACTTACAGTGACAGCTATATCGATGCGCCGTTTTACACCAACCATGATATGGGAAGGGGCGCAGGGTATTACTCCGGCGATACTATGGAGGCGCAGACCAAACTGGCGCAGGCGATGAATCTTCTGATGTCCGGAAGCAGCTTCTTATATTATGGAGAAGAACTGGGAATGAAAGGCGCCGGAAAAGATGAGAACAAGCGCGCGCCGATGTACTGGAGCAAGGATGCCGGTGCAGAGGGGATGTGCCTCGGACCGCAGGATATGGATGCGATCACGATGATCTATGACAGTCTTGCGGAGCAGCAGGACGACGGCAATTCCATCTACTGGTATGTGAAGGAGGCGCTGCGTCTGCGGAATGCCTATCCGGAGATCTCGCATGGAACGGCAGAGTTTCTTGAAAATCTGTCGGATGACGCAGTGTGCGTGCTGCGCAAGAACTGGCAGGATTCCTCGGTGATCGTCGTGTTTAACTGCACGAAGGACGAGCGCACCGTGGATCTGTCACAGATATCCGCAGACAGTGAAAGCGGGGATTTGAAGCTGGCAGGAGAACTGCTGACCGGAACCCGTGCGGCTTCCTGGCAGGATGGAACGCTGACGCTTCCGGCGTACGGTGTTGCCATCCTGAAGTAGAGATCTGAAAAAACAAATCAGCCGCTCTGCTGCCGGCAGCATCAGGAGAGAAAACGATCAGTCGTTATAATTCAGAAGAAAGTCCGCAAACTGTAAGGCGGCGTCTAAGTTCTGATTCTGATAGAGAATGCCGAAATAGCAGGAATCATAATAGTTGTACTTGTGAAGCCAGGCATTGTCGGTGAGCTCGATCGCACAGGGATAGGAAGCGACGGCACCGTCCTCGGTCGTGTAGATGAGATGATCCTGGTAGCGGTCCAGCAGTTCGTCGGATAATACGGTGGACAGATCCATAAGAGCTCCCTGGTCGGCGTAATCGAGATATTCATCGCCGGTTCCGAAAAAGAGATCCTGCCCGCCGGCTGCCAGCATCAGCGTCAGCACCTGCGTGTCGTTGTAGGACGTGGAATACTCGCCGTCCGAGAACTGTAAGGACGATGTGAGGGAGACGGAATCTTCCTTCGGGTCGTAGCCGCAGGCTTCGAGAAATTCATCGAAGCCCTTGCTGTCGGCGGTTATGGAATCGTTGCAGTTCATCATGATGACGTTTAACAGCGGGTCGCGGTAGGTCGCGTAATGATAGATGAGGTAAATGACAAAGCAGAGCGCAGCGATCGCAGCGGCGATCGGCCACTTGTAATAATCCCAGACATACTGCACTTTCGCCTTGCGGGAAAGTGAATGAAAATCAGCCTTTTTCCCAGCTTTTTGCTCATTTTACCCCCGAGCTTAGTCCGTTTTACCTCGTTTGTTACCATACTTAACATAGTATCTTATGACTAATTAGATGCTTTGTTATGATTAATCAGATGCTTTGTTATCCATAAACCGATGCTTTGTTATCCCAAAACAGAAGCTCTGTTTCCGGACAGCTCCCAAGAGTTAACAATCAATAAAGTTGCTCTTGACAAAAATTTGCTCTACTTTTGAAAAAAATTCCCTTTTCGATGTCACGTTTTTAATCCGCCACCGTCTTATCAGTGTAAATGGAACTGAAACAATTTAAAATAACCGTTGTACCCCTTCGAGACAAGCTGCTGAACTACGCCCGAAGGATGACAGATGATCCTTCGGATGCGGAAGATGCCGTACAGGAAGTCATGCTGAAGCTGTGGAATCTGCGCCAGAAGCTAGACGAGTACAGAAGTATCGAAGCCGTAGCCATGACCATGACGCATCATCTCTGCATGGATATGTGGCGTGCCAAACGACCGGACACTCTATCACTCGACCGTGTACAGGCTCCCACCCCTTCGGCTACTCCGGAGCGACTGCTGGAAGAGAAAGATGAGTTCAGATTGATGCGGGAAATTATCGACTCCCTGCCTACGCTGCAACGAACGATTATTCGCATGAAAGACATCGAAGAGTACGAGACGGAAGAGATTGCCGAAATCACCGGCTGCAACGCAGAAGCCATCCGCAGTAATCTGTCGAGGGCCCGCAAGAAAGTAAGGGAAGTCTATTTGCAAACGATACAAGAACGAAAAAGGAGGAACAAAGCATGAAAGATATAGAAACCTTGCTAAACAAATATTTCGAAGGAGAAACCACCTGCGAGGAAGAGCGCAGACTACGACGTTTCTTTGCCGAAGGGCTCGTACCGGAACATCTGGAGGTATATCGCCCGGTGTTCGCTTTCTTCGAAGCGGAACAGAAGGAACTTCCGGAAATCTCCGGTATAGGTAATGCCGTCGAAATGCCAGAACTCGCCCCATTCGAGAAAAAGACAAAAACGATCAGACAGTATCTGACTTACAGTCTCAGTGCTGCCGCTGCCGCCATACTGCTACTCGTAGGCATCTCCGGTATCTACCGTCATCTATCCCCTGCACCGGCCAACTATGTAATCATTGACGGTAAGGAATATACGGACGTTCATTTAATCCGCGAACAGGCGATGGTCGCCTTCCGTGACGTCAGCCTCAGCGAGGAGGAAGTGTTCGCTACTTTATTTGATGAATAATATAATATAAAAACAGCATATAATTATGATGAATAAAATCATTCGTACCACACTAATCGCCCTGTTACTTACATTCGCCGCCCATGCGGCCGCCCAACAGGGACTACAGATTGCTACCGTCTTTCAGAAGTACGGAAAGCAAAAAGGGGTAACTATGGTAGAGCTATCCAATGAAATGCTGGAAACTTACCAGATGACTCTCTATAAAAGTCTTGTGTTCAAGGATGCCAGCGATGCACTACCTACGATTCTCCGTTGCCTGGAAGCCGACAAGAAGAAAGCAAAGAAGGTGAAAGAAGTGGTTTCCAACGGGCAAATCAAGTCCGGCTATTACCAGCTTCCCCAGCTCAAGGAGGATGTGAACCGCTTTATCCTCTTCAAAACCGGAAAGAAAGATTCGGCTACCCTTATCTATATCGAAGGAGAACTGGATGCCGACGACCTGATCACCATGTTATTCATGAAGAAAGAATAAAAAACAGATAAAGAAATACGAATATGAAAAAACTATTATTACTATGGCTCATGATAGCTCCAATGAGCGGAATGGCACAAAATGAAAGTACACCGCAGGATACAACACTTTACGTCAACGGACGGAAGATCGTGATCAAGGAACAAGGCGACAAGATTAAAGTGAAACTCTACGAAAGCGCATCCGGCGGAGATACGATAACAAACGCGCAAATCTTCGAAGGAGTCTACCTGAACGGGCAGAGTACGGAAAGCCGTACCGTGCTGAGCGCTCTCCCCTTCTCGAAGAAAAACAACAAGAGAAACAGGTTCGAGCCACATGCCGGCGGATTCTACATCGGCTACACCCGACTGTCCAATGACTTCCTCTCATTCAATCCGTCGAACGGTGCCGACCTCAACACCAGTCATTCATGGGAGATAGGCGGCAATCTGTTTACCGGTTCGCACGCTTTTGCACCTACCTATAACTGGGGGATCACCATCGGACTAGGATGGGGATACCGCAGTATGCGCCTGGACGGCAATGATGCTTTTCGTGAAATAGACGGAGTGACCGAAATTTATTCCGGCATGGAGGCGGAAGAGCCTATAGAGTACAGCAAAAGCCGTCTGCGCTATTTCTACTTCCGCATTCCGCTCTCCATCGAATGGCAAACACGGCTCAACGGCAAAGGTCCTTTGTTCTTTGCTGTAGGTCCCGAAGCCGAAATACGTCACGGATTCAGATCCAAAGCCAAAGTCAACGGATCGAAGAAGACGATTGACAAGGGACTGAACGGACGCCCGCTAGGTATCAACTTACTAGCACAAGCCGGTTATGCGGACTTAGGCGTGTATATGCGTTACTCTACCTACGGACTCTTTGAGAAGAACAAAGGTCCCGAACTTTATCCGTTCTCTTTCGGCGTATGCTGGTACTGGTAAAGTAAAAACTCAGCCCCTTGCCTATTTCTGACAGTTAACAATCAATAAAGTTGTTCTTAATAAAAAATAGCTTTATCTTTGGGAGTTGTTAAAACAAGCACAATAGGTATATTATGAGTGAAAAGATGATTAAATGGGGCTTCATCGGCTGCGGAGAAGTAACCAAAACCAAAAGTGGCCCCGCCTTTCAAAAGGTAGAACATTCTGAAGTAGTAGCTGTAATGAGCCGTGATGGCGCCAAAGCAAAGGCTTATGCGAAAGAAAGAGGAATCAGAAAATGGTATGATGACGCTCAGGAACTGATAGACGATCCGGAAGTAAATGCCATTTATATCGCCACTCCTCCTTCTTCACACGCTACATACGCCATTATGGCTATGAAAGCAGGCAAGCCTGCCTATATTGAAAAACCAATGGCTGTCACTTATGAGGAGTGTACACGCATCAACCGTATTTCTAAGGAAACGGGTGTTCCCTGTTTCGTCGCATATTCCCGCCGCTATCTCCCCTACTTTCAGAAAGTGAAAGAAATGGTAGAGAACGGTTCTATCGGTAATGTCATAAACGTACAAGTCCGCTTTGCACAGCCGCCACGTGATTTGGATTACAACCGTGAAAATCTTCCTTGGCGTGTACAGGCTGATATTGCCGGTGGCGGTTACTTCTATGACCTCGCCCCGCATCAGATCGACTTGCTGCAAGATATGTTCGGCTGCATCCTCGAAGCCAGCGGATATAAGAGCAATCGTGGAGGGCTTTATCCTGCCGAAGATACGCTGAGCGCCTGCTTCCAGTTCGACAACGGATTGGTCGGCAGTGGTTCATGGTGCTTTGTTGCCCATGATTCCGCCCGCGAAGACCGCATCGAAATTATCGGAGATAAAGGTATGATCTGCTTCTCTGTCTTTACGTACGAGCCGATTGGTCTGCACACCGAACGCGGCCGGGAGGAAATCTGTATCGGTAATCCTGAGCATGTTCAACAACCTCTTATTCAGGCAGTAGTAGATCATCTGCTCGGTAAGTCAGTCTGCTCATGCGACGGAGAAAGTGCTACCTTGACTAACTGGGTAATGGACAAAATATTAGGGAAGCTCTAAGATAATGCTCCCTCGTTTGTTTCTTAAAATAATTTAATCACTTTATTCTATCGTTAGTTTTCTTTATATTTGCGAAAGGTAGCAATAAAAGCAAAACTAACGATATTTATTTTTTATAACTATGACCAAAGAAGAACTAATGAGGAAAGCAATAGAGCTTTCGAAGGAAAATGTTGCTAATGGTGGAGGCCCGTTCGGAGCTGTCATTGCAACAAAAGAAGGAGAAATTATAGCTACAGGAGTCAACAGAGTAACCTCTTCATGTGATCCCACTGCTCATGCCGAAGTTAGTGCCATACGTGCCGCAGCCGCGAAACTGGGAACATTCAACCTCAGCGGATACGAAATCTATACTTCATGCGAACCTTGCCCGATGTGTCTGGGTGCCATCTATTGGGCACGACTGGACAAAATGTATTATGGGAACAACAAGACAGATGCCAAAAACATCGGTTTTGACGATTCCTTTATTTATGATGAGCTGGCTCTAAAACCTGCCGACAGAAAACTTCCCTCGGAAGTATTATTGCACAACGAAGCCATTACAGCCTTTGAAGCCTGGATGTCCAAAGAAGACAAAGTAGAATATTAGCATCTAATCTCACTTAAACTCACTAATACTTAGTAAAATGAAAAGAAAAAACTTTTTGATTCTTCTAGCCGCAGGATGTTTGTTCAGTTGTCAGCAACAGGATGAACTGCAAGAAACAAGTAAAGAAGCAACCAACTTCTCTATCTCTATCGACGACGCTCTCTCTGACCCGCTCACCCGTACCAGCAATGATCTGTTCCCTGCCAGAAATAGCATCACTACAGGAGAAGTTATCTCCATGGCTGCCTCCGGTCAGGACTATACTCCGTTTATTGTTGGCAAAGACAGCCGCGCATGGAACGAAATAGGAACTGCCACAGGCACAGTAACCTTCTACGCCCACTATCCGGCATTGACAGACGAAGCCGCTACCAGATCAGGCGGTAACAAACGCTATTTAAAAGGAGGTCAGGAGCACTTGTTCGGAACAGCGGAAGCAGCTCCGGGCAGCCAGAATGTATCGCTGAAATTCAAACGAATGACCGTGCCGGTTATTATACTTGATGAGAACGATCGTCCGTATGAAGGCGAAGCTAAAGTTGAGCTCAGCCTGAAAAACGAAGGTACGCAGGATTTATTGAACGGTACCATAGAAATCAACGAAAATGCGCTGTCAGAGAATATCGAAGTAAAGAAAGTATCCGAAGGCGTTACTACCAATGTTCTCCCGCAAAAGATCAATGCTGGAGAGGAAATAGGAACAATCACTGTCGGAGGAGTCACTCAGAAGATCAGTGCAGTGGAAGATCTTGATTTAAAAGCCGGAAGCACACTTTCTGTCAGATTATCAAAAAAATTCGGAGGCGGTATTATTGATGGCAATGTTCCATTGTACAGATAAGAAGATTGCACTTAAAGACAATCTTGCAGATTATATAAATATAAAGAACGGGATTCGTATGAATCCCGTTCTTTTATTTAGACCTAAAAACTATATAATAAGCCGGTCAGTCCCCAAGAGCCGACCGACTTATTTATAACACTTTATTACTTATCCCACCATACGCGTGATGTCATCTTATCGCCTCCGCTAAGTCTCTTAACGGCATCATTGTAATTAACAGGATTAGCTGTTATTTCACTTGTCGGATAAATGAAACGACGAGGAATCTCTCCATTTGTCACATTGTTAGGATAGCTGGCTGCATTTCGAGCCGGGGTTAATTTGGGATATCCAGTACGACGCCAATTTGCAAAAGCTTCATACTCATTACAGAACGTATGGATATAATATTCCGTATTAATCTGTTCCAGCGCTTTTTCCGTATCAGCATCCAATGGATTAGCATTCAGATAGGCAGTTATCGCATCATCTGTAATCGTAGCTGAGGCTTTTTCATAATAGGAGAATTGTTTCATGGCAGCAGTTACTCCATCTCTATAAAATTTTTCTGCATCTCCTGTATAGAGTCCACGTTTCACTGCATCAGCCAATAATAACAAGTTACCGGCATGAGTGACAAGCATAGAGGGTGAATCCGGGCGTGCATAAACTGTACGGTTAGGAACAGAATATGCTTTTCTCCAATCAACCTGATAGCTTGGAGCTTTACTCAAATCCCAGTCTCCTCCTGACACATCATAACCAACCGGCATACCTTTCTGCTTAGCAGCCGTGTTGTCACCTAAATCAAAATCAGCATCTCCCCATCCCGGTTTAGGATCTCTGGTACAAACTGTAGCAATCAGAGGAAGACGAGGATCGTCCTGAAGGATGTTTATAAATGTTTCGCTGATATAGAACGCCTGAGTATCCAGACTGGAAAATACTTTTCCGTAAGGTTCGGCAGAGTCATCGCTTGGTGAACCATTGGTATGTCTGACGATCGCATTATCATCGTTGCTTACGAACAAGCCATTCGAAACCGCTTTAGCTACCCATGTTTTCGCTTTATCAGGAGCTACTTTGGTCAGGCGCATGGCTACCCGGAGCATCAGTGAGTTTGCAAATTTCTTCCATTTCGCAGCATCACCGTTATAGATAACGTCGGCAGCCCCTATCGTATTACCGGCAGAAGTGCTTAATGCAGCTTGTGCTTCATCGAGTTCTTTCAGCAGATCATTATAGATTGCTTCTTGTGTATCATATTTAGGATACGGAATCGGATTGGTAGAATACCCCTGCCCTGCTTCAGAATAAGGAACGTCTCCATAAAGGTCAGTCATATTCTGGAACATATATGCTTTCAGAATGCGGCACATCTGATATTCATTCGCATAAGCGGGATTTCCTTCCCAATTATTCATCACATCTATAATATTACGAATAGCTGCACGCCCACCAGAATAGAATCCTCCCCAATAAGCACCACTATACTGATCGTTCCATGTATAGAAAACTCCATACGCCCAATCTACACTAGCCGTATGCTGTATCATGTTGGCTGTGTAGATACAGCCATTACGCCACACGTCCCAGTCGGAGCCACATATCTGTGCTTCAACCTGAGTAAATTCCATTTTATAATCCACCACTCCGGGATTCAGGTTCATAGGGTCGTTATTCACATCCCCAAAGTCATTACAGCTCGTCGCTAATCCCATCAGACCAAAAGCCGTCAATATATATAAAGTAAACTTTTTCATTGTTACAGTATTTAAGATGTTAGAACTTAACATTTACATTGAATCCCACATTTCTCGTGGCAGGATATCCGTTCAATTCCAGACCTTGAGCATTACCGTTATTATAAGCAGATTCCGGATCAATATTATCCGTATGCTTCAATATAGTCCAAAGGTTACGACCGACTAAAGAAAGGGTTACCCCCTTTATAAGTGTCTGCTTATTCAACCATGCCTGCGGCAAAGTATATCCGACTGACAGTTCGCGCAGTTTTATAAAACTCGCATTATAAACAAACTCTTCAGCAATATTCTGACTGGTAATAGCCTGCCAGTAGTCTTGTGCAGAAACGGCTACGGTATTCTTCACATAGCCCCCCTTACCATCAGACATTACACCATTGCCCACCATTGTTCCTTTACCGTCAGCACCACGTCCCTGCAAAGTATTCTTGTGCAGACCGTTGCTGTAAAGAGACAGATTGGTTCCGGAGAACATCTTAGCTCCTGCCTTGAAGTCAATCAGGAAAGAAAGAGTTATGTTTTTGTAAGTAAACTCATTGCGCCATCCGCCGGTTACCTTATAAACGCCGTTTCCTAATACCTGTACCTCGTCTGAGTGTACAGGAAGACCGTTTTCAAAAATAACTTGTCCATCCGAAGTACGTTTGTATTCATAACCTACTAATTCACCATAAGGATGTCCCAAGATATTCTGAACAGAAACACTACCTACACGTGAATTGGCTCCGTCAAGAGTAAGTCTCTTTATCTTTTCTCCCGTTCCGTCTATTCCCAGGTATTTCACATCACTGCTGTTATAAGCGATATTGAATGTAGAATTCCAGTTAAAGTCCTTTGTATGAACAGGAACGGCATTCACCATTACTTCCACACCATTATTTCTGATTTCTCCGACATTCTGGATAGCTGATTCAAAACCGGACGCACCACTGGTGGTTACCTGCACGATATCATCTTTGGTTGTTTTTACATAATATGCAGCATCCAATGACAGGCGATTATCCAAGAAAGAGAGATTCAAACCAATTTCCCATTCGGAAATCTGAACCGGTTTCAGTCCTTTGTTAGGTACGGTCGAGTTATTGATCGTTACTACAGGCTGTCCGTTCGATTGGTAATTATCTACTTTATAGGTAAGAAGATTCTGATATGCTTTGGTTCCGTTGGATGCAGCTGCATAAGATGCACGCACCTTTCCGAAAGTAAACCAGTCAGGAGTCTTGAATGTATCACTAAATACCCATGACATACCGATAGAAGGATAGAAATAATGATTATTATCCGGGTCCAGTGTAGAGAACCAGTCATTACGTCCGGTTAAATTTAAGAATACCTGATTCTTATAACCAAGGTCTGCAGTACCATAGATTGAATTTACCCGATATTCTGTATATTCTTTCTTATACACATGCTTCGCAGTGTTGCTACTTGAATAAAAATCGGGCACAAAGAATGAAGAGGCCTTATCATCCAGACCGTATTTCTTTGTAATATTTCTCTGACGGTTTCCACCGAAAGTAGCACCGACACTCCAGTCTCCGAATGTCTTATTGAATCCGATCAAATAGTTCAGGTTCATTTCAGAGAAGTTCTGAGTGTATTCCTTTATATAACCGCGTGGATCTTCCGGAGAAGCGGAACCGATTGGCTTCACTTCGGAATATTCCAGATTATAACCGTCACGTGTCACAGCACCCTGAATGTATAACCAGTCAAAGATATCATACTTCAAAGTCATACCACCAGTCAGACGATTACGGTTGGTTTCATTAGTAACCCTGTACTGCAACCAATACGGATTATTGAAATAACCGTTCGTACCGCCTAACAACTCTTTGCCGTCAGCACCGGTACCCCAGTCACAATCCGGATTTTCACGTTCCATCCAACGGATATCAAATGAATTGGCATGATAAAGAAGTGCGGCATTCGTGTTACTGTTACCATCGGACAAGTTAGAACGACCTTTATTCTTGTCGAATACGTAGTTGGCATTCACCATTAAATGAACTTTTGAAGAAATGTCATAAGTCGTATTCATATTGATACCTTGCTGACTGATGCTGGAATTGGGAAGTATCCCCTTTACCGCCATATTGGAAACACCAAAACGATAGGATATCTTATCGGAAGCACCACTTACTGCCAAAGTTGTTGTATTGTTAATCCCAGTACGATAGAAGTTCTTCCAGTTATCTACAGGAGAATAGGCATATTCGTTCCCCAAGAAGTTTACTGCTTTTTTTCCATCCATTACTTCACCCCAGCTGGATGTTTCCGTTGCTTTTGCCACATCTGCAGAAAGCGGACGGTTACCCTGAGTTCCTTGCCCGTAGACATTCTGGAAATCGCGGTAATCATAAATCACATCAAAAGCCAAGTTATTGTTAAATTCAACGGAGACCGGTTTTCCTTTCTGACCGGATTTAGTAGTAATCAAGATAGCACCGTTACCACCACGATATCCATAAAGAGCAGATGCAGCAGCACCTTTCAACACTTGAATATCTGCAATATCATCCGGATTGATACTTGACAAACCATCGCCCATATCTTTACCTCCCCATTGACCTGCACTACCAATATTAGTATTATCAAACGGAACACCGTCGATAACATAAAGCGGCTGGTTGTTTCCCGTCAAAGAAGCATTACCACGAATTACGACACGGCTACTACCACCCGGACCTGTTGCATTTCCGGAAACGGAAACACCGGCAATCTTACCGGAAAGTGCGTTACCAATGTTCGTTGTACGAGCTTCCGTGAAATCTTTTCCTCCTACTGTCGTTGTAGAATAGCCGAGGGACCTTTTCTGACGCTTAATCCCCAAAGCTGTCACTACAACTTCATCGAGTGTCTGCGTATCTTCCTGTAAGGTAATGTCTAAAGGTTTACCCGTGAACTTCACTTCCTGTGGGGTATAACCTACATAAGAGATTTGAATCGTTGCTCCATCAGGAACATTGGAAAGAACAAAATTACCGTCCAAGTCGGTAATTACACCATTTGTAGTACCCTTGACTACAACTGAAGCTCCAATAACCGCTTCACCTGCCTTGTCTTTTACTACACCTTTACACGTACCGTTTTGCTGTGTGACACTCACACTTGTTGCTCCATTCTCAGAGGCTGCATAGGAAATTGCTGCCGGCATGGCAAACAAGAGCAACAGCACACTTACTGATTTGAGTGGTTTAAACATAATACTGCTCTTTTAAGGTTAATAAAAATTGTCTGTGTGTAGAGAGGACGTCAATATTTCATAGTTTGGTTCTGACTACGATTACAAAAATATGAATTTATTTTAAATAACAAGAAAATAAGTAGTTTTTTTTCTTTAAACAAAAAGAATAATTATATCGGCTAACAAAATTACAATATTCAAAACAGAATGAACCTTCTTTGGCATTAAATGAAAAGATAATAAAGAAATCCCTGGAACTGCTGTAGACACTCAGCATTCCAGGGACTCTAACACACAAAAGTTATTATTGAAATTGAAAACAGTTTCTAATTAAAAACGCATACCAACTGTAAGAAGCACTTTATGATTATTATTGGTTATCTCCGTAGCTCTTAAATCCAAATTATCAAATGCATAAAAACTTTCTTTATAAGTATTATATTGATATGCCATATCTGCATAAAAAGTTGATCCACGATATCCAAATCCTAATGTATAGTTATTAGTTGCACCCAAATTGGAATATTCTGTGTCAGTACGAATGGAGTTACTTTGAATCCACTTATATGCTTCCGGTTTCATCGATGCTGTGATATGATTATATCCTAAACGAAAAGCAAATTCCGGAGCCAACTTAAACTCGACTCCCGCACGAAATGTATGAACCCCTTTCATCATTGACTTTATATCATCAGTTTGCTCCAAAGTAATCCCATCCACATCCTTTAATTTTGCAGAAGAATAGTTACTATATTCATACTCTACTCCGAAAGCTGCAACAGAACCAAAAGTATATCCTGTGCTCAGATTAAATTTCCATGGAGTAACCAAACGATACTCATATTCACCATCCATCGGATTTCCATTACGGTTGACAATTTCCGCAGAGCCTGGTTTTAAATCTTCTACAGCTAAATCATAAGCAATATATGCATGATTATGTTCTGTTATAGAATAGAAAGTCGGCGTATGTATAGCACCTCCGATACGAAAAGAAGAAGATTCAATAGGACGCCAAATAAATCCAACTTTAAAATCAACACCACCACCACTTGTCCAATAGTCATTTCCTAAATCATAACCACCATAATCATTGCCATCCGCCCCTATGAAATCTTCTTTATAAAGGCTTGTACGTTTATAATCTAAACTATATGCACCAATCGTAGCACCTAGATAGAAGCGATCATACAAGTTGAATGAAACATTAAAATCGTATGAATGTAATCCTCCTCTCTCACGGGCAGTATAAGCTTGTCTCACTTTATCACCAAGATGCAAATAAGGATCATAACCATCAAATACATCTTCCTTACCTTCTTCTTTAATATAACCGGGACGCACCAATTGCGAATCATATCCTAGTATACCAAGCCATGGGATATCTGGGTTTTCATAAGCCCCTGCTGCTTTTATACTTTCTACCGTTACAGGCGAAAACTCACCATCATAGAAATTCAGCAAATCTGCCATAAAAGTAGTTTGAGACTGCCCAAAAACACCATTCATTACCATATTCTTATCAAATGATTTTGTACGGTGATAATTGAATCCAAAGTTAACATAACGTAAAGGAGTTGAATTTCCAATCTTATTGGTAAATATAAAGCCTGCATTATCAAATGACCCATGAAATTTATCAATACTAGATCCACCCGCATCTTTAGATCCGACATTAACAAAGCCAAAAGATACCATCACATCATTACTTCGATAAATACCGATGCCAGCAGGATTAGTTCCCATTGTTGAGATATCACCACCTAGAGCTCCCATCGCCCCACCCATGCCAACAAAGCGCGCCGTCCCGTTTAGATCGCTCCCCATTAAACGGTTTGCATCATAAATGGTAGTTTGAGCATTCAACATGCCGCCTATTCCAAGCAAGAATGTACCGAATACGATTATTCTATATATATTTTTCATAACTATATCTTTTTAATAATATATTATCTTCTACTACTACTTCTGCTACTACCACCGCCTGATGAACGCGATGATGAAGATGAACCACCAGAATAACTTCCTCCACTGCTACGAGAAGAACTGCTGCTCGGAGTATATGAAGAAGAACTACTACTGCGGAAAGGAGTATACGTAGAAGAAGAGCGACTAGAACTTCCACTATCATAGCTACGTGATGGAGAAGTTGAACTTCCACGGGAATAAGTTGAACTACTACGCGTGGTAGAACCTGTACGGGAATATGTCGACCTACTACGATTAGGAGCAGAGTTTGTATTCGTTCTAGAACTACTGTTAGAACCCGTAGTAGAAGTACGAGTATAACTACGCGTGCTGCTAGGACGAGTGTATGTACCTCCTCGTGTACCTTCTGTACGTGAAGATTGCACTCCTTGTGAACGTGATGTTGAGCGCGAACTTGAACGAATGTAAGATGCCCCTTCTCCATTACGAGTTCCTACTACCCGACCAGAAGTTGCCCTTGTATGTGTACCTTGATATGAGGAACGAGAACCTGTACCACGTGATGAATTGAAGGAACCAGAACTACTATAACGTGAACGATTATTAGCATTCAGCACAGTACGCCCGTAGGGTCTTCCTCCACCGCCCCAGCCCCAGCTAGGACCACCACCCCAGTGGTGATGATGTCCCCAATAACCGCCGCCATAGAAGCCACCCCAGTAGCCACCATACCAGCCGCCCCATGAACCCGGGTAATATCCCCAGCCATAGTAAGGACGATTCCAGCCCCAGCCATAGTTCCATCCCCAACCGTAGGAGTTGTAACGCCAATCCCACCAAAGCGGATTACTAAATGTCGGGAAAGCATAAGCGTACATGCCATCGGTATAAACATTCCAGTTCCATGAATTAGGTCCGTAAACTACGTCCCAATAGAGTGGGCTGCTAATGCTGATAGCAAAACGTGGATTACGGAAACGGATAATACGTTCGGCATATTCATAGTCCTCTTGCGAACCATCAAATTCACCGGTTACCCATTCTCCTTCCAAGTCTGGCTGAGCTTTCTCTTTTATATATAAGGTATCGTTTTCCATTACGAATTCATTCTCACGAGCGTCATAACGGCGGTTATATTCGTCCACATCGCGGGTGTTTCCCTTACGGTCTTTTACTACAACAGTAGTGCTTCCCGGCGATGAATAGACAGTGGTCGGTACATTCGACTTTACTACAATCTCTTCTACGGGAGCAGCGACTTTCTTCTCCTGCTTCACCTCTTCTTTTTTCTCTTCCTTATTCTTGGAAGGAGTGTAGTAAAGGTCGTCATCTATACTTTGTGCCACCAGTGTCCATGGGAGGCACAAGGCAAAAAGCGATAAAAAAACAATCTTTTTCATATTAGTTTGGTTTATGGATTTTACGTTTATCTATTTCTTCACGTCACAAAGATAACGCCGGATTTTATCCCATGCAGCAGATTTTCCCCAAAGATTTATAGGGAATTCCCTAAATACCCCGCCTTTTGACGAGGCAAGCGGCACTTCCGCATAAAAAATGAACAAGTTCATTTTATTCTGCCCTCGGTTTACATTACCTTTGCAGTGTGAAAACAAAGATACGCAGAAATAGATTTGTTCTTTAAAATCTTCTTCTGCATTTAACAAACAATCATATTCCGATGAAATATTTAGAATTTACATTCCGCACTGTTCCGTGCACAGAAATAGTCAACGATGTACTTTCCGGAGTCTTGGGTGAAGCTGGCTTTGAAAGTTTTGTTGAGCAGACCGACGGTATCACTGCCTATATACAGAAAGAGCTGTATAACGAATCTCTACTCAAAGAAGCACTTGCAGACTTCCCTCTGCCCGATACACAGATAGAATATAATTTCATAGAAGCCGAAGACAAAGACTGGAACGAGGAATGGGAGAAGAACTTCTTCCAGCCCATCGTTATCGGAGACCGTTGTGTCATTCACAGCACTTTTCACAACGATGTCCCACAAGCAGAATATGACATCGTCATCAATCCGCAAATGGCATTCGGCACAGGGCACCACGAGACAACAAGCCTCATCATAGGCGAACTGCTGGATAGTGACCTGCAAGGCAAAGCATTGCTCGATATGGGTTGTGGGACTTCCATCCTTGCCATACTGGCACGCATGCGTGGAGCCTCCCCTTGTACAGCTATCGACATAGATGAATGGTGTGTGCGCAACTCCCTCGAAAATATAGAATTGAATGGAGTGGACAATATTGCCGTATCCCAAGGCGATGCCTCCTCTCTGGAAAGCAAAGGTCCTTTTGATATGGTTATCGCCAACATCAACCGCAATATCCTCCTGGCAGATATGAAGCACTACATAGCCCGCATGAATCCCGGAGCGGAATTGTTGATGAGCGGTTTCTACATAGATGACATTCCCGTCATCCGCGAAGAAGCCGAACGCAACGGGCTGCACTTTGTCCACCATCGTGAGAAGAACCGGTGGGCAGCAGTGAAATTCCAAAAATAATAAAGGTCAATACTAAAAAGCTAAAGGTCAATATCAGGAAGCTAAAGTTGACCTTTAGCGTTCTATACAAGGAGTTTTCAACGTAAGCTCCAAAAGTTCCTCCATTGTACCATTAAAGACGTTCAAATCCACCTCTTCTTCAATACCGGGCACAGTGCCTACATCCGTGTGCTGCCAAAAGTGCCACTTGCCCTCATAACGCACGGAATCTACATAATAATGGGCTATCCAATAAGGATAAGCATTGAAAATGGAATCGCTGAGATAGCGTTTCTTGAATTTATAGGAAGTATAAAGAATAGGCTTTACGCCGTAATGCGCCTCTACCCTATCCAGCCAAGTCTTGACTGCCGTTTTAAGTTCCTGCGGTGACTGCTTGCCGGTAGTCTCCACATCAAGTACGGGAGGCAGGTCTCCCTTTGCCAGCTGCACGGTACGGATAAAGAAATCGGCTTGCTTGCGGGCATCGGTCTTAGGGATAAAATAATGATAGGCACCACGGATAAAACCGTATTTACGCGCCTGGCCGAAGTTCTGCGTAAACGTATCGTCACCATGATCGCCGCCTTCGGTAGCTTTCAGAAAAATAAAGTGAATGGGAAATTGGGCTTCTCTATTATGTGTCAGGAGTTCCCAATCTATCTTTCCCTGATAGTGGGATATGTCTATGCCATGCACCTCATAGTTGCAAGGCATACATACACCGTAACCTTTCTGACCATAACAAGGCTTCCAGCGATAAGCATAAGGACGAATGAAAAACCAGTAAAAGCCGGTAGAAAAAACAAGAATGATACAGACCGCCAAAAGATTGCGCAACCATACGGGCATGGTACGTGGCTGCATTTTCTTCTTGCTCCGCGGAGAGGAAGAACGACGGGCGGCAGTAGTTTTACGCCGGATATTTGTGGAGGTCTTGGTTGCCATGAGCAAAGGAAAAGAAAGGGCGGAATGAACCGCCCCTCCGTTTTATTGTCAACTTGTTGATGCATCAACTTATTTAGCCTGCTCCAGCTGCAAAGTCTTCGTAGCCTGGTCGCAAACTTCTGTCGGACCGAAGTACTGGATAGGGCCTGGATAAACGTAGTCTGTTTCCATAGCCCAACGGTCACGCTGAGCAGCGAATGCCTTGAACGGAGCACCGTCCAGCTTCACCAGAGCCTTCTGGATAACTGGCTTCATTTCACCGTGGCGACGTTCCATGTTCATCATCATAGTGATGGGCACACCGCCTGCAATCCATTCTTCGGCAGGAGCAGTAGTGTTGCGTACAGAAGACATGTAACCGGTCTTTCCGTTAGCAATCAATGCAGATGCTGCATAACCCAAAGAGTAGCAGTAGTCAGCGTCGAAGTTAGACGGAGCAGCGCAACGTCCTTCGTAACCGAAGAAGTGGTGCTGTGCAGCAAACTTGCCTACGAACTTGCCCTCTTCTTTCCACTGAGCCAGCTTAGTGCCAACCATTTCGGACAGCAACTTTTCTGTTTCAATCAGAGATACCTGTACGTTTCCGTGCGGGTCGCGGTCCAGAGACAACTGGCGAGCCACGCCTTCGGGCAAGCTTGCGTAGATGGCCGCATTCTCCGGAGAGAGTTTACGGATGATATAATCGCGTTGGTGAGATTTCTTAATTTGAGCAAACTCTTCTGCATTGGCAGCAAGGAAGTCGTTCAACTCAGCAATCAGACGCTTCATGGCCGGGATGAATTCAACCAATCCTTCGGGGATAAGAACCGTACCGAAGTTGTTACCCTGGGCTGCACGTTCAGCAACGACCTTGGCAATGCTGGTCACGATGTCGTCCAAAGACATATCCTTAGCTTCAACCTCTTCAGAGATGATACACATATTGGGTTGAACCTGCAATGCACATTCCAAAGCGATATGAGAAGCGGAACGTCCCATCAACTTGATGAAGTGCCAGTATTTACGAGCAGAGTTACAGTCACGTTGGATGTTGCCGATTACTTCAGAGTAAGTCTTGCAAGCAGTATCGAAACCGAAAGAAGTTTCAATCATATCATTCTTCAAGTCACCGTCGATGGTCTTGGGGCAACCTATTACCTGCACGCCATAATTCTTGGCAGCATAGTATTCAGCCAGTACGCAAGCATTAGTGTTGGAGTCATCGCCACCGATGATAACCAATGCCTTGATGCCGAGTTCTTTCAGGATTTCATAACCTTTCTCAAACTGTTCTTCCTTTTCCAGCTTGGTACGGCCCGAACCGATGATGTCAAAACCACCCGTATTGCGGTATTCATCAATGATGTCAGCAGTCAGTTCCATATAATTATGGTCAACCAAGCCGCCAGGACCCAGAATAAAGCCATACAATTTGCTGTCTTTGTTCAGCTTCTTGATACCGTCGAAAATACCGGAAATCACATTGTGACCGCCAGGAGCCTGTCCACCGGAAAGGATAACACCCACGTTCATTGCGGGGAAGTTAACCACCTCATCGGTAGTTTCAAACTTAATCAAAGGCATTCCGTACGTATTGGGGAACAATTTCTTGATTTCTTCCTGGTCAGCAACAGACTGAGTAGCTGCGCCTTCTGCAGCCTTAACAGTTCCTTTCAGCGCTTTCGGAAGTTTGGGCTGATAGGCAGCCCTTGCAATTTGCAATGCACTTTTAGTCATTTCTCTTAATTATTTAAAGGTGTTAGTAAAGTTCCGTTTAAAAGCGTCGCAAATTTCGCTTTTTTTCGTAAGATATGCAAACGAGAGGCCGAAATAATGTATAAAATGACATTTATCGTTTTTTATCCTAAAATAAAAAGGAGAAGAAAGCAATTAACTGATTTATTGTGTTATCTTTGCCGCAAAGTTTGAGTTACGAGTCGTTATCGCATTGTTCTTCTTTTAATATACAACTATTATTAGGCGGTCTCTTCCATAATTATTCTCCATACTCCAATTTAATAATTACAATTAATTAAAATTTCAAATGAACATTTACATTTCAGGTTTAAATTTCAGCACAACAGACGCTGACTTAAACGATTTATTTTCAGAGTACGGAGAAGTTTCTTCTGCAAGAATCATTACAGACAGAGAAACAAGAAGATCCAGAGGTTTCGGTTTCGTAGAAATGCCGGACGATGCAGCAGGCCAAAAAGCCATTGACGAATTGAACGGTGCTGAATTTGACCACAAACAAATCTCGGTAAACGTGGCACGCCCCCGCGAAGAAAGACCTTCCAATGGCGGCAATCGCGACAGAAGAGGCGGTTACAACTCTAGAAGATATTAATATTCTTAACTACTGACAAAAGCAGGAGGTGTTGTAGCAATGCCCCCTGCTTTTTTTATAACTCAATAAATAAAAATACATGGCCAAATCCATCTCCGCAGACAAGCGTGAAAATGAAAAGAAAAGACTCGCCCGACGAGCTGAAAAACAAAAAAAGAAAGAAGAAAAAAAACTATCCAACAAAGCCAATAGCTTTGAAGATATGATTGCCTATGTTGACGAAAACGGCATGATAACCTCTACTCCTCCGGCAGAAAACACTCCCAAAGAAGAAATAAAGCTGGAAGAAATCGTCATATCAACTCCCAAAAAAGACAAGGAAGAACCGGTCATCCGCAGAGGACGTATCGAGTTTTTCAATGAATCGAAAGGCTTCGGCTTCATCAAGGACTTATCCGGGGTCGAAAAATACTTTTTCCACATTAACAATGTGCTGACAGATATAGCAGAAAACAATATTGTGACGTTCGACCTCGAACGTGGCCTTAAAGGCATGAATGCTGTAAACGTAGCTCTTGAAGTAGAAAAGGCAAAGGAAAAGAAAGAAAACAAGGAGACTCTAAATACAGAATCCTAGATGAAATAAGCCAATTATAGAACAAGGGCGTGTATATACCATCAAATATTTCGGTACATACACGCCCTTGCTGTCTTCTTTAATCACACGTCATTCGGTTTGCCAGCCACCCCCCAATGCCTTATAGACATTTACCATGGCAATAAGTTCGTCGCGGATGGCATTGCTCACCCCTATTTGGGCATCGAAATAACCACGCTGGGCATCGAGCACATCCATATAATTGATGACGCCGTTGATGTATTGCAACTGTGCCAAATCCACATATCCCTTGGCAGAACGTTCAAGTTTGGCACGCAGTTGGTAGACCTCCTTTATCTTATTGAAATCTACAATGGCATTCTTCGCTTCCTTAAAAGCATTCAGCACTGTCTTTTCATAGCTATGCACTTCGGCTTCAAAAGAAGCCTTCTGTGCATTCAATGCAGCACGGTTCTTTCCCCAACCGAAAAGTGGTGCCAAGACTGCCCCATTCAATAAGGAATAGGGAGATTCCAGGAAATTGGATAACACATCACTTTCCAATCCAAATTGTCCGGTCAGGGCCAAACGGGGGAACATATTGGTATAAGCAACTTTCACTCTGGCATGTTCAGCCCTCAACTGCTGCTCCGCCACACGGACATCGGGGCGACGTTCCAACAAATCGGAAGGCAGACCTACCGGTAAGGACTCCGGCACATCCAGTTCCTGCAGAAAATTGACACGCTTGATACGGGTAGGGAATTCCCCCACAAGGAAGGATATATCATTTTCTTTCAGAGAGATACGGCGTTCCAAATCCGGAACAAGAGTAGCCGTACGAGCCAACTCCACTTGAGCCTGTTGATAAGAGGTCTCCGAGGTCAGCCCTCCTTCAAAACGGATACGCGCCAAGCGCACTCCCTCTTCACGCGCCTTTTGTGTCTGGCGCACAATCTCCAGTTCCGTATCAAGGGCTACCAGCTCATAATAAGCCTGCGCCACTTCGGCAACGATGGTCATGCGCAACGCACGCTGCGCCTCCACACTTTGCAAATATTCGGCCACAGCAGCCACTTTCTTCCATCTCAAGTTTCCCCAAAGGTCCAGTTCCCAAGAGAGCAACGCCTTGGCTTCGTAAGTATTGCCTACATCACGGCTATGACCACCGTAATTCTCCACCTCGCGCTCAGCCTCCACCTTTCCGGTGAGCTGCGGCAGAAGGTTGGCAACACTGATACGTTTTTGGGCAGCCATCTCCTTGACACGGGAAGCTGCAATCAGCATGTCTTTGTTATATTCCAGAGCACGGTCTATCAAAGCACGCAGCGTGCTGTCCGTATAAACCGCCTGCCACTGTTCATCGGCTATGCTCATGCTATCCTGCTGCTGTGCCAGGCTATCCGGCAATGCCATCTCCGGACGCACATAGCTCTTGCCCACCTTGCATGAGGTAAGGGCAAACATACTCAGCAACAAAATAATATATATGTTCTTTCTTTTCATAAACGTTGTCTTTAAAATCAGTCTTTCTTAATCTTATGCTGCACTTTGGCTTTTGTCTTGTATACCAGGACAAAGAAGAACGGTACAAGCACAATACCGAATACAATGGCAAATATCATTCCGAAGAAAACACCCGTACCGATGGCCTGACGGCTCGCCGAGCCCGGTCCGCTTGCCAACACCATAGGAAGCATTCCCAATACAAAGGCGAGGGAAGTCATCAGGATAGGCCGGAAACGGAGTTGGGCAGCATGGATGGCAGACTGTATCAAGTCTCCTCCCTTGTCAACCTGCACCTTGGCAAACTCCACAATCAAAATGGCATTCTTTGCCGCAAGCCCCACCAGCATCACCAAGCCGATTTGGAAATAAATATCATTCTCCAATCCGCATATCACAACGCCCAGATAGGCACCCAAAGCGGCAACCGGCAGTGAAAGCAATACAGCGATAGGCACCGTCCAACTTTCATATTGCGCAGCCAAAAAGAGGAATACGAAAAGGAATACCAGCGTAAGCACAAGACCCGTCTGTCCTCCCGCCTTCTTTTCCTGATAGGAAAGGCCACTCCACTCCAGACCGATATTGTCCGGCAAGTGGTTACGTGCAATCTGCTCCATAATCTCCATTGCCTGGCCGGAACTGTAGCCTTGTGCCGCAGAACCGCGGATGACGGCAGTGGTAAACATATTGAAACGCTTGATACTGCCCGGACCGGTGGTATAAGAGGCATTTCCCAAGGAAGTAAGCGGCACCATCACTCCGTCCTTTGCCTTTACAAAGAACAAGTTGATATTGTCCTTATGCTCACGATAAGGAGCCTCGGCCTGGATATACACCTTATATATACGGTTGAACATATTGAAGTCATTCACATATACTGAACCGGTATAGGCCTTCATGGTAGAGAATACATCCGCCAGGGGCACACCCAGCATTTTCACCTTATCACGGTCCACATCAAAATAAAGTTGCGGTATTTCAGACTGCAAGGATGATGAAAGCCCCGTCAGCTCCTTATGCTTCTGGGCATAATACATCAGCGTATCTGCCGCCTGCACCAAGTTGTCAAACGTCGCCTCTCCACGCGCCTCAAGCTGCATTTCGAAACCTCCCGAGGTACCCAATCCCGGAATGACCGGAGGCGTGGAAAGATAGACCTTGCATTCGGGATATTCCTTCAAATCCTTCTCCACATTCTCCATTATCTTATCGATGGAAATCCCCTTACGCTCTTCCCACGGTTTCAGAATAACCGTCAGCTCACTGCGTGCCTGGTTGCTACCCACACGGGGGCTGCTACCCGTCACGTTCTGCACATAGGCCACATAGGGATTCTTCTCCAAGTATTGCACGGCACGGTCGGTCACCACACGGGTTCGCTCCAAAGTAGCACCTTCCGGCAACTCCAACTCTATCTTAAAATAGCCCTGGTCTTCTACCGGCAGGAAGCTGGTAGGCACCAACCGGTGGATAATGAAAATGGCAACCAGTACCAGGCCGAACGCACTCATCAAGCGGCGGGGATTCCTGATGACCCGGTTAATGACAGCCACGTATTTGTGATTGCCCAAGTTCAGCCATTCATTGATTTTGCGGAAAACTATGTTCTTTTTCTTTCCACTGTCGGGCTTCAATATGAGCGAACACATGACGGGACTAAGCGTCAGGGCCACTACCGTAGAAAGCAATACGGAAACGGCGATAGTAATGGTAAACTGACGGTATAACTGTCCGGTGATTCCGCTCAAGAAACTTACCGGCACAAACACGGCACAGAGCACCAACGATGTGGCAATCAAGGCACTTGCCAATCCGTTCATCGCCTTTTTGGTAGCTTCATACGGGCTCAATTTCTCCGTCTCCATAAGATGTTCTACATTCTCCACCACCACAATGGCATCATCCACCACAATACCGATGGCGAGAATCAATCCAAGCAAAGTCAGTATGTTCAGAGAGAAACCGAAAATAAGCATGAAACCGAAGGTACCAATCAGGGAAATAGGTACCGCAACAATCGGTATCACCGTCGCACGCCAACTTTGCAAGGATAGAAATACAACCAGCACCACCAGAATCAGCGCTTCGAACAACGTCTTGTACACTTCGTGAATGGATTCGGAAATATAAGTCGTCATGTCGAAGGGAATCTCATAACTCATCCCCTCAGGGAAATTTGCACTGATTTCCTCCATAGCAGCCTTTACGCTCTTTGCAACTTCCATTGCATTGGCCCCGGGAAGCATATAGATACCGAGAACGGCAGCATTCTCACCGTTGATGCCACTCTCCGTGCTATATGAAGATGCTTCCAATGAAACACGCGCCACATCGCGCAGACGGATAATGGAACCGTTGGCATTGGCACGGACCACAATGTCCTCAAACTGCTTTGCCGAACTTAAGCGTCCCTGGGTAGTGATAGGGATAGTAATGTCGAGTCCCTTCACCGGCTGTTGTCCCAAAACACCCGCAGCAGACTCACGGTTCTGGTCCTTCAGGGCATTCTGCAAATCCTGCACCGTCAGTCCGAAGTTGGCAAGTTTGTCGGGCAACGCCCATATCTGCATGGCATAGTAGCGGCTACCGATGTTGGAAACACGTCCCACACCGGGGATACGGCGCAACAAGTCGAGTACATTGATAGTAGCAAAGTTACTCAAATAAATTTCGTCGAACTTCGGGTCACTGGAAGTCAGACAGATAGTCATCAATTGGCTGGGAGCCTGCTTTTCCACAGAAATACCGTTCTGAATCACTTCGGCTGGCAAACGGCTCTCCGCCAGTTTCACACGGTTCTGTATTTCTACGGCAGCCAAATCCGGGTCGGCAGACACGTCGAAAGTGACCGTAGCTGAAAATCCTCCGGAATTAGAACTGTTGGACTCCATGTACAGCATACCGGGAGTACCGTTTATCTCTTGCTCGATAGGGGTTGCCACCGCCTGCGAAACAGTCAATGCACTGGCTCCCGGATAGGAAGCACTGATTTTCACTACGGGAGGCGTTATCTGCGGATATTGGTCTACCGGCAGCATGGTCAGGCCAATGATACCGACAATTACAATCACAATCGATATCACCGCCGAGAATACCGGGCGGTCTATAAAGAAACTTACTTTCATAACATCATTACTTTGAAGGGTTGTTGTCCTTTGATTTATTCTCAGCCGGAGTAGTCTGCTTCGTTTCGGAAACAACCTGCTTGTTCAGAGAATCACTCGTCTGCTCTTCCTCCTTTTTAGGAACGGCAGCCTGGGCACGTACTTTCATACCCGGAGTCAGCTTGTGGAAACCTTCAGTCACAATTTGTTCTCCGGCAACCAGACCACGCTCAACCACCCAATTGTTGCCAAATTCAGGTCCCAGTTCAATGAAACGCTTTTCAACCGTAGAGTCCCGGCGCATCACAAAAATATATGCACCACCTTTCTCAATGGTAACCGCCTTTTGAGGAACGGCGACAGCACCCTCACGTACATCCAGCAATAGCTTAACCTTTGTAAACTGCCCCGGTAACAACACTTTGTTAGGGTTCGGCATTTCGGCACGCACGGAGAATGTTCCGGTCTGAGGGTCCACCTGAGGTTCGGCAAAATCCACATAGCCCTTATAAGGATAGACGGTATTATCCGCCAAAGTAATCGTAATGTTCGGCTGCCAGGAACGTGTAGAGTCCTGACGCCCTATATCGATATTCCGTTCCTTGCTTTTCAGGTAATCCAATGCCGTCATGCTGAAATCTACCAGAACCGTATCACTTTTCACAACCGTAGCCAGCAAGGACTTGCCTCCCGGTCCGACCAATGTTCCCAAATCCACATTTCTTTCACTGATATGTCCCGATAGCGGAGAACGGACCAACGTATATCCCAATTCCAATTCAGCCTGGTCCAAATCGGCCTGGCTCATCGCTACTGAGGCTTCTGCAGTCTCGTAAGCAGCCTGGGCATTGTCCAAATCCAGCTGGCTGGCAGCGTTCTGCGCATAGAGGGGGCGGATACGCTCCAAATCGCGCTTTGCCTTCAATGCCTGCGCTTCATCCTTCTTTAACTGTGCACGAGCTTTGTCAGCCTTTGCCCTATACTGGTCCTGGTTTATCACAAAAAGTACCTGGTTCTTGGTGACATATGTTCCTTCTGCGAAAAGCATATTCTCCAAATACCCTTCCACACGCGCACGTACCTCTACAAACTGCTGAGCGCGAATACGTCCCACGTACTCGCCATATATCTCCACATCTCCTTTTTCCGCAGATTCCACAATCACGGTAGGAGCTTCCGATTCCACCTTCTTAGGCCAAGTCAGAATAACGTAACCTGCCAACAATACCGCCATGCAGGCAACCATCATCAGCAACCTCTTCTTCTTTAGTTTCAATTCTTTTTTCGTAAAAAACTGTCTCATGCTTGTTTGTATATTAAATTTAACCCTGTTTCTTTCTATTAAAGCAAATCCGATGCCAATCTATCACCATCTCATCCATTACGTCTAACAAACTATATATCAAGCAGAAAAGCAGACGGCAGTTCTTTATTCATGGTGGCATCCTCCATTTTTCCCTGTGGAATGTGTCCACAGTTTGTGGAATAATTCCACAAAACTACTAAATTAAAAACACATAAAAACCCTTTTTTGCTCTACACTAACAAAGAAAAACATTATCTTTACCGAAAATAATTCAGATTATTCATTTTAAACGTAAAGATTATGGCAAGTAGAAAAGAACTAAAGAAGAATATAAACTATATTGCAGGTGAATTGTTCACAGAGTGTCTTGTAAACAGCTTATATGTGCCTGGAACAGACAAACAAAAAGCCGATGAACTGATGGCTGAAATTCTGAAAATGCAAGATGAATTCATAAGCCGCATCAGCCACACCGAGCCAGGAAATGTAAAAGGTTTCTACAAAAAACTTCGTGCTGACTTCAATGCAAAAGTAGACGAAATTATTGACGCAATGGGCAAACTGAAATAAGATGAAGAAAGCCTTTTATAGCTTCATTTATTATCGCCTGCTGGGCTGGAAGACAAACGTGACGGTGCCCGACTACGACAAATGTGTAATTTGTGCGGCACCCCATACTTCCAATTGGGACTTATTTATCGGTAAATTGTTTTATGGTGCCATCGGTCGCAAGACCAGTTTCATGATGAAAAAGGAATGGTTCTTTTTTCCTCTGGGACTGATATTCAAAGCCGTTGGCGGCATTCCGGTGAACCGGGGACGTAAATCTTCCTTAGTGGACCAAATGACCGAAAAGTTTGCAAACAGCAAGCATTTCCACCTGGCTATTACACCGGAAGGAACCCGTAAAGCCAATCCCAACTGGAAGAAAGGTTTTTATTACATAGCACTTAAAGCACAAGTGCCCATCATGCTTATCGGGATTGATTATCCTTCCAAGACCATCTCCTCTACCAAGGCTGTCATGCCTACCGGAGACATCGAAAAGGATATGCGCGAGATAAAACTGTACTTCAAGAACTTTAAAGGAAAAAATCCCGAAAATTTTGATTTAGGAAATATCTAATCAGGTATTAAGCATTAATGCCATGCGAATAAGCATCTTGCAAACAGACATCGTCTGGGAAAATAAACAAGAAAATCTCCGTCGTCTCCGCGAGAAGTTAGAAACTCTTCGTGGAACAACGGAGATTGTTGTTTTACCGGAAACATTCTCCACCGGCTTCAGTATGGACACCGCCAGCTTGGCCGAACCCACAACGGGAGAAACCATCGCAACACTGCGCCAATGGTCCGAAGAGTACCGGCTTGCTCTTGCCGGCAGCTATATTGCCTGCGAAACAGCCTCGGAAGGCAGAAAGCCATCCTACTACAACCGCGCATTCTTCCTTACGCCCGAAGGCAATACTTACTATTACGACAAACGCCACCTCTTCGCCCCGGGCGGCGAGGCCGATGAATATACGCCCGGCGACCGCCGCGTCGTGGTCACCTACCGCGGCGTGCGCTTCCTGCTGCTGGTCTGCTACGACCTCCGCTTTCCGGTCTGGAGCCGCTCGCGCGACGACTACGACGCCATCCTCTGCTGCGCCTCGTGGCCCGCATCGCGCCGCGACGTCTGGCGTACGCTGCTGCGTGCCCGGGCCATTGAGAACCAGTGCTTCGTGGCCGGGGCCAACCGCACGGGCCGCGACCCAGTGTCGCTCTATTCGGGCGATTCGGTGCTGCTCGACTGCCGCGGCCGGGCGCTCGCCGAGGCGGGGTCTGATCCCGCGACGCTCGTCTCGTCGTTCGACCTCGGGGCGCAGCGCCTTTTCCGCGAGAAATTCCCCGCCTGGCGCGATGCCGACGACTTCCGCCTGCTTCTCTGATTGCGCCTCCTTGTTTTTCCCCGCCGAAAGTCGTATCTTTACGCGCTGATTCGCACCGCAGGCTCCGGGGTCCGAAGCCCCGCCTTTCGCGGTGCGGCCGACCGAACACGATGGAAGATACGATCAAGATATACGGAGCGCGGGTGCACAACCTCAAGAACGTCGATCTGGAGATCCCGCGCCGCAAACTGGTGGTCATCACGGGCCTCTCGGGCTCGGGCAAGTCCTCGCTGGCCTTCGACACGATCTATGCCGAGGGGCAGCGCCGCTACATGGAGACGCTCTCGACCTACGCGCGGCAGTTCGTGGGGACGATGGAGCGCCCCGACGTCGATAAGATCACGGGGTTGAGCCCTGTGGTGGCCATCGAGCAGAAGACCACCAACAAGAACCCCCGCTCGACCGTGGGCACCGTCACGGAGATCAACGATTTCCTGCGTCTGCTCTACGCGCGTGCCTCGCGGGCCTATTCGCCCGTCACGGGCGAGGAGATGGTCCACTACTCCGACGACCAGATCGCCGACCTCATCCTCGGGGGCTTCGACGGGCGGCGCATCGCGCTCATGGCCCCGGTGGTCAAGGGCCGCAAGGGCCACTACCGGGAGCTCTTCGAGTCGCTGGCCAGAAAGGGCTACATCTACGCCCGCATCGACGGCGAGATACGCGAGATCACGGCCGGCATGCGCCTCGACCGCTACAAGATCCACACGATCGACCTGGTGGTGGACCGCCTCCAGGTCTCGGCCGACGCGCGCGACCGGCTGATGACCTCGCTCAAGGAGTCGATGCGCCAGGGCAAGGGCACGATGGCCGTCTACGACTACGGCACCGGACAGCAACGCTTCTACTCGCGCCACCTGATGTGCCCCTCGACGGGCGTGGCCTTCGAGGACCCGGCGCCGCACACCTTCTCGTTCAACTCCCCGAAGGGGGCCTGCCCCCACTGCAACGGACTGGGCGAGGAGGCGGTCTTCGACCTGGCAAAGATCGTTCCTGACCCGCAGCTTTCGCTGCGCGAGGGGGCCGTCGAACCCCTGGGCAAATACCGCAACAACCTGCTCTTCGCCGAGTTGGAGATGCTCGGCCGGCGCTACGACTTCACGCTCGACGACCCGATCTCGAGCTTCTCGGAGGAGGGGCTCAATGCCGTGCTCTACGGCGACTCGGAGCCGCTGACGGTCGATCTCTCGGAGTTCAGCTCTTCGGGCGGCCGCCAGTTCCTGCAGTGGGAGGGCGTCGCCGAGTACATCGGCCGCACCGAGGACGACGACTCGAAGCGCGGCCAGAAGTGGCGCGACCAGTTCCTCGTCTACCGCACCTGCTCGGTCTGCGGCGGCTCGCGTCTGAAGAAGGAGGCGCTCCAGTTCCGCGTTGCGGGCAAGAACATCGCCGAGGTCTCGGCCCTCTCCATCTCGGAGTTCGCCGGGTGGATCGCCACGGTCGAGGAGCAGATGAGCGACAAGGAGCGCCGCATCGCGCAGGAGATCCTCAAGGAGATCCGCGAGCGGCTCCGCTTCCTGCAGGATGTGGGGCTGGGCTACCTTTCGCTCGCCCGCTCGTCGCGTTCGCTCTCGGGCGGCGAGAGCCAGCGCATCCGCCTGGCCACGCAGATCGGCTCGAAGCTGGTCAATGTCCTCTACATCCTCGACGAGCCCTCGATCGGCCTTCACCAGCGCGATAACCGGCGGCTGATCCGCAGCCTCGAGGAGCTGCGCGACGCCGGCAACTCGGTGATCGTCGTCGAGCACGACGAGGACATGATGCGCGCCGCCGACTTCATCGTCGATGTGGGCCCCCGCGCCGGCCGCAAGGGGGGGCGTATCGTCGCCTCGGGGAGCTTCGACGACATCCTCCGCTCCGACAGCATCACGGCCGACTACCTGACCGGACGGCGGCGGATCGAGATTCCCGCCTCGCTGCGCCCGGGCACGGGCGAGCGGATCGTCATCCGCGGGGCCCGGGGCAACAACCTCAAGGGGGTCACTGCCGAGTTCCCGCTCGGCAAGTTCATCTGCGTGACGGGAGTCAGCGGCTCGGGCAAATCGACGCTCGTGAACGAAACCCTGCGCCCGATCCTTTCGAAGGCGCTCTACCGCTCCTACGACCAGCCGCTGCCCTACGATTCGGTCGAGGGCATCGAGCACATTGACAAGCTGGTTGTCGTCGATCAGTCGCCCATCGGACGCTCGCCCCGCTCCAATCCGGCGACCTATTCCAACGTCTTCTCGGACATCCGCAAACTCTTCGAGATGACCCCCGATGCCCAGATCCGGGGTTTCAAGGCGGGCCGCTTCTCGTTCAACGTCAAGGGCGGACGCTGCGAGGAGTGCCGCGGCGCCGGCGTCCAGACCATCGAGATGAACTTCCTTCCGGACGTCTATGTCCGCTGCCGGGCCTGCGGCGGCCACCGCTACAACCGCGAGACGCTCGAGGTGCGCTACAAGGGCCGCAACATCGACGACGTGCTCAACATGACGGTGAACATGGCCGTGGAGTTTTTCGAGAACATCCCCTCAATCCACCAGAAGCTGCGTGCAATCCAGGAGGTGGGACTCGGCTACCTCACGCTGGGCCAGCCCTGCACCACGCTCTCGGGCGGCGAGGCGCAGCGCGTGAAGCTCGCGACCGAGCTATCGAAGCGCGCGACGGGACGCACCATCTATATCCTCGACGAGCCGACCACCGGCCTGCACACGGACGATGTGCGAAAGCTCTTAGAGGTCTTGCAGAAGCTGACCGACGCGGGCAACACGGTGCTCGTCATCGAGCACAATCTGGACGTCATCAAGTGCGCGGACTTCCTCCTCGACCTCGGCCCCGAGGGGGGCGACGGCGGCGGAACTTTGGTCGCGGCCGGCACGCCGGAGGAAGTGGCGCAGATTCCCGAAAGCTATACTGGACAGTATCTCAAGTCTTATTTGTAAAAATATTGTCCGGTCTGCTCAGCAGACCGGACGGGAAAATTATTCATACAGCTCTGTGGGAAGACACTCGGAAAGCTCGATCAGCCCGTGATCCCGCTCTCCGGCGTAGTCCACCCGCAGGACGTTGGAGCGAAGCGTTGCCTGCTTGCTCTGGCGGATGGACATGGTCATGGTGATTCTGGTACCCACACCTTCCGGCTGGTCGATGAGGACGGCGCCCCCATGGTGGGCGGCGGCGGTGCGGATGAGCACCATGCCAAGGCCGATGCCGTACCGGCTGTCCTCCAGAGCGGGCTGGCGGAGATACCGGGAGAAGACGCTGCTGCGGACGTTCTGGGCAATGCCGGAGCCGCTGTCCGTCACGCTCAGGCGGAGCATCCGGCCGCTGCGGGTCAGTTTTGCAGCCACGGTTCCGCCCTTCGGGGTGAATTTGATGGCGTTGGACAGGATGTTCAGAACCGCCCGTTCCAGCTGTTCCCGGTCGGCAAGACCGTAGATTGGCTGGTCAGGCCCCTCGTAGGTCAGGGTGATGCCGGTGTGGGAGACAAGGGTCTCCGCCTTTTCAAAGAATTCGGCGAACAGCGCCGGAATGTCCACCGTTTCCTGGTGGGAGACGGCGGCGCAGCGTTCGGCGTCGGACATATTTCCGATGATCCGGAGAATCTGGAACAGTCCCCGGTTCAGACGGGCGACCTGCTCTGCCGTCCGGGGACTGCTCTCCGCAGCGCAGAGGGGGAACAGGCTGTCGGCGGTGATCATCACGTTGGTCAGCGGCTCCCGCAGCTCCCGGGCGGCCAGCGCCATGGAGCGAAGCTCGCCGTTGTCCGATTCCTGTTCCAGCAGGAATACATCAATGTCGTCCACCCGTGTGACCGACGCGCCGCAGCTGTGGGAGGACAGGTTCAGCGTCAGATACAGACACCCGCCTGTGAATGCAGCGTATTCCTCCGCGCCGGTCAGAAGCAGCGGGCGGACATCCGTGCCGGGGGTGATGAAAAGGCTCTCGGCGGCCTGATTGACCTTGATGATCTGATTTTCTTTTACGCAGAAGCCGGGGCGGATCACCAGATCCAGCATTCCCAGCGTATCTTTCTTTTCTTCCATGACGATCCTCCTAGCAGTCCTATCATGCGCAGAATGGGTGAAAACTTTCCCGGCAAGATTCGACGTTTTTTTCATTTCTCATTCTAGCGGAAACGGGACAAAATAGCAAGGGGTAAGAACTACGAGGTGAAAAATATGTCGATTCATGACGGACACCGCCAGCGGCTGAAGCAGCGCTTTCTGGAGGAAGGGCTGGAGAGCTTCACGGACATTCAGGTGCTGGAGCTGCTGCTGTTTTTCAGCGTTCCCCGGCAGGATACCAACCCCATCGCCCATGCGCTGCTCGACCATTTTGGCAGCCTGTATCAGGTATTGGAAGCACCGGTGGAGGAACTGCGGAAGGTCAAGGGCGTGGGCGAACAGTCGGCGCTTCTGCTCAGCCTCATGAACGACGTGGCGCGGTACTATCAGGTTGACCGGACCATGCGGGAGAAAATTCTGCCCACGGTGCAGGCCTGCGGGGAATATCTGGTGCCGTTCTTCTTCGGACGGAACGTGGAAACGGTGTTTCTGCTGTGTCTGGACGCCAAATGCAAGGTGCTGTGCTGCAAGGAGGTCGGGCAGGGGAGCGTGAACTCAGCGGGGATATCCGTGCGGAAGATCGTGGAGACGGCCTTGGCTGCCAACGCTACCACCGTCGTTCTGGCGCACAACCATCCCAGCGGCATCGCGGTGCCCTCCAGCGAGGACGTGCAGACCACCTGCCGGGTGGCCATGGCCCTGAACGCAGTGGAAATTCAGCTGGCCGACCATATTGTGGTGGCGGACGGGGACTATGTCTCCATGGTGCAGTCGGGCTACCGGCTGGATGAAGGGAGTTATTATGGACAAATTCAAGCTGGTATCGGACTATAAGCCCTCCGGCGATCAGCCGGAGGCCATCAGCGCGCTGGTAAACGGCGTGAACTGGGGACTGCGGGAGCAGACGCTGCTGGGCGTCACCGGCTCCGGCAAGACCTTTACCATGGCCTCGGTCATTGAAAAGCTGAACCGCCCGACGCTGGTGCTGGCGCACAATAAGACGCTGGCCGCTCAGCTCTGTTCGGAATTCCGGGAGTTTTTTCCGGAAAACGCGGTGGAATACTTCATTTCCTACTATGATTACTATCAGCCCGAGGCGTACATCGCCCACACGGACACCTACATTGAAAAGGACGCTTCCGTAAACGAGGAGATCGACCGTCTCCGTCACTCGGCGACTTCCGCGCTGTTTGAGCGGCGGGAC
>ERZ779922.494-NODE-494-length-34098-cov-7.967688_pt1 | contig 34098 bp, 34 predicted proteins | sample MGYA00511544_ERZ779922 | MGnify/ENA primary metagenome ERZ779922 (study PRJEB29588, sample SAMEA2154516) | human gut metagenome | biome: human gut; feature: human-associated habitat; material: faeces | place: Denmark | collected 2008/2010 ... | reverse complement strand
CCGCGTCCGCATCCTGCCGAAAAGCTACACCTTTTATTTTTCCTTGCCGCTCTACAACGCGGCGCGAGAGGCTTATCGCATGATAAAGACGGCAAACCTCATTTACGTTGACGAGAAAGCGCCCGAGGAGATACGCCGCCGGAACATCCAACGGCGGAAAGAGTATTACGAGACGGCACAGGGTTATTATAACTCGATGCTCGACGTACTCGACCTCGCGTATCTGACCGTCAACCATGAGAAGATACCGCCGAACGTCCTCAAAGAGTGGGTAAAGCTCATTACGGACGAGCTCTCGCAAATCTCTAAAATCAAACGGAGCGATAAGGCGCGAGCTTAATCCTCCGCGTGATTAGGTTATATTCCGTATCGCCGCTAATTGGTGGCTCCGTTCTCCGAATGCGAGCAACTCCAACAATTTCGTGAATGTGAACACCGACGGGACAGTCAACAACAACAACGCGAACTATTCCCTCGGCTTCGCGCCCGGATTTTATATCGACACGGGGCAGACCGAATAACTCCTCACGGAGCGAAAGCAGTCCCCATATAAAAGGGGAATATAACCTCTCTGACGGCCTCGCGCCGTCGGACAAACATATACCGCGATACGGTTAGCCGGACGCTCCTTGCATGGGTGCGGAGTGCGTGTTTTCCGTGCTTTCATGGCTCACCGTTACGCATTTTAGACAACACGCCGAGAAAGAAATGTACGAGGTATTTTTATTTTATGAACAGCGCAGAACGACGCGAGGCACGGTATCAGCGTCGCAAGGCCGCACGAATGAAAAAGAAAGCCGCCGCGCTCCGGGAGTACGGAGATTTCGAGACGGTTTTCTCATTCGAGCGGCTCTATGAGAGCTACTGCGCCTCCGTCCGTGGCGTTGGGTGGAAAGCGAGCACACAGCGATACAAAGCCGCCTCACTTGCCAACGTCACAAAGACACACGAGGAATTGATAGCCGGGAGATACCGCTCCAAGGGCTTTTACGAGTTCGATATTGTGGAGCGGGGAAAGCCGAGGCATATTCGGAGCGTCCATATCTCCGAGCGCGTCGTACAACGGTGCTTGTGCGATTACTGCCTCGTGCCGATGCTCTCCCGGTCATTCATTTACGACAACGGAGCGAGCTTGCGCGGCAAAGGGTACGATTTCGCCGTATCCCGGGTGACGCACTTTCTCGCGGAGCATTACAGAAAACACGGGCGGGAGGGCTACGTCCTCGTATTCGATTTTTCAAAGTATTTCGATACGGCACAGCATGAGCCCGTTTTTCGAGAGTTCGAGCGGAGCGGCATCGACGAGGAGTACATCCTGAAGAACGAGCAGTCGATTCCCTCCTTCTGGCTCAAATGTGTCTTTTCGCAAAGCGGAGGCATTACCCCGGAACGCGGCCTTTCGGCCGATGACGTGCTGTTCGTGGCCGAGAGCCGGATCGTGCAGGAGCTTTCCGAACGTGAACCGTGTGTGATCGTCGGCCGTTGCGCCGATTTTATCTTGCGCGAATCGCCGCAGGCGATCAAGGTCTTCTGTTATTGCGATGCGTCGTCTGCGCAACAGCGTTGTGTGGAGGAGTACGGCATTCCGGCCGATCGCGCTGAGTCCGAGATCCGGCGGATAAACCACAACCGGATAGCCCACTATGAGTACTATACGGGCGGGAAGTGGGGCGACTGCCACCACTACCACCTGATGATCAATACGGGCTGCATCTCCCTGCGCGAGGCCTCCTCGCTGGTCGAGTCGGTTTACTGGAATCTGGCGATGCATTGATCCTGTACGAAGCTCTCCGAACCTTGTGTGCCAGCTTCGTGAGCGCTTCCCGTTTTTTCGGGCGGGGAGTTGGTAATTGTGAAATTTTTCGTATCTTTGTCCCGCTTTCGAGCGACTGTTTGAGCTGTGGTGTAATGGTAACACAGCAGATTTTGGTTCTGTCGTTCTGGGTTCGAGTCCCGGCAGCTCAACACAAAGAGGGGCTATTTCCTGCAGGAAATAGCCCCTCTTTGCTTTTCGGTCCGTAAACTGCGTTTACTTTTCCTTCCGGGGTTTGCGGTGCGAGACGATTGCTGCGATCCACAGCAGGACGATGGCGCCGATGACGGCCGTAGCCAGGCTTCCCAGCGTCCCGACCGCTACCAGTCCGAACAGCGAGAGCAGCCACCCGCCCAGAACGCCGCCGATGAGTCCGACAATCAGATTGACAACGAGTCCCGACCCGTTTCCCTTGACGATCAGGTTGGCGATCCATCCGGCTGCCAGCCCGATCAGCAGATACCATAAGAAATACATAGCCTTTCGTTTTTTTGAACGAAAGGCCGGGAGCAAATATCGTTCCGAATGCTATTCGCAGGCTTTTTTCAGCGCCTTGGCCAGCTGGTCGGGGCATGACGTGCCCTTCCCGCGGCAGTCGATGCCCTCGAGCCGGGCGATCACCTCCCGTACCTGCATGCCGCGCACCAGCGCAGCGATGCCCTGCGTGTTTCCGTGGCAGCCGCCCGTGAAGGCGACGCTGCGGATCGTATCCTGGTCGATTTCGATGTCGATCTGCCGCGAGCAGGTGCCCGAGCAGATGTGCGTGATTTTCCGTGTCATCCGTTCGTGTGTGTTTGGGTTGTTCTTCCCGGAACCTTCCGGTCCGGTCTCCCGGGGGCGATCCCGGGCTGTATCCTATTCCGCCTTCGGGGCGAGAAAAAGAGCCGCAACAGGAAGTTGCGGCTCTGTCCGTTGCGGCTTCCGCCTCCGCGGCTACTGGCGCTGAAAATCCGTATTGTCGGCCACGACCATGTTCTTGTCGATGCGGAGCGTGACGTTTCCGTCCACCTCGATGAGCAGGGTCGTCTCCTTCACCTCCTTGACCGTTCCGTAGATACCGCCGGCGGTGATGATCTTGTCTCCCTTCTTGAGTCCGTCGCGGAAGGCCTGCATCTGCTTGCGGCGCTTGGCCTCGGGACGCCACATGAAGAGCCACAGCACGAGCACCATCAGGGCGATCATGATGATAAAGCTGTACTGCTGCATGAAACTGGGTTGCGGCTGGCCCTGGGTGGCAGGCATAGCCTGAAGAAAATCGATCATAGTCTATTCGTTTTTAAGTGTTTTTTCGGTTTGGTCGGACAAATATACGAAATATTGTCGAATAAGCAAGTCCTACCGGACATCGGCCTCGACAAACAGACGCAGCGGCCTTGCGGCTCCGGCAAACCGGAGATCCACCGTCTTGAGCTGCCATCCGTATTCGCCCCGCGAGTCGAACGTCATCTCGACCTGCCTGGCCTCGCCCGGGGCGATCGGTTCCTTGCTGAATGTCAGCGAGGTGCATCCGCAACTGCGGGTGTAGGAGGTGATGGCTGCGGGCCGTTCCGATGCGTTTTCGATCCAGAAGCGGAGCACGGCTATTTCGCCCGATCCGAGCTTCCCGAACCGGATCGTGTCCGTAGCCCCCTTGTCGAAAAAAGGGCCGTCGAGCACGATGCTCCGGCCCTTGTGTTCCTTCCGGGGAGTCTGTCTGCCGCACGATGCGAACGTTGCGGCAAGTAGCAGGACGAAGGTCGCCGCGCGCATCAGATCAGGCCGCGCCCGGCTTTTTTGATGCGCCCCTCGGACGTCAGCGCCTCGACGATCTTGTCCAGCACGCCGTTGATGAACGTGCTGCTTCCGGGCGTGGAGTAGTACTTCGAGATCTCGATCCACTCGTCGAGGGTCACCTTCACCGGGATCGACGGGAACGAGGTCAGCTCGGCGATGGCCGTCCCGATGATCAGGTTGTCCATGAAGACGATGCGCTCGACGTCCCAGTTCGAGGTGAAACGCTCGATGTAGTCCTGGTAGGTGTCGTAGTTGATGAGCGCCTTTTCGAAGAGGGTCTTGACGAATGCGGGGTCCTCCTCGCTCTTGAACTTCGAGGGCACCTTCAGCTCGGTGTGCGAGGGGCGGAGGTTCGAGAGCGTGCGCAGGATCATCAGGATGATGTAGGGCAGGTCGTCGCACCAGAGCACCGACATCTCCTCGAGCACGTCGTCGAGCGCCTCGCAGTTCTGCAGCTCCTTGAAAAACTCCTCGAGCAGCCGGCGGTCGTCATCGAACGAACGCTCCGGGCGCGCCATGTACTCCTTGTAGTATTCGCTCTCCGAAAGCTGCGTGAAGAGTGTGCGGATCAACTCCGGATATTGCGACCAACCGAGTTTGCGGGCTGCCACATGGTCGTTCACGGCGTCGCTGTTGGCGATCGTGCGGATCACGGCGTTGTCCACGAATTTCGTGTTGGGGTTCAGGTCCTCGGGCGTGGGCAGTTTCTTCTGTTTGGCCAGCTCCTGACGCTGCTCGGCATACCGGGCGAGCTCGACGGGGAGCGTGATGATCTGGAAATAGAGGTCGTAGGCCTTGTCTACGGAGGCCATCAGGTTTTTTTCCGAGGCGATCATGTTGTCGGCGCCGGACTTGAGGTGTGCGAAAAGCGCCTTCACGACCTTGATTCGGAGTAATCTTCTGCTCAACATATCCTAATAGAACGATTTTACGGCCGCAAAGATAGTGCAAGCGGTCGTGAAAACCAAAGGGAAAACGATTTTTCGATGCCGTCCGCTCCGCAGCCCGGCGGTTGCGGCCTTTGGCTCCCCCGCCGGGCGCCTCCTCCGGCTTGCCGTGCACCTCCTCCGGCTACACCTCCTGGACAATGTGCGAGAATTCGGCGGACGGTGTGGGCGAAACCGGGATAAATTGCGTATCTTTGCCCCGTATGGAACACATGGAGGAGAAACAGCCCTACGACGTCATCGTCGTCGGAGCGGGTGCCGCGGGCATGATGGCCGCGGGAACGGCTGCGCGTGCCGGGCGCCGCGTACTGCTGATCGAAAAGATGGAGAAGTCGGGCCGCAAGGTCCGCATCACGGGCAAGGGACGCTGCAACGTGACCAATGCCCGGCCTGCCGAGGAGTTTGCCTCGCAGGTGCGGACCAATGCCGAGTTCTTCGCCCCGGCCTTCGCCGAGTTCAACAACCGGGCCACGATCCGTTTCTTCGAGCGCCAGGGCGTGAAACTCGACATCGAGCGCGGCGAGCGGGTCTTCCCGCACAGCGGCAAGGCGTGGGATATCGCCAACGCACTGCTTGACTACTGCGTGGAGAACGGCGTGAAGATCCTCTATGACACGCGCGTGACGGGTATCCTGACCCTTGGCGACCGCGTTTTCGGGGTCCGTTACCGCAACAAGCGGGGCTTCGAGCGCAAGGAGGAGTGCGCGCAGGTGATCCTGGCCACGGGCGGCGTCTCCTATCCCGGGACCGGATCGACGGGCGACGGCTATGCCTTCGCCTCGGATCTGGGCCATACGATCGAGCCGCTGCGTCCGTCGCTGACCCCGCTCGTTACCTCGCACCCGCGGATGAGCCGTCTCTCCCGGCTGTTGCTGCGCAACGTCCGTGCGACGCTCTGGGTCGATGACGGGCCCGTCCGCGAGGAGTTCGGCGAACTGGGCTTCTCCGAACGCGGCATCGAGGGGGCCGTGGCCCTGCGCATGAGCCGCGACGCGGTCGATGCCCTGATCGACGGGCGACGGGTCAAGCTGGTCGTCGATCTGAAACCGGCGCTTACGGAACAGGTGCTGCGCGACCGCATTGCCCGCGAGCTGGCCGAGATGCAGCCGACGGAGTTCTTCTCCGAACTGCTCCGCAAACTGCTGCCCGCACCGCTGGTGCTGCCGCTGGCCGCGGAGATTGACATCCCCTCGAAACAGTATGTCTCGAAACTCACCGAGACCGAGATCACGCGCCTGATCCGCACGCTCAAGGGACTGACCCTTCCGGTGACCGATTATGCCCCCTTCGAGTACGCCGTGACGACGGCTGGCGGGGTCCGCTGTTCGGAGGTCAATCCCCGGACGATGGAGTCGCTCAAGGTGCGCGGACTCTACTTTGCGGGCGAGGTGCTCGACCTCGACGCCAATACGGGCGGCTACAACCTCCAGATCGCCTTCTCTACGGGGCGGCTGGCGGGTCAGTTGAAAAAGTGAAACCGTGCAGGCGATGAAACTCGGCAGACAACCCCTCGGCCTTCGCATCTACGGACGGATGGCCGAACTGCGCAACCGCCTTTCGCGGGCGCGTTACTTCCGGGGCCACGGCGTCCATTCGCCCTTTGTCTACGACCTGGTGCGTCAGGTCTTCATGCGCGACAGCCTGCTTCCGGGACCGCGTGACCTTTACGATGCCCTGCTTGCCCGCGGCGTCAGCCGGCGGCGGGCCATACAGCTGCAGAATCTGGCCATCCACTGCGGCTATGCTACCTTCTGCCTGGACGGCGCCGATGCCGACCTGTGCCTCCTGACGCGTGACCTGCCGCGTCTGGAGACCCTCGTGCTGGTGCGCACGGCCTCCGCTGCGGGGCATACCGTAGCCGTGCTTTCACCCTATGAAGGGCGCGAGCGGCAGGCTCTTTGCATGCAGCTGGTCGCCTCGCACCGCTCCACGACGGTCGATAACCGGGGCTATCTGCTGCTGTTCAACAACTATTTACCGAAACAACATTTCCGGATATGAAAGTATATACGAAGACGGGTGACAAGGGCATGACCTCGCTCATCGGCGGCGAGCGCGTGTTCAAGACCGACGAACGGGTCGAGGCTTACGGTACGGTGGACGAACTGGGCGCCTTCGTGGCGCTGTTGTCCGACAAGTTGCGGGGCGATGCCTCGCTTGGGGAGACGGTTGCGGACCTGAACCGCATCCTCTCGCGGCTGATGACCGTCGAGGCGCTGCTGGCTACCGGCGATTCGGGTCGCGACAAGGTGGCACCTCTGGATCCTGCGAACATCGAGTGGCTCGAGAGTCGGATAGACGCCTTGCAGGCGGCGCTGCCCCCGATCGACAAGTTTACGATCCCGGGCGGTCACGAGGCGGTCTCGATGTGCCATGTCTGCCGCACGGTGTGCCGGCGTGCCGAGCGTGCGGCGCTGCGCGCCGACGCGCTGCATGCGGTCGATTCTTCGGTGCTCGTGTGGCTCAACCGCCTTTCGGACTACTTCTACGTGCTGGGACGCAGCCTGACGGCGCATTTCGACGTGCAGGAGACGCTCTGGATTCCCTGACGGGAATGCATGTCGTTCCGCCGGCAGCAAGAAAAATCCCGGTCCGAAACTCTCGGACCGGGATTTTCCCTTTCCTTTGGCGCTGTCGCACCACAACGATCATTCGTTATGGAAGCGCGACATCGGATAGATGTTCACCGGATAGCTTGCCTTGTTCTCGATGTTCATTACCAGAGCGGGCTCCTCGCCGCTGCAATCGTATACGAGCACGTTGCCGTTGGCGATGATCGCCTCTCCCAGGTCGTCCGATACGGAGACGTAGAGGAGGTTCTTTTTCGAGTCGGCCACGACGTTGCAGGTGATGTACTGTGCGTTCGGAACGTCGTTCTTCACCTGGATGTACTCCTCGACTTTCCACGTCTTGAGCGACACGCGGCTGACGGTCAGCGTGCCGGCCGAGAAGTAGAGGTAGTCTCCGGCCAGGGTGACGCCCGACGTGTTCATGAACTCGGCCGATATGTCGGCCTTGATCTGTTTCTCGAGGGTGACGGTCCAGGAGTCGGTATCGACGAACGTCAGGAAACTCTTCGTCTCGCCAGAACGTCCGCAGGTGGCTACGACGATTTCGTGGTCACCCGTGCGGCAGATTCCGCTGATGAACTCGCCCGAGAGATCGAGCGTCCGCGTCACTTCACTCTTCCCTTTGGTAAATTCAAAGAGTTTCGTGGAGGACCAGAATCCGCCTCCGCCGCAATAGAACTTGTCGCCGATGACAACCATGCTGCGTGTGGCGACGACCGATTCGATCGTGGCTCCGCTGTTGCCGAAATGGTACGATCCCTCGACGATGGTCATCTCTCCCGTCGTGGCGTCGAGCCGGAACATGGCCTTGGAGTCGGACAGGTAGATGTTGTGCTCGTCGAGAACCGTGATGTTCTCCAGTGGGGTAATCAGCGACAGCATCTCGTTTTCGTCCGTCGAACCTTCGGGGCGGGGATACTTCAGATCCTCGAACTTGAACGTTTTCTCCTTCTGGAATGTCTCGGCATCGACGATCACCAGCGTACCGTCGCCGGCTTCGCCCGAACCCATGTCGGGGACTGTGGCGTTATCGCTCAATATGTAGATCTTGCCTCCGTACATGTTGAGATCCTGCGACGAGTTGCCCACGGCCGAACCGTTCACCTTGCCGTAGACATCCTCCTCGACCGTACCGTCCGGGGCGATCCAGGTAACCGTACCGTTTTCCATGCGCGGAGCCCCCTGGTTGAGAAGCAACACGCCGTCGGGATCGGCATATCCGCCGACTGCCTCAATGGGCGGGTTCGAACCCCCGTTTCCTCCGCCGTTGCCGTTCCCTCCGTTGTCATCGTCGCTTTCCGACGAGCATCCGGCCGCTGCCACTGCCGCACACAGGGTAAAAAGAAGATTGATCCATTTGTAGTTCATTTCCGTACTTTGTTTTCAGGGTTTTGAAATCAGTTTTTCTCCGGGAAAAAGAATCCGGCCGGGAAGTTGGTGTAGTTCTCGTACTTGACAGCCGGAGCCTCCGTCGAGGTGCTGAAATCAAAGCCCCAGATCTGGTTTTGTCCGTAGTTTGCGAACGACTTGAGTGTATTGATGTAGACGCGGCCCGTTACGGGATGTACTCCCAGTCCGTTGTATTGGAGGCCTGCATTCTTGTCCAGGGCGGATACATCGACCATCCACTCTTCGGCGCTTACCGGATCACCCTCCTCGTTCGTATCGTCCTCCTTGTCGTCGTTGAAGGCCAGGTGGTAGATCGTCATGTTGTCGGCATAGTAGATGTCGTTGCCGCGGGCCGCGAAAGCCACACCGCTCGATCCGGTGCTGACCTTGACTCCAAGCAGGTGCTGTTTGATCTCCTTGGTCGTCGGGTCGAACTTGCCGATTGCGGGTTTTCCGAACCCGAACGTCATGATCCAGATCTTGCCGTCGTCCGACTTCTGGATGCCCAGTACCTCGTTGATGTCGTAGGTTACGCTCCACGGCAGCGAAATGGAATTCACTGCATCGCTTTCGGTCGAAATCTCGAGGATCTTGCTCATGAGACCGGATTTATAGGTGTATACCTTTCCGTTCATCGTTACGAACTGACTTTTCGGGGCTCCGTCAGATCCTTCGACGAAGGTCAGCGTCCCGGTCGTGCTGTCGAGGCGGTAGACACCGGCGTTGTCGCGGATGTAGATGTGCTGCTCGTCGAGTACAGCCACATGCGACGGCCAGTTGAGTTCGGAAAGCTCCTCCCGGGTGAAAGCGGCGGTTTTTTTGAGCGTTTTGGCATCCATCACTACGAGCATGCCGTCGTTCTCGAACGTTGCACCTACGGCATTTCCTTCACCGTTCTGCGAGATGACATAGATCATGCCGTCGCAGAAGGCCATGTCCTGAGCTACGTTACCCAACTCCGTCCCGTTCACCGTCTTGTATGCGTCGTCGATGACATAGCCTTCGGGCGAGATCCAGGTCAGCGAACCGTTCTCGGTGGTCATGTTGCCTTCGTTGAGTACGAACGTGCCGTTCGGGTCGTCGAAGGCGTTCAGGCAGTAGAGCTCCACGTCCTGCGAGATTTTCTGTGTCCCGCTTCCCGTGGCGGTAACCGTCAGCGTCGCCTTCGTCGCGGCGTCGTCCGTTGCGGAGAGGACGATCCGGCTGTCTGCTTCGCGCACCTCGGCGCTCCAGCCCTCGGACAGCGCCTCTACGCTGATCGAGGTCGCATTTTCAGCGGCATATGTCATCTCGACCGTTTTGCCGGGAACGACGAATACCGGAGATTCGGTTCCGGCGTCGCTGCCCGTAGAGAGTTCGAATTTCAGAGAGGGGACCTCTTCGTTTTCCTTGCTGCAGCTGCCGGTCGTCAGGGTTGCGGCCAACAGCAGCAGGCTCCAGATGGATCTTGTGTTCATGAAAAAATAGTGTGATAGTTAGGGAATTTTACTGCTTGATGGTGTTGCTTTCGATCCGAACCCCGGTCAGGTGCAGGTCCACGACGCCCATAATCTCCGTCGAGCACTCTCCGAGCCATCCGTTTTCCTGGTTCACGCCCGTGTGAATGCGGATGAAGTCCACGCCGGAAAGGTTTGCCGGCTGACCGTCGGCGCCTACCGCCCAGTCGATGTCGATGGCCGAGCGGTCGTTGGTGTTGGGCTCGTTGTCGGCATATCCGTATGCGAACTTGTAGAGGGCGAAGTTGTTTCCGACTCCGCTCAGATCGATCCCGTTCTGGGGCAACCGTGTGCCGCTGAACGAGATCCGGTCTTCCTTGATCCACTGCGGGTAGTAGGACTGGAGGTGGGTCGGGTTCATGGACCGGTAGCCGCTCTCACCCTGGTTGTCCTCCCAGCGGATATACTCCTCGGTCGGCTTTCCGGGCTCGGTTGTGGGACGGTAGTAGGTAATCTCGTAATCGTGGATGGTCCGCACGTCGTTGCCGGCCTCCCGGGCCTGCTCGATCCACGATTCGCTGCCTTCGCTGTAGGAGCTCCCGGCGATCTCGTACCATTCGTCGTCGGGCAGGCCGTTCCCGTTGGCGTCGAAGGATACCTCGATGACTCCCGGCTCGCTGCTACCGTATTCCGACTGCCCGTTGGCATAGAATGCATTGCCCTGTACGCGGAAGTCGCACAGCCCGGCCTTGTTCTCGATCGTGTGGTCGAACCCGACGACGATGTAGCCGCCGAATCCGCCGAGGGATACCATTCCCTGGTTGTTGTTGCCGATCGCTTCGAGCGCCTTGCGGTTCATCGTCTCCTGCGTGTCTCCCTCCTCGTATTCGGGGAGCTCATTGACGAACTGACCCACTGCGGGACGGTAGTCGAATATCTGGGTGACATAAGGCGTGGCTTTACCTCCGGGAGGCGTTTCGGGGCCGTCGTTGCCCTCGCTGCAGGCGGCAGAGCCTCCGGCGGCGAGGAGAGCCGCCAGGGCGGCGGGTTTCCATTCGATCCGTGCGAAATGTTTCATGACAGTAGCAATTGTTTGTTTATTGGTTGTTATTCTGCGTGCTAATAGTAGTATGGCTCGGACGAGAAGGCGATGTGCGCAGGAATGTCGCCCGTGCGGACCTTCCATTTGAGTGTACCCTCGGGTGTGAAGCAGTAGAGGTATCCGGGCGTCACGTAGTTCGTGGCGTCGCATACGAAGATCTCCTTGGTCTCGGGATTGACGGCCAGGCCGTAGGGCAGCGAGATCTCCTTCTCGGTGCCGTCTGTGATGAAGTTATGCGAAACGATGCGCTGTTCGGCCGTATCGTATACGGCATAGGAGACCTCGTTGCTGCTCGACGTGTAGCTCCACTCGGTGCTGATCGTGTAGAGCCGGTCGTCGTCGATGCACATCTCGCTGGCTGCGATGCCGAGGTTGCCGATGACCTTCTCCGTGGCCGCGTCGATCACGTAGATGTCCGATCCCGTGCCGTAGTAGTCGCCGCGCGAGCTGACGTAGATGCGGCCGTAGCGGTCCAGCTCCATGCGGTGGAGGTTGATTGCCACATCGATCGTATTGACGACCTCCAGCGATTCGAGGTCCACCACCGACACCGTGCGGTCGTAGTTCGGGAAGCGGTATCCCCCCGAGTTGGCCACATAGAGCCGGCCGCCCGTGATGACCATCTCTTCGGGTTGGTAGCCGACAACTACCTCGCGCGTGATCGTGAGGCTTTCGGTGTCGATCTCGACGACCTTGCCCGGCCGCGCTTCGGGGTCGATCTGCACGGGGCCGGCATAGGAGCTGACGTAAGCCCGGTCGCCTTCGAAGACGATGTATCGGCAGTTCGGTATCGAGATGCTGCCGATGTGCTCGGCCGTATGTACGTCCATGACCTCCACGAGGTTCGAGCAGTTCACCACCACATAGAGCCGGTCCTTGTGGATGGCGATGTCGTTCCCCACGTCGCCCAGCTCCTTCACCACGTCGGGGTTGCGCTCCGGGTAGATGTTGCGCTGGTAACCGCCCGTGCGGGCATTGAAGTGGTCGATCGTGCACTTGTTGCTGCCCATGTTGCCCTCGTTCACGAGGAAGAAACCCTCGATCCGTTCGGGCGAGGTCGGCGAGGTGACGTATTCGGCCTCGGAGCGGATCATCGGTATCTCCTTGCGGCATCCGGCCATCGGCAGCAGGGCGGCCAGGGCCGTCGCGGCGACCGCCCGGTGCAGGTATCTGCGGAGTTGGTGGATCGGCATCGTCTTTTTATTTAAAAGGTATATTGTATGATCAGTTTGAAGTTGGTGCCGGGCATGGGGTAGCATGCGACGACCTCATACTGCTGGTTGAGCAGGTTGTTCACCTCGAGAGTCGTCTTCAGGTCGCCCTTCCCCACATGCCACCCTTTGGCCAGCGAGAAGTCGCTCGTGTACCACGGCAGCTGGTAGTTGTAGGGGATGTTGGCCTGCGACGAATAGCGCTCGCCGGTGTATATGAAGCTGTAGCTCACCTCCCAGCTCCGCCATGCGGCGTTGAGCACGGCCGAGCCGCTGTGCCAGGGGATGTAGGGGATCTGTCCGCCGTAGAATTCGCTCGAGGGGTCGGTGAAGTCCTGCGCCTGCTGGTAGGTGTAGTTCAGCCGCGCGGTCAGCGAGAAGTCGCGCCCGACGGCCCATCCGGTCTGCACGGCGGCATCCACGCCGCGGATCTCGACGTTGCCCAGATTGACCATCGTCCAGCGGAAGAAGTTCGACGTCGGGGTTGCCACGATCTTGTTGTCCACCTGGTTGTAGTAGACGTCGGACTGCAGTTCAAGCGACCGCAGCCACGTATGTTCGAAGGTCCGCGAGTAGGTGATGCCCACGTCGTACTGCGTGGTGAATTCCGGGTCGAGATCGACATTCCCGACGAACGTGTAGTAGAGGTCGTTGAGCGTCGGCATGCGGAAGATCCGCTTGTAGAAGGCGCGGATGTTGATCCCTGCCCGTTCGAAGGGCCTCCACGAGAGGAAGACGGCCGGTGTGAGCTTCCGCTTGTCCGACATCCGGTCGCCCTTCGTGCGGTCGTGCACGAGGGTCCCGAGCAGGCTGGCCTGGATCTCCACGCGGTCGAAGCGCATGGCCGTGGCCGCGGCTGCGAGCAGGGTGTGGCGCCGCGGGTAGACGAAGTCGCGCAGGTCGGCGTTGAGCAGGTTGAACTGCCAGTCGGCCGAGAGGTTCACCTCCCACCACGGGAAGATCGTGAAGCGGTTGGCCGCCGAGAGGTAGGCCTCCTGCTGGTAGTAGTGGTTGTTGGTGTACATCAGCGACTCGTCCTTGTTCGGGTCGGCCAGGTAGTGGAGGTAGTCGTAGGCGTACTTGGCATTCACCAGCAGGCTGTACCACGGCTTGAAGTCCTTCTTAAAGGATCCCTGCGCGAAGAAGTTGGTGTCCCACTGGCGGTCTTCGTGCGAGAACTTGTTGCGCACGATGGCCCCCGGGTATCCGCGCTCGGAGTTGTAGAAGTAGACCTTTGCGCGCCAGTATCCCTGTTCTACACGCCCGAAGAGCCCTCCCTCGACACGCAGCGCATTGAGGTCGCCGTTGCGGCGCACGGCCGTGGTGTCATACCCCTCCTGCATGCGGTAGGTGAACTTGTAGCGCCCCGTCGAGTAGAGGTATTCGGCGCTGAGCGAACTGCTTACGCGCTCCGACAGACGCTGTTCCCAGAGCAGGGCGGGATTGGCCAGCCCGAACGACCCGGTCTTCATGGTGGCCTTCACGTGGTGGGTCTCCCCCTCGTCGAAACGGGGTGTGCGGGTCTGCAGGTAGATCGAACCCGACGATCCGAAGTCCTTTGCCGGCTGGAATACGGCGCTCTTCTGCCCGTTGTAGAGCGTTACGGCCTCCATGTTGTCGAGCGAGAAGCGCCCCAGATCGACCGTTCCGTTCTGGGCGTTCCCCAGTTCGATGCCGTCGTAGAAGACCCCGACGTGGTTCGTGCCCATGCTCCGGATATTGACCGTCTTCAGTCCGCCGACCCCGCCGTAGTCCTTGATCTGGATTCCGGAGAAGTAGCGCAGGGCGTCGGCCACGTTGTGCGACGAGAGCTTGTGGAGCTGCTCGCCCGAGAGCTCCTGCACGGGGATGACCTCCTTGCGGACGACATGCCCCGTTACGACGACCTCCTCGACCTGCTGGAGGCTGTCGAGCCGGCTCTGTCCGGCCGCCGGACATGCGAGAGCCACGCATGCCGCAAGGGCGGCAAATAGCGATGAAATATGGTTTCTGTCAAACATTCTCTTCATTCGGCCGTCCTGTCCACGGGCTCGACCAAAAGCAAAATTCGATGGCAGGTCTTCTGACTGACTCCCCATCCGGAACCTTCCCGATCCTTCGATCAGTGGTGCGGACTTTCGAATGGTTGGCGGAGCTTCACAGCAGCGGGACTGTCCGGGACTCTCACCCGGTTCCCTTTTAATCCATGGGGCCGGAACGACCCTACAGGAACCAATCGGCCGCAACGATACGCTTTTTTCGGGAAACAGCCATATTTCCCGTTTAATTTCTTTCCTGCGCCCCGTACGGCCTTTGTTCCGGCCGCTCTTCACCGCCCGTTCCGGGCCTCCGTATGGGGGCCTGTTCGGCGCCTTGCGGGCGGTTCGCGGCAAAAGCGTCGCCCGAATGATTGATTATTCGCTGAAAATCGCTAAATTTGCACGCTAAACTTATTTGATCGGACATGAATATCGAAACCTTTATTTCGGAAGCGGTCCGCCGTTCGGTGGAGGCGCTTTACGGCCCGCTCGGCGACGAGCAGTTGCAGATTCAGAAGACCCGCCGGGAGTTCGAGGGCGATTACACGCTCGTGACCTTTCCGCTGCTGCGACGAAGCCGCAAGTCGCCCGAGGCCACCGCGACCGAGATAGGCGAATACATGCGGGCGAACATTCCGCAGATCGCGTCGTTCAACGTCATCAAGGGCTTTCTGAACCTCTCGCTCGACAGTTCGTTCTGGGGCGAGCGCTTCGCCGAGATCGCTGCCGATGCCAGCTACGGCGAGGCTCCGGCCACGGGGCGCACGATCATGATCGAGTATTCGTCTCCCAATACGAACAAGCCGCTGCACCTGGGTCACATCCGCAACAACCTGCTGGGTTATTCCGTGGCGCAGATCCTCAAGGCCAACGGCCACACGGTCATCAAGGCCAACCTGGTCAATGACCGCGGCATCCACATCTGCAAGTCGATGCTGGCATGGAAGCTCTACGGCGGCGGCGAGACGCCCGCCTCGTCGGGCATGAAGGGCGACCACCTGGTGGGCAAGTACTACGTCGAGTTCGACAAGCACTACAAGGCCCAGATCAAGGAGCTCATGGCCCAGGGCCAGAGCGAGGAGGAGGCCAAGAAGCATGCGCCGATCATGCTCCAGGCGCAGGAGATGCTGCGCAAGTGGGAGGCGAAGGACCCGGAGGTCTACGCGCTCTGGGAGACGATGAACGGCTGGGTCTACGAGGGCTTCGACGTCACGTACAAGGCGCTGGGCGTCGATTTCGACAAGGTCTACTACGAATCGCAGACCTATCTGCTGGGCAAGTCGCTTGTCGAGGAGGGGCTCCGCAAGGGGGTCTTCTACCGCCGCGACGACAACTCGGTGTGGATCGACCTGACGGGCGACGGCCTCGACGAGAAGCTGCTGCTGCGCGGCGACGGTACGTCGGTCTACATGACGCAGGACCTCGGCACGGCCTACCGTCGTTTCGAGGACAACCGCCTCGACGACATGATCTATGTCGTGGGCAACGAGCAGAACTACCACTTCCAGGTGCTGAAACTCGTGCTCAAGAAACTGGGCTACGCCGAGTGGAGCGACCACATCACGCACCTCTCGTACGGCATGGTCGAGCTCCCCGAGGGCAAGATGAAGTCGCGTGAGGGCACGGTGGTCGATGCCGATGACCTGATTGCCGATATGGTGCAGACCGCCCGCGAGATGTCGGCCGAGCTGGGCAAGCTCGACGGCTGCACGGAAGAGGAGGCCGAGGCCGTCTCGACGATGGTGGGTCTCGGTGCGCTCAAGTACTTCATCCTGAAGGTCGATCCCAAGAAGACGATGCTCTTTGACCCGCGCGAGTCGATCGACTTCAACGGCAACACGGGCCCCTTCATCCAATATACCCACGCGCGTATCTGTTCCGTGCTGCGCAAGGCCGCCGAGGCCGGCATCGACTTTTCGGCCGTACCGGAAGGGGTTGCCTACCTGCCCGAGGAGATCGCTTTGGTCAAGTCGCTGACGGAGTATCCCGCCGTCGTAAAGTCTGCGGGCGACAACTTCGCGCCTTCGATCATCGGCGCCTACGTCTACGAACTGGCCAAGAGCTTCAACGGCTACTACCACGACCATTCGATCCTGCGCGAGGAGGATGCCGCCGTCCGCACGATGCGCCTGCAGCTGGCGCAGCAGGTGGCCCGGGTCATCCGCCGCGGCATGGCGCTGCTGGGTATCGACGTCCCCGAGCGGATGTAGCTCCGGAGGCTGACTGTCTCGGCCCTGAAACGAGCCCCGGGATCCCTTGCGGATCCCGGGGCTCATGTCTTTTCCGATCTCTTTTTTGACCGGGAGATGGTAAGTTCCTGGCCTCCTTATCGTAACCCGGGACCTGCATGCCCGTTGAACCGGTCTTTTTCCGAGAAGTGCCGGACCCGCTTCCCGGAGCCTTGTCCGGTCAGGATGCGCAGCCGTTTGAGCAGATGCAGCAGTCCGATGGGCACGAGCAGCAATCCGGTCTTGTAGTGAAAGAGCCCCAACCCGTCGTCGAAGAGTGTGGCGACACCCGAGAGTGCCGCAGCAAGGAAGCAGACCGAGAGCAGGAGGGTCATTCTGCTCCGACCGCCGATTCCGCCGACAAGCGCCGTATACCATTTCCGGTGGTGGACGATGTGGAGGATCGATGCAGCCATGAAAGCAGCACTTGCGGCGATGTGTGCGGCGGACCATATACCGATCGCCTCGAGGCAGGCGGAATGCCCGGCCGCATGGAGTTCAATTCCGGACCAGACGGTCAGCAGGAAGAGCGGGACCAGCGTTCGGTCCGTGCGCAGCAATGTTTTTCTGTCGGTAGCCATGATGTGTCTTGTGGGGTATGTTGTTCCGCCTGCAAAGGTATGGCTTCCGCTCTTCGCTCCGGTTGGACGGATCGGGGCAATGTCTGGACTATCCGGGGTATCTTTTCCTGAATTCAGAGGGGCTGACGTGTGTTACAGACGAGAAGAGACGGGAGAAGTAGGCACAGTCTTCAAATCCCAGTTCGCGGGCGATCTCCTGTATGTCTGTCCGGGAGTGTGCGAGCATCCTCTTGGCGCGGATGACGATTTCATTCCGTATGTTCCGTGTTGCGCTCAATCCGGTCGTCGTCCTTACGGCTTCGTTCAGGTAGGCGGCAGATACGTGCATCCGTTCGGCATAGAAGGCCGGGCTTCTGTTGATGTGCACGAACTGTTTGAGCAGCGTTTTGAATTCGAGTGTCAGCCCGATCATCCGCGGGCTGGTGGACCGCAGCCCGGCGCGGTGCTGCAACACTCCGGCGATGATGGCGACCATCGCCCCCGCGAGGTGCCTGACTACCGCCCGCTCCGTTTCATCGGCCGGTGCCGCATCCATTCTCTTCTTCAGCAGCGTATGCAGTCGGGACAGTTCGTCGCGCTGTGGTTCCTCCAGCGGTACGGGTTTCGAGTCGAGGGCATATCGTTCGAAGATGAGCCGGGTTGTCTCGTCCACGAATACCGGATCGACCGCAAGCATGTAACCCTTCAACCGCTCTGCCTGAAGAAACGTGTGGACCTGTTCGGGAAGGAGTACCACGACGGTCCCCTGTGGGCAGCGGAACTCCCGAACGTCGATTTCGAGCCGGCACGATCCCTGTTCGACAACCCCGAAGACGAAGTATTCGTCCCGGTGTGTGTAATTGATCAAGTCCTGCGCCTGTTCGGGCCGGGTCTCCTTCAGTGTGAATCCGTAATCCGACAGGTCGGAGGTTCTATGTTCGGGAATTTTGGTCATATGCGTGTCGGACGGCGCGTTGATGCGGAGAACAAAGATAGCAAAATCCTGCTTTTTTCCGGTTGCTTCGTTTCACCCGAGTCTGGTTGCCTCCCGTTTGCCGACTGGACGGTGCTTTTGCATGTTGGCATCCTGGAAAATAATTGGATAATCCGAAAGGATTTCCTATCTTTGCCTTCAGCAAATTTTTAAACGATAAACGAAATGGCAAATTTACGAGTCCTGAAAAAGGAGATCGACTACTGCCTCGAAGAGGTCGTATTCGACTGCGATATGGCGATCTGCTTCCAGCCGTCGAAGGAGCAGGAGATCTTTGCAGTGATGCAGGAGGCCGTTGCCCTGCGCAACACGCTCTTCTCCAAGGCGATGAATCCGGCCGAGCCGCACAACCGCTCGCTCGTGCGCAAGCACTATGCAGCCCTGCGCGCCGAGATGGACGCCGAGTTCGGCAAGCTCTTCGAGAAGCTGAGCGCCATCAACGGCGAGAAGAAGTAATCCCCTTTGAGCCGTTCCCCGTCTCCGTCTTTCGGACCGGACCCGGTCGGTGTGCCGACGGCAGGGTAGTGCTCCCTGCGGCGGCAGACGCCGTGCAGGGAGAGGGCAGGGCGGGGCCGGACAGAAAAAAACGACGCAGGATCTTCGGATCCCTGCGTCGTTTTCGTTTGGTTATCCCGACATCGGGCGGTTCCGGCCCAGAAAAGGCCGTTCGCATGGTGGTCAGAACGCCCGCCCCTTGAAGACGCGCGACTCCTCGGCCGGTATCAGTATGCCGTTGAGCGTAATCCGGTTCGAGTTGAAGTTGGGATTTACCGTCACCGATGCGCGGTTCGACCCTTTGGCCATCGAGATGGTCACCATGGCCGAGATCCCGTTGCCGAGGACGTTCATCGTGAAGTAGGTGTTTCCGCGTTTGTCGGTCTTCAGCTTGATGTCCGACGCGCGGCCCTCGACCGTGACGCCTCCTACACCGTTCGGCCCGCCGCCGTTGAACGGTGCCACCTGCACGACGGTCTTGTCGTCGTGCATCGAGATGAAGTTCGTCGATGACGACACGAATGCGCTCTGCCCGCGTTTGAAGACCAGCTGGTCAGCCTCGACCACGAACTCGAGGTTCTCGAGCGCCTGCACGGCTTTCGCATAGTCGATCGAGTCCTGGATCTCCTCCAACCGTTTGTCTGTCTTGCGCTGCTCCGCAGCCTGCTGTTGGGATTTCGGGATGATGCGCTTCTCGGTTTGTGCCTGGGCCGACCATCCTGCGGCCAGCGCCAGTATCAGAAACAATGACCTGATCATAATACCTCCGTTTTTTGATTGATACCCGGACCGCAGCAACAATCCTTCCACAGATCACCGGATCGCTGCCCGGATTCCGTCTCTGTCAGATAAACGGTCGGCACCGTGCCGTTATTGCGTTTTCATGCCGGAAACCGCCTTCCGTGAGGCGTCACTCCTCGTCGCAACACCCGTCTCCGGGGTGGTGCTCCAGCACGGTGTGTGGGATGTGGCCGTGCGAGAGGAGCTGGATCGGGCAGTCGTAGTTGCGCAGCTGCTCCTCGGTGAGGATGTTCGACCGGTGGCGGTGCACCCGGCGGTTCACGCAGACGATCTCCTTGACGACGCTGGTGATGGTCCCGATGTCGTGCGAGACGACGACGATCGCCATGCGGTCGTTCAGCGTGCGGAGCGTGTTGTAGAGCTCCTTTTCGAAGCGGTTGTCCACGAAGTTCGTGGGCTCGTCGAGGATCAGCAGCTTCGGATCGGAGATCACCGCGCGGCAGAGCAGGGCGCGCTGAAGCTGCCCGCCCGATACTTCGCCCACGGGGTGGCGGGCCGTTTCGGCGATTCCCGAAGCCTCGAGCAGACCGAGGGCCTTGTTCCGGTCGGCTTTCGTGTAGCGCGAGCGGAACCCGCGGCGTCCCTGCAGCCCGGAGAGCACGATCTCGAGGATCGAGATCGGGAATGCGCGGTCGAATTCCGACAGCTGGGGCATGTAGCCGATCAGCCGCTCCTCGCCGCGGAAGAGCTCCGGCGAGAGGACGATTTCGCCCGTGTAGGGCACCGTTCCGAGTATGGCCTTCACGAGGGTTGTCTTGCCGCCTCCGTTGGGGCCGATGACTCCGAGAAAGTCCCTGTCATCGATCTGCAGATCGACATCCCGGAGTGCTTCGCAGCCGTCGTATGCGACGCTGACGTGGTGGAGTGAAACGAGGGTCATGGCCGGACGATCGAATCGGTTATTGCATCGATGTTGGCGATCACATCCTCCCGGAGCGGATCGATCTCCACATAGTCGGCATCGATGTCGCGGGCGATGACCTCGACGACCGATGCCGGGAACTGATTCTGGTAGAAGATCCTGCGTATCCCGTCGCGGCGGGCCTGGCGGATGAGCTCCGTGAGCCGGCGTGCCGAGGGCTCCTTGCCGTCGGCCTCGATGGCCTCCTGGCGGATGCCGTAGTCGCGGGCGTAGTAGGTCAGGGCAGGGTGGTAGATGATGAAATAGTCCACTCCGCTCTTCCCGATCTTCGCGGCTGTGCGCCGGTCGAGTTCGCGCAGCTGCTCCTGCAGCCTCTCGTGGTTGAGCGTGTATTTCGTCGAGTCGGGCCATGCGGCATGGATCGCTTCGTAAGCGTTGCGGGCCATGATCGACAGCGCCCGCGGCGAGGTCCAGACGTGGGGGTCGATGCCGTGTGCATGCCCGTGCTCCCCGTCGTTGCCGTGCATGTGTGCACACGACCCGGCCAGGAGTTCGATGCCCCGGCTCAGGGGGACGACCTTGTCGCGCTCTTCGAACTTTTGGAGCAGCGACTGTTCGAAGTCGATCAGCCCGACGCTGAAGATCATGCGGGCCCGGTTGAGTTCGACAAACTGCCTGGGTGTCGGTTCGAACGTCTCGGGGCTGGCCCCGGCCGGTACGAGCACCTCGATCGGGAAGTCCTCTCCGACGATGCCTTCCACGATGCTGCGCAGCGGCAGGATCGAGACGCAGAGCGTGTCGCCCTCCGTTTTCGGGGGTTCGGCGCAGCCGGCAAGCAGCCACACCGCGGCGAGTAGGGTCAGGTATCTTTTCATCCTCGGGACATTTTTCCTGCAAAGATAGTAAAAATTCATCTTCTGCTCGTCCTTTGCTTTGTTCCGCCCCTGCCGTCGGGCCTTATCCCCGTTTCGTGCCGGTCATGGGGCAGGGTAGTCCGCTTCCTCTTGGGGCTCCTTGCGCCCTTGTGCCGAGCCGATTGCATGCACGATCAGCCAGGGTTCCACGAAGAGGTTGATCAACGTGTGTGCCGCGATGGCGGGCAGGACGTTGCGGGCTGCAACCACGTAGACAAGGGCCAGCAGGAGCCCCAGAACCGTGGTGGCCAAGGCTGATGCGGCTCCGATGCGCGAAATCCCGCCGAGCAGTCCCCACGAGATGTGGACCAGCCCGAATGCAAGGCCCGATATCCCGATCTGCCAGAGGGTGTTGATCCCATTGTCGGCGAGCCACTCTATCAGCATCCGTCGGAAAACCGTTTCCTCCACGATGCCGCCCGTGAAGGCCGCATATATGGCAATCCACTTGAGCGCGCCGTTGAATCGGAACAGATTCCGGCGCACCGTCGGTATCATGCGAGCCGTGCAGACAATGTAGCCGACAGCCGCAGCTGCTGCCAGGATCCAGGCCCCCGGGATCTTGAGGGCCGATGGATCGATACCTATGTATCCGATGAAGCAGGCAGGGTTGTTCCAGCTCCAGAGGGCAATGAAAAAGGTCATGAAGAGCGATATCCCGGCCAGCAGCATGGCTGCCGACCGCATCGTTTTCTGTTCGGTAGGGTAGTTCTTCCTGCGTGTCATCATCTTGCAGTTGTCTTGTTTTTCGGTTCGATGTGCCTGTGGACTGCTGCCGGTTTTTCTCCAGCCAGCATCCCTTTGTCCGCGCTTCTCTGCTGTGTTCTTCTCTGCCTGTGTTTCGTTGCTCGTGTCTTGATGCCGCCGCCTTGTGTCGGACCAACGTCCTACGGCCCTGCAGCCTTTTCGCCCGTTGCCGTCGGTTCGAACCGCTTTTTCCCACTTTCACCGTCTCACCGGCTGCGTCGGTCCATCCGTCCTTTGCCTGCGGCTTGCAGCTTTCTGCATCGGTCATCTTGTTTTTCGGTTGCTTCCGTTGCCTTTCAACGGCCGTTTTATCATTCTTTTTCAGTTATTTGTATGCTTTTTTCGTGTGCTCTTTGCTCCTTTGTCAATCGAGTTTGGACGGACCATCTGGCCGATGAACTGCTTGTTCGCGCTCTTAGCGTTGCGATCGGTTTGCCCGTCTTCTCCGTATCGCTTTGTAAATATAAATAAGTTTATAATATAAACCAAATATTCGACTACATTTTACACCTTATATTCACGTTCACGAGAGAGAGCTGTTCCCTATGTGATTGGCTGGTCATTCCCTTGGCATATGGACTGTAAGGTGCTGGGATAGATATGATTCTGACGTATTTTTGTCGATAATGTTGTCTCGGGCAGCAGCACGTATACCGGCTGGCCTCATGGTTCTGATCCTGTAAAATGTTTGACGATGTGTGGTTGCCGGTGTGCTGCAATATATAATAAGGTCTCCGTTTTCGTGTTTCGTGTTTTGAGTTTTGAGTATCTCGAAGTGTTCAGGAAACTCACCATGAGTGGGTTGTTATGTCTGCTGTGTCACCTTATCCGCTGTCGTTATTTAACATAATATAAATATTATTTCACTTTTGTCCCCACATTCTGGGCTTACGTGCTGCCGCGAAGGCTTGTGTTTTTAAGTTGTTATGTTGTTATTTGGTTGTGTGTGACACGTGCAACTAGCGGATTCTCGACAAACGCCTGTCGCGATCTCTTTTCCGATTGTGGATGACGGCCCGGGAAAGCCGGACGGTTGCGTGTCGTTGTGGGGTTGTTTGCTACCGGGGCCGGTTTTGCTGCTGATTATTCACCCCGGCCGGTGCGCAGTGCCTCCGGTTGCTGCGCGTGCTTCCTCGGCGTTGTTGATTCTACCGCAGCGATTTGACCATGATGAACTCTTCGGGAGTCTCCCGGATGACTTCGAATCCGAACCGGCGATAGAGCCGATGTGCCCGGTTGGCCTGCTGCACGGCCAGCGAGACCTGCGCATATCCGGCATCCCGCAGCGCCTCGAGCATCTGCCCGATCAATCGACTCCCGATCCCTTGCGCCCTGTAAGCCGCAAGAACCGCCAGAGCCAGCTCCGGTGTCCGCCGATCCGCATGCCCGAACCCCTCGGGCAACATCCGGCACCAGATTGCACCGATGATCTGCCCCTTTGCTTCGGCACACAGGGCCCGATCGTCCGGCTCCCTGCCGAACCCTTCCCAGTAGATCCTCAGCGACGGATCGTCAGTCACTTCGCGAGGCAAGGGCTGTGCGCCGTCCGGCAGAAAGATCGCTTCGTAGAGAAACTCCTTAAGCCTGCCGTATTCTTCCGCGCGGAGTGCTCGTATGTGACATATGTGACAAAGGTCCATTGGCGGTTTGTTATTGCGGATGATCCTTTCCGTGAATTTCTGTCGCGGCCGACTCTTTCCCGGATACCGCCTCCATATCCCGTTCTGACCCGTAATTCCGGGTTTCCGGAACTTGGCGAAACCCTTTGAGATTGCGATATTCCGTACCTCGGGGCATACCACCCGATTTTATCGCCTTGTCGGGGCGTAACTTTCGAATGTTCCGTCGGCGTAGCAGATTACTACCCGCGTAACCGGGACCCGCTCTCCGGCCCGAACGCCATTCTGTATCCTGCACTCCAGGTTCTCCCCCGAAGCGTGCTGGGGGCCGCCGTCCGGTCCGTTTCCCTGAATTCCGGACATTCCGTCGCCTCTCCGGCTGTCGGCTCTTCCTCCATCAGGCAGCGGGCCGGCACTGTTCCGTGAGGCCGGCATTCCCGATCCCGCAAATAGTCCGCCGAATGATCCGTTGCCCGATACCGGGGTTCCGCGTTCCGGATCGGATGCGGCGTCGGGCGTGCGTCCTTCGTTTGCATCCGGCGACCTTCTTCCGTTTTCCGTACGGTACATCTGTTGCGAGTCGAGCAGCAGCCAGTCGGGGTTGATCTGCGGAAACCTCCTGAGAATTTTCTGCAGCAGATCGAATCCCGGTTTGTTGCGCCCGGCAAGAATGTGGGAGATGCCGGCCGGATTGACCCCGAGCAGTTCGGCGAGCTGGCTTGGCTTCAAACCCTCGGATTTCATCAAATCGAGCAATTTTTCCCTCATCTGCGTAATTTTTTACAAAAATAAACATTTTTCTTTTGTAAAACAAGAAAATACTACATTTGTAAAATGTTAATAACTGTTGAAAAGGTTTACAATTGTAAATAACAAAATATGGTTAAACAGCACCTCTCTCCTATTGCTTATTCTATACTTTATATAACTACGTATAAATATCTGGTTTTTATGGTTATTAATCTTGTGATATCTTCGTTATGGCTTTGTCTGCCGATTTAAGTGTTTCCCTACCTCGCTAACTTAAAGTATTGCTTTATATGTTTTATGTAACTGCTGGTTTTTAGCGTATTAAGTTTGTATGTTTAATATTTTGATTTGTGTAAAGTGTGTTAAAATCGGCTGAATGTACCTCTGGCTGCATAATTTACATATGTAACTATCAACCGAGATATCGACAGATTTAACTTTCCCAATGTAATTACAAATGGAAACAAATTGCTTTTTGCCGTATTTACATTTGTAAACACCCTGCCCTTTTGGCCACTGTTTTCAGAAAATTTCCCGTATTTCCGATCGTTATCGGACTTTTTTACGTTCCTTTGTTGATTTTCGATACATTATGTTAAATAAAAAAGAGCCGGGTAGTGTTAATAACTCACTACCCGACTCTTTATCTGTCGGTTACAGACTTTTCAACAACCGCCTACCTGGCGAGTTTGTCGGCGATTTCGCGGAACTCTTCCGGAGTCAGCTGGAGCTTTTCGCGGTGGAAATCGACGTCATTTTCGTTCTTGATGGGGATCAGATGGATGTGCGCATGGGGAACTTCCATGCCCAGGACGACCACTGCGACCCTCGCGCAATCTATTTCGCGCTTGATTCGTGCGGCTACCTTCTTGGCGAAGACCATCATCCCGGCCAGTGTCTCGTCGTCGAGATCGAACAGGTAATCGACCTCCTGTTTCGGGACTACGAGTGTGTGTCCTTTGGTGAGCGGATTGATGTCGAGGAATGCGTAGTAGCGGTCGTCTTCGGCGACCTTGTACGAGGGAATCTCCCCTGCGATGATGCGGGAAAAAATCGTTGCCATGGTGTTTGTTTTTTGATTCGGTTTCTCTTATTTCGTCTCGTTTCCGTTGCGGGGCGTCTCTTCCGGTGTATTGTGCCGTGCCAACAGCCGTTTGGTGTTGCGTATTCCGAGTAGGAGGCAGATGCCGCATCCGATGATTACGATCATGCTTCCGGCCCCTGCCAGTTTGTGTCCGAAGCAGGCCGCAATGACCCATGCTGCGACGAAGGCGCCTTCAAGTCCCAGCAATAGGCGCATGCCCCGCAGTGAGCGTTGCAGCTTTTCGGGGTTTTCCGCGGAACTCCTCCAGCGACGTTCTTCCGGTGTCATCTTGTGCTGTTCGGGGCTTTCCCTCTCTGTTTCGGTGTGTGGATTGCTCATGGATGTGTTATGTGGTCGTTTTCGACGTTTTCAGGCTTTTCTGTCGCTTCTTTGCGTAGTTCCCGGGCAACACTTTCGATTCGGGTCTTCTTTCTGTGCCTCGCGTTTTTGCAACGCTGCCGGCATCCTCTTTTTTTTGGGTATTCCGGGATATTGTCTTTGTCGGGGCTCGTCTCTGTCGGGCGGCAATGTGGTTGCAACCTGCCCGGGGCGCCCGTCCCTTGCCCGGGGCCGTCCCGAATCGGTCGCTTGTGTTCCGTCTATTCCTCCTCGAATTTGGGCTTCAGAATCTCCGAATAGATCACGGCCCGGCGCAGGTCGAACTCCGCGGCAATCCGGGCTGCAGACTCCTCCTGCGGCCCGAATTGCGCCTCCTGGGCAGGTTCCTGGGCCGGTGTTCCGGTCGGACGCTGCCCGGCCGCAGCGGTCGTACTCTGGTTGGCCCGCGTTTCAGTGCGGCTGCCCATACGTTGAGCCTGTGTCTGTTTGGGGCTCCGGGGTTTCCGGGGGGCGTTGGCCGGCCGGGATGATGTTTCCGTCCGGGCTGTGGCCAGCTGCTTCTCGGCGAAAATGTCCGGAAAGCCCGGGAACGGCCACGGCGATGCCGGTGTCGGCATGCCTGCCTGTTGGGGCTGCCCGGCCGGTTGCGTCCGGCTGGCCGGGCGTTGCGGCGCTGTCTGCTGCGGCTGCTCCCCTTCGGGCGTCGAAGGTCTGCGCCGCTTCTTCCGATTCGGCTGCGAGAGAAGCATGGCCGCTCCCGCAACGATTATCCATATGATCGTGGAGGTATCCATCCCTGTCAGTTCAACTTGCGTTTGATGGTTTCTATTCCCTTGATCTTTCGCATCTTGTCCATGACGGCGCTGAGACTCTCGGCATCCTTGACGTAGAGGCTGACGTTGCCTTCGAAGATGCCGTCGTGGCTGTGGATGTTCACTTCGCGGATGTTGATGTTGAAATCGTCGCTGACGACCTTCGCCAGGTCGAGCAGCAGCCCCTGCCGGTCGATTCCGCGCAGTTCGAGCGTGACCAGATACGACATGGCCTTGTGCTGCGACCATTTGATCTCCTCCTTGACGATGTTCTTGCCGTACTGTGCGGCCAGCCGGTTCAGTTCGTCGCATGTGGCCTTATGGACGATGATCCGTCCCGTCGCAGGGTCGCGGTAGCCGACGACCTTGTCGCCCGGTATGGGCTTGCAGCAGTCGGCGATCTCGAACTGCGGTTCGTTGTCCGGCAGGTCCTTTGCCGGGGCGATATCGCCTGGCTGCGGGGTCTCGTCGCCCTCCTCCTTTTTCTGCGGGATGAAGAGGGTCCAGAATTTCAGTATCTTGCTCTTGGCATTGACCTTCAGCACCTTTTCCAGATCGTCGAGCGAGATGATCCCCGCTCCGATCTTGCTGTAGAGCTCCTCCTTGTTGTTGCACTCGTAGATCGGCACGATCTTGCGCAATACCCTGCCGCTGAGCTGGATATTGAGCGATTTCATCTTCTCTTCGAGCAGCTGCATGCCGCGCTCGATGTTGTTCTGCCGTTCGCGTTTGAGGAAACTCTTGATGGCCGATTTGGCCTTGGCCGTGGTGACGATCTCCAGCCATTCGGGCTTCGGGCGCGCTGTGTCGGCCGTGATGATCTCGATCTGGTCGCCACTGTTTATCTGCGTGGTGATCGGTTCGAGCTTGTGGTTGATCTTCGCGCTGATGGCGTTGTTGCCGATCTTCGAGTGGATGTCGTATGCGAAGTCCAGCGCGGTGGCTCCGAACGGCATTTTTCGGGCTTCGCCCTTTGGGGTAAATACTACTATTTCAGATGTATACAGCGACAACTTAAAGTTGTCCAGGAAGTCTACAGCATTCTCCGTCGGGCTGTTCAGTGCCGCGCGGATCTGCTTGAGCCATTTGTCGAACTCGTCCTCGTCCTGCGAGATCGTGGCGTGTTTGTACTTCCAGTGGGCCGCAAATCCGCGTTCGGCGATGTCCTCCATGCGCTGCGTGCGGATCTGCACCTCGACCCATACGCCGTCGGGGCCCATCACCGTTGAGTGCAACGCCTCGTAGCCGTTGGCCTTGGGCATCGAGATCCAGTCGCGCAGCCGGTCGGGTTTGGGGGTGTAAATGTCGGTGATCGTCGAGTAGATCTGCCAGCACTGGGTCTTTTCCGAGGGGAACGGCAGCGGCTTGAAGACGATGCGGATGGCAAACAGGTCGTAGATCTCCTCGAAGGGGATCTGCTTGCGCTGCATTTTCGACCAGATCGAGTAGACGCTCTTCACGCGCCCCGAGATCTCGTAGTTGAAGTTGTCGCGGTTGAGAGCCGCGATGATCGGGGCGTTGAACTTGTCGATGAACTCCCGGCGCGAGGCCTCGCTTTCGTGGAGCTTCTGCATGATTTCGGCATACTGCTGCGGGAAGCGGTACTTCATGCAGAGGTCCTCGAGCTCGCTCTTGATCGAATAGAGCCCCAGCCGGTAGGCCAGCGGGGCGAACAGGTAGATCGTCTCGCCCGTGATCTTGATCTGTTTGTTCAGGGGCATCGAGCCGAGCGTGCGCATGTTGTGCAGGCGGTCAGCGATCTTGATCAGGATGACGCGCACGTCGTCCGAGAGCGTGAGGAGCACCTTGCGGAAGTATTCGGCCTGCTCCGAGGTGTCGGCGTTGAAGACGCCCGACATCTTGGTCAGCCCGTCCACCATCGAGGCGATCTTCGGACCGAAGATCCGTTCCATGTCCTCTACGGTGTATTCCGTGTCCTCCACGACGTCGTGCAGCAGGGCCGCAACGACCGACTTCACGCCGAGTCCGATCTCGTCGATGACGATCTTGGCTACTGCAATGGGATGGAGGAGGTACGGTTCGCCGGAGCGGCGCCGTACCCCCTCGTGTGCCTCCTTGGCAAGGAAAAATGCGCGTTTGATGAAGTTCCAGTCCTCGTCGTTCTTGCAGATCTTCGTGCACGAGAGCAACAGGTCGTCCCACTTCTCCTTGATCAGGGCCTCATCCTCGGCAGTATATCCCATAGGCTTGTTCGATTACTCGTCCTTCTTGTTTTTCATGGCGTCGCGCACCTTCTGTTCGATCTCCGTGGCGAGCGCCTCGTCCTTTTTGAGCAGCTCCTTCACGGCGTCGCGTCCCTGCCCGATCTTCTTGTCTCCGTAGGAGAACCACGATCCGGCCTTCTTGAGCACGCCGTAATCAACCCCGAGGTCGATGATCTCGCCGATCTTCGAGATGCCCTCGCCGAACATGATGTCGAATTCGGCCCGCTTGAACGGGGGCGCCACCTTGTTCTTCACGACCTTGACCTTCGTGCGGGTGCCGAGCTGCTCCTCGCCGTCCTTGATGACCGACATGCGTCGGATGTCGATGCGCACCGAGGCGTAGAACTTCAGGGCGTTTCCGCCAGTCGTCGTCTCGGGGTTACCGTAGACGATGCCGATCTTGTCGCGCAACTGGTTGATGAAGATGCAGACGGTCTTGGTTTTCGAGATGCTCGAGGTGAGTTTGCGCAGGGCCTGCGACATGAGGCGTGCCTGCAGTCCCATCTTCGCGTCGCCCATCTCGCCCTCGATCTCGGCCTTGGGCGTGAGGGCCGCCACCGAGTCGATGACGATGATGTCAATGGCGCTCGATCGGATCAGCGAGTCGGCGATCTCGAGGGCCTGCTCGCCGTTGTCGGGCTGCGAGATGAGCAGGTTGTCCACGTCCACGCCGAGTTTCTGGGCGTAGAAGCTGTCGAATGCGTGCTCGGCGTCGATGAACGCCGCGATGCCTCCGGCCTTCTGGGCCTCGGCGATGGCGTGGATGGCCAGCGTGGTCTTACCCGACGATTCGGGACCGAAGATCTCGATGACGCGCCCCTTGGGGTATCCGCCCACGCCGAGCGCCATGTCGAGGGTGATCGATCCGGTGGGAATCACCGGAATGTCGTTTACCTCCGTACTGTTCATACGCATGATCGACCCTTTGCCGAAGTCCTTTTCAATCTTCTCCATCACCGCGTTCAAGACCTTGAGCTTGTCCGGGTTCACCTGTACTTTTTCTGCCATGCTTTTCGCTAAGTTGTTGTCGTTTTTCAAATTGTTTCTTTCTGTCCGCCCGGTTTTGCCGCCTGGTGCGGAGGCTTGTGTGTACGGCCTCCTATTTCGGCGGGCGGGCGGGTTTCGGGGGTCCGGCTTTCTGCCGCTCCCGGTCCAGTTCGCGGATGTCGCGCATCGGGAAGCGGATCACCCGCGCGTCGAGCTCCCGGTCCGGATAGGGGCTCCAGTTGCCGTTGTTGCCGACGCTCAGGCGCCATCCTGCGGCCTCGATCCCCGGATCCCGGGGGCTGTCGCCGCGCTGTGCCGCCTGTGTGATCTCCACGGCCTGCTCGCGGGCCCTTTGGCGCATCATCCGCTCGAGTTCGCGCCGCTCCCGCTGCAGGGGATCGACCTCGTCGCGGAACCACTCCAGGTCGGCCGAGGGGCTGTTGTCCGTTGTCCCGAAGCGGAGCGTCTGCATCCGGGTTTCTGCCGAGCGGGTCAGACATCCGTCGGCCTCGTGCCTTCCTGTCGGAAGCTCCCCTGCCGGCGGGACCTGCATGGCGGGCGCCGCATCACTCCGGAGCGCTCCCGCCGTGGCGGCGAGAACTCCCCACATGCCGACGATCCGGATGATCCGCCCCGCGCGTTTCATGGTCACCCCTCCTGCCGGTCGTAGGCGTCGAGAATCTGCCGGTAGTGGTTCTTGGTGTCCACCTTCGTGAAGATCTTCTCGATGCGGCCTTCGGCGTCGATGACGAAGGTCGTGCGCAGTACGCCCATGTATTTGCGTCCGTACATCGATTTCTCGGCCCACACGCCGTAGGCCTCGCACACCGAATGGTCGGTGTCGGCCAGCAGCGTGAAGTTCAACGCATGCTTGTTGCAGAAGTTGCGGTGCGACCGCTCGCTGTCGGGGCTTACCCCGACGATGCGGAAGCCCCTGCGGGCAAGCTCCTCGCGTCCGTCGCGCAGGCTCTGGGCCTCGAGCGTACACCCCGAGGTGTTGTCCTTGGGGTAGAAATAGAGGATGGTACGCTGTCCTGCAAGGTCGGCAAGCGTCAGCGGCTCACCGTCTTGCGTCGTGGATCGGAAGTCGGGGGCCTTGTCCCCCTCCTGCAAGTGTGTCATACGTGTCCGAAAAATTGTAAATTCTCTTCAAAGATAAGAATTTTCCGGGGATTTCCGCACTTTGCAAACGGCTTTTTTTGCGGGTTCAGTCCCATTGGTAGGTCACCTCGACCTGCTCATTGAACTCCTCCTGCGTGTTGTTCAGCCGGCGCCGGCAGGCCGGGCAGCGGATGGCTGTCTCGGTCTCGACGTATTCGCCGCAGCCGACACAGGCCGGAAGGATGCCGTAGCCGGGGTGCATGTAGTGGTCGAACTGCGCTCCGCAGTGTTTGCATCGGATTTTGTAAGCTGTTCCCATAGTCGTCTCTGTTTTCAGGTTCACGATGCAAAGGAACGGAGTATGTGTGTCATCTTTTGACACAATATGCAAATAGTTGAAAAAATATGTTTTTTCTGGCCGGAGTCTATTCGATGGCGTTCTTGCGGAGGTACTCGCGCAGGTAGTCGGTCAGTTCGGGCGAATCGACGATCCGTATGTCGTCGAGCAACCCGACGACGAAGCGCCCCACGCCGGCCATCCCGGCCACTTCGGTGTCGAGCAGCCAGCGGCCCCGCCGGAGGGGACGGATGTCGCGTTCGGCGAGCGGATACTCCTCGCACAGCAGGTTGCAGGCCAGCATGCCCAGCTCCAGCCGCACGCGGATCCGATGCTCGCCGTGCATGCGGAAGACGTCGATGAACCCTTCGGCGTGGTCGGCGGCATGCTCCCACGGGGTGTCGGTCACCTCGACCGAACCGATGCGGGCGGTCTTGAAGAGTTTCGACGTTCCGTCCTCCGGGTCGAAACACCACACCTGCACGTAGTTGGTCGTGAAGGCGAAAGGCTCTACCCTGCGGTCGCGGACCCCGCCTCCGTGGGCCGACAGGTAGCCGTGCAGCACGGCCTGCCGCTCCTCCTCGATGGCCTCGATCAGGCGGCGGATGTTCGGGGCGTTCTTGCCGCGAACGACCGTGTCGGCCAGCGTCCGGTTGTCGTAGACCGAGCAGAGTTTGCGTTTGAGGTTCTGTTTCAGGAGGTTCGTATCGTCTATGTTCTCGATGGCGCTCCGCAGGATGACGGCCTCCTCTTCGGTGAAATGGACCAGCTGCGAGATGTCGCGGAAGTGCGGCGACTCCTTGTCGAGACGGATGCAGTCGCCTGATTTCTTGATGACGAAGCCCGCTTCGCGGAAGGTGTCGATGTAGCGGTAGACGGTCCGGCGCGACATGCGGAGCCGCTCGGCCAGCTGATCGACGTTGTAGGTGGTGTTGGCCGTGAGCAGCTTCATGAGCCGCAGCAGCCGTTCGAGTTTGGGTTGGTCCATGCTTCGAGGGATTTCTTCAGTTGTTCGTGCGGGCAAAGATACGAAAAAGTCGTGACAGAAGCTGTCACGACCCGCTTGGGGACGGAATCCGCCTTTTCAGGATGCCGGTTCCCTTTCGCTTCTGGCGCGGTAGGCGGCAAGATGCTCTTCGAGAGAGCGTTCCAACTCGCCGGGAGCTGCGTCGAGCACGCGGTCGTTGATCGTATAGGGGGTGTCGCTGCAACTCAGGGAGATGTCGATGGCGATCTGTCCGATCGGTCCCGACCGGTCGTATCGTTGTGCCAGGTCGCGGGTGTGGACGGCAAGCAGGTCGTTTCCGGCGATCCGTACCCGGCTGAACGCCTCGACTCCCAGGGGAAGAAGTATTCTTTTGCGGGTTTCAGGATGGAATGGAGCTTGAGCCCTTCGGGCAATACCTCTACCAGCGGGAAGCGTTTGCGGAGGAGGAGTGCAACGGTCAGGGCGACGGCTCCGGTCCCGAAGAAGAGTATCGACAGCCATCCTGCGACGGGAATGATGTATCGGGCGGCCAGCGACGGGGCTGCGGAGGCGTGGAGGATCATCCATGCACCTGCTCCGACAAACAGGAAGCAGCCGGCCAGCAGGGGCAGGATCCTGCGGAGGCTGAGGTGGAAGCGGCGGGTCTCGGGTGCTGCGGTCATGATGTTCGGGGTTGTGGGATACCCAAAGATATGCAAAAAACGGAACAAACGCAAGTTCGGTGTGCGGACAAACTGGCAATAAAAGGGGGATGCGCGTGGATCGCATCCCCCTTTTTGTCTCTTTTTCGCGGTTCTGCCCGGTTCCGGCTTCTGCCCTGCTTTCGGCCTCCCGGTCCCGGCCACAGCCCGGCACCTTTGCTGTTCCTCTCGGCTGTCCCTCTTGGCCCCCCCCCGGTTATTGGACGAGGACCTTTTTTTCGATCTCCTCGACCATGCGGCGGAATGCCTTGTCGGTCTCGATGAGATTCGATACGGCCTTGCACGAGTGGAGCACCGTGGCGTGGTTGCGGCCTCCGATGGCGGCCCCGATGGTCGTCAGCGGCGCCTTGGTGTGCTGCTTGGCCAGATACATGGCGATCTGGCGGGCCTGGGCGATTTCGCGCGTGCGCTCCGTGGAGTTGAAGCGGGCGAAATCCAGATTGAGGTATTCGCACACGACCTCGATGATGTGGTCGATGGTGATCTCCTTCTGGTAGAGCTGCACGTAGACCTTCAGGATCTCCTTGGCCAGCGACGTGGTGATCTTGCGCCCGAGGAACGAGGCGTTGGCCACCAGCGACGAGAGTGCGCCCTCGATTTCGCGGACGTTGGCCGAGATGTTGTCGGCCAGGTAGGCCACCACGTCGTCCGAGATCTGTGCTCCGAGCTTCTGCGCCTTGATGCGGATGATCTTGAGCTTGGTCTCGTAGTCGGGCGTGTTGAGCTGTGCCGAGAGGCCCCACTTGAAGCGCGTCAGCAGGCGCTGTTCGATGTCCTTGAGCTCCACGGGCGGCTTGTCCGAGGTGAGGATCAGCTGCTTTCCCGACAACTGCAGGTGGTTGAATATGTTGAAGAAGGCGTTCTGCGTACCCGTCTTTCCGGTCAGCTCCTGGATGTCGTCGATAATCAGCACGTCGATCATCTGGTAGAAGTGGATGAAGTCGGGGATCTCGCCGTTCTTGTAGGCGGTCTGGAACTGCGCCTGGAACTTGTTCATCGAGACGTAGAGCACCTGCAGTTCGGGGTGGCGCTGGCGCACCTCGTGGCCGATCGACTGCACGATGTGGGTCTTGCCCAACCCCGAGTCGCCATATATATATAGGGGATTGAAGGGGTTGTTTCCCGGGTTCACCGCCACGGACATGCCCGCCGAACGGGCCAGCCGGTTGCATTCGCCCTCGATGAAGGTGGCGAACGTGAGGTTCGGGTTCAGCTGCGGGTCGATCACGATCTTCTTGACACCCGGAATGACGAACGGATTTTTTATATTTGCCGTGTTGGTCTGGGTGCTGAAC
>ERZ779922.493-NODE-493-length-34152-cov-5.671555_pt1 | contig 34152 bp, 20 predicted proteins | sample MGYA00511544_ERZ779922 | MGnify/ENA primary metagenome ERZ779922 (study PRJEB29588, sample SAMEA2154516) | human gut metagenome | biome: human gut; feature: human-associated habitat; material: faeces | place: Denmark | collected 2008/2010 ... | reverse complement strand
ACGCCGGCGCAAATCAAAACAGATGAGTTGGCCGAGAAGATTTCTGAGGTTCAAAGCTCCTGCTTCTTCACAATTGGCCGACGCCGCATGGGTACCGTCCTGCATAAGCGTTACGGCATAGAGGTTTGCGAGACTACGCTGCAGCGAATCATGAGCCGCCGCGGCTTGACTGCACGCATCCGCCAGGTGCGCAAGGCGAAGCCTAGCGCCGGCAAGGCAACCCGGCAGCAGCTGCCGGATAACCTGCTCAACCGTGAGTTCCAAGCTGATCGGCCGATGTACCGCCTCGTTACCGATGTCACCTATGTGCCGTACTTCGAAAACGACGAATGGCACTGGGGTTACCTGTCGCTCGTACAGGACCTTTTTAATCGCGCCATAGTCGCTTGGGTCTACTCCAAAAAGCAGGATGTTCGGCTGGGACTGGCGACACTCCAGTTTTTATCAGGCCGAGGCTTGGCTCGGGGAGCGATGCTCCACAGTGACCGCGGCAGTATCTACACTGCTCAGGCATTCAGGGATGCGGCCGACGGCATGGGCCTGACGCAAAGTTTCTCGCGAACGGCTAACTGCCACGACAATGCCACGATGGAGTGCTTCAACGGCACGCTCAAGGTAGAGGCGCTCTATAACCCAGTGCTGACGCAGGATAGGCCAAGTTTCAAAGCGCAGAACGACCTTATTGGCCGTTACGTTGAGTTCTACAACAACGAGCGCCCGTGCTCAGTAATCGATAACCAAACGCCTGCGGCGTATCGCATGCAGTTCTATGGCCCTTTCCTGCGGACTTGACGCGAGCATCAGGCAGTGACAAGTAACGACTGAGCGCGTTGAAGCGTTGCACATTGCATAGCAGTGACCGATCGCAAGGGACGTTTCCAATCACCACGTCGATAAATTGAACAGGCCAAAACGCATTTAAAATTTGCTTTTTCAACCTGTCCAAAATTTCAATACCAGTTCAACTGCATTTGTCAGTCACTCGGCCGTTCAATTAAGTTGCCGATACCCCTGCAAGTCGATTCAGCAGGTTCTGTTTTTGCCTTGATCGGCCATTTAGAATGGCGGCTTCAAGATCAACGCCGCTCATGCGGCGGTTATATTAAACAGACCCAAACTTATGACCGCACCGCTCCCCGCGGATTTTCCTATCCGCCCTGGCTTCTGGAATGTGCCCCTCTGGGGCGAAATCGGCGTCTATGTCGCCGCCGTCATCACCATCGCCCTCTGTGCTTGGGGTGTCTGTAAGAACATTGAAGTTTGGCGCCGCCGCAAGGATGAAAAGCTGCCGAGCGATCCCAGTCGCCGGGATCGCCTGCTCAAAGAGGCTGTCCTTGAAGAAAAAGTGCGCCAGACTTCTGCCGGCCGCATGCATGCGGTGCTGGTCGTCGGCTTTTTCCTTTTATTCCTCGGTACGGCTACGGCAACGTTGGACTGGGATGTTGGGCACTATGTTTTCGGCAAACAGTTCCTTCGGGGGAACGTCTATCTCGCTTACAAGCTGATTCTCGACGTTGCCGGCGCAGCTGTGCTCGTCGCTTTGGCCTTTGCAGCCTGGCGCCGCTGGGGCACCGCCAACGAACTGCCTAAGGACGGCCGTTTTGTACTGGCCTACGCATCGCTGGCCTTTATTGTGATCACGGGCTTCGTGATTGAAGCGCTGCGCCTGGCAGTACAGCAGCCGGCCTGGATGCACTTTTCTCCCGTAGGTTCTGCGCTCGCGAAAGTATTTCTAGCTATGGGTATTTCGACAGCTGCGCTAGAAACTGCACATATCTGGCTTTGGGTGATTCACGGCATTGCTGCTCTCGCCTTCATTGCTGCGGTACCGCTCACTTATTACGCCCATATCTACCGAGTGCCAACCGCTATTGCGGTACGCAAACCCGCTCCCAACAGCGCACTTCCAAAAATTGAGAATATTGAAGAACAAGAGCACTTCGGCATTTCGTCCATCAAGGATCTCTCTTGGACTGACCGTGCGCAGCTCGACGCCTGCGTCGAATGCGGCCGCTGCAATGACGTTTGCCCCGCTGTTCGCGCAGGAACGCCGCTCAAACCTCGAACCGTCGTGCTGAAGCTGCGTGATCGTGTGCGTGCAGCCGCGGCTGGCGCCGATGACGCAAATGCTGATGACCTGGCCGGAGGCGTAGTCACTAAGGACGAACTTTTCTCCTGCACCACCTGCGGCGCCTGTGCGGCAGTTTGTCCAGCAGACATCCAAACGCCGGATTTCATCGTCGGCCTGCGCCGGCATCTTGCCCTTGAGCAAGGCGAATTCCCTGAAGGCGCTGCGGAAGCGCTGGAGAATACGGCTTCCGTAGGGAACCCCTGGGGGCTTGATCCCTATGAACGAATGGACTGGGCTCAAGGGCTTGATGTACCAGTCGCTGAGGAAGGGGAAGACTACGATATTCTTTATTGGGTCGGCTGTGCGGCAAGCTACGATCGACGTGCGCGGCGTATCGCCCGCGCAATGGTGAAGATTCTCAAGACTGCCGGCGTCAAGTTTGCCGTCATGGCTGAAGAGCGCTGCCACGCAGAATTCGCGCGCCGCTTGGGCGAAGAGTACCTCTATCAAACTGCTGCTCAGGAAAATATCGAGAACTTTTCGCGCTTTAAGTTCAAGGAACTGCTGACAGCCTGCCCTCACTGCTTTAATACGCTTAAAAATGAATATCCCGCCTTTGAAGGCGGTTCATTTGCTGTCATTGACCACTCCAGCTTCATCAGCCGGCTTTTCGCCGAAGGGAAACTGCCCCGATCGGCCATGCAGTCTGAACGTGTTGTGTGGCACGATCCCTGTTACCTTGCCCGACAAAACGGTATCGTCCGTGCTCCGCGAGAGGTGTTGGCATCTGTTGGCTCTGCAGAATTCGATCCTGCCGAATGCGGTGCCAATACCCTTTGCTGCGGTGCCGGCGGCGGTCAGATGTGGACTGATCAGAAAACACAAAAGAAGCGTATCAATGTGATCCGGCTGGAATCCCTTCAAAATACCGCGTCTCAATGCGGGGCTTCAAAGATTGCCACCGGCTGCCCGCACTGCCTCACGATGCTCGAAAGTGCAAAACCGATGGTTAATGGCGCACAGGAGCTTCAAGTGCTCGATATTGCCGAAGTCGTTGCCGCCAAACTGCCTGACGAAGCATCCCCAACCTAACGGAATATCCATCAATCGAAAGGCCTGAAGCACCAAATGCTTCAGGCCTTTCATTTAGGGGATTGACGAAGCTTGTGAACTTATCGCCAGCAATCAGATGAATTAAAAAATTTCATAGGGCGCCACGTGTTCAAAGTCGCGTGAGAAATCACTTTCGCTTTGCACATAGGCACGCATCGTACGCATATCGTCAGCGCGCTGAGCATTATTTGGGCTATCGAGCACCACCATCACAAGACGACGCTCGCCCACATCGCTCTGCACGACCATGCAGCGGCCTGCAGCGGTCGTGAAGCCTGTCTTTTGAATGCCGATGCGCCACGAGGGATCACCGATCAGGCGATTGGTCGTCGCGAGATTGACCTGCCGGCGGCCCGTGCTGATGCGGGCCATGGAAGTGGTCGACGCATCCCGAATTTCCTGATGCTGGTAGACCGCTGCAACCAGTTTGCCCAAATCACGTGCCGTGGAGTGATTGCGGTTATCCAACCCCGTCGGATCAGCAAAAAAGGAGTTCGTCATCCCGATGGCGGCGGAGCGTTCATTCATTTTGGCGACAAACGCCTTTCGTCCGCCCGGATAGGTGCGGGCAAGAGCGGCGGCCGCACGATTGTCACTTGACATGAGCGCGGCTTTGAGCAGCGATTCACGCGTCAGCCGCATGCCGGAAATCAGTTTTGAGTGGGCGGTTGAGCGGACATAGTCTTCGCGCGTGATACGGACTTTTTCATCCAAATCGACATCGCTCTCCGCGATAACCAGAGCCGTCATCAATTTCGTCACCGAGGCGATCGGCAGCTCCACATCGGCATTCTTGACGACAAGTTCCTCTCCCGTATCTTGGTCCATTGCATATGCAACGGAACTGCCCAGCTGCAGCGGATCGTCCGTTTGGCGCAGCCCTGCAAGGGTCGCCTGAGAAGGTCCTGTACGGCGTACTACGCGGCGTGCCTTCTGTTTTGGTTTTGGCTTCTTTGCAGCTGCCTGACGCGTATTTTTAGCCGCTGTTTTAATAGAAACCTTTTTCACTGACGCCTGTTTGGATTTGACATTCTTTGTCTGAGCTGTGCGCGCCTTCGCAGCAGTCGATCCCGCCTTTATCGGTACTAAAACCGCTTTTTTGCCGGCTGCTTCAGCAGCACAGGCACTCTCAAGAGGGAGAGCAATAAGGGACGCCCCGAGGGCGAATACGAGAGCGACTTGGCGGAAAGGGAGAAACATGGGACCGGCTTCAAGAACGGCGGACGCACAACCGCTCAGCTTTCTCCCAACAAGAAAGCAGATCAGCCAGACGTCGGAGGGAGCGGTACAGACGGGTGCACCGCTCCGTGGTGTAAACCTTAGAGAGATCTAAATATTGTCACTCATCAATCTTCCCGCGTACAGGGTATAGCGCTTAAGTTTTACAAATTTATGGAATTTTGTCTTAAGCAAACGCCTGCCCCGTTCTTGCCATTAAAGGCGGGTTATCGACTGCCAAATACGCTCCAAACGCTTAACCGACACCGGCATGGGTGTGCGCAGCTGCTGCGCAAATAAGGAAACGCGAAGCTCTTCGAGCATCCAGCGAAACTCTTCAAGATGAGAATCAGGCTGCCCTCGGCGCGCAGCAACCGCCCGTACCCAAGGGAGCGTAAGACGCTCGACATCTGCCTGCCGTGCAGCATCCCGAGCCGGATCACTTGAATAATGCTCCAGTCGATAGAGAACGGCCTTGAGGTATCTCGGGTAGTTCATCAGCTGCGACAAAGGCGCAGACAATAGAAAATGCGGCGGAAAGAGACGCTTGAGCTGCTCAGCGACATCTGCTGAGAGTGCCTCATTTTCTATGCGTTTGAGCTTTAGTGCTGCCGGAGCAGCCTGCGCAACAATTTCAGTGAGGAGCCGCGACACTTCGCCTGCAACCAAGGAAAGTCGTCCCCGGACATCTTCCCGCCTCGTCTGGAAGGCCTCTTCATTCATCGGAAGCGGATCGACAAGGGCAGTGGCATCCAATACACAGTCGACTACATCGTTTTCCAGATCGTCGATACTTTCGAAGTTCTTGTCGAGCCCCGGCACCACTGACGCCTGCATCTGTACGCGGCCGAGGTCACGCAGGCTGCGCTCAATAAACTTCACCTGCTCACGCAAGGTGAGACGGAAGAGCCTTCTGAGTCCTTTGCGATGTGCTTTCTGTGCTTCGAGCGGATCGTCGAATACTTCGATGCGGCAGGCCTCTCCCACATCCACCAATGCCGGATGCCCAATGAGCGTTTCACCGCGGCGTTGAATTTCCATGAGTTCGGGGAGTTCGCCGAAGGTCCAGTTTGTAACTTCGCCGCCCAAATCCTTGGCAACGGCAGCATCTTGCTGCGCAACGTTGCGGAAAGTTGCTTGAGCCTCTTCGCCGAGTTCTGCACGCAGCTGAGCAAGATTGCGGCCCAGTGCGAGCTGACGGCCATGCTCATCAATCACTTTGAAGTTGAGGATGAGATGCTGAGGCAAACCTTCGGTCTTAAAGTCTGATGGCTGGCAGGGCAGCCCCGTTTCGCTGCGGACGTCAGCCGCGAGCGCATCAACAAATCCTATGCTCTGAGGCGTCCCGTTTTGGGTGCGGGTCAGAAATCCTGCCGCATAGTCCGGAAGCGGCACACAATTACGCCGAATCTTCTGCGGAAGCGTCTTCAATAGCGCCTGAGCCTTCTCCTTCACCATTCCCGGAACGAGCCATTCAGCACGCACAGGATCGAGCTGATTGAGCGCAAAAAGCGGCACAGTCATCGTAACGCCGTCACGAGGGCTGCCCGGCTCAAATTGGTATGAGAGCGTCATATCGATCCCCGCCATTTCCATGGTTTTGAGGAACCAAGCATCTGCGGCAGCAGAGGCTTCGTGACGCATGAGCTCTTCGCGCGAAAGCCGAAGCACCTTGGGGTTCTCTTTTTCAGCCGCCTTCAGCCATACTTCAAGCGTTTTCGTGGAACAGACATCCTGCGGCAGCTCTCGATCGTAGAAAGCGAAGATCATTTCGTCGTCAACGAGCACATCCGGACGACGGGTCTTGTGCTCGAGATCTTCAATTTCCCGCACCAACCGCTGATTGTGGTGATAAAAGCTCAGTTTGCCGTCGAATTCGCCGCCAACGAGTGCCTCGCGAATAAAGAGTTCGCGGGAAAGCTTCGGATCATGTTTGGCAAAGGATACTCGACGCTGCTGATAAACCGTGAGGCCGTAAAGCGTTCCGCGCTCCAAAGCCACGACCTCGCCGCGGCTTTTTTCCCAATGCGGCTCGCTCCAGGAGCGGCGAATGAGCGGTCCCGCCGCCGCTTCGATCCACTCGGGCTCGATGTCTGCAACGCAGCGCGCAAAGAGCTTAGACGTTTCAATGATCTGGCCCGCAAGGATCCATCGGCCGCTCTTTTTGGCACGTACCGATCCCGGCCAAATCCAAAATTTGATGCCGCGAGCTCCCGCATAGGGCGGCGCCCGACGGTCGCTCTCGACCGTCTTGCTTCCGATATTGCCGAGCAATCCTGAGAGGAGTGCACGATGCACTTCCTCATATGTAGCGGGTGCCGTATTGAGACGCCAGTCCAGATCGTCGACCAGGGCCTTCAGCTGCCCCATGACCTCACGCCATTCGCGGAGTCGACGCGGCGACAAGAACCGACGCTTGAGTTCCTGGTCGTACTTGCGGTTGCTTTCTTTGGAAGCACGCGCAGCCTCAGCCCAATCCCAGAGCTTGACATAAGAAAGGAAATCAGAGCGTTCGTCAGCCAATTTTTTATGTGCTTCATCGGCGGCCTGCTGCTGCTCGGCTGGGCGTTCGCGCGGATCCTGCACCGACAGCCCCGAAGCGACAATCAAGAGTTCGCGCAGCGCACCGCGGCGAGCCCCTTCAAGGAGCATTCGGCCGAGCTTGGGATCAATAGGCAGCCTGGAGAGACTGCGGCCGACTTCCGTCAGTTCATTGTCTTCACTGATGGCTCCCAATTCCTGCAGAATTGCAAAACCATCGGCAAAGGCCTTCGGAGGCGGCGCCTGCACAAACGGGAATTCACGCACGTCACCCAAGCGCAGCGCCTTGGCGCGCAAGATAACGGCAGCGAGATTCGAGCGCATGATCTCTGGATCGGTGAATGCAGGCCGACGAGCGAAATCCTCTTCACTGTAAAGCCGAATACAGATGCCTTCCGCTACGCGGCCGCAGCGGCCCGAGCGCTGGTTGGCAGAAGCCTGACTAATGGGCTCAACGAGCAGCTGCTCGACCTTGGAGCGATAAGAGTAGCGTTTGATACGCGCGTACCCGGTATCCACCACATAGCGGATGCCGGGAACGGTAACGGATGTTTCAGCAACGTTTGTGGCGAGCACAATGCGTCGCATATTCCCCGAAGGCTTGAAGATTTTGTCCTGATCGGCCGCAGAAAGACGAGCGTAGAGCGGCAGAATTTCTGCCTTGCCAATGCGCGAGCGCCGCAGCTCTTCGGCCGCAGCATTAATTTCGCGTTCGCCCGGCAGAAATACCAAAATATCCCCTCGGCCGCTCATTTCACACTCGCTTACTGCATCGTCTATCGCAGCAAGCATCGTGCGGTCATCGTCTTCATCACGGTCTTCAACCGGGCGCCACCGGATTTCCACCGGATAAGTGCGCCCGGAAATGGTGAGCACCGGCGCGGGTTTGCCGTTGACCGCAAAGTGATTGGCAAAACGCTCGGCATCAATCGTGGCTGACGTCACAATGACCTTGAGGTCGGGGCGTTTAGGCAGCAGACGCTTCAGGTAGCCAAGCAGGAAATCGATGTTGATCGAACGCTCATGAGCTTCGTCGATAATGATGGTGTCATACGCTTTAAGCAGCGGATCCCCCTGCGTCTCAGCAAGGAGAATGCCATCCGTCATCAGCTTGATGGTAGCGCCCGAAGCCGTTTGATCTGTGAATCGAACCTTGTAGCCCACCACGTCGCCCAACGGCGTTTTGAGTTCTTCAGCGATACGCTTGGCAATGGAGCTCGCAGCGATGCGGCGCGGCTGCGTATGACCGATGCGGCCGGTTTCACCTCGTCCTGCCATCAAGCAGATCTTCGGGAGCTGCGTCGTTTTACCCGACCCCGTTTCACCGCAGACGATGACGACTTGATTCTCTTTAATCGCCTTGACAACATCGGCTGCGCGTTCAGAAACCGGCAGCCCCGGCATGAGTTCAAAAGGCGGAATGGGATTACGGCGTTCGGCCCAGGAGAGTTTCGGACGAGCTGAACGCTCCGATCGTCCTCCACTGAGAGCACGCGTGTCTTGACGTCCATTTTCAGTTCGTGCCTGACCGCTCTCGGGCAGATTGGGACGACGAGGCCGCAGCTGACGATTTTGACGACTGTCAGCTTTTGCCGACCGTCCTGCCGCTCCTTGCAAGGGCCGATCTGCTCGCCCGGAACGATCCTCTCTATGTCCTGCATTCGCCTTCGCTGCAGATGCGCTTTCGAAACGGGGATGCAGGATTTCGCGTTTGCCGTTCTGCACGGTTTTATCTGCAGATGCGGCTTTATTGGTCAGCGGCACCTTGCTGCGTTTCCCTGCGCTTTCCCCCTGCAGCGCAGGAGACTCACGAAAAACAGCGCCGGACGCCTGAGCAGCGCCGGCAAGCACCGCTCCGAAAGCACCCTTTGGACTATAGCTACGGGGGGCTCTGACCGACGTATTTTCTGGGACCTTCGCTGATGCTGGCTTGGCGGCTGAGGACGATGTCTGAAGGGGGGTCACCCGAGCAGCTTTAACCATTGACTGCTGGCTTTTGCTTTCCCTTGCGCTATTCGCTTCGCCCGCAGAAACTTTATCCGACGGCTTGGCTGCAGCGCTTCCCTGCCGTTTTTCACGCCGCTCCTGAGCACGCTTGGCTTCTTCCGCAGCGCGGGCAGCTTCCTCCTTACGGCGCGTCTGTTCGAGTGCTTGATCCACATCCGCCCGAACTTTCTGAAATGCCGCCATGAGCGCGCGATTGTCCGCCATTATTTTGTCCTGTTTAACTGCAAGTGATCACTCTCCGGCCTGAAGGCCGGAGCTTCTTGATTCGCAGACCCTCGCGGCGTCTGCTTCCTGATTCAAAGCCGCCACGATTCCAACGCCGTGAAGGACGCTGGAACACACGGAGGGCTCGGCAGGCATCGATTCGGGGCGATCCACCCCTATGTTTCTCTTCTTCGCACGAGGCACTCGAAGGAGCTTCTTCGACTCCTTCTTCTTCACCAATCCTTCAAGAATCATTTTCACGCCGCGGTTCTTAATCACGCGGCTGGCGTTCAGATCGGCGTTCTCCTCGTGCCCGCATCCCTCGCGTCCGCAACAGAAGACCGCCTGACTTGGACGATTCTCCTTCGCCGTGTATCCACATTTGGAACACTCCCGGGATGAGTTCTTCGCATTTACAAATACCGCGACCTTACCGTTTCTGCGGCACTTGTACAGAATGCTGGTCCGCAGTCTTGCGAAGCGGCTTTTCGTGACGGCCTTGTTGAGACCGCTCTTCGCCGCTGCGCCGTTGGGCTGCGCGCGGCCTTTGTCATCGTATTTCGGTTTGGGCCGCCGGACCATTCCGGCGACGTTCAGATCCTCCAGCGCCACCACCTCGATCCCCTCCATCACAGCGATCTTGTGCGAGGTCTGGTGGCAGAAGTTGTTGTTGACGTTCTTCTCGTAGACGTAGGTCTTGGCGATTTTCCGCGTCTGCTTCCTGTAGTTGCTGCTCCCGGGCTTCATTCGGGCTAGACGGCGCTGATGCCGCCTGCGGCCGAAGTCCTTGCGCGCGATGCGGGTCTTCTCGATCTCGGAGAGGTTGAACGACTCCCCGTTGCTGAGCTGCAAACGAATCTTGACGCCAACATCGCCGCCGATGGTACGCTCGGCCAACTCTTCGGGGGTGAGCTTCCTCAACCGGGCGAGGATCTCCTCCTCTGTTTCCGGGAACTCCGTGAGTTCGTCCTCGTAACTGAAGCCGAGCTGGAGGCACTGGTTCGTGCAAGTGATCATCACCATCGCCGGCATCTCAAACCTGCGGTGGGCGCGGAAGCGAATGCGGCCTGCTGTCTTCTTCTTCGATCCGAAGGTGAGCTCCCACCACTTCTGCGAAACCTGCTTGACAGAGAAGTAGTCGCGCGTGAGGGTAAGCTGCCGGTCGGCGTTCCTGATGGGCTTGCGGTGAGGGCGCTTCGAAAGACCCCGCATGAAGCGTGTCATGGCCTGATAGAAGCGGTATGCGCCGATGCCTCGAACAGCGCTCGGCACCTCCTTCACCCACGGCACGGTGTCGGGGTTCACGAGGTGGGCGTACTTCTGATCGGGCTTAGGAAGCGGCTCCGGCGACCAGAACTTGCAGCGGAACTTCCAGAAGTAGTTCGACTCGTCCACCTTCGCGTTGTAGACGAGCATCTGCGCAGCCGACCATGTGAGGTAGGCCTGACGCGAAACGTCGTCTTCAAAATGGGCGGCGAAGGTTCGGCCGGTCTGCATAGAGGATCTGAGTCGGGGAATAAGCCTGTGATTTGACTTTTATACCATTTTTTTAAAACAGTTAAGGATCATTATTTCTCCAAACCGGCACGAAATGATCCTCTGCATCATCCGGTGGCCTCCCATGGCCTGCGCCGCATTCCTCCCCCACCTGATCTCTGGACCACCCACCCGCTGTCAAGCGGTCTACCGCTGTTTTTGATTCCGGAACTGAGGGCTGTCTCAGGCAACCTCAGGCAACCCGAGGTCAAGTGCTTCGCGGCATAAAGCCGCCTGCCGCCTTCGGCGGCAGGCTATTTATACGCGAAGCACTTGACGGAGCAGCCGCCGATAGACTTGAGCTTGGCGGATGCGTGCGGCGCGAAGCGTCGACCGCATTCCGCCTAGCTACCATCTATCGGACGAAAAATATTGTCAGATGCACCACATAGCGAACTCCCAAGCGGAGGTTTCATTTCCAGGCATGCCATCGACTGAACGAGAGGGCCGCTCCACTAATCTCTTAGACCTGTTTCATGAATGCGGTGTCTGCGCATTCTGGCCAGAATGAACTTCAGAAGTCTTATCCGTGCCAAATAAGGACGTATGCAAATTGCTGCAATCAGGCGGAATGGCTGTGGGATAAGCCTTTTCAAAGGGTTCTCATTCGTGACGATTAAGCCTGGAGGTCATCTTCCTCTACGCGGCAGATTCAGCCGCAGCGTCGTGCTTAAGGGGCTTTTCCATAGCCGCAAGCACCGAGCGTGGTACGCCCGCTTTGTGACTGTCGAATTTTTCCCCGTAGGTGAGCAAAGCCCAAACAATCCGCAGCAGTTTGGCTGCAAGTGAAACGATGATTTTGCCGTACGGCTTTCCACGCTTGATTTGTTCGTGAAGCCACCGCCGCAACTGACATTCCGGCAGCATGTCCTTGCAGTACAGCATGTAGATCGTAGCTGCGCCTTGGATGATGAAAGATCGGGCTACTCTGTCGCCGCGGCGGGAAACTTTTCCCTGGCCTCTGCTGCTCACTGGCTTCAGAGCGCCGCGCTTGCTGGGGCTTGGCGTTCCGGAATGTCCGGTAATGATGTTTCGGGGAGCCAAGCCAAAATAGGCCACGTAGCTCCTTGGCATCGGGAACCGTTTAATGTCGCCCGTTGTGACCGCAAGGCGTGCCGCAGTCTGAGTTCCGATGCCCAGAACCGTTTTCATTGTTCGAGCCTGCTCGTTGGCCTCAACAAGCGCATCAAGCAGCTTGTCAAGTGCGTTGATTTGCTTCATGGTGAACTTGTAGGCATCCCGAAGGATCATCAAGCTCGATGCCACTTCTGCGCCAAGCAGCTTTTCAACGGCTGCGACTGCTTCCGCCATCTTCTTTGTGTTCAAGCTGCCTCGACGAATCACAATGCCCCAGCATTGGCACAGACTTTTGAAGCAGACTAAGGATTTTGTAGCCTGTGTCCGCAGTTGGATTCGGATCGCCTGGACACTGGCGATCCGGCACTCCTCAACGTTCTTGACGCGAATCGGCTGTAGATCATGATCGTAAAGAGCAAGCTTCGCCAAAGCCGTTGCATCGTTGAGATCGGTTTTCTGATTTGACTTGTGCGTTGCAATCCAGTTCTTGACTGCGTGTCCGGAAATGACCTTGACCTCGTGCCCCATATTTTGCAGGCGCAGGGAAATCTGACTGTAGCCGCAGCAAGGCTCCATCGCAAAGAGCGTAGGCTTAAGCTTCTCCGCTTGTTCAAACAGCGACTCGTAATCCATGCGGTCGATCAGCCCAAGGTCGTCATCGGAACAAGGCACCGCTGCAACGGCGCAGTCTGCCTTAGCAAGATCGAGGCCGATGACGGCGTACGAGAGCGACGTATCCAGCGCATTGCGTGTATTCTTCTTTGACATGACATGGACTTCCTACGAGGTTGATATACACCCATTATCGCGCAGCGCTTCGTTGTGGCGCACTGGGTAGGTGGGTGGTCCATGTCATTAGGCGTGGCGGCACGGAGAGTAAACAAGGCAGCACCTCATGAATACGTGAATGTTCCGACAGGCAGCACAGCAGCGGCGTGACGTGCGGCCCAAATCGCGCATTTTAACTGATTCGGTCTGATTGTCCGTTGTATTCAGATCATGACGCGGATCACACAAACTTCACCGGTTCGACATCAAGTCTTCATCGACGTGTCAACGGAGCGTCATGACAACTCTTGAAAATGCACGTCGTTGGAGGTCGATCCCTGAGCAGCTTGCGCAGCAAGCGCCCGAACCTCTGAAATCCAAGAACGCAGAATATTTTGGAGAACTCCATGCAGCGTCGTCTTTTCTTCCGCAATGCGGCCGGCCTATTCCTCGCTCCTGCCGCCATGCAGTTTGCCGGCACGGCCTCTGCCGCTACGCCGGCTGTCAGCCCGATCGAGCTGCCGCCCGCGGAAGACATCATTTCCTCCTTCGGCTGGGTAACGGACATCCACTACACCACCGCACCCACCCATACGATCCCGGCGGAAGACTCCATCCGCGTTTATTCGCACTCCCTTGCCAAACTCCATCAGGCCATTGACGTCTTCAATACGCGCAAGCTTGATTTCGCCATTGAACTCGGCGACTTTAAGGACTGCACGAAGACGGTTGACCGCGAACTGACCATCGGCTTCCTGCAGACGGTCGAATCGGCCTTCCGCCGTTATCAGGGCGACCGCTACCACGTCATGGGCAACCATGACTTCGACCAGATTTCACTCGGCGACTATCTCGCCAACACGAACAATGCGGGCGATGCCGACGGCAAGACCTACTATGCCTTCGTGAAGAACGGCGTGAAGTACATCGTCCTCGACGCCTGCTTCAACAACGATGAAGGCGAGCACTATTCGCTCGGCAAGCTCGACTGGCAGGTAGCCATCGTTCCGAAGATGGAAATGGAATGGTTCCGCAAAGAACTTGCAACCGGCAAGGAACCTGTCGTCGTCTTCTGCCACCAGCTCGTCAACACCTGGGACGAAAAGACGCAGAACATCCCCCACGCCTTCTTCGTGCAGAACGCCACAGAAGTCGTCGATGCCATGGAAAAGAGCGGCCGCGTTCTGGCCTTTATCTGCGGCCACTTCCATAAGGGCGCCTACTCTGAACACAACGGCATCCACTACATCGTCAATCAGGGGCTTGTTGAACGCCCTCTCCCGCACAACGTTGCCGGCATGGTGCATATCGACAAGAACCACAACCTCTACGTTGAAGGTCTCTGGAACGAACGTTCCCACGTCTGCAAGAAGGCCTAAAACCCGCTTCGGGAAACGTTTCCAGCCAAACGCTCCCTTTGCGGCATCGGACTCTGCCGCGGGATGCGCCGAAGTTTTTGCGAACGGTCTTCGGCGCGCCCGCGGCGGTCCCGCAGCCGCACCCCTTTATTCGCCTCTATGTTCCTCTGAAGGCGCTTTCAGCCCGCTCTCGCCCGCTTTCTAAATGGGCCGAAGCGGGTTTTCTTTTTTTCGAGGACACCATAGGCGGATGCCGCTTTGGACATCCTGAAGAACAGAGTTCGGCCGCTAGAATAGAAGCAACAACTTCTTAGAAGACTTCCGCTATGAAGCCGCTGCGTCTATTCTCCACTCTCGCCCTGTCGGCCGTGATTGCGCTCTGCGCCGCCACAGCTTGGAAGCTACGTACTGCTGAAAATGCCGCGTCGGCCAATCGTGCCTGGGGCAATGTGGAAACACGGCAGACGTCGCTCGCCTTTGAAGCCTCCGGACGCATTGCGGCACTCCATAAAGAAGAAGGTGAATCCGTAGAAGCCGGCGAACTTTTAGGACAGCTCGATGATGAAGCGCTCCGAATCAGCCGGCGGCAGGCCGCTGCTGAACTCAAGCGCCTTCAAGCGCAGGCAGCGCTCGCGCATGAGGGCACTCGTGAGGAAGATATTGACGCAGCTCGCGCCAATGAAGCAGCAGCACGCGCTCAGCTCGAATACGCTTCGGCCACGCTTAAACGGCAGCAGGATCTGGTTCCCGTTGGCGCAGCCAGCCGCCAGATGCTCGACGATGCCCGGCGTGCCGAACATGCCGCACGCGAATCTCTGACTGCCGCAGCAGCCCAGCGCGCGGCAGTTGAAAAAGGACCGCGCGCGCAGGAAATTGCCGCTGCCGATGCCGCGGCCGACACGGATAAGCCGCAGCTGCGTCGCTCGCAGCCCTTGACTACCAAATCCATCGGGGAGCGGTCCTCACGGCACCTTCAGCCGGCATCATTCGAGCCCGTCTTGCGGAACCCGGCGACATGGCCAGTCCCTCGCGAACCATCTACCAGCTTTCCGTTGCTGACCCCAAATGGATCCGCGCTTATCTCACTGAACGTCAGCTCGGCCTCGTGAAGGAAGGGACTTTGGCAACCGTTTTTACCGATACGGTTGGTCCCGTTGACGGCACCGTCGCCTTTGTCTCTGATACAGCCGAATTCACGCCGAAAACGGTGCAGACCGAGGACCTGCGCGCCAGTCTCGTCTATGAAGTGCGCATCACCGTACGAGATCCGGAGAACCGGCTTCGGCTCCGGCAGCCGTTGAGTTTGCGCAGCCGCGGAGTTCGCCGCATGACTGAGGCGCTGCCGCTCGTTGTCCGAGGGCTCGTTAAGACCTTCCCGGGCCCTGACGGCACGCCCTTTGCTGCCGTCGATCATCTCGATCTGGAATTGCCTGCGGAAGGTGAACTCGCTGCGGTTGTGGGTCCGGACGGCGCCGGGAAAACCACGCTCCTGCGGCTCTTGGCCGGCATACTGAGCCCGGATGCCGGCAGCATCAGCCTCTTTGGCCTCACTCCCGATACAGAAGACGAGCGCTTTACGCATACCGTCGGGTTTATGCCCCAAAAAACCGGACTCTATGAAGAACTCACCGTATTCGAGAACTTTTCCCTCTTCGGCCGGCTTCGCGGCCTTGCCGCTCACGAACTCCAATCCAAGTTTCAAGAGCTGATGACGCTCTCGGGCCTTGTCGGCTTTGAGAATCGGCTCGCAGGCAAGCTTTCGGGCGGCATGAAGCAAAAACTAGGCCTCGCCTGCGCACTTCTTGGAGAACCGAAGCTCCTGATTCTCGATGAACCTACGGTGGGCGTTGATCCGCTCTCACGCCGAGAACTCGGCCGCATTCTCGATGCCATGCGGCTGCGCTCGCAAATGACCGTAGTGATGTCAACGGCGTACCTGGATGAAGCCGAAACCGCTGACCGCGTCATCGTGCTCTCACGCGGCCGCATTGCCGCTCAAGGAAAGCCCCAGGCGCTTTGCGCTCCCCTGACGGGCCGAACATTCCGCGCTGAAGCGATTGAAGCCGAGCACTCCTCAACGCTCGCCCGAACCCTGATGGAAGCAGCTGCACTCCCGCCCGGTCTGGCGCTTATCATTGACGCCGTGCCGCGGGGACGTTTCATTGACCTTTTGGCAGCCGCTCAGAGCGGCGCCAATGAATTATCACTTCGATTACGGCAGTCACTTCACTCGGGACCGTTGCCGGCCTTCCATTTGGCTCAGCGCCCGCCAACACTCGAAGATCTCCTCGCGGACCAAGGTTATCTGTCGTCTGATGCCGCTTCGGGCTCATCAGCATCCAAACTCAAGCATCTCCCGACGGCTGACGCCCAAAGCGAAAACCTCTATGCCCCGGCAGCACTTTTCCCCGAGGAATATGCAGTGGAGGCGATTGACCTCTCTCGGCGCTTTGGCAGCTTCACTGCCGTTGCCGACAGCACTTTTCAAGTGCGGCGCGGCGAAATCTTTGGGCTCCTTGGTCCCAACGGCGCCGGGAAAACGACGACCTTCCGCATGCTCTGCGGTCTGCTTGCGCCCACCACCGGCGACATTCGCGCAGCCGGCGCAGATCTGCGCCGCGCCAAATCCGCCGCCCGCGCCAGAGTCGGCTATGTTGCGCAGAAGTTTTCACTTTATGAACGGCTGACGGCACGGCAAAACCTCGAATATTTCGGCGAAGCCTATGGCGTCGCCGGTCAAAACCTTGCCCGCCGCATCGATGCATTAGCCGCCGAGCTCGGGCTTTCAGACGACCTTGAACGGCGCACAGCAGTGCTTCCCCTGGGTGCCAAGCGGGAGCTCGCTTTTGCCTGCGCGCTGATCCACCGGCCTGCCGTGCTTTTTCTCGATGAAGCCACGTCCGGAGCGGATCTCACTGCCAGACGCGCCTTCTGGCGGCGCATCGTCAGACTCTCCCAAGCCGGCACTACCATCGTCGTTACGACGCACTTCATGGAAGAAGCAGAGTACTGCGACCGAATTCTGATTCAAGACAATGGCCGTATATTGGCCTCCGGAACGCCATTAGAAGTCCGAACCCGCGCGAATGCCGAAAGTATCGATGAAGCTTTCCGGCAAATCGTGCTCAATGCTCGGCGCGCCGAAGCCGAAGACAAGCGCACCAAGTCGTCGGAGGCCGCACGATGAACAGAGAACGCGGCAGACCTCAGCTCCGCTTTGGTGAGCAGCTTCTCATTTTGCTCGAGAAAGAATGGCTGCAGATGGTTCGCGATCCTGCCGTGATCTTCATGGGTGCGCTGCTGCCTGTCGTCCTCATTGTCCTCTTCGGCTGGGGGCTTTCGATGGATCTGCTCAAAGTGCCTGCAGTCTTCACGGCGGGCGAATCAACCGCCTTGACGGCAGAGGTTCGCGCCGCTTTCCGCGGAAGTCCCTACTTTGAACTCACTGAAGTGCCGTCGCGGCACGACGCCGAAAGGCTCTTTGCGGCCAGACGCACGGAAGTCATCATTGATTTGCCGCCCGGGTTCACGCGCGACGCCGCGATGGGCCGTGCTCAGATAGGACTTACCGTTCACGGCGTTGATGCGAGCGCAGCCTCGATCATCCGCACCTATGCCGCAGCTGTCGTCGCCGGACTCTCGCAGAAGATTGCGCTTCGTGAAGACTTTGCGCTGCTGGGAAGCTCTGCGGGCCCGCAGGCTCAGACGTCAGGAGCCGCAGCGCTTCTCTCCCGCACATGGTTCAACGAGGCCAACACCTCCGCCTGGTATCTGGTTCCGGGACTTTCCATCGTGGTGCTGACCCTCTCGGCAAGCTTTCTCGGGGCCATCATCATCGCTCGGGAGTGGGAACGCGGAACGCTTGAAATGCTCTCGGTAACGCCGGCGAGCCCAGGCGCCATTCTGGCGGCCAAGTTTCTCGTCAACTTTCTTTTGACGGCCGTGGGCGCCATGCTGGCATTTTTCGCAGCCGTATTCGTTTTTGAAGTCCCAGTGCGCGGCAGCCTCTGGCTGCTCGCGGCCACGATACTGCTTTATTCCGCCTGGGCCATTGCCTTTGGGCTGCTCCTCTCAGCCGTCTTCAAAAGTCAGTTTACGGCGATTCAGTTTGCCGTCATCGGCAGCTACCTGCCCTCCCTCATGCTCTCGGGATACCTCTTTGACTTGAGGAGTGTTCCTTGGTTCATCTCTGCCGTCGGCAGACTGATGCCGCCCACCTACGCCATTGAATCCGTGAAGATTCTCTATCTCTCAGGGGAGCCCGAGCGAATCGTGCTGGCCAACCTGGCCCTGCTGGCGGCCGCCGCACTCGGCTTCTTTGCGCTCGCGCTCGTGTTTGCCCGCAAGCGGCTGGATTGATATAGGTGCGCCGACATGATGATCAGGCAGTCTCTTCAGAACATTTGGGCGGCGTTCACCGCGTCGCTCCTGCGGTTGAAGGCACTCTCCAAAAAGGAGCTCATCACGCTCCTTCTCGATCCGAGTGTCCGCAGAATTCTCTTCGTGCCGATCCTCGCTCAGTCCATTCTGTTTGGCTACGGCGCTACCTTTAATCTGGAGGAAGCGCCTTACGTGCTCTATGACGCTTCTCAGACGCCGGATTCTCGAGCTTTGTCAGCAAGGCTTGAAGCCAACCGTATCTTTAAGCGCGCAGCGGAAGTGCCCTCAGCTCAGGCCTTTACGGCAGCCGTTGCCGACGGCCGCGCACTTGTCGGCTTTTGGATCCCTGAAGACTTTGCGCAAAAACTCGCACGCGGCGAAACCGCTCCCGTTTATGTCGCTGCTGACGCACGCAACACGACAACCGCCAATGTTGCAGTCGGCTACGCTGCGGCAATCATCGAAGAATTTAACGCATCCCGCCAAGTCCGATCGGTTCTGGAGCTTAAAGACCGCTACCGCTACAACGAAAACGGCATCACTCGCTGGAACATCATGACGGGACTGATTTTAGGCCTGGCGATGATTCAGGTGATGCTCCTCGCAGGGCTTGCAGTCTCGCGCGAGCGTGAGGAAGGATCCTTTGACATGATGCTGATGACGCCGCTCACCCCCGTCGAAATCCTCATCGGCAAGGCCGTGCCGCCAATCGTTATCGGCGTCCTTCAAAGCGCCATGATTTTTGCCGTCTGCCGCTGGTGGTTTGACATTCCTTTTGCGGGGTCGCTTGCTTTGCTCTTTGGCGTCGTGCTCCTTTTTGCGGCCAGCATCGTGGGGCTGGCACTCATGATTTCCGCCTGGGCGCAGACACTGCAGCAGTCGGTTGTAGCATGCTTCATTCTGCTGCTCCCTTCACTCGTCCTCTCCGGCCTCATGACGCCGACAGCAGCCATGCCCGAATGGATGCAGACCATTACCATTCTCAATCCCGTCCGCTACGGAATTCTCGTGGTGCGCATGATCTACTTTGAAAATGCCGGCATTTCTGAAATCGCCCCCTACCTCTGGCCGATGACACTGATTGCCGCAGCATCAGTGCCAGGCGCCGTATGGCTCTTCGGGCGAAAAGTAGCGTGACGCCATTAAGGCCGAACTCGAAGCCTTCCCACAAACATGCGGTTTCAAACTTCCGTCACTTGATTAAAAACTCCGGCGTTAAAGTACTCAGCAATCATCCATCATTTCAGCTTGGGCCAGTACGACGGCAAATGCTAAGGCTGCCGTACGCCTGCAATCATTTTGGAGCAGCATCATGAAGGGTCTCATTCTTATCAGTACCGTCGCTTTCTCGCTCGCTTCTTTTGCCGCCTCTGCATCTGAAGCCCCCTCCGAATCCGTCTGTTCACTCACTCACCTGAAACTGGTGGCGGATAAGGAGGGCCTCGATCCTGCAGGGGCTTTAGCCAAGGAATGCATCGGCAAAGGCTATACCGCCGCCAAGGCTTTCTTTGCGGAGGGCTACGACGCCGGCAAAGAGGGCGCCGTTTCGGGCTACGACAAAGCGAAGGAACTCGCCAAAGACGGCTATGAAGACGTCAAGGAAGGCTCCAAAGACGCTTACGACAAGGCCAAGGACGGCGTTGTCGAAGGTGCCGGCGCAGCTTGGAACGGACTCAAGGAAGCCGGGTCTTCTGTGAAAGAGTCGCTTTTTGGTTCCAAGAAATAATTATTGGAGAGAGCACCCGAAAAACCTCCGCGGTCAGTTAAATGTCCGCGGTTCTTTTCGGCCGGCAGACGTAGAATTCATTCTCTATGCTTTTCACTAGGACGGCAGGCTGACTGGGCGTAAAGCACATTGCACCCCTGCGGCAGCCCTTCACCATATAACAAGCAATTTCCAGACAATGTCAGGAGACAAGTTCATGACCGCATACACCGAAAAACAGTACGTTGAGGAAATGATCGCCACGCGTCGGAAGATCCACCAAACGCCCGAAGAAGGCTGGACGGAATTCCAAACCACCTGGCTGGTCGCAGAGCGGCTTCGTGCTTTAGGGCTTAAGGTGCTGCTCGGCACACAAGTCATCAATCCCAAAGCGGTGATGGGCCGTGATCCCAAGCTGGTGGAAGCCGCCATTAAGCGTGCGCTCGCTGCCGGCGTTCCGCAGAGCTTCATTGATGAAACGGGCGGCTACACCGGCGCTGTTGCGGTGCTTGAGACCGGCCGCCCCGGTCCCGTGACGGCTTTCCGCAGCGACATGGACTGCGTGCTCGTCACTGAATCCGACTCCCCCGATCATCTCCCGACCGCCTGCGGCTTCAGCTCCAAGCGCCCGGGCTTTATGCATGCCTGCGGCCACGACGGACACACTTCTGTTGCACTTGAAGTCTGCCGCTGGCTCGTTGATCACAAGGATCAGCTCAAAGGCACCATCAAGGTGCTCTTCCAGCCGGCCGAAGAAGGTGTCCGCGGCGCAGGCGCCATGGCTGCCTCGGGCGTGGTTGACGATGTTGACACTCTGATCGGCGCTCATGTCGGCACTTTCGCCAAGCTCGGCACGATCGGCCTTTGTGAAAGCGGGTTCCTCGCCTCCACCAAGATTGACGTTCACTTCCACGGCCGTCCGTCTCATGCGGGGGCCGACCCGGAAAAGGGCCGCAGCGCACTGATGGCCGCCTGCGCCGCCGCCATGATGATGCAGGGCATTCCGCGCAGCGGCGAAGGCACAACCCGCATTGCAGTAGGCCGGCTCAATGCCGGCGAAGGCCGCAATGTCACGCCCGTTCATGCCGATATGCAGCTCGAAGTGCGCGGCGAAACGGGTGAGATTAACCAGTACATGGTGAAGAACGTCGAGAACATCGTCGAAGGCGTCAAGCGCGCTTATGAAGTCGAAGCTGAAATCGTCAAGGCCGGCGAAGCCACAACGCTGCCCTCCTGCCCCGAAGTGCTCGATCTCATCGAATCGGTGGCCAAGACCGTTCCGGGCGTCGAGTCGATTGAACGCTTCAACAAGCCCTCGGGATCGGAAGACTGCACACTGCTCATTGAGCGGGTAGTTCAGCACGGCGGCCGCGGCGCTTACTTCCTCTTCGGCTGCAACCATCATGGTCATCACCGTGCCGATTTCGAAATTCAGGACGAAACCAGCCTGCCGATGGCCTTCAACATGTTTAAAGGTCTAGCACTGCGCCTCAACGGCATTTGATCGGCTTCGAGCCTGCCCGCTTTAAAGCGTCTGTGTTTACACATAAGTACTGTGCAGTCGGTTTGAAGCGCGCTTGAAAAGATGCCCTATCCCGCTGATTAACAAAGGATCGGCGGGATATTTTTTGTCCGTCAAAATCGCTTAACCGGTCTGTAGAATCTTTGTTCATACCTATTCACGGCAGCGGCAGGAGAAGAATTCAAATGGCTACCAGACGGCAGTACGGCACCACATGGTGGGGCGCAGCGTGGCTCGCTGCACTTGAAAAAGTCGATGATGCCAACCGGCTGCCGCGCGGCAAGTCCTACGCCAATACGGGACGCGTTGAACAGTTTTCATTAGCTGCCGACCGCCCCGGCTGCGTAGAAGCCTTTGTCTCAGGATCGGTCTACTATCCTTATGAAGTGACGGTCGGCATGAAGCCCATCTCGGCGAGGGATGCCAAACGACTGACCGCCGCCATTGCCGCCGACCCGGATTTGGTTGCCTCACTCATGGACGGCGAACTCCCGCACGGCATCGCCGATCTCTGCCGAGAGCTCGACATTGAGCTTTTTCCGCGAAGCTGGCGTTCCATGCAGCTTTCCTGCTCTTGCCCGGACTCTGCACGCGTGTGCAAGCATCTCGCCGCCGTGTTTTACGTGATGGCCGACCGTATCGACATCGACCCGTTCTTCATCTTCCGCTTCCGCGGGCTGGATCTGAAGGCCGAGATGCGTAAGTGCGGCATCGATGTGGACCGAGCTGTGAAGGTGAAGCCTCTCGATGCATCCGAAATTTTGTCCGGGAGCGCCGCTCTGATGAGCGAAAAAGAGAGCACTTATGCTGCTCAAAGCACCCCGCCGAACGAAAGCGCTCCAGCTCCTCTCGCCTCGGGATCCGCCGCCGATGCCGCCCTGCAAAGACTCCGAAGTCTTCCCTACGCCGGGCTTGAACCTTTAGGCGAAACCATCCTCAAACTGATCCCCAAGACCTCCGCCATCTCGAACAATCCAGACTGCACGGCCTTTACGCGCCAAGTCATGCGGCAAGCCGAACGAGAGGCCAGAAACGCCATTGCGGAGGCTTTCCTTTTAGAGAGCAGCCTCTCGCAAGGCATTGACGAGCGAATAGAGGCAGAAGCGGCCGACGAGGAACGGAGCAGCGGAACTCCTCTCCTCACGCCCAAAGCCGCCTGGAGCGCTTTTGCAGATCCATTTTTTCATGCGGAGGGTTCCGGCCGCAAAACCGCACAGCAGGCATGGGAGAAGGCTTCGGCAGAGATCAAAACACGTACGCTTCCAAAGCTCACGCTGGCCGCCAACAACCTCTCCTTTGTCATCGAGCTTGAACTGCCGGCAGCCTCAAGCCGGTCTCAGCCCAAATGTGTTCGGGTCGACTTCAGCGAATTCTTTTACGCGCTCCTCACCTCCCTTTCCCGCCGCGAAGCTCAGGCGCTCAGCCCGGAAATCGAATGCTGGCGTGAAACTGCAGCGGCCGCTGCGCACCTTCTCGAAAACGGCGCCCTCATCCCCGCTGCGGTTTCTACAGAAGCCATCAAGGACCCCGCGCCTCGCATCTGGTGGATACCGGCGCTCAGAAGCAAACCCGTGCGCCAATTGGTCAATGCTTTGGCTCAAGGCATTGCTCCGTGGGCAGACCGTATGGTCGAGTGCGACGCTGCACTCGGCCCTGACGGCGAAATCGACCCCAAACGTGCTGCGGTACTGCTGCTTTCTGCGGCCTTTTCGGGCTTCATCAACCGAGGCGTACTCGGTTGGAAGGCATTCAAAGGACCGTCCGACATCTTTGAAGCAGCGGCTGCCTGCTGCTCGCTCGACCAACTCGACGGCAAAGTCATGCCGTCAGCAGGCGAAGCGCTGGCACGCATGCTGAAGCCCTTCGCTTTGGGCGACGCCTATCCTTGGCGGCCGGTTCTAACCGTACGCAGCGCTAAAAAAGACTGTTTTGCCGTCAATTTCGGTATTCTCGGACGTTGTGCCGATCTGCACAAAGCTGCTGAAAACGAACTATCGCGCCCGCTCTCGGCTGAGGATCTGCCTGAAAACGCTGCCCCTGAGGCCATTCCGAACATTCCCAGCAGCCCCGACATGCCGCCGGCCGCCCCGGATTCGGAAGCGCTTTTTCGCGAAGCGGATGCTGCTGCTGGCCGAGCCTCCTCTCTCCCCTTAAGCGCTGGATCAAAAGAACCTCAGCTGCCGATGGATCGGCCGGTACTTCTGCGCACCTTGCTCAGCAATCCCGTCTGGGCAAACCACCGCTTTGCCGCACTCACCATTTTGAAGACTATTGCACAGGCCTTCCCGGTGCTCGACGGCATCCGCAAGCGCAAAGGCAAACCCGCATCGCTTCCCATGGAAGATTTGAAGGACTTTCTCTTTGACATTGCACCGCACCTCAGCATGCTCGGCATCACCCTGATGCTCCCGCAGGCCATGCGCAATCTTCTGCGGCCCAAGTTGGTGGGCGCTGCCGCCGCCAATATCGACTTCATGAAGAGTCCGCTGGGACGGGACGCCTTGGCAGCCTTCGATTGGAACGCTGCTGTCGGCGGCCGTCTTTTGTCGAAGGACGAATTCCAGGCCCTTGCCGGCAAAGCCGGACAGATCGTCCAGATCGGCGATGATTTCGTCTATCTCGATCCTGATGAAATCAACCGCATCAAGAAAACGCTTGACAACCCTCCGCCCATGACGGCGCTCGAACGGATGCGGGCCGTGATTACCGGCGAATTTGAGGGCGCCGAAATTGAAGTTTCCAATGACGTGAAGGAAGGGTTAAAGCGGATTACCGAAGTCACCGATGTGAAGCCGCCCGAAGGCCTTCAGGCAACACTGCGACCCTATCAGGCGCGCGGCTACTCGTGGCTCATGAAGAATACGAAGCTGGGCCTCGGCTCGCTGATTGCCGACGACATGGGGCTTGGCAAAACGCTTCAGGTTATCAGCGCCGTGCTTGAATTGAAGAATACGGGAGAGCTGAAAAAGAAAAAGGTCCTCGCCGTTCTGCCCACTACGCTGATCGCCAACTGGACCCGAGAGCTCACAAAGTTTGCCCCGACAGTGACTTTCGGCGTATACCACGGCGCCGACAGGCAGCTGCCGGCGGGGGCCGACATGCCCGACGTGGTGCTGACGAGCTACGGCACGCTGCGCAGAGACTATGACTTGCTCTCTGCCCTGAAGTGGCGCCTTCTCATCATCGATGAAGCCCAGGCGGTGAAAAATCCCGGCACGGCGCAGACTGCAGCCGTGCGCGGCATCAAGGCGCAGCAGGTGATTGCCATGACGGGCACGCCGGTGGAAAACCGTCTGATGGAATTCTGGTCCATCCTCTCGACGGTACAGCCCAAGCTCCTCGGCTCCATGAAGGAATTCGCGGACGTCTTTGCGCGTCCGATTGAAGCCGATCATGACGAACGCGCGGCAGAAGCTTTCCGCCGCCTCACGGCGCCCTTCATGCTCCGACGGGTGAAAACTGATAAGTCCATCATTGCCGATCTGCCCGAAAAGAACACCATCGATCATTTCGCTCAGATGCATCTCGAACAAGCTGTGCTTTATCAAGAAACGCTTGATCGAATGCTTAAGCAAATCATGGAGGCCGAAAAATCGCCTGAAAACAACACACCGGCCGGACGGATGGCGCGCCGAGGCCGTGTTCTTAAACTCATTACGAGCCTGAAGCAAATCTGCAACTCTCCGTCGCAGTTCCTGAAAACTTCATCTCTGACGCCCGATTCCGGCAAGGGCGATGCCCTCCTGGAAATCCTTTCGCAGTGCGCTGATACCGACCGCAAGGTGCTCATTTTTACGCAGTACCGCGAAATGGGCGAACGGCTTCAGGATTGGATTGCGCAAGCTCTCGGCGAGCGCCCCGACTTTCTGCACGGCGGCGTATCGGCAGAGGAGCGCATGAGAATGGTCGACCGCTTTCAGGAAGACCGCACCGTGCGAAGTTTCATTCTCTCCCTCAAGGCGGGCGGCACAGGGCTTAACCTTACCGCGGCGTCGGCCGTCATTCACTATGACCTCTGGTGGAATCCGGCCGTCGAGGCGCAGGCCACGGACCGGGCATTCCGCATCGGACAGCGCCGAGACGTGCTGGTGTACCGCTTCATTACCGCCGGTTCCTTTGAAGAGCGCATCAACGACATGCTGATGCAAAAACGCGACTTGGCCGACATGACGGTAGCCGCCGGTGAAAACTGGATCGGCGACCTTTCAGCAAGCGAGCTGGCTGCTGTTTTTAAGCTTGGCTAACCCCGAGCTCAAGAGCAGCTTCCGATGCACCCACGGCAATGGGGGTTTAAGACTGCAGCTCAATGCTGGCAGTGCGGGCACCAGAAAGTGGACCGCCCGCCCTGTTCAATACGGGCAATCGGCCGGCCGCAGATCGGACAGGGCTTCCCTTCGCGGCCGTAGACTGCACAAGCGAGCGGAAACCACCCGGTTTCGCCGCTCACGCCGTGAAAGTCATGGAGCGTAGAGCCGCCCGCCGCAATGGCGGTCTCCAAGGTTTTGCGAACAGACTCCAGGAGTCTGCCGGCACGCGCTTTCGAAATGGCATCCGCGGGCCGCGTCGGCCGAATGCCAGCCGCAAACAGCGCTTCTGAGCAGTAAATGTTGCCGCAGCCGACGACGATCTTTCCTGAGAGCAATACTTCCTTGATCGATCGATGCGTCTTCTGAAGTTCCGTATAAAAACGATCAGCCGTGAGCGTCGGATCCCAAGGCTCACAGCCAAGTTTCGTCAAGGGAAGCGACTTTCTCGGATCCGTCGTCATAAAGAGAATAGATCCGAAACGTCTTGGATCCGTATAACGAACCAGTACATCGCCAAAAACGATATCCGCGTGATCATGCTTATGGGCGCTCGGTGCCGGAAGAGACCAGATGCGCCATGAGCCGCTCATGCCCATATGCGTGAGGAGCCAGCGCTTCTCTCCAGCAGCGCTGCGGAAAGTCCAGATCAAGTATTTCGCCCGGCGCTCGAGATGCTCCAGTGTGAGTCCCGGCAGCAGCGCCGCCAGATCTTGGAGCGGTTCACGAAGCTTGGGCGTGCGGACATTAACGGCTGTGACGCTGCGGCCGACAATGGCCGGCGCAAGGCCGCGGCGGGTGACTTCAACTTCTGGAAGTTCAGGCATGAATCAAGTAGCTGCAAGGAAACACGAATGCCTGCCATTTTATGCCCGCCGCTTCTTCATGCCGCTTCCGCTTTGTCACTAAGAGAGCTCGCGCGTATAGAAATGCTTCAAAGCATCAAACAGGGCTGGGAACATAACGGTTCCGTGCACCTCATCCGGAAAATCCTTTCGGCGCACCTGCATGCCTTGAGACTGAATTTTGCCAATAAAGTCTGAGACCAATGGATCTGCTGACAAGCGAGCCCCCGCTGCCGGCCGATCAGCACTGGCTGTACGGTCCTTGCGCGGCTTAGTGGCGAAGCCGAGATAGAGCCGCCGTCCCGGGCCGGTAGCAGCCTTGTCGCCCAAGCCGTCTGCCGCCGCTTTTTGAATGAGTCTGCGCTGATCCCACCAAAAGCTCGGATCCGCCGCAATAAAGTCATCAAATGCATGGGGCTGAGTGAGCACTGCATTGACGGTAAAGAGCCCGCCGAAGGAGTGACCAATCAGCGTACGGCGAAGAATCCGCATGCCGTCAGGAAGCTGCGCTTCGACACTCTGACGAAGTTCACCGGTGATGAAATCCAGAAAACGCCCTGCTCCGCCGCCTTGCAGCGAAGCCGCCGGATCCAGACGGCCTTGCCGATCTGCCGTTGAAGCCGAGGGCGTCAGATCTCGCGTACGGTTCTCTTTATTTTCAATCCCCACCACCATCACCCCGCCAATGGTGCCGAGACGGGATTGTTCAAGCCACTGTGCATAAGCAGCAGCCGCCGCGAAGAAAGTTTCGCCGTCGAGAAGGTAGAGCACGTGCACGCCCTTCAGTGCGGCCTTCTGCCGATCCGGCATGCGGATGCGCAGTGCCCGAATTTCTCCGAGCAAGGGTGAACGAATCTCTGCCTGAAAACCGGTTTCGAGTTTGTGTCCTCTTTTAAAAAACACCGGCTGCGGCACTGCTGATTGCGCTGATTTGGACGCGTCATGCACACCGATCGGACTCGGCGAAGCCGAGGCGGGCAAGACATTGAAGCCGACAGCATCCAAGCTGCCGAACAGAGCAGCTGCAGAGAGAACCTTGCGGCGAGATAATCGGATTGAAGACATGGCTTAATTTCAAATGATAGAGATGCTGCAACTTTACTTCATGCAAAACGGAGTGTGCAGAATTTCGTATCTAAGCAGAGTAAGTGAAAAAAGCTCCAACAAGTTTCTGGTTGACCTTAACGGAGTCTAGGCCGACAGCATCACGCCGTTTTTCACGGGCGAGCAGACCAACCTTAGCCTCGTATTTGAGCCTTGCGCGAATGCAAAACCCTCGAGGCATACCAAGGTTGCATACATCGATTCAAGAAAAAGGGCGAGCCGCCATTGGATTAGCGCTTTCGGTTGAAAAGGCACCTGTGATCGGAGTGTTCAAACAGTAGGTTTTCCCTGTGGTGTTGTTTGAAAAACAAAGAAGCTTTGCGTTAGGACTTTTCATTGGGCTGGAAAGATACTTCTTTGAGCTGAGCAGGTTTGTGATCAATCCCTTGGATCTTTTTGACGAGAAATCCCACTAATAGGGCTGAAATAAGGGTTCCTTCGCGAAGACCGATAAAAGATCTGGAACAACCAAAACCCAATATGGCAGCCAAGCACACAAGGACAATATCGCTGCGAACTTTGATATCTCCAAAAGAGCGCTGCAGGCGAACCGCTATGGCTAAAACGATGCCTTCGCCGGGCTGCACCAGAGTTTTGGAAGATATCTGGAGCACGATGCCCAGAGCTAAGAACAGATTGCCCGCCAGACTCATCAATAACTGTCCGCCCCAAGCTTCGGGTTTTAATGCGGCAATCAGGAACATCGATAAGTCAATGAAAGCAGAAAAGACAAACACGGCAGCCAATTGAAAGATGTTCCACCAGGGCAATTTTCTCCCCAACAGCATAAATTGACCAATGACAAAAACAACATTGACGAGAAATGTTGTTTGCCCAAAGGAATAACCAGAAAGAACAGCCAATACAAAAGGTAAAGTGCTGATGGGAGTTGTACCAAGGACAGCTGTCGTAATGGTGGAGATACCAAAGGCAGCCAGAAACATGCCAACAAAAAGCCGCAAAACCCGAAGAGTTAGATTGTCTTGTGGGGAAAATAACAAGGCATTCACTTTTTGCAGTCCAAAAATTATGACGCAGACAGAATCAAAGAGCAAAAAATTTGTTCCAAATCGTTTTCTCGCTGCTGCAATTTGTCTTGCGTAGTTTTCACCCACTCACAGTCGGCTTCATATTGAGTTGTTGCCTGATCAAGAAGACGCTGTCTTTCAGTCAGCTGCGGACCACCTTCCGTTTGCCGCTCGCTAACGATATGAAGCGGATCCAATGCGGCAAAAAACGCATCCTTAGATAATGGAAAGGCGGCAGCCAAACCCGGCTCTTCGGCTTGTTCCTTTGCCGCCAATTCGTACCATAGCGTGCAGACATCCTCATAGCGGATGTTTTTGGGCGTGAACTGGTTGGTACGAGCAAAGCTGACCAGGGAACTAGCAAAGCGATGTCCGATGCGGAAAGGAATCGCAAAACGGCGCATCAGGATGTCAGCCAGCTCCTGGGAAGCCGTCCAGTCGGAATTCAATTCTTCCAAGGCCCGAGAGGCATCAATTTTTAATAGCGCAAGGACTTTGCCAAAGGCGTCCATGACCTGGCAGGCATCCTCGAACAACTCTCCCGTAATGGCCAAATCCTTGCCGTCATACATGCCTGGCATCAGGTTATGCAGGCGCCAGACTTCGCTTTGTGTTTCGGAGAGCACCTGGCTTGCATCGCGCCGAATGTCAATCAACGATCCAGGATTGCGTTTTTGCGGCATGGCACTGGAAGCATACGTACTGGACACCAAAATCCATGGTCGTGATTGGGCGTACTGCGTCATGATGTCTTGCAGGAAATGACCCAAGTGCAGCATGGGGGCAACCAATACCTGAGATACAGAAAGGAAGGCATCTTCGGTGGCGATTTGTCCGGCGTCATAGGCATTCAAAAGGACTCCGTCAAAACCCAGCAACTGCGCCATGCGCTTACGATTGAGCGGCCAACCTGTCCCGTTGAGTACGCAAGATCCCATGGGGGAGAAATTGAGTTCCTGCCAGGCGAAAGCGAGGGCACGGAAATCACGCTCGAAGGACTGTACATGGCCTAACCACTGATGGGCCAATGCATTGGGCTGCGCAGCTACCCCATTGGTGTAGTTGGGAACGATGACTTCAAAGTTTTCCCGGATTTTGGTCAGCAGCGATTGGCGGGCTGCTAAGGCGAGCTGCATGAACCTAAGCAGTTGCTCACGAAGCACCGTTCGATGAAACGTAGAGTGAATATCCTGACTGGAACGCCCTGCATGAATGAGAGTGCTTTCAATACCGGCATGTTTGATTACCAGAGGTTCAAAGCGGATGTACATCTTGGGGCGGGCGCTGCCGGCAAGACTGCCTTGCTCGATGGTTTTTTGCAGCCCTTGCGCAAACCGTGCGGCTTGCTGATCAGAAATCAGATGCTCTTCGTGGTTCGAAATAATGGAGGCTTTGTCGATTTGACACATCCAAAAGAATTCGTCCCGGGGGGCATTCGTCAAACGGGGAAGATAGGCTACGGCTTCAGCAGCGGGCCCGGCGGATGGGTATCCAAGCATGATATGTCTCGAAGAAAAGTAGAGTTACAGCAAAATGGCAGCGCAAGAGATACCTACCACATAGCCCACAACAGAGGGTACGATGCAGCGGCGGCTCACTTCTAAAGGACTTACCTTGGCAAAACCAGCCACGATGATGACGACGCCTGCAACCGGCGACATGGCGCGAACCGTTTCAGCGCCGACCTGCATCATTACGGCGAGGGCGGCAGTGTTACCGCCCAATGCATGAGCCAAGTCTGGAGCAATCGGAACCAAACTCGTAAAGGCTGCAACACCGGAACCTGTAAGTAAGGTGATGATGCTGATGGCACCCGAAACCACAATACCGGTGCCTTCCAAGCCCAACCCGAAAGATTTGCTCGCAGAGATCAAGGCACTGACTACGCCGGCGTTTTGTAGACCAGCCGCAAACAGTGCTGCAACGAAAATCAACGACACCACCTTCGTGAGCATGGTTCCCATGCCATTAAAGAAGGAACTGGCGTCATGGAAAACAGTTTTCAAATCACGACGGCACACCGCATCGACCAATAACGCCGTGCACCAGCCGATAACCATGGCGCAGGCCACTGAGAGCACAATGGAGCCAGAAACAGTTTTATTAAAGATCAGCAACAGGACGATCGGAACGAGCGGAAGCAAGGCATAGACCATGGGCACATTGCGCTTAGAGGCAACAACCTTTTGTTCAGTCTTTTGTAGGCTGTCACTACTAAAGCTCACAATACGGCCGTTTTGGTGATCTTTTACATCCATGTACTTTTGCCAGAAGTAATGGGTCACCGCCATTGCCAGCACAAGCGGCACACCGACATAGATCTGATAGGAAAGCAGGTATTCCATGGGATCAATCTTGGCCACATCGGCACCTAAGAGCGCTAACGCCGATGATGGGCACCAAGAGAACATCACAGCTGATGCCAAAATAGCTGCCACCGAAACGCCCGAAATCCCCATACGGGTAAGAAGCGGAAAGACGGTGATCGCTAGCAGCATGGCCAGACCCGCAGCCGTAGTGATCACGAGCGAAAGCAAGTGTCCCACGACAAATACGAGCACCAGAATCAAATACGGATGTTTGATGTGAGAAAGTGGCTTCATGCACAAATCGACTAATTTATCGGAGGCGCCGACTTCACCCATATAGGTGGCAAAGCCGCCAGCCAGGAGCATGATGAAGCCCGTACCGGTGATCTGTTTTAGAGATAAGGCGTCAAAAGCCTCAAAAAGGTCAAAGAAAACCAAACCAGTGGATTGAGCTCCTTTTGGAAGAATGTTTTCCGCACCAAAGGCCAAAGCCAGAATGTTAAGGGCCATACCGGCGACCAACAGCACGATTCGCACATCGAGTTTTTTCACAATGGCTATTGCAGCCACAACTACGATGGCTAACGCCAAGGCAATACACATAGCAGGCATATCTTCACTCCGAAAGAGAAGGAACTCTTCATGCCGGGTATTGTGAAAGGCGCACATCTTGACGAAAAGAGCAATTTCATCAAAAATAAATTATCAATTCAGTAAATGAGGCTGCTATGCGTCGCGAAGCCAATATTGAAGATTGGCGCGTCTTCTGCGCTATTGCGAAAACCGGGAGTATTCATGCAGCGGCAGATCTGTTGGGCTCGGTCGATTCCTTGGTTAGCCGAACGCTTACGGGATTAGAAAAATCGCTGGGGTGCCAGCTCATTAACCGAGACAAACGCCCGTTTTCCTTGACGGCCTCCGGAGAAATTGCACAGCTCCACGGCCAACGTTTGGTCGAGGAATATGATCATTTGGTTGAGGAACTTCAGTCTGCGCCTCATCAACTGGCAGGTCCCCTGCGTGTAGGCATTCCGCCGGGAGTCTTGGATGGCTTTTTAATTGAGCATTTGGCCAACTTTCACCGAGACTATCCGGACATTGAGCTTTCCGTCGTGGATTGGCATTCGCCCATGCCGATATCTTTTGATTCGCCTAATGGGCGTCTGGACATTGTGAGCGCCTATGGCCCAGATCCTGCCAGCCCCGAAATCGTTCAAATCCAATATGGAACGGGGCTCGTTTTGCCGTGCGCTTCGCCGCTGTATTTGGCCCGCCATCACTATCCGCAAAGCCCCGATGATGTGCGAGATCTCACTGGAATCGTTTTTTATTCACCACTGCGCCCGATGATCTCTTCCTTGCAGCGAAACGGTGTAAAAAAAACGCTGCCATGGGGCCGCCGCATGATCTTTTATTCGGCACAAACTGCCAAAGCGACTACGGTAGTTGGGTCAGGAATCAATCCCGGCATCCCCACTTTACATTGCGCGCGGGAATTAAAAAACGGAAGTTTGGTGCCGGTAATGCCTGGCTGGACTTCGGATCCGTTGAAGCTTTACCTTTACATGCGGCCCGAATCGCTGCGGCTGCGTCGGGTGCGGGTTTTCGCCCGTTGGTATTGCCAAGTCATGCAGGAAATCCACAACAAGATGGACAATGATTTATCGCCCATCTTGGAAAAGTTTTTTGCGGGGACTGATTTTGATTTTCACCAACCTAGCATGAAGATGCCGCTGCTGCTCAATACAGATTAACAAAAAAGTAAAAATTTTCTTAGCTTTTTTGCCATTTTCTGCAAGACAGCAAATCGGGATACTGGAAAGAGCCCACTTTGAAAGGTATTCTTTCCATGAAAAAATTATCCCGATTACTCAGTAGCGGTGCGATAGCGCTGACCACTGCTGCCGCGGCTTCTGCAGCCTCCGTTAATGTCTATGGTCTTTTGGATTACGGTTTCTCGCTCTCACGCTTTTCGGGGGCTGGAGAGCAGGCGCGCAATGAATGGCAGCTGTCTGAAAAATCCGGCATGCGCAACAGTTCCCGGTTTGGTTTACGAGGATCAGAAAACTTAGCTCCGAATTGGTCACTGTCTTTTACTCTCGAGAGTCAGTTCTTGGGGGACTCGGGTGATTTTCAGACAGCCGGAATACTGTGGGAGCGCGAGTCCTCCCTGACGCTTTCCAGTCCTTGGGGCAGAATCACGGTGGGCCGAGTCGGTCAGTTAAAAAGCCCCATTGGCACCACAGGATTGGTCGGAACGGTCATGAATCCCTTTGGTTCGGCGATGAGTAACTTCATCGGGGCCGGCAACAAGTTTGTGACGGCAGGCAACTATTTTCCGCTTAACAATGCGGTGACCTACGTTACGCCGAACATCGCCGGCTGGACTTTCCACGGACAATATTCGTTTGCCAATACTGCGGAAGGAGACTATGTCGATGCAGATGACCGCTACATGGCAGCGGCAGCCCGTTATAAGCAAGGTGCGATGACCGTGTTGCTGCTGGGGGATACAATCAACAAAAAACATGAACACGACATCAGCGAGCAGCCTTTTACCGTCAATTTCGGTGTGAATTACGACTTTGGCGTAGTCAAACCCTATTTTTATGGGCAGTGGTTCCGTCACAATGCTTTAAATACCGCTGGCGGCTACATCAAAGCCCCCGGTGCTTTTAATGGTGCCGGTGCAGTTTTCGCCTTACAGTGGCCTATGTGGGGCGGAAAAGCCAAAGTGGGGGCTGGCTATTTATCGGCACAAGCCGATCACGAAAACAAAAATGACATCAAGCGCTGGTCGTTTGGCCTGGGCTATGACTATGTAGTCACCAAAACATTGCATTGGTATGCGGATGCCGGCATCATGCAGCAGAATCAAAAGACCGATGACTCTTCAACACATCTGCGCGGCAGTGAATTTGTCGTCGGCATGGTGAAGTACTTTTAATGAATGTGGCTCGGCGATTGCAATTGTCGAGCCTCCTTTCTATAAAACACGACAGCAACGAAATCGGGTAGAGAGTGCCCTTGCGGACACTCCCTCCCACACCGCAGTGCTCAAT
>ERZ779922.462-NODE-462-length-35494-cov-6.355230_pt1 | contig 35494 bp, 29 predicted proteins | sample MGYA00511544_ERZ779922 | MGnify/ENA primary metagenome ERZ779922 (study PRJEB29588, sample SAMEA2154516) | human gut metagenome | biome: human gut; feature: human-associated habitat; material: faeces | place: Denmark | collected 2008/2010 ... | reverse complement strand
AGCACCCGAGCTTCAAAGCAGGAGACACTGTAACAGTAGCATATCGTATTATCGAGGGTAACAAAGAACGTGTACAGTTGTACCGTGGTGTTGTTATCAAAATCGCCGGTCACGGAGACAAGAAACGTTTTACTGTACGTAAAATGTCAGGTACTGTAGGTGTAGAAAGAATTTTCCCAATCGAATCACCGGCTATCGATAGCATCGAAGTGAACAAGGTAGGTAAAGTTCGTCGCGCTAAATTGTACTACCTGCGCGCTCTTACTGGTAAGAAAGCTAGAATCAAAGAAAAAAGAGCTAACTAATAAGCCGAACTTTTCGATTCGAAATAAAAAAGGGAACTTCATTATGAGGTTCCCTTTTTTATTGTATATTTTCTCAAACATTCTCATGCCTATGAGAATATTTTCTCACTCCGGTGAGAATAACCCTTTGTCTGAATAAGCCGTACACGTCAGAAAGGACTAAATAAAACAAAGCCCCGAAAGTCATAAACTCCCGAGGCTTCATTACCTTTATTATAATAATGAAATGTTATTCTTTCAAATCTTTCAGTTCCCAAGCCAATGCACTGGCGCCCAGTACAGCAGCATCAGAATCCTTCAATTCGGAAACGAGCAGTTTAGTCTTGCCTTTATAGATATTCAGGATATTATCATCAATTGATTTCTGAATTGGTTTCATGATATAGTCACCGGACTTAGCCAAACCACCAAACAATACAATTGCTTCAGGGCTGGAGAATGCAATAGCATCTGCCAGTGCTTCACCCAAGATGTTACCTGTAAAGTTAAAGATTTCCTGTGCCAGTTTATCACCTTGTACAGCTGCATCATACACATCTTTTGAAGTGATGTTTTCTGCAGGAATGTTACGAAGCAAGCTAGCATCCGTACGGGCAGCAAGGAATTCGCGAGCTGTGCGAGCTACACCGGTAGCCGAACAGTAAGTTTCCAGACATCCCTTACGGCCACAACCGCAAAGACGACCATCGCGACGGGCGATAACGTGTCCCAATTCACCTGCAAAACCGTCATGACCATACACCATCTGACCGTTGATAACGATACCGCTACCCACACCAGTACCCAGTGTAATCATGATAAAGTCTTTCATACCACGGGCAGCACCGTAAGTCATTTCACCGATAGCAGCAGCGTTTGCGTCGTTTGTCAAAGCAGTGGGGATACCCAGTCTTTCTTCAAACATGGCAGCCAACGGAAGAATTCCCTTCCAAGGCAGGTTCGGAGCAAATTCAATCGTTCCCGTGTAGTAGTTGCCATTCGGAGCACCGATACCAATACCTCTGATTTTATCAACACCACCATTAGCAATAATCAATGGAAGCAGACTTTTACACACTTCATCAGCGTATTCTTCTACTGTAGGGTAACCAGATGTTTTGATTGAACTGCTGGCAATAATAGTTCCGCGTGCGTCTACAATTCCAAAGACGGTATTCGTTCCGCCTATGTCAATACCTACTACGTAGGGTTTTTCCATGTTTGAATTCATGATACTTTTATTTAAAAGGGTTAGTTAATCATTAAGTTTACTGCACACAAATTACGTAAAGAAGATTGAGTCTACAAAATGTTTTTTGAAAAAAGTTCAACCTGTTTGCAACTTTTCGTATCTTTCGCACGTCTAATAGTAGAAAATTATCAGAAAACAGAAACTAAATAAAGAAAATTGTGATACAACTAACGAATATCAACAAGACCTACAACAACGGAGCGCCTCTCCATGTACTTAAAGGTATCAATCTCAACATTGAACAGGGAGAATTTGTTTCTATCATGGGAGCATCCGGGTCTGGGAAATCAACTTTACTCAACATATTGGGAATCCTCGACAACTACGATACCGGAGATTATTACCTGAACAACGTACTTATCAAGAACTTGAGCGAAACCAAAGCTGCCGAATACCGGAACCGTATGATCGGATTTATCTTCCAGTCATTCAATCTGATTTCCTTTAAAGATGCCGTAGAGAATGTAGCACTTCCTTTATTTTACCAGGGAATAAGTCGCAAAAAACGAAATGCGCTTGCCTTGGAATATCTCGACCGCCTGGGTTTAAAAGACTGGGCACATCACATGCCGAACGAAATGAGTGGCGGTCAGAAACAACGTGTAGCCATTGCACGAGCTTTAATCACCCAACCACAAATCATTCTGGCAGATGAACCAACAGGAGCTTTAGATAGCAAAACTTCTGTGGAAGTGATGCAGATTCTGAAAGATCTTCATAAACTGGGAATGACGATTGTCGTTGTCACCCACGAAAGTGGAGTCGCCAACCAGACAGACAAGATTATACATATCAAAGATGGAATCATCGAACGTATTGAAGATAATATCGACCATGACGCTTCTCCTTTCGGAAAAGACGGTATCATGAAATAATCTAAAATCCACCACTATACAAACATTATCATGATTGACATCTGGCAAGAAATATATAGTACCATCAAACGCAACAAGCTAAGGACTTTTCTCACAGGATTTGCCGTGGCATGGGGAATCTTTATGCTTATCGTCCTACTAGGTGCAGGCAACGGACTGATCCACGCATTCGAGCAATCGGCTTCCGAACGTGCCATGAACTCCATCAAGATTTTTCCGGGATGGACCAGTAAATCATACGACGGTCTGAAGGAAGGAAGGCGGATACGACTGGATAACAAAGACTTGAATACGACCAATAAAAATTTTCCGGATCATGTCATCAAGGCCGGAGCAACCGTATATCAGGGAGGTGTGAACCTTAGCTTCGGACCGGAATATGTCAACCTGAATCTTTCCGGAGTATATCCCAACCATACGGAAGTGGAAGTAGTAAAGCTTTTCAAGGGACGTTTCATTAACGAAATCGACATTAAAGAACGACGGAAAGTAATTGTACTCCACAAAAAGACTGCCGAAATCCTGTTCGACAAAACACATACTGACCCCATCGGACAATTCGTGAATGCGGGCAATGTTGTCTATCAGGTAGTAGGACTGTACAATGACAAAGGTGACAGCGGAGACAGCGATGCTTATCTTCCGTTCACAACCCTGCAAACGATTTATAATAAAGGAGACAAGCTGAATAACCTCATCATGACCACCAAGAATTTGGAAACAATAGAATCTAACGAGGAATTCGAAGCCCACTACCGTAAAGTGATCGGCGCCAACCAGCGTTTTGACCCGACCGATCATAGCGCCATCTGGATATGGAACCGTTTCACCAATTATCTGCAGCAACAGCAAGGATCGGCGATGCTTCGTATTGCCATTTGGGTGATTGGCATTTTCACCTTATTAAGCGGAATTGTCGGAGTTTCGAACATTATGCTGATTACCGTTAAAGAGCGTACCCGAGAATTTGGCATCCGCAAAGCGCTCGGAGCCAAACCACTTTCTATCCTTTGGCTGATTATCGTAGAGAGCGTCACGATTACCACCATATTCGGATATATAGGTATGGTTGCAGGTATTGGAGCCACTGAATGGATGAACAATGCCTTCGGCAACCAGACTATGGACAACGGTATATGGTCCGAAACGGTATTCCTGAATCCAACGGTCGACATAGGAATCGCCATCCAAGCTACACTCACATTAGTAATAGCCGGAACATTAGCCGGATTGTTCCCTGCCCGCAAAGCAGTCAGCATCCGACCGATCGAAGCACTTAGAGCCGATTAAAGATTATGAGAATAGACATAGATACTTGTGAGGAAATCCTCATCACCATCACAAGAAATAAAACGAGAAGCCTGCTAACGGCATTCGGCGTATTCTGGGGAATCTTCATGCTCGTGGCGCTTATCGGCGGCGGACAGGGATTGCAGGATATGATGCAAAAGAACTTTGAGGGATTTGCCACCAACTCCGGCTTCCTTGCCGCCCAAAAAACGGGAGAAGCCTACAAAGGATTTCGTAAAGGACGCTGGTGGGATCTGGAAGCCATCGACATCGAACGCCTCCGCTCGCAGGTAAAGGATGTGGAAGTCATCACCCCTTCCGTTGCCCGTTGGGGATCCAACGCTATTTATGGAGACAAGGAATACGATTGTAGTGTGAAAGGATTATATCCCGACTATCTCCATATCGAATCACAAGAAATGGCATACGGGCGTTTTATCAACGACGTAGATATCCGTGAAGCGCGTAAGGTCTGCGTTATTGGCAAGCGTGTTTACGAAAGCCTGTTCAAACCGGGAGAAGACCCGTGTGGCAAATATGTACGGGTAGACGGCATCTACTATCAAGTCATCGGCATGTCTTCTTCCGAAGGAGATATGAACATACAGGGCCGTGCCTCCGAGGCTGTTACCCTTCCATTCACCACCATGCAGCAGACTTATAATCTGGGCGGACAAATTGATGTAATCTGCTTCACCGTCAAACGGGGCGTAAAGGTTTCCGATGTACAACCCCAAATGGAAGAAATCATCAAGGCAGCACACTATATTGCTCCTAATGACAAGCAGGCGCTTATGTATCTGAACGCTGAGGCTATGTTTTCCATGGTAGACAACTTATTCACCGGTATCCATATTCTGATCTGGATGGTAGGTTTGGGTACCTTGCTGGCAGGCGCCATTGGTGTATCGAATATCATGATGGTGACAGTGAAAGAACGCACTACAGAAATCGGCATACGCCGTGCCATCGGTGCACGCCCCAAAGACATCCTGCAGCAAATCTTATCTGAAAGCATGGTCTTGACAACCATCGCCGGCATGTTCGGAATTTCTTTCGCTGTCATGGTGCTGCAACTGGTTGAGATGGGAGCGAACTCCAACGGAGGAGATGCTCATTTCCAGGTCAGCTTCGGATTAGCAGTCGGAACCTGTGCCCTGCTGATCGCATTAGGTATGTTGGCAGGACTGGCACCTGCTTACCGTGCGATGGCTATCAAACCGATTGAAGCGATCAGAGATGAGTAGAAGTGGAAAGTTGAGAGTTAAATGAAGAATTAAAAATTAAACATATATATTCAAGATGAAAAAGTATCTGAAAATCACATTATTGGTAATTATTGCCATAATCCTTGTCGGAACGTTCGTATTTCTTTATCAGAAATCCAAGCCTAAAGTGATCGTATATGAAACACTGGCAGCAGAAGTCACGGACCTTGAAAAGACTACAGTAGCCACCGGAAAGGTAGAGCCGAGAGATGAAATTTTAATCAAGCCTCAGATTTCCGGTATTGTAGACGAGGTATTCAAAGAAGCGGGACAGAGCGTAAAAAAAGGGGAAGTGATCGCGAAAGTCAAAGTAATTCCCGAACTCGGACAACTGAACTCCGCAGAAAGTCGTGTCCGCCTGGCAGAGATCAATGCAAAGCAGGCCGAAACAGACTTTACCCGTATCAAGAAGTTATATGAAGATCAGCTTATCAGTCGTGAAGATTACGAAAAAGGAGAAGTAGCGGTAAAGCAGGCACGGGAAGAGAATCAGACTGCCAAAGATAATCTGGAAATTATAAAAGAAGGAATCACTAAAAACAGTGCTTCATTCAGTAGCACCATGATCCGCTCTACTATTGACGGATTAATTCTGGACGTACCAGTGAAAGCCGGTAACTCCGTAATCATGAGTAATACATTCAACGACGGTACTACCATTGCTACGGTAGCAAACATGAACGATCTGATTTTCAGGGGAAATATTGACGAAACCGAAGTGGGTCGCATCCATGAGGGAATGCCGATTAAACTGACGATCGGAGCTTTACAGAATCTGACTTTTGATGCTATTCTCGAATATATTTCACCGAAAGGAGTAGAAACCAACGGAGCCAATCAATTTGAAATCAAAGCTGCTATCACAGTTCCGGATACCGTGCAGATTCGTTCCGGCTATTCCGCCAATGCAGAGATTGTGCTCCAGCGTGCCAGCAAAGTACTGGCAGTACCCGAAAGTACGATTGAGTTCAGCGGTGACTCTACGTTTGTATATATCATGACGGACTCCGTACCACAACAGAAATTCGAACGTACACAAGTGACTACCGGAATGAGTGACGGTATCAAGATTGAGATAAAAAAAGGTGTAACCGCTCAGACCAAGTTACGCGGTGCTGAGAAAAAAGATAAATAACTGACATCCAATGAAAGTAATCAATAAAATGATGGCAATCATCCTGTTGAGCGGAACCGGTATCGGTTCTGTTCAAGCACAGGATACCACTCCGCAGACATGGACTTTACGGCAATGCATCGACTATGCCATCGAGCATAACATCGACATCCGCCAGACAGCCAATGAAGCCGAACAAAATAAGATTAGTGTAAACACCGCTAAATGGGCACGTCTGCCGAACTTAAATGGTGGTATCAGCCAGGGGTGGAGCTGGGGACGTACAGCTTCTCCGAAAGATAATTCATATAGTGATACTAACAGTTCCAGTACGGGAGTGAACTTAAGTACTAATGTACCTCTCTTCACAGGCTTACAATTATCCAATCAATATTCCCTTGCCAAGCTCAATTTACAGGCTGCTATCGAGGACCTGAATAAAGCCAAAGAGGATATTGCAATCAATGTTACCTCTGCCTATCTGCAAGTGCTTTTCAATCTGGAATTGAACAAGGTAGCACAAAATCAGGTTGAGTTAAGCAAAGATCAGCTGAAACGTATCAAAGGACTGCATGATGTCGGCAAGGCTTCACCGGCGGAGGTAGCTGAAGCGCAGGCACGTGTAGCACAGGATGAGATGACAGCCGTACAGGCAGACAATACATATAAATTGTCATTATTAAGTCTCAGCCAGTTATTAGAACTGCCTACACCGGAAGGTTTCGTTCTTGAGAATCCAAAAGAAGAACTGAAATTTGAACCTCTAACAGCTCCGGATGACATTTATATCCAGGCGATTGCCTATAAGCCCGGCATCAAGGCAGCAGAATATCGCTTACAAGGTAGTTTAAAAAACATTCGTATCGCTCAAAGTGAATTCTACCCCCAACTTTCTTTCAGTGCAGGGCTAGGAAGCAGCTACTATACACTCAACGGTGAAGCAGAATCCGGTTTTGCCCGTCAATTAAAAAATAACCTGAGCAAATCTATTTCTTTCAACCTGAGCGTTCCGATCTTCAACCGTTTTAGCACTCGTAATCGGGTACGCACTGCCCGCCTACAACAGTCAAACCTTGCTTTGCAGCTGGATAACGCCAAGAAAGTACTTTATAAAGAAATCCAGCAAGCCTGGTATAATGCAGTAGCTGCAGAAAGTAAATATACCTCCAGCGAAGTTGCAGTGAAAGCCAACGAAGAATCTTTTCGGTTGATGAGCGAAAAATTCAATAACGGTAAAGCTACTTTTGTGGAATACAATGAAGCGAAACTAAACCTGACCAAAGCACTGTCGGATAAACTGCAAGCTAAATACGATTATCTATTCCGTACTAAAATACTGGATTTCTACAAAGGAGAAATCATAGAATAGAACAGATTTCCAGCTATTTATCAAAATCCTTAAAAATAGAATACATCGGAAACGTATTCTATTTTTAAGGATTTACTCATGTTTTCAAACTTCCCCAAAAGCACTTGTTATTTATGTAAGAGATTTCTAAAACATATCCACCGGTTCATCCGTTACTATAGAAAGAACCAACAGTTATGAAACATATAATCATCGCAGTGATTCTAACAATTAGTAATGTATTTTTAGGAATTGCAAAACCAATGAAAAGTCAAGCGGAAATTTATTTTGCAGGAGGATGTTTTTGGGGAACCGAACACTTCCTGAAACAAATCAGAGGAGTAGAAAGTACTCAGGTGGGATACGCCAACAGCACCGTTGCCAATCCCAGTTATGAACAGGTGTGTTCGGGCAAGACAAATGCTGCCGAAACAGTGAAGGTTGTTTATGATCCGGAAGAAGTAAATCTGAGTTTATTGCTCAACCTCTATTTTCAGACAATCGATCCGACCAGCCTCAACCGACAGGGGAACGATCGTGGTACACAGTACAGAACCGGTATATATTATATCAATAAAGCCGATCTCTCCACCATCAATCAGGCGATCCAGGCATTAGCCACTCAATACAACAAACCGATTGCCGTTGAAGTGGAACCGTTGACAAACTTTTATCCGGCAGAAGTCTATCATCAGGATTATCTGGATAAGAATCCGGGCGGATATTGCCATATCAATCTGGCTTTATTTGAAATGGCACGAAAAGCGAATGCTCCCAAGCCCCCAACTTTTCAAAAACCGGACGATGCCACTCTCCGTAAGAAATTATCTGCCGAACAGTATGCAGTGACTCAGAAAAATGCCACAGAGCCGGCTTTCCATAATGAGTTCTGGAATGAACACCGCCCCGGCATTTATGTAGATATCACTACCGGAGAACCGTTGTTTGTTTCCACAGACAAATTTGATTCCGGTTGTGGATGGCCCAGTTTTTCCAAACCTATTCAGAAAGAGCTGATCGCAGAGAAGAAAGATACTACTCACGGAATGATACGGACAGAAGTACGCAGCAAGACAGGAGATGCGCATTTAGGACATGTATTTACAGACGGGCCAAAGGACAAAGGCGGATTGCGGTATTGTATCAATAGTGCTTCGCTGCGTTTTATCCCGAAAGAAAAAATGAAAGAAGAAGGATATGGAGAATATCTGCCGCTCATTAAATAGAACAACCTAGTAAACAGCACCGGTTTCAGACAGATACAATAAAAACGGCGGATTCCCTCGTTTGGGTAATCCACCGTTTTCGTTTGTTAAAACCTTAAGAGAGAAAGAGAATTTCACAATCCCCGGTATTGTTATCTTCCGGCAAGTAGCAAGTCTGCTTCATCTGTCACCGGAGTCTGTATATTCATAGCCCAGTTGCCGGCTGATTCTTCAATCCATTTATAGTCATTCCACTTGTAGTTCATATACGCGATCGGCATATTAGCATCATTCAGTTCATAAACACTCTTTTCTACAGAATCATCATAAGCTCTGTGAGAATTATTCCAACGTGCATATACCAATGTGATTTCATTAGAAGAATAAGCATAATCGATCTTGAAATACGGAATCCATTTTTCAGTGGATGAATCCCACTTGAAAGCTTCTTTAGCTGTTACTCTCTTTTGATCATCATAAGTAAAATCATATTTCATGTGACGATAGAGAGAACCATCCAGTCTGTAAATCACCTTCGAAACAACAAGATCATCTACTTTCTCTTCATTAGTAATGAAGTTATTGTCCTGTGCTTTCAACTCTGTATTGGCGATACCGGCAACTACCATTGCCACTAAAACCATCATTCTGAATAATACTGTAGTTTTCATAATTGTATATTTTTTATTAGTTCAACTTTCTTTTTTTGTTCTTCTGTTTATTAGACGGAACGTCTATATGGAATGGTTGCAACTATCTGAACTTTTTTTTCATTTCTTTTGTTGCCCGCCTTCGAATATATAAATGCAATGGGCATGCCAAAAAGATAAATACTTAATAGTCAGCGCAAAGAAGAAAAACTGAGATGTACGAAAATGAACAGTTGTACGCTCATAAGCGGACACACTAATAAAAAAAGACTGCTTATATCTTGTTGAACAGAATATTATCTACCTTTGCAGCCAATAACTTATTAAAGGCAAAAGATGAAAAAGAACAGCAAAAAAAGTATTCTTCTTCTATCAATCGGAGGAGGCTTGTTTATCTGCCTTATCAGTATCTATTTGAGCCGCAATATGCTTCTGCAAAGCATAACTAACAAGCGTACGACTCATATCGAACAAACATACGGACTGCAAATTCATTATCAGAATCTACAGATGAAGGGATGTAGCGAAATTACTCTGCAAGGGCTTTCCATCGTTCCCGACCAACGGGATACCCTTCTTACACTACAATCTGTCAATGTCAGACTGAATTTTTGGAAACTGCTGAAAGGAAATATTGAAGTCCGCAACGTCCACATGAATGGACTGGCAATCGCTTTTATCAAACGGGACAGTGCAGCCAACTATGATTTTCTATTCTCCGGACACCACCCGGAAGCAACTACAGAGCCGGTCATAGAAACCAATTACGCCCATCGCATCAACCGAATATTAAACTTAATATATGGTTTCTTCCCCGAAAACGGTCAACTGACTCAACTTAATATAACCGAACGGAAAGACAGCAATTTCGTAACAGTCAATATCCCCACCTTTACAATCGAAAACAATCGCTTTCAGTCCACCATCAAGATAAAAGAAGATACGCTGACTCAACAATGGAAAGCAGCAGGAGAGTTGAACAGAAAGGTACATACCCTGCAGAACTTTTTGCCACAGAGCAAAAGAAAGTTTCACTACCGTATATCAACCGCCGTTTTGGAGCAGAAGTTACTTTCGATACCTTATATTATAGTATGACTAAAGAAAATCGTACCGAAAACCAACTGCAACTTGACGGTACGGCGAAAGTAAGCGGACTTGATGTATTTCACAAAGCACTCTCTCCCGAAGTGATCCATCTGGATCGCGGACAACTCACGTATCAGATGAATATCGGCAAGCAAACGCTGGAACTGGACAGTACGACGACGGTATTATTCAACCAAATAAAATTTCATCCTTATCTGCGGGCAGAAAAGAATGAAAATCAATGGCACTTCACTGCTGCCACAGATAAATCATGGTTTCCGGCCGACGAACTATTCAGTTCTTTGCCCAAAGGCTTATTCAGCAATCTGGAAGGTATAAAAACAAGTGGTGAGCTGGCTTATCATTTTCTGTTAGATATCGATTTTGCCCGACTAGACAGCCTTAAGTTTGAGTCCGAATTGAAAGAAAAAGATTTTCGGATAATAGAATATGGTGCAACATCTCTTTCAAAAATGAGTGAAGAGTTTGTCTATACCGCCTATGAAAACGGAATACCGGTCAAAACATTTCCTGTCGGACCTTCATGGGAACATTTTACTCCTTTGGACAGCATTTCTCCATTGCTGCGGATGTCTGTCATGCAAAGTGAGGACGGAGCTTTTTTCTACCACAAGGGCTTTTTGCCTGATGCGATGCGTGAAGCTTTGATTTACGACCTGCAAGTCGAACGTTTCGCCAGAGGAGGCAGCACAATTACCATGCAGCTGGTAAAAAACGTATTTCTCAACCGGAACAAGAACTTTGCCCGCAAATTGGAAGAAGCACTCATCGTATGGCTGATAGAGACAGAAAGGCTGACTTCTAAAGAACGTATGTATGAAGTTTATCTGAACATAGCCGAATGGGGACCGCTGGTTTATGGTATTCAGGAAGCCTCTGCCTATTATTTCGGCAAACGCCCTTCGCAACTCACGACCGAAGAAAGTATTTTTCTAGCTTCTATTATCCCGAAGCCTAAACACTTCCGCAGTTCCTTTGCGGAAAACGGACGGTTAAAAGAGAATATGGAAGGCTATTATAAGCTGATTGCCGGAGGCCTCGCCAAGAAAGGGTTAATAAGTGAAATCGAGGCGGATAGTATCCGCCCCGATATCCAAGTTACGGGCGACGCCCTGAATAGTCTAGTCGGCGAAACGCCGGAGTCCAGTTCTCCTACCGCTGAGGAGCAATAATTTATTAATAAAGGAATAGGTTTTATCTTCTTGAGCTGCTTCCTCTTTCTGAAGAACGGGAAGAAGAACCTCGGTTGCTGTTGCTTCTCGAACTTTCTGAAGATGAGCTTCTTTCTGTTGATCTGCCGGATACGTTCCCTCTGCTGGAACTACTGCCGGAATTGCTGTTCCTACCGGAGCTGCTGCCACGGTTTGTGCTCGTACCACTACTTGTCGGACGGCGACTGGAATTCGAAGACCCTGAATTCGTTTCCGGACGACGATTAGAATTCGGAGTACTTGTACTCGTTCCCGGACGACTTCCTGAATGACGATCTCCTTCACCTCTGTTGTGGCCTCTGCCCGGAGTTACTTCCTTGTTCGGTTTATCATTTCTGCCCGGAGTGGACGGTCTCCTTGGAATAGACGGTCGTTCATTGACCGAAGGTCTTTCAGAGTTGGAAGGTCTTCCGGAAGTGGACGGCCTGCCCGATGTAGATGGTCTGCCTGAAGTGGACGGTCTATGGTCCGTTTCAGGACGAGGACGGGAAGTATTTCCCGGACGTCCTGATGTATTAGGCCGTGACGTTGTTCCCGGACGTCCCGAAGTACCCGGTCGGGTAGGTGCATTATGCGGACGAACGGAAGTGTTCGGACGGAAACGTACAGAACCGAAGTCTGAACGACGATAAGAATGGAATACCCGCTGATCTCTTACCCGATATGGCGTAGGATAGTGCACAAGATTATTATATCTTCCCCGATAATAACTCACATGATGAATATGCGGACGATAATGTGCACCACAGTAAGTCCGATAATGATAAGGTACACCAAAATAGAATAAACTACGATTCGGATAATTGATATAAATCCGGAAACTCCATCTTCCTCCGGTGACATAAATGGGACGATAGAAATACTCAGCTCCCAGGAATCTGCGGTATTGCGCATCGCTCAACACCCAACGAAGATCATCGTTGCGAATATCCAGCGCTTCATAGTAATCATCCAATGCCCACTCATCACCCCGTACTACATAATCCATAATATTACGAAGCGAATAAATGAAATCATAGTTAATCTCATACACGTCATTATATTGGGGATTATTCAGGTCCAGTTCGTATGCCATCTTATCAGTAAGGAAACGTGTCTCCTTACGTACCTTGCTGGTACTCATTCCCGCCATTACAGTGGTACTGGCAGTCACGACTAACAATATAAATAGAATTCTTTTCATGGTTTCATTCTTTTTTAGTTACGTCCGCTATCGTAAGATTCCGCAAACTCCCTCATCTCTCTTTTGTCCATCTCAAAAGTGAAAACATCCGTCAGTATGGAGAAGTTCTTCTTATCTGCGATTTTCGGATAAAGTTTCTTTATCATATTCTTTTTATCTGTCTGAAAAGTACACATATCCACCAATTTACGGCATTGGGCACAAGTGAATCCCGAAGGAGGTACAACTTCATCCAGCATTCTGGTACGGTCAGACTCAAAAGATTTACCTCTATACTCATTGAAGAAACGGTCAAAATCGGCTGAACTCATAGCTCTGGGCCGTACATATCCTACGTCTCCCGGTCGTTGGTCACCGTGGTAAGCCTGGATATATTCCTTCATCTTGTCACGGTCAAAAGACGAAAAGAGCTTATTGACGACCGAAGCAAAATTTTCTTTATCCACAATTTGCGGATACATACGTTTCATCACAGTCATCTGGGCATCCGAACCACTTATCTGATCAATGATCTTTCCGCACTGGGCAGAAGTAAAATTGCAATCCAACAAAACGTCATCTATATATTTAATCTGCTCATCAGACATGATCACCATCCGGAAATCACTAAGAAAACGATCAAACTCATCACGCATCATAAGTGTTCTGCGACGGGGACTTTCTTCATAGCGTGGCGGACGAACCGGATCCGTATTGGTTACAACAACGGAAGGAGACATCACAACCGGAGGCGGCGGAAGAAGTATTTCATCACCATTAAAGGTATCCATACCCGTAACTCTTCCATCTGCAAAATATACAATAATCTTGATCGAGTTGCCGTAAAGCACTGAAGAAATCCGGTGGTACTCCCATTCCTCGCCACCTCCGTCAAAACGTCTGTAATCCGGTTTACCCAAGATTTTTTCTACATTCTGCCGGGACATTCCCTGCTGAACCTCCATCACTTGCTTGTTGGATACGTAATAAGTAGAACAGCTACCGAGTATTACCCACAACGTGAAAAACAGGATTATATGTATATTTTTCATAACCGTATCGTTTTTAGTGAACTAATGTATGATCAGCGTCCTTCGTATTCCTTGATGAAATCGTTCATTTTGGTCTTGTTACTGGAGAATGTAAGAGTACCGATCACTGTAAAGAAAGCCTCTTTATCTACAATATTGGGATACATCATTTTCATAATCTTCAGCCGTTCATTATCAAAGGTATAGAACTTCACCAGTTGAAGACACTGCTCCGATGTAAAATCAGAGTTCGCCAATGCAGTTGTAATCAACCCCATACGATCTTTTTCAAAAGGCTCATTCTTCACACTATCAAAGAACTTCTTGAAAAGTTGGTCATTCATCACTCTGTCGTAGCGGTTATAGTCCGGACGGTGTCCACCCTGACCGTTTCCCGGTCTTCCGGGTCTGCCCGGACGGATATCTCCACGTTCTTCTACAATGATATCTTTTACTTCGTTTCCGTTAAAGTAAACGCGGTCATTATACAACCGTTCTCCTTTCCATACACGTTCTCCCGGGCGAGTCGGGCGGGAAGCGTACACTTCAATGGTATAATTTCCCGGTTTCAGATTGGCAACGAAACAAGTAGTAGTAGGATAACACATCTGCCTTCCGCCAAAATAAACAAGAATCGGAGTATCTCCGCCATCAATCCGGATTCCGCTGACAGGCTGCGCTTTTAAAGAAAGGGCAGCGAGCAAAATACAGAAACTTATTATTATCTTACGCATAGCTTATCTGTTTTTAAAATTATTATCTTTAACTGATATCACAAAAATAGGGTGAGAAAACTCCCCACCCCAATGATTCTCTCTATTCCTGCATAGGGATTTCCCTATTCTGTTTAGGATTCTGCCAAAGTGATGCCGTTCTCATGCAAAGAAATCAATCGTTTCTTATACAAGTCACCTACACCTTTCTTAAAAGTTTTCTTGCTGACACCAAAGGTATCGTAAATATCTTCCGCAGGACTTTTATCGTTCAGATTGATCCGTCCGCCATGTTCCCGAATATACTCCAACAGTGTCTTCGAGAAATCATCGACTTTCTCAAATCCCGGTTTCTGAAGTATCAGGTCCACCTTACCATCTTCGCGTACCTGTTTCACAAACGCCTTCATCTGCATACCGGTCTCCAATGCACGGAATATTTCATTTTCATACAGCAATCCGCTATACTTATTGTCTATAATCGCTTTGAAACCCAAGTCCGTCTTCTGCCAGATCAGAATATCCACTTCCGCACCCGGAGCATAATCGGGCATATCTTTCGACAGGTAGCGTTCTACCTTCGCCGAAGCTACAATACGATAACTTTCCTCATCCACATGAGCATGGACCACGTAGGATCTTCCCACCTGCATTTTCATCTTCTGCTCACTGAAAGGTACAAATAAGTCTTTCATCAATCCCCAGTTGAGGAATGCCCCGAACTGGTTCACCCAAGAGACTTCGAGACAGGCGAACTGCCCTACCTGCACCAACGGAGTCAGTGTCGTGGCAATCAGTCTTTCGTCAATATCCAGATAAAGAAATACATTCAACATATCCCCTACCTTACAGTCTTCGGGTACATAACGGGTGGGCAGCAGGATTTCACCTTCATCTCCTCCGTCGAGATACAAACCGAAATCGACTTCCTTTACCACTTCGAGTTGGTTGAATTTTCCTAATTCGATACTCATACTTTTTAAAATTATTGTTTTTATGAAAGACAAAGATAATGAAAAGCAACAGATTTCACCCAAACATTGTTGAACGGATTATTAAAAATCGGCACATAAAAATCAGCATTAAGAGGCTACATTGAAAATAAACATTATTTTTGTAGAATAAAATGATTAATACATATGAAAAAACACCTGATACGCAATCTGTTTCTCTTATTTTCCTTTTTACCTTTTATTGAAACCTTCGCCAATTGGAACAGTTTCATTATCAACTTCGATAAGAATCTCTATGGCAAAGGCGCTCAGACATGGAAGATAGCACCTTACGATGATAAATGGATATTTTTTGCCAATAAGAACGGTATGTTACAATTCGACGGCAATGCGTGGAACGTTTTCCCGCTGAACAATACTTCAGATGTGCGTTCAGTGTTGGTATCCACCGCTCATAACCGGATTTATGCAGGAGGAATCAATGAGTTCGGCTATTATGAACCGGGCAGGGACGGCAGTTTAAAATATTACTGTATGTCGGATACGCTGAAAGATGATTGCCGCTATCTTGGCAATGTATGGAACATTCACGAAGCAGATAATATCATGTACTTTCAGGGAGACAGCCGCATAGTGAAATATCTGAACGGTAAGTATACCGCCATCGAGACGGATGCCAAGATTGACTGTTCGAGCATGATAAAGGGGATCTTGTATATCGGAACCGACCGGGGAGTATGGGTACTGGTAGGCAATACCCCTTTCCCGTTACAGGGTGCGGAAGACCTGGCATCAAAACGCATTCGTGGCATTATACCTTATAAAAGTGGCGTACTTGTGGTAACCGCCTATAATGGATTGTTTTACTGTGACGGACGCACAATGGAACCATTCGTTACCGGTGCCGAAGACTTCATGCGCGAAAATGAAGTATTCTGCGTGGCGGCAAAAAATGACCAGATTGCATTGGGTACTATTCATAAAGGCCTGATACTGATTGACTGCAAAACCATGAAGCTCAAATATTTCAATGAGAATAACGGACTTCACAATAACACAGTTCTTTCCGTTGCTTTTGATACTTTCGGCAATCTTTGGGCAGGACTGGATAGTGGCATTGACTATGTCTGCCTCACTTCTCCTTTTACGAATCTATATTCATACCCCTACTCTTATGGAGCGGGATATACGGCAGCAGTAAAAGACGGTTCTCTTTATTTAGGTACTAACCGTGGTTTATACTACACTTCCTATCCGGTGCAATCGAACGGTAACCTGCCCGATATCCGTCCCGTTCCGCAGTCAAGCGGCCAGGTCTGGAACCTCTGCCATATAGGAGACGAACTTTTCTGCCTGCACGACCGGGGAATTTTCCTGATTCAGGACAACGGAATGAAACGAGTGACGGACATCACCGGCGCATGGTGCTGTCAGCAGGTCATGAATCGTAAAGGCCTGATGTACATTGGTGTATACAACGGCATTTATCTAGTGGAAAAAACAGATGGAGAGTGGCGTGTCGTCTGCAAAATCGAAGGATTGAACGATTCCAGCCGTCTCTTCGAACAAGAGGATGCAAGAACTATCTGGATGTATAACACAGACCATATTACCCATATCAAGTTATCCGAAAATCTGACAAAGGTCACCAGCGTGAAAGATTATGATACCAAAGACGGCTTTCCTTCAAAAAATCATATATACCCCGCAAAAATTAAAGGTCGTATCTACTTTGCCACACCGTCCGGCATCTATAAACACAACATCCATAAAGATATCATGGAACCCTACCCGGATATGAACAATCTTCTGAACGGTACGGCAACCTATTCACGTCTGTTGGAATATAATGACCATCTCATCAGCTTAAGCCCTTATGAAATATGTATCGCCAATCTGGGAACTTATAAGAAAGGGGCTAATACCAGCATCAATCCTATCCGACAACCCAAGATAGAGTCGGTGCTCAACTTCGAGGCCATCATTCCCCTATCCGATTCATTGCTGGTTATTCCTAACGAAGACGGTTTCGCCCTTTTCAGCATTCCTGCTGTCAGAGAGCAACAAGACCGCAGTCACTCCTTATATATAAAGAATATGTATCTGTCTTATCCCAAAGACTCACTGGTATATACGGCCAATTTCCTGAAGCGAAAACCTGCACTGTCTATCGACTATGCACTGAATTCCATCCGTTTCGAATATGAGCTTTCTTCTTTAATTCTGAATGACGGCACCCATTTTCGTTATCGTCTGAACAAAGGAGAATGGTCGGACTTCACCGTTGCACGCACCAAGGAATACAGTAATCTGCCCGAAGGCGAATATATATTTGAAATCAAAGCCCTTTTCCCCGACGGCACTTCCTCTTCCGATGAAATATCATTCCGCATACTCCCGCCATGGTATCGCAGCGTAATGGCTTACATCTGCTACATCGTTCTGGCTCTCTTCGGTATGTGGGGTGTTTATCGATGGGACGATATGCGTGTGAAGCGTAAAAAGCAACAGGCCATTGTAGAAAAAGACAAAGAACTGTTTGAGATGGAAAAGGAATACGAAGAAGAAAAAGCCCGGAACGAAAAACAGATCATGCAACTGGAAAAAGAAAAGCTGGAGCATGACCTGCAACACAAAAGTCAGGAAATGGCCAACCTGATGATAAACTTCGTACGCAAGAACGAGATGCTGACCGAGATTAAGTCAGAAATAGCCAAAGTATCCGCCATGTTGAAAGGCGAAGGCTCCCGTGAAAGCAAACAGCAGCTCATACTGATCAACAGCAAAATTGATTCCAATATCCAGAGCGACGAGGTATTAAAGCGAATCGAAGACCAGTTCGACCTGATCCATAATAATTTCATGAAAAGGCTTCATGCCAAACACCCCGATCTCTCCAACAATGAACGCATGATGTGCGCCTATCTGAAAATGAACCTTTCTACCAAAGAGATAGCACCGCTTCTGAATATCTCCGTCCGGGGGGTAGAGACGATCCGGTATCGTCTGCGCAAGAAGTTCGGTCTGGAACGGGAAGACAGTTTGACAGATTACTTAAGCAACTACCTCTGACACAAATAGTCGCCCCGACAGATTCGGAAACTGATTATTTTTCTGAATCTGTTGTTGTGACGTATCAAACAAACGTACCCTTTATTATCTAGTTATCAATACGTTACTATAATATGACGTATTGATAGCGTATTTTTTTTCCCGGTTTGACGTATTTATGAATAACATAATTTATCAAGCCGTATACCATTTAGCCTTATGTTTGCATCGTTCGGTTGCGAACATAAAAAAGAGTATAGTTAATCTTAATTTAGTAAAACTCATGAAAAAGTTATTATCAGTTTTATTTCTATTAAGCTTCACCTTAGCTGCTGTATATGCACAGAATATACAGATAAAAGGTACGGTGGTAAGTGGTACGGACAACGAACCTCTGCCCGGAGTAAATGTGGTTGTGAAAGGGAATACTTCCACAGGTACAATCACCGATTTCAACGGTACTTTCACATTATCGGCACCCGCCGACGCTATTCTTTCCATCTCTTATATAGGATTCAAATCACAGGAAATTGCGGTAAAAGGGCATAAAGATATTAAAATTGTCCTACAGGAAGACTCCGAGACATTGGACGAAGTGGTAGTAGTGGGTTATGGCGTCCAGAAGAAAAGCGTTGTGACGGCCTCTATCGCCAAAGTATCCGCTGATGATCTGGCCTCCACAGCCCCGGTACGTATGGACAATGCTCTGAAAGGTTTAGCTTCCGGTGTTACCGTTACATCCTCTTCCGGTCAGCCGGGTGCCGCTGCACAAATCCGCGTACGTGGGGTAGGTACCATTCGTACCGAGAACGGAGCCACCGATCCTCTTTACATTGTAGACGGTATGCCGCTTGAAGGTGGGCTGGACTACCTGAATCCGAATGATATCGCTTCTATCGAAGTATTGAAAGATGCCGCTTCCGGAGCTGTCTACGGTGCACGTGCCGCCAACGGTGTTATCCTTGTTACCACCAAAACCGGCAAGATCGGCAAAACGAAAGTAACTTACGACTTTTCGTACGGCTGGCAGAGTGCCTGGAAAAAACGGGACGTACTGAATGCTTCGGAATACGCACTCATGATCAATGAAGGTGCGATCAATGCAGGTATCGCCCCAAAATTCAGTGACCCATACTCTTACGGTCAAGGCACTAATTGGCAAGACGAAGTATTTAACAACAATGCTCCGATGATGAACCACCAAGTGAGTGTGAGTGGTGCGAGCGAAAAAGTAAATTACCTCTTTTCTCTGGGCTTCTACACACAAGACGGTATCGTGGGAGGTAACTTCGACCGTTCCAACTACGAACGTCTGACACTGCGCAGCAATACGCAGTACACCCTCTTCGACGAATCGAAAGAACGTAACTGGCTAAACAGCCTGAAGGTGACTTCCAACCTCTCTTATGCCCGCATTAAAAGTACGAATTTTGATGATAACTCTACCTGGGGCACACCATTGGGATCGGCACTCGCCCTGTCTCCCATACTGAACGTGTACGACGAAACAGAAGAAGCGATAAAAGCCCAGTTCGACAAATACGGTACAACGGCAGAGTACACGCCTGTATATGACCCACGCAACGGAAAACTTTTCAGCATCCCGGGCGAATTCGGTGAAATGTCCAACCCGATTGCCAAACTTTCTTTGCCGGGCGACAAACACTGGAGTCATAAATTCGTAGCTAACTTCTCTGCAGAATTGCAATTATGGGACAACCTGAAATTCAAGACTTCCTATGGTGCCGACCTCTCTTTTTGGGGATACGATGGTTACAGACCTCTTTATTATCTGCGAAGCGGTGAATCTTCTACCCAGTCTTCCGCTTATTCAAGAAAAGAAGACGGAACCGTATGGCAGCTGGAAAACGTGCTGATGTATGACAAGAGCATCGACAAGCACTCTTTCTCCGTATTGCTGGGTCAATCCGCCAAAAAGAGTTCAGGCTCCTATCTGTACGGTTCACGCAATAACATCACCAATTACAGCCGTCCTTATATCGACGCAAGTACCGGACTGGCAGCCAATGCAGATCGTGACGCCGCAGGTGCTCCTTCGGTAGATGCCACACTGGCTTCAATCTTCGCACGTGCAAGCTACAATTATGACGAACGCTATATGTTGCAGGTGACCGTACGCCGTGACGGTTCTTCCCGCTTCGGCCCCAACAATCACTATGCCGTATTCCCCTCCTTCTCTTTGGGATGGAACCTCACCAACGAAAAGTTCATGAACAAACGCCCGAACTGGCTGACTACCACCAAAATCCGCCTTTCATGGGGTAAGAATGGTAACGAAAATATCGGTAACTTCAAATATACCGTATTGACTTCTCCCGGCAATAATGCTATCTTCGGTTCATCCGAAAACGTAATCAACGGCGTGAAAGCCAGCGGGCTGGCCAATCCCGACCTGAAATGGGAAGAGTCCGAACAACTCGACTTCGGTTTGGACTTTGGTTTCTTCAACAATGCCCTGACCTTTACAGCAGACTATTACAAGAAGAAAACCAACGGCATGCTGATGGAAATGAATATCCCTTTCTATGTAGGTGAAGCTAAACCTATCGGTAATGTGGGTAAAATGGAAAACAGCGGTATCGAACTGGAAGCAGCCTATAAGTTCCGCGTCAGCGACTGGAACTTCCGTGTCAGCGCCAACGCCAGTTACCTAAAGAACAAACTGATAGAATATGGTAACGAATCCGGTTGGGAAAACCTGGACTCCTTCCAAGGAACGGGTGATATCAGCCGCGCCGAAAACGGCAAACCTTTCCCTTTCTTCTACGGATATAAGACAGCTGGTATCTTCCAGAACACAGACGAAGTAAAGGCTTACAAAAACGACAAGGGAGAATTACTGCAACCGACAGCCGTACCGGGCGATGTCCGCTTCGTAGATGTAGACGGCAACGGAATCATTGACGCAAACGACCGTACCGATATCGGTAAAGGCATGCCCGACTGGACATTCGGCTTCAATCTGGGTGTGAGCTGGAAAAACTTCGACCTGAACATGATGTGGCAAGGCACTGCCGGAAACGATATCTACGACGCAACCCGCCGTACGGACATCGCCACCAGCAACCTGCCCTCATGGATGCTGAACCGCTGGACAGGTGAAGGTACCTCCAACCGTATCCCCCGCTTCGTACAAGGTGACAACGTAAACTGGCAATCATCCGACCTTTACGTCTACGATGGCAGCTATCTGCGCCTGAAGAATATCCAGTTGGGATATACTCTGCCTGCCGCACTGACCCAGAAAGTATTCATCTCTTCACTACGCTTCTACGTGGCAGCCGAGAACCTGTTTACTTTCACCAAATATCACGGCTTCGACCCCGAAATCTCTTCCGGCGGAACTTCACTTGGCATTGACTACGGTGTATATCCGCAAGCCAGAGTATGGACAATCGGCGCAAGTCTTTCTTTCTGATCCTTTCATTCTAAAAACATAAAACGTTATGAAAAAATATAAATACATAGCAGTATGCCTGATGGCATCCGTTCTTCTAACCACCGGATGCGCTGACTCCTTTCTGGAAGTTTCATCTCCTACGGACGAAACAATAGACACTTACTTCACCACTGACGAACACATTCAAGAAGCCGTAGTAGCTGCTTATGACCCTTTGCACTGGCCGGACTGGGCATTCGACGAATATAATCCTGTCAATCTGATGAGCGATATCATGGCAGACGACCTTTGGGTGGGTGGTGACAGTAAAACCGACAACCAGCCGTGGCACTTGATGATGAACTTTGAAGCCATTCCCACCAATATGATCTACGGTCTGTGGAAATGTGCATATAGCGGTGTGAAGCGTTGCAACGACGTAATAACCTATCTGGACTGGGCAACCGATGTAACCGACGCCAATCGCGCCTATTACGAAGCTCAGGTCATCGTCCTGCGCGTATTCTACTACAACTGGGTGTGGAAATTCTGGGGCAATGTTCCTTATTTCGACAAGAACCTGACCGCTCCGTATGTTGCAGAGCAACTGACTGCCGACCAGCTATATGAAAAGATGGTCACCAGTCTTGAAGAAGTAATTCAGCTCAACGTACTCCCGATGAGAGAAGATTCCGAAAACTATGGTCGTGTAACCTTAGCAATGGTATATATGCTTTATGCCGAAATCGTGATGTATCAGAATGACGATTCACGCTATTCCACCGCTTTAAAATACATGGAAGAAATCATCAGCAGCCCTCAATATGACCTGATGCCGGACTACACCGATATTTTCAAGGAAACCGGTGAATGGAGTATCGAATCCATCTTCGAGATCAATTACAAAGACGATAATGCCGTACGCGACTGGGGAAGTCCCCTCGTTGCCGGAGGAACTGCCCTGCCGACACTCATCAGTCCGTATATCTGGCCTAATGGAACAGACAATCACGACCGTGGCTGGGGATTCTGCCCGGTACGTAAAGAAACCTACGAGCGCTATTCCAATAACGACACCCGCCGCAACGCCACTTGCTGGAATGCACAAGCCGTGCTTGACGCTCACAATGCGGAACACCCAGGCGATAAACTGTCATACACCACACGCTATCAGGACACCGGCTTCTTCCTTGAAAAATATGCTGCCATCACCGGCAACAACAAAGACCAGAAGTCAAGTTCGGAGCTGAACTGGAACAACAATCTACGCATTTACCGTTACTCGGAAACACTGCTCAATGCTGCCGAACTGATCACACGCGGCGCCGGTCAGGGTGATGCCAAGAAGTATCTGAACCTCGTGCACAAACGTGCCGGACTGGTAACCGAAATAGAACCTACACTCGACAACATCATCGAAGAACGTCATCTTGAATTCGTGGGCGAAGGCAAACGTTACTGGGATTTAATCCGTACAGGCAAAGCTGCCAGTGTACTGGTTCCCGATGCGTATGGTTATCGTACAAACAGCTGGTCGTCAAGCAAGAAATATCTACCTATCCCACAGAAAGAAATCGACGCAGCCAAAGGTACCTTAGTTCAGAACAATTATTAATGTACTTAAAAAGAGGAATTATGAAAAAAATATATAAACAAATCAGCGGAGCATTGCTGATGCTCACCCTTATTCTTAACATCACGGCCTGCTCGCCCGAAAGCTTCACATCACCCAACGAAGCCGGCATTCCGGTGGTATCGGACTACGAAGACTGTATCCGCATCGACGTGAATCAGGAAACCAATTATGTGACTTTCTCTTTTCAGGGACAAAAGGGAGTAATGCCGGTATGGATTATTGACGGCAAAAACTATTCTTCTTCATTCAACATGACGAAATATTACCGCAAGGCCGGTGATTACAGTGTAGAAGTGAAAATAGCCAACTCGAATGGAGTAAGCGACAGAGCAATCACCCGAAACTTCCATATCGACAAAACCATCATGACGGGCTTCGGTGGCTTCGACCCGGAAAGCAATTTCAATATATGGCGGACTGCCACAATCAGTGAACCAACATTCTGGTATGCACCGGGATGGAGTCAGATTGCGGACCCGGCCTACTCACTGGTTAACGGTACATACACAGTAACACTGCCCGAAGCAACCAGTGAGACCTGGCAGGCACAAATGCCGATAAAGACGAACATCGCAACCGATGCCGGAAAGAATTACGATTTCTCCGTCATCCTGACTTCTACAATCGACCATCCGAATGTGACGGTGAAGCTGGTTGATGCCACAGAAGATAAAATCTACTATTTCGAAGGCAAAACGCCACTGGTTGCCAACGAGCCGGTCTGTTTCTGGAAAAGCAATATGCCGGGGCTTGACATCGCCAACCTGAACCTCGTCTTCGACTTTGGAGGCAATGCAGCAGGAACAGTGATGACAATAGAAAGCATCGTACTGAAAGATCACGCCAACGATGACGGAACCATAGTACCCGAACAAGAAGAGACTCCGGAACCGACATGGAGTGCGGTAGACAGTGAAGACAACCTGTGGCACAGCGTTACATTCACCAATGAATTTTATTATGCTCCCGGTTGGAATCCGATTGCCAACCCGGCACTCAATATCGACGGGGCAACGTACACACTCAACTTCCCCACGGCAACCAATGAAAAGTGGCAGAACCAAGTTACTTTCATCAGTGACGCACTTACCGCCTCGGCAGAGGAGAACTATGACTTCCGTGTGATACTGAACGCATCTAACGACATCAGTTCCGCCACCATCAAACTCGTTCAGGTAGGAGGCGGAGATAATGACAATATCTTTGTTTTCCTGCTAGAAGATGTAAAACTCACTGCGGGAGAAGATGTAACCGCCAAAGTTATCAATGCCAAGGGAGTAGACATCACCCAGGCGAAACTGGTGTTTGACTTCGGAGGCAATCCTGCCAATACGGAAGTAATAATCAAAGACATCATTTTGCAAAAGCATAAAGATTGATCAAACAAAAGCATGAAACCAATGACAATACTTTCAATCTTCGTCTGTTTATTAAGCGTTCTGTCCTGTGGCAGTGACAATGAAGAAACAGAAGTTGCCGTAATCGACGTATCGCCCGCCCAGCTTTCAGCCACTCACGAAGGTCTCGTCACCAGCGCCACAATAAACTCGGGACTGGAGTGGACCGCTTTCAGCGACGACGCCTGCAAAGATTGGATCAGTTGCAAGATAACTGATAACGGCAGCCAGGGAACAGTTGAAGTCACGGTTAAAGCAAACACCACCTACCAGTCCCGCGAGGGAAAGGTAGTGGTGAAAGCCGGAGCCGCACGCACTTCCATCCCTGTGACACAGGCAGCCCGACCGGAACCGTCGGCCGATCCGGACATTACTGTGCCCGAAGGATACAGACTGGTGTGGAACGAAGAGTTCAACAAAGGAACTCAACCCGATCTCGACCAATGGTATTATGAAACAGGAGGAAACGGATGGGGAAATAATGAATTGCAGCATTATGTAGCCGGCAATCAAGGCAACGAACAACTCGCTGCCATAAAAGACGGCATCCTCAGCATTATCGCCAAGAAGATAGGCGAAACGGTCTATTCCATCCGTATGAACACCAAAGAGAGCTGGAAATACGGTTATTTTGAAGCCCGTCTGAAACTGCCCACGGGAAAAGGAACATGGCCCGCCTTCTGGATGATGCCGAAGAACTATACGGCCTGGCCGGACGACGGAGAAATTGATATCATGGAGGAAGTAGGCTATAATGCGAACTACGTGTCCTCAGCGATCCATTGTAAAGCCTACCACCACTCCATCGGTACGCAAAAGACCGGCGAGACATTCCTGCCTACCGCACAGACCGAGTTTCATGTCTATGCTTTGGAGTGGACGGAAGACTTCATCCGCACCTTCGTGGACGGAAAGCAACTTTTCCGCTTCGACAATGACAAGGCCAACAACAGGAACACCTGGCCATTCAACGCCCCCTTCTATCTGAAGCTGAATCTCGCATGGGGCGGAGACTGGGGTGGTGCACAAGGGGTGGATGAGTCGGCCCTTCCCGCAACTTACGAGATCGACTATGTACGTGTATTTCAAAAAAAATAATATTTGATAGGTATGAAAGTAATAAAGATTTTCTCCGCGTGCCTTTTCCTCCTGCCATTCGTTTCCTGTACGCAAGTGACGAATGACAAAGGCGACACAGCGATAGAGAAGAAAGTAGAAGCTCTGTTGTCCAAAATGACACTGGAAGAGAAACTGGGACAGATGAACCAAATCACCTCTTACGGCAATATTGAAGACATGAGCGGATTGATAAAACAAGGCGGTGCCGGCTCTATATTGAATGAAACTGATCCGGTACGCATCAATGCGCTGCAACGCGTTGCCATCGAGGAGTCCCGCCTCAGCATCCCTTTGCTGATGGCACGTGACGTTATTCATGGTTTCAAGACCATCTTCCCCATCCACAACATCGCATATCAGGGCAAGTACGGCACCGATATCCTGGAGGATACCTGCGGCATCGGCCACCGCGACCAGCACATCGTGGAGTACGATGGCTGCGCCAACTTTATGAAGGGTGCCTTTGAGACGGCAGATAAGATCACCACCGTCAGCCCCACCTACGCACAGGAGATCCTGGACCCCTGGTTCAGCTACGGTCTGGATGCCCTGCTGCGGGAAAAGCAGTATAAGCTCTGCGGCATCCTGAACGGCATCGATATGGAGGCCAATAACCCCGCCACTGACCCCAAGATCCCCTTCAACTACGATGTGACCAACGTTGAAGAGGGCAAGGCAAAGTGCAAGGAGGCCCTGCAGGACAAGTTTGGCCTGCACAAGGATGGCAGCCCCGTTTTTGCCATGGTCAGCCGCATGGTCGGCATGAAGGGCTTTGACCTGGTGCAGAGCATTGCCGACGGTCTGGTGGACCGCGGCATCGAGCTGGTCATTCTGGGCAGCGGCGAGAACCAGTACGAGACCTTCTTCTCTGACCTGTGCGCCCGTCATCCGGGCCGCGTGGGCACCTACATCGGCTTTGAGCCCGCCCTGTCTCAGGAGATCTACGCCGGCGCAGACGTGTTCATCATGCCTTCCAAGAGCGAGCCCTGCGGCCTGGCACAGATGGTGGCCTGCCGCTACGGCACGCCTCCCATCGTCCGTGAGACCGGTGGCCTGCGGGATTCCATCCATGACTGCACGCTGGGCGAGGGCAACGGATTTACCTTTGCCGGTTACAGCGCCCATGAGCTGTACGATGCCTGCTGCCGTGCACAGGATCGCTACTACAACAAAGAGGACTGGAACAACCTCGTCAAGCACGACATGGAATGCGATTTCAGCTGGGACCTCTCTGCCAAGAGCTACGAGGGCCTGTATAACGAGACCGCAAACCTCTGGTAAATCGTTTTCATAAGTTTGCCTTTTGCCGCCCGGTTCGCAGGAGCCGGGCGGCTTTTTTGCGGACTTCCACACATATTTTACAAGAATCATCCGCAAAAAGCGGCAAGGCACCTTTGCACTTCCGACAGGACTGTGCTACAATGAAAAACATTGACGGCTCTTTCCTGTTTTTGAAGAAATGGCAGAGTAGATAAGGAGAACGATATGAACTGGAAACGTGTCATCAGCGGCGTGCTGGCAGCAGCGATGCTGTCCGCTCTGCCGGTGCAGCTTCTGGTGTCGGCGGAAGGCACGGAGGCGGTCGGGCAGGCCGATGGCTGGGAGGAACTGACCACTCTGGAATCTCTTGACGAAAGCAATACTTTCTTTTACAGCAAGGACGACCAGACGTTTGAAAAGATCACCCACCCGGAAAAGGATGTCAAAACCGCAGACGGCATCGTGGATTATCTGGGAGACGGTGCAGTGGCGGTCGTGACTGACCCGGAGGATGCCGCCTACAACGCCGGTGACCGGGGTCAGAACTACGCATGGTCGGCGGTCGGCTACGGCGACTGGCTGTATGTGGGCACCTGCTACGCTGCCATCGGCAACACCCTCTCCCTGATGAAGAGCAGTCTGGGCGACGAATACGACGACAAGGTGCTTGCCGCCACCTTCGATGCCCTTTACAACGGCACTTTCTTTCTGACCGAGGAGGATGGCGGCCGGCCCAAGGGCGTGCTGGTGAAGATCAACACCAAGACCGGCGAGACCAAGGTGTTGATGTCCGGCTCCTATAACGGTTACACACCCCTGTTCCGCAACGCATTGGAGTATCACGGCAAGCTGTACTTCTGCGGCAGTGTGGGCGGCGGCGGCATCGGCTTTCTGCCCAGCATCTGGCAGGTGGACCCGGCCACCGACGAGTGCAAGCCGGTGTATATCGGTCTGAACAGCGTGCAGGATTATGCCGCAGCCTACCAGCAGGGCATCTCCGTGGGCATCCGCGGGATGTGCGTCTACAAGGACCAGCTGGTCATCAGCAACGTGACCATGGATGCCGCCACCGGCAAGAGCAGCGCCGCCCTGCTGATCTCCTCCGACCCGGAAAAGGGCTTTACCCAGATCGCGGATTCCGACAGCCTGTTCAACTACCCCGCCTATCACTACGCCGACAGCATCTACGGCGGCAGTATCTGGGATATGGCTGAGTTCAACGGCCGCCTGTATGTTTCCATCTGCACCGGCACCGAGGACAATATGCCGGACGACAACACCATGCAGTCCTTTGCACTGGTGCGGGGCGATCAGAACCCTGACGGCACCTTCACATGGACACCCGTGGCAGGCGATCAGGAAAAGGATGGTGCCCGCTACACCTTCGGCATCGACCCGGAACGCACCCGCTCCGGTGCGGCGAACCTGATCGTGTACAACGACCACCTCTATATTGGTGAGTACAACGATGAAGAGATCGCACTGGAGCGCATCCTCTTTGCCAAGACCGGCAAGAACGCCGACGGTCAGTTTGGCGGCGGGCTGGACTGCCGGTTCATCAACGCCAATCTGGAACAGTCGGTGAACCTGTACCGCATGGACAGGGACGAGAACATGGAGCTTGTGGTGGGCAATGCCACCAAGATGTTCCCCTCCGGCAGCCTGTCCGGGCTGGGGTCCGGCTTTGGGCGCAACGAGAACCAGTACATCTGGCGGATGCAGGTGTACGATGGCAAGCTGTATGTGGGCACCTTTGACACCAGCAGTATGCTGGAGTGCGTTGGTCAGTTCGTCAATGGCAACCTGCTAACGCGCACCCCTGCGCAGTGGAAGACCCAGTGGGAATATCTCAAGACCCTGATGAAGGCACTGCAGGCGACGGACCCCGACGGCAACGGGAACCCCGACACGCTGGCCCAGACCATCAAGTTTTCCTACAAATTCGTGTTCAAGAACATCACGGTTAGCAACATCGCCAGTGCCATCCGGCTGCTCAACTACATGCGCAAGGCAAAGCAGGGCTTTGACCTGTATGTTTCGGAGGACGGCGTGAACTTCCAGACCATCACCGTGGACGGTTTTGGAGACCCCTATAACCATGGTCTGCGGGCATTCGCCACCACCGACCAGGGCCTGTGCCTTGGCACTGCCAATCCCTTCTACGGCACGCAGGTGTGGATCAAGCGCAAGGACAGCTGACCCCCGCACTTCCAGGATAACCGCCGCCCGGCTCTCAAATGAGCTGGGCGGTTTTTTGTGTTTTGCACAAGAAACCTATCATATTTTTGGTATCGATGCTGCCGGAGACGGACATACTCCACCGTGGACGTACAATTATGGCGTTAGTGTGAACGAACTATGAAGTTTTACCAAAAATCGGTGGAAAATTGATTGAAAAGTTCAGTGAATTGAATTATACTATCCATATGAGCTTCTTAACCGGAGCGAAACCATTGCGAAAGGGTGCGGCGGGCTGCTGTTTCGGGCCTGCGCACAGAGGGAGGGCGACACCGCATGAAGGGCTGGTACAAGGCGCTGGAAGATCTTGTCTGGCTGACCCAGCTGGGCCTGAATATGCTGCTGCCGCTGGTCATGTGCCTGGGCGGAGCCTGGTGGGCGGTGAACAGCTGGAGCTGGCCGGAATGGGTGTTCCTGCCGGCCATCCTGCTGGGCCTTGCCTCCGGGGCGCAGAACTTCTGGTATTTTGCCAAGGAACACCTGGACCGCGCCAAAAAGGAAAAACCGAAGCGGGTGGGGTTCAACTCACATCAGTAAACATCACAGGAGGTTCCCCTTTATGAAACTACAGCCGGAATCCAAAAAGGAGCTGACGCGCATCGCCTGCGGCACGGCCATCTGCACCGCTGCCCTGTGGGTGGCCTTTGCGGCGCTGCACCTGGTTGGCTGGGTGAAATTTGATTACACTGTCGTTCTGGGCAGTCTCATCGGCGCGGCCGTGGCCATCGGCAACTTTGCGGGCATCTGCATCGTGTGTCAGAAGGTCATCGACGAGCAGGATGAGAAACGGCGCAAAGCCACATTACAAGCTTCCTACAACGTCAGAATGCTTTTGCAGGCGGTGTGGATCATCGTGTCCATCGGGGCACCCTGCTTCCAGCCCTTTGCCAGCGTTCTGCCCTTGCTGTTCCCGCGTGTTACGATCTACTACCTGCAAATAACCGGCAAGTACAAGCCCCTTGCACCGGCCGGGCCCTCGGTGGATGTCTCTGTGGAGGACGACCCCGAACCCGCCCCGGAGCCGGAGGCTGAGCCCCGTGACAAAGGGGGTGAAACGTAACAAATGGAACTGAACGGCGCAAAGATCCTGTATACCATCCATACCGATATCCCCCTGCTGGGCGATCTCAAGATCACCCAGACCCTAGTCACTACCTGGATCGTCATGGCGCTGCTTTCGGGCCTGGCCATCTGGCTGGGCAGCAACCTCAAGCTGGAAAATGTCTCAAAGCGGCAGGCCGCGGCCGAGTTCATCGTGGAGCGGCTGGATCAGTTCGTGCACGACAATATGGGGTATCACTTTGACAAGTATATCCCCCTGATCGGCTCGATCTTCGCTCTGAGCATCGGCTGCAACCTCATCAGTGTCATTGGCCTGTGGAGCCCCACGGCCGACCTGAACACCGAGGCTGCGTGGGCCATTGTGGTGTTTGTGCTGATCATGTATTACAAGATCAAGACCAACGGCATCCTTTCCTATCTGAAGGGCCTGCTGGACCCGATCTTCATCATGGCACCCATCAATGTGCTGTCGGAGATCTCGACCCCCGTCAGCATGGCGTTCCGTCACTTTGGCAACATCCTGTCCGGTACTGTCATTTCCACACTGCTGTACTGGGCGCTGGCAAGCCTGAGCCATGTCATCTTTGGCTGGCTGCCCGGCTTCCTGAGCCAGATCCAGCTGTTCCAGATCGGCATCCCGGCCTTTACGGGCCTGTATTTCGACTGGTTCGGCGGCTGCATTCAGGCGTTCATCTTCTGTACCCTGACCGCAATTTTCATCAAACGTGCTGCCGGTGAGGACTAAGCCCTCACAACGGCATCTCCCAAAACAAAAACTTTTTTGGAGGACAAAACTTATGACTGACTTTCAGTACCTTGCTCGTGGTATCGCCCTGGCAGGCTGCGGCATCGGCGCAGGCTGCGCACTGATCGCAGGTATCGGCCCCGGTATCGGCGAAGGCAACGCTGCCGCCGCTGCCTGTGAGGCCGTGGGCCGCCAGCCTGAGTGCAAGAGCGACGTGACCAGCACCCTGATCCTGGGCGTTGCACTTTCCGAGACCACCGGTATTTACGGCTTTGTTACCGGCCTGTTGCTGATCTTCCTGGCACCCGGCATGTTTATGAAGTTCCTGGCATAAGCGGAACCTTTTACAAAAGAACGAAAGGAGACGCTTATGGAACTGTACCAGGCGTTGATCACGCTGGACGGCTGGACCTTTCTGGCCCAGATCTGCAACCTGATGATCCAGCTGCTCATCTTCAAAAAGTTCCTGCTGAATCCGGTCAAAAAGGTGATCGCCGAGCGCAAGGCCAAGGCGGACAGCCAGATCGCCGATGCTGCAAAGCTGCGCACCGAGGCTGAGGCCATGAAAGCGGAGTACGAGCAGAACCTGCAGAATGCCCGCGCCGAGGCCAACCAGATCGTTGCCCGTGCCCAGAAAACGGCCACCGCCCGCGGTGAAGAGATCGTGGACGAGGCCCGTGCACAGGCCGCTGCCCTGAAGCAGAAGGCGGAGGCCGACATTGCGCAGGAGCGCAAGAAGGCCGTGAACGAGGCAAAGGACGAGATCGGCGGCATGGCCATGGAGATCGCCTCCAAGGTGGTCGAGCGTGAGATCAAGGAAGCCGACCACAAGGACCTGATCGACGAATTTATCAAAAACGTGGGTGAAGCATCATGACCGAGACAGCAAGGATGTACGGCGGAAGCCTGTATGACCTGGCAGCGGAGGAAGGGCTGGAGACCCGCATTCTGGGCGAGCTGGACGAGGCCGTGGCGCTTTTTAAGGCAAGCCCGGAGTACCTGCATCTGCTCAGCACCCCCAGCATCCCCAAAAAGGAGCGCTGCGGCCTGCTGGACGAAGCGCTGCGGGATCGGGTCCACCTCTATGTGCTGAACTTTTTGAAGATCCTGTGCGAGAAGGGCACCCTGCGGGAGCTGCCCGGCTGCGCCCGGGCCTACCGGGTGCGCTACAATCAGGCACACGGTATTCTGGAAGCAGCGGCAACCACTGCAGTGGCAATGACGGAGCAGCAGGTGAAGAGCCTGCACGAAAAGCTGGAGAAGCTCACCGGCAAGACCATCGACCTGAAAACAAAGGTCGATCCGGCTGTGCTGGGCGGCATCCGGCTGGATATCGAGGGCACCGAGCTGGACGGAACGGTTCAGAACCGTCTGGCGGCGCTGCGCAGGGATATCGCGTCCGTGACACTGTGATCCATCGAATTTCCACCCGAAAGATTTTAAGAATTGAGTGGTGAATACAAGACAATGCAACTGAAACCTGAAGAGATCTCCAAGATCATCCGTGCCCAGATCAAGCACTACGAGAATGTCATCGAGCAGAGCGAAGTCGGCACGGTCATCATGGTAGGCGACGGCATCGCCCGGGCCAGCGGCCTGGAAAAGTGCATGGCAGGTGAGCTGCTTCAGTTTGACAACGGCGAATACGGTATGGCCCAGAACCTGGAGGAAAACACGGTCTCCATCGTTCTGCTGGGCTCCGATGTCGGCATCAAGGAAGGCAGCACCGTCAAGTGCACCGGCAAGGTCGTTTCCGTGCCCGTGGGCGAGGCGATGATCGGCCGCGTGGTCAATGCACTGGGCCAGCCCATCGACGGCGCAGGCCCCATTGAGACCACCGAGTTCCGGGCCATCGAGAGCCCGGCCCCCGGCATCATCGACCGCCAGCCGGTCAAGGAACCCCTGCAGACCGGCATCAAGGCCATCGACTCCATGATCCCCATCGGCCGCGGCCAGCGTGAGCTGATCATCGGCGACCGCCAGACCGGCAAGACCACCATTGCATCGGATACCATCATCAACCAGAAGGGCAAGGATGTCATCTGCATCTATGTCGCCATCGGTCAGAAGCGCTCCACCGTGGCAAACCTGGTGCAGAGCCTGACCGAGGCCGGTGCCATGAGCTACACCATCGTGGTGTCCGCCACGGCCTCCGAGCTGTCCCCCCTGCAGTATATCGCCCCCTACTCCGGCTGTGCCATGGGCGAATATTTCATGCACCAGGGCAAGCATGTTCTCATCATCTATGATGACCTTTCCAAGCACGCGGTGGCCTACCGTGCCCTCTCGCTGCTGATCCGCCGTCCCCCGGGACGTGAGGCTTACCCCGGCGATGTTTTCTACCTGCACTCCCGTCTGCTGGAGCGCGCGGCCAAGCTCTCCAATGAGCTGGGCGGCGGCAGCCTGACGGCTCTGCCCATCATCGAGACGCAGGCGGGCGATATCTCGGCCTATATCCCGACGAATGTCATCTCCATCACCGACGGGCAGATCTTCCTCGAAACGGATCTGTTCCACGCCGGTGTGCGCCCGGCCATCAACGTGGGCCTGTCCGTGTCGCGTGTCGGCGGCGCGGCGCAGACGAAGGCGACGAAGAAAGCGACCGGCAGCCTGCGCCTGGACTTGGCGCAGTACCGCGAGATGGAAGTATTTACGCAGTTCTCCAGCGATTTGGATGACAGCACGAAGGAACAGCTGCACTATGGGCAGGGCCTGATGCGCATCCTCCGCCAGAAGCAGTATCATCCGCTGAGTATGCACCAGCAGGTCATTGTGCTGGTGTGCGCGATGGGACATGTACTGTCGAAGGTGGCAGTGAAGGACGTGACGGACTTCCGTGATGCGCTGCTTGACCACTTCGAGCAGGAACATTCCGACCTCTGCCGTTCGCTGGAAGACGAAAAGGTGCTGACGGACGATATGAAGCAGGAGATTCTGCGCATCGCGGAGGAATATCTCGCCGCGAACGCTGAGCGCTTCAGGAAGGAGTAATCCATGCCGAGCGCAAAGGAAATCAAAAGCCGAATCGCCAGCATCAAGGATACGCAGAAAATCACCAACGCCATGTACCTGATTTCCTCGACGAAGCTGCGTAAGGCGAAGAACGAGCTGAACCGTACCCGCCCGTACTTCGACGCGCTCAAAGGCGAAATCAAGCGCATCTTCCGCACCGTCCCGGACGTGGACAGCCGCTACTTCTATCCGCCGGCGGGCCGAAGCTGGAAGGGGAGTACGCCTGCCTTGTCATCACGGCGGATAAGGGCATGGCGGGCGCGTATAACCACAATGTGCTGAAAATTGCGCGGGAGATGCTGCATGAGCATCCGGAGACGGAGCTGTTTGTCGTGGGTGAATATGGCCGCCAGCATTTCGCGCAGGCGGGCATCCCGATTGAGAAGTCCTTCCTCTATCCCGCGCAGAATCCGACGCTGCACCGCGCACGCGAAATTTGCGATATCCTGCTGGAACGCTACGACAATGGCGAGTTCCAGAAATTGTTCATTGTCTATACCGATATGAAGAACAGCCTGAGCGCCGAAGCGACCAGCACGCGCCTTCTGCCCTTTCACCGGGGCGATTTCGCGTCCGTCGCCGCGCCGGGCAGTGTTCACTTTGAGTTTACGCCCGGCGTTGAGGCGGTGCTGGACAACGTCATCCGCAGTTATATCACGGGTTTCGTGTACAGCGCGCTGGTGGACAGCTTCTGTGCGGAACAGAACGCCCGCATGGCCGCTATGTCCTCCGCCGGGGAAAATGCCGACAAGATGCTTGCGTCGCTCTCGGTGCAGTATAACCGCGTGCGTCAGGCGTCGATTACGCAGGAGATTACCGAGGTATCCTCCGGCGCAAAGGCACAGAAAAGAAAGAAGGTGCAGTCATGCTGAGCTATGGCAAAATCGTGCAGGTGTCCGGCCCTGTGGTGGACTGTGAGTTTCAGGAGGGACAGCTGCCGAAGATTCGCGAAGCACTGCGCGTCCAAGTGGAAGACGAAGTGCGCACCATGGAAGTGGCGCAGCACATGGATGAACATACTGTCCGCTGCATCATGCTGGCACCCAGCGAAGGGCTTTCGCGCGGCATGACGGTGGAGGCGACTGGACGCGGCATCAGTGTTCCCGTC
>ERZ779922.459-NODE-459-length-35586-cov-7.461541_pt1 | contig 35586 bp, 30 predicted proteins | sample MGYA00511544_ERZ779922 | MGnify/ENA primary metagenome ERZ779922 (study PRJEB29588, sample SAMEA2154516) | human gut metagenome | biome: human gut; feature: human-associated habitat; material: faeces | place: Denmark | collected 2008/2010 ... | reverse complement strand
ACTGCGGAAGTGGAGCAAAAAGACGGCTGAGACTCGCAGACGCAATTGTGCGGTGCTGCCTTAGAATAAAAAGATACATTGCCCCTTCAGGGGCGGCAGGGCATTTGATGCAGATGCCAGATTATTCAATACATCTTTAGATGTCTGCCAGTAAAATACCCTTGGACAGCAGGTCTTTTCCAGAATTCGCGGTTTACCTGAATTTTGTATGTCAGATTTGGACATTCCACGAATAGACAGAATTTGTTTCATCCGCTACAATGTAGGCAGGTAGCTGAAAACTGCGTGATAATAAAGAAAAGCCGCGCGGCGGCATATCCTTCCGGGAGGTAATGTTACATGAAAATCGGATTTATTGGTCTTGGCATCATGGGCAAGCCTATGGTCAGAAACCTTCTGAAAGCAGGCCATGAGGTCTGGGTAAACAACCGCAGCAAAGCTCCCATGGAGGAGCTGGCGAAGGACGGCGCCCATGCCGTCTCCCGCCAGGAGCTGACGGAAAATGCCGAAATCATCATCACCATGCTGCCAAACGGCCCGCAGGTCAAGGAGGTCATGCTGGGGGATGTGGTCAACTACATGCACGCCGGTCAGATATTCATCGACTGCAGCTCCATCAGCCCCGTGGCCTCCAAGGAGATCGCCGCGGTTCTGGCGGAGAAAGGCGTCGAAATGCTGGACGCCCCCGTTTCCGGCGGCGAGCCCAAGGCAATTGACGGCACCCTTTCCTTCATGGTCGGCGGCGAGGAAGAGGTCTTCAACACCTTCAAACCGGTCCTGCTGGCCATGGGTTCTTCCGCTGTGCGGTGCGGCGGCATCGGCGCAGGCAACACCACCAAGCTGGCAAACCAGATCATCGTGGCATGCAACATTCAGGCTCTTGCCGAGGCTCTGACTCTGGCACAGAAGGCAGGCGTGGATCCCGAGCTGGTGTTCCAGGCAATCAAGGGCGGTCTTGCCGGCTCTACCGTCATGAACGCAAAGGCTCCCATGATGATCGCAGGCAACGACAAGCCCGGCTTCAAGATCGACCTGCACATCAAGGACCTGAACAACGTTCTGGACTGCGCACACGCTGTGGGCGCTCCCGTGCCCATGACTGCCGAGGTGCAGGAGATCATGCAGTGGCTCCACAACCACGAGGGCGGTCAGAAGGACCACAGCGCCATTGCCCAGTATTACGAGCACCTGACCGGCATCAAGCTGCGCCGCGACCTGTAAAACCTCAAAATTCTGTTTTTATGGCGGTGCGGGCATCCCCGTGCCGCCAAAATTTTGTCGCCAATTCTGTACGTTCTGCCGATTGCTGAATGATTGATTTGCATGTTATAACAGAAATTAAAGAACCAACATACAAAACAGAAAAGAGTGTGATCCCTATGTCTAAACTCCGCCAAGATGCTGACGCCATCATTCAGGCCGCCATCACCGCCGCCCAGCCGGACGAGGCCGTCCGCAAAGCGCTGGAAGGACGCGATTTCGGTTCCGGGCGCGTTGTGCTGGTTGCCGCCGGCAAGGGTGCCTGGCAGATGGCCAACGCCGCCAGCCGCATTCTGGGTTCCCGCATTGATACCGGTATTGTCATTACCAAGTACGACCACAGCAAAGGCCCCATCGCCAACTTTACCATCCGGGAAGCCGGGCACCCCATCCCGGACGAGAACAGCTTTACCGCCACCCAGCAGGCGCTGGACCTCGTCAGCGGGCTGACCGCACAGGACACCGTGCTGTTCCTGCTTTCCGGCGGCGGTTCCGCTTTGTTTGAAAAGCCGCTCATCCCCGCCGCGGATCTGGAAGAACTCACCCACAACCTGCTGGTCTGCGGGGCGGATATTGTAGAGATCAACACCCTCCGCAAGCGCTTTTCCGGCGTAAAGGGCGGCCGTTTTGCCCAGCTGTGTGCCCCGGCCCATGTGGTTTCCATCGTGCTTTCGGATATTCTTGGCGATCCGCTGGATATGATTGCCTCCGGCCCCGCTTACCCGGATAGTTCTACCTGCGCACAGGCCAAGGAGATCGTGCAGAAATACCACCTGCCCATGACGGATCAGATGCTGACCCTGCTGGAGCAGGAAACGCCCAAAACGCTGGACAATGTGACCACCCGGATCACCGGCAGCGTGCGGGAGCTTTGCCGTGCCGCGGCCAGTGCCTGCCGGAATCTGGGATATGAACCGGTTCTCCTGACCGACCAACTCTGCTGCGAGGCACGGGAAGCAGGCAGCTTTCTTGGCTCCATTGTCCGCACCCAGGCAGGGCAGGGGAAAAAGCTGGCCTACATCGCGGGTGGCGAGACCATCGTTCACCTGACGGGCAAAGGGCTTGGCGGAAGAAATCAGGAGCTGGCCCTTGCGGCTGCACCTGCCATTGCCGGGCTGAACGCGGCGGTGTTCTCTGTGGGCAGCGACGGCACAGACGGCCCCACCGATGCCGCCGGCGGCTATGTGGATGGGGATACCCTTGCCGCGCTGGAGGCCGGGGGCTGGAGCGGATACGCTGCTTTGCAGAACAACGATTCCTACCACGCCCTGAAAGCAGTGGATGGCCTGATCATCACCGGGGCAACGGGCACCAATGTCAACGATGTGGCGGTGGCCCTGATGGGGAAAAAACACCGCCTGTGAGCCCGGAAGTTTCCCCGGAGTGGTGATTGCATTCCTCCGTTGAGTATGTTATACTGAACAGCGAACTGAATAGAAAACAGCAGGTGCGTACCGCCCGCGGCTCTGGCCGGGGGCAGGCACGTTAAAAGGGAAGCGGGTGCAAATCCCGCACGATCTCGTCACTGTGATAAGGGAGTTTACCGCCAGGGTGCAGCTGCACCGGTCACTGGAACGTATGTTCCGGGAAGGCGGTGGTGGATGTTGAGCTTTCAGCCAGGAAACCTGCCCGCTGTTGGTACGGGGGCGCAAGCCCCAGATCACGAGGAATTGGTTGTACCCAAAAAGCCTGAAAAAACTGAAAAGGGCCTTTTTGCTTTGCCATCCCGCAAGCAGAAAGGCCCCTTTTGTTTTGCCGGGCACTCTTTCCTGTACCTTCTGTTCAGCAAAAATCATGTTCAAAAACAGGAAAGGAACGAACAAAAATGAGAAAACGCACCATCCACAAAGCAGCGGCCGCTCTGACCGCTCTGGCCCTCTGCGCCGGTGTACTGACCGGCTGCGGCGGTGCCGCAAGCAGCACCACTGCTTCCAGCACGGCAGGATCTGCTGCCAGCAGCGAGGTTTCCGGCGAGGAGGCTGACGAATTGGCCGCAAAGAACGTTGCAGACCTGATCGATGCCATCTATGTGCAGGAGCGCACCGATGACACCGATGCCCAGTGTGAGGCCGCCAAGGCCGCATGGGATGCCCTGACCGATGCCCAGAAGGAGCTGGTCGAGGGCGAAGAGGCTGACCCTGACTACTTTGGCCGCGACACCGGCGATGCTTCCAAGGACGACAGCCGCAATCAGGACGACATCGGCGAGAATGAGCTGCTGGTGGTCTCCTTCGGCACCTCTTTCAACGACAGCCGAGTGAAGGATATCAAGGGCATCGAGGATGCGCTGCAGGCCGCTTATCCTGATTGGTCTGTCCGCCGCGCCTTCACCGCACAGATCATCATCAACCATGTTCAGGCCCGCGACGGCGAGAAGATCGACAACATGCAGCAGGCTCTGGACCGCGCTGTGGCCAACGGCGTGAAGAACCTGGTCGTCCAGCCCACCCACCTGATGCACGGTGCAGAGTACGACGAGATGATGGAGATGATCGACGAGTACAAGGACAAGTTCGAGAGCGTCGCCGTTGCCGAGCCCCTGCTGGGCGAGGTCGGTGCCGATGCTGCGGTCATCAACGCCGACAAGGAAGCTGTTGCCAAGGCCGTTACCGCTGCCGCTGTGAAGGATGCCGGTTTCGACAGCCTGGAGGCCGCTGCTGAGGAGAAGGTCGCCTTCGTCTTTATGGGCCACGGCACCTCCCACACCGCAAAGGTGAGCTACAGCCAGATGCAGACCGCCATGCAGACCCTGGGCTACAGCAACGTGTTCATCGGCACGGTGGAGGGTGAACCCGAGGAGACCGCCTGCGAGAACGTCATCGAGGCTGTCAAGGCCGCCGGTTACACCAAGGTCATCCTGCGCCCCCTGATGGTCGTTGCCGGTGACCACGCCAACAACGATATGGCCGGTGCGGATGACGATTCCTGGCTGAGCCAGTTCCAGGCCTCCGGTGACTTCGCGTCCGTGGAGTGCCAGATCGCCGGTCTGGGTGAGATCGAGGACATCCAGCAGCGCTACATTGAGCACACCAAAGCCGCCATTGATTCCCTGAACGGCTAATATTCCGCATTCCAATGCCCGAAGGGAGAGATCTTTTCGGGCATTTTTTATGGAGAGCTTCCCCGCATGAGGAGAAACACTCCCATTTCAAATTCTGAATTTCTGAGGTATTTTGTTTATGCACTGCAAACAGTTTGTTTCCCTGTCCGTTGCTTCTCTGATGCTGGCCGCCGTCCTCACCGGCTGCGGCGGGGCTTCTTCCACTGCTTCCTCTGCTGTCAGCTCGGAAGCCGCTTCTGCCGTGAGCGCTGCCGCCGCATCCGAGCCTGCCGAAGCCGCCTTGCCGGATGGCGTGTACACGGCTGAGTTCGACACCGACAGCGGCATGTTCCACGCCAACGAAGCCTGCAATGGCATGGGCACCCTGACCGTGGAGAACGGGCAGATGACCTTCCACGTCAGTCTGGCCTCCAAGAAGATCGTCAACCTGTACGTTGGCATGGCCGCCGATGCCGAGGCCAACAAGGCAGATTGGCTGCTGCCCACCACCGACACCGTCACTTACTCCGACGGCACCTCGGAGGAGGTCTACGGCTATGATATCCCCGTGGCCGCTGTGGACGAGGACTTCCAGCTGGCACTCCTCGGGACCAAGGGCAAGTGGTATGACCACACCGTGAGCATCCGCAATGCACAGCCCAAGGCTGAGGAAGCTGCCGAGACCCCTGCGGACGGTGAATACAGCGTCAATGTGACCCTGGAGGGCGGCTCTGGCCGTGCCACCGTGGAAAGCCCTGCCGCCCTGACCGTGGCGGACGGCAAAATGACCGCTGTCATCCGGTGGAGCAGCCCCAATTATGATTACATGATCGTGGACGGCGAGAAGTATCTGCCCACCAACACCGAGGGCAACTCCACCTTTGAGATCCCTGTTTCTGCACTGGACACCCCGCTGGCTGTCACTGCCGATACCGTAGCCATGAGCACCCCCCATGAGATCGAGTATACGCTGACCTTTGCGCTGAACTGATGAAACTGACGAGACAACAATTCCTGCGCGTTCTGCCTGTTACAGTACTGGCTCTGTCGGGTTGCGCCGCCTCCGAAACGGCTCCCGCCAGCACAGAAGAACTGGTCTTTGACCATGCCTGCCCACTGGATTACGCCACACAGTTTACTGCCGACTGCTATGAGGGCGGCTATACCATGCTGACCCTGACCGAATCGGGGGAGCAGTTCCTTGTGACCCCGGAGGATGCCGCTGCGGTGGAAGGCCTGCCCGAGAGCGTGACGGTGCTGCGTCAGCCCATCCGGAACATCTACCTTGTCTCCACCTCGGTGATGGACCTGTTCCTCGCGCTGGATGGGCTGGACAGCGTGACCCTTTCCGGCACCCAGGCGGAGGGCTGGTATCTGGATGAGGCCAGAGCCGCCATGGAGGCCGGGCGCATTGCCTATGCGGGCAAGTACAGCGCCCCGGACTACGAAAAGATCCTTGCGGCCAACTGCGGCCTTGCCATCGAGAACACCATGATCTACCACACCCCGGAGGTCAAGGAGCAGCTGGAACGGTTCGGCATTCCGGTGCTGGTGGAGCGCTCCAGCTATGAGAGCGGCCCGCTGGCCCGGCTGGAGTGGCTCAAGTTCTGGGGCATCCTGCTGGGGAAAGAGGAGCTGGCGGAACAGGAATTCGCCCGGCAGGTGGAGCGCCTTGCACCGCTGGCCGAGCAGGCTCCCACCGGCAAGCGCTGTGCCTTTTTCTCCATCACAGCCAACAACCTTGCCAATGTGCGCAAGGGCGGCGACTATGTGGCCCAGATGATCGAGATGGCGGGCGGTGATTATGTTTTTGCGGACCTGACCGACAACGGCAACAACCTTTCCACCATGAACCTGCCGCTGGAGGATTTTTACGCCGGTGCAAAGGATGCGGATGTGCTCCTTTACAACAGCACCATTGAGGGCGTGGTGCATACCACGGAGGAACTGGTGGCAAAATGCCCCCTGCTGGCCGAGTTCAAAGCCGTGCAGAGCGGCAGTGTCTGGTGCACCACCCAGAGCTTTTTCCAGCAGAGTACGGCGCTGGTCGATTTTGTGCTCGACCTGCACCGTGTCTTTACGGAGAACGACCCCGCCGACCTGCAATTTCTGAGGAAAGTAGAGTAACCTATGACCAGCAAAAAGCGCCTGATCCTTTCTTACGGCATCCTTGCCCTGCTGCTGGCGGTGCTGTTTGCCGCCAACCTGTTCTGGGGCAGTGTGTCCCTGACACCGGGGGCAGTGCTGGCGGCCCTGACCGGCCGCGGGCAGGACGCTTTGAGCGTGGGCATCATCACCCAGCTGCGCCTGCCCCGGGCTGTGATGGTGGTGCTGCTTGGGGCGGCGCTCTCGGCGGCGGGCTACCTGCTGCAGACCTTTTTTGCCAACCCCATTGCAGGCCCCTTTGTCATGGGCATTTCCAGCGGGGCCAAGCTGGCCGTGGCACTGGTCATGGTGGCTTTTCTGAACCAGGGCCTGCTCACCAGCTCCCTTACCCTGATCACAGCCGCCTTTGCGGGGGCCATGGCCTCCATGGCCTTTGTGCTGGCGGTCTCCCGGCGGGTGCAGCGGATGAGCATCCTTGTCATCTGCGGTGTGATGATCGGCTACATCTGCTCGGCCGTCACGGAGTTTGTGGTGGCCTTTGCCCAGGACAGCAACATCGTCAATCTCCATAACTGGTCTCAGGGCAGTTTTTCCGGCATGACCTGGGGCAATGTGCGGGCGGCGGCGCTGGTGGTGCTGCCCGCTCTGGCGGCAGCGTTCTGCCTTTCCAAGCCCATGGCCGCCTACCAGATGGGGGAGGCCTACGCCCGGAGCGTGGGCATCAATGTCAAAGCCTTTTCCCGGCTGCTGGTGCTGCTTTCCAGCCTACTGGCCGCCTGTGTCACGGCCTTTGCGGGGCCCATCTCCTTTGTGGGCATCGCGGTGCCCCATCTGGTCAAGCAGCTGTTCGGCAGCGCAAGGCCGCTGGTGGTGCTGCCCGGGTGCTGCCTGGGCGGGGCCGCCTTCTGCCTGCTGTGCGACCTCATCGCCCGCAGCATGTTTGCCCCCACCGAGCTTTCGATCAGCGCCGTAACGGCAGTGTTTGGTGCACCGGTGGTCATCTGGCTGCTGGTGCGCCGGGGTCAGGAGGGTGTGCGATGAAATACCTCTGTGAAACGAAAGAACTGGCCATCGGCTATGGCGGTGCGCCCCTTGCTTCCGGCATCACGCTGGGGGCGGTGCCGGGGCAGATCCTGGCCCTCATCGGGCCAAACGGCGCGGGCAAATCCACCCTGCTCAAAACGCTGGCGGGCCAGCTGGCCCCCCTGGGCGGGGCTGTCCTGCTGGATGGCCGCAGTCTGACCGATTACACCGGCCCGGCCCGGGCCCGGAAGCTGGCCCTGATGCTGCCCCATACCCGCCGCACCGAGCTGACTTCCTGCTTTGAGTTTGCCGCCGCCGGGCGCATCCCCTATACCGGGCGGCTGGGCATCCTGTCCGATGCCGACCGGCAGGCCGTGCGGGACGCGCTGGAACTGGTGGGGGCTTCCCCTCTGGCAGGCCGGGATTTCAACTGCATCAGCGACGGCCAGCGCCAGCGCGTTCTGCTGGCACGTGCCATCTGCCAGCAGCCCGGAGTTCTGCTGCTGGACGAGCCGACCTCTTTTCTGGATGTCAAGGGAAAGATCGAGCTGCTGACCATCCTGCAGAAACTGGCCCATGAGCAGGGGCTGGCCGTGATCGTCAGCCTGCACGAGCTGGACATGGCGCAGAAGATCGCGGATGCGGTGGTCTGCGTGTTCCCGCACAGCGTTTCGGGGGTGCTGACCCCGAAGGAGGCCTTTGCCCCGGAGAACATCCGGGCGCTGTACAGCCTGACCAAAGAGCAGTACGAGGCCGTGTTCGGTCCGGAAAAGCCTGCCGGGCCAAAGTTTGAACATTACGTCCGCAGTGGGCAGAAACTGCTCCGCTGCGGATACACCACCGGCACCTGCGCGGCGCTGGGGGCGGCGGGGGCCGCGCGGCTCCTGCTCACCGGCCATGCCCCGGAGAGCGTTGCCCTGCGCACGCCGAAGGGCATCGTGGTGGAGGTGGCCCCGCTGTACTGCCGCCCCGCCGGAGCCGGTGCCGAATGCGCCATTGAGAAGGACGGCGGGGATGATGTGGATGTGACCACCGGCCTGCCCGTGATCGCCGCCGTAGAATTGCTGCCCGATACCACCGAGATCCGCATCTCCGGCGGCAAGGGCGTGGGCCGGGTGACCAAGGCCGGGCTGGACCAGCCGGTGGGGGAAGCTGCCATCAACCATGTGCCCCGGCAGATGATCGCTGAGGCCTTGCAAAGGGAAGCCGAGAGCGCCTGCTACACCGGCGGCTTTGCCGTGACCATCTCCATCGAGGGCGGGGAAGAGGTGGCAAAGCGCACCTTCAACCCCCACATCGGGGTCGAGGGCGGGCTTTCGGTGCTGGGAACCAGCGGCATTGTGGAGCCTATGAGCCAGCAGGCGATCCTGGATACCATCCAGCTGGAAATGAATCAGGCCGCTCTCCGGGCGGGCAGCCCCAGGCGGCTCATCCTGGCCCCCGGCAATTACGGGCTGGACTATCTGCACGAAAGATACCCGGAGTTTCACGCTGTTCCGGTGGTGAAAACCTCGAACTTTATTGGAGACACGCTGGATATGGCTGCTGCGGCCCGCTTTGAAGAGGTGCTTCTGGTGGGCCATGTGGGCAAGCTGGTCAAGGTGGCGGGCGGTATTATGAACACCCATTCCCACACTGCCGACTGCCGCACCGAGCTGTTCTGCACCCATGCGGCGCTCTGCGGCGCTTCCCGGGAAGTCTGCGCCGCCCTGATGAACGCTGCCACCACCGATGCCTGTCTGGAACTCCTGGACAGCGCTGGCCTGCGGGCTCCGGTGCTGGAAAGCCTGCTGCGGGCAGTCCAGCTCCACCTTGACCGGCGGGCCTGCGGGGCGTTCCGGGTGGGGGCGGTGCTGTTTTCCAACCAGCACGGCCCGCTGGGAGCCACCGACACTGCCGCACAACTGCTGAACGAATGGAAGGAGCATTGAGATGGTACATTTTGTAGGCGCAGGCCCCGGCGCACCTGACCTCATCACCCGGCGGGGCGCGGCCCTGCTGCAGGAAGCCGACTGCATCATTTATGCGGGCAGTCTGGTCAACCCGGCTCTGCTGGGGCTGGCAAAGCCGGAGTGCGCCGTTTACAACAGCGCCGAGATGACGTTGGAACAGGTGCTGGACGTGATGCGCCGGGTGGAAGCCGCAGGCGGGACCACCGTGCGGCTCCACACCGGCGACCCCTGCCTGTATGGGGCCATCCGGGAGCAGATGGACGCACTGGATGCGGATGGCATCCCCTACGATGATACCCCCGGCGTGTCCAGCTTTTGCGGGGCGGCGGCGGCGCTGAACGCCGAGTACACCCTGCCCACCATCAGCCAGACCGTGATCATCACCCGGATGGAGGGGCGCACCCCGGTGCCGGAAAAGGAGAAGCTGGCCAGCCTTGCCGCCCATGGGGCAACCATGGTGATCTTCCTCTCCATCGGCCTCATCGACAAGGTGCAGCAGGCCCTGCTGGCAGGCGGAGCCTACACGCCGGAGACTCCTGCCGCCGTGGTCTACAAGGCCAGCTGGCCGGAGCAGAAGGTGGTGCGCTGCACCGTGGGCACGCTGGCCGGGAGCACCCGCGCCAACGGCATCACCAAGACAGCGCTCATCGTGGTGGGGGAATTTCTGGGCACCCGGTATGAGCGGAGCAAGCTCTACGACCCAACCTTTACGACGGAGTTCCGCAAGGGGGCAGACCAGTGACCCGCGCCTATCTCGCCTTTACGGAAAAAGGACTGGCGCTGGCCCAAAAGCTGGCCAGTGCCCTGCCCGGAGCTGTGGCCCGCTGCGGCCATGGCGGGCCCGGCCTTGCCGACTGGACCGCAGAGCAGTTCGCCCATGCGGATGCCCTGATTTTTGTGGGGGCTGTGGGCATTGCGGTGCGGGCCATTGCGCCCCACTGCCGGAGCAAGGCGGTGGACCCTGCCGTGGTGGTGCTGGACGAGTGCGGCCATTTTGCGGTGCCGATCCTTTCGGGCCATCTGGGCGGGGCCAACGATCTGGCCCGTGCGCTGGCGGCGGTCTGCGGTGCGGTGCCGGTCATTACCACGGCCACCGATGCCAATGGTGTGTTTGCCGTGGATGCGTGGGCCAGGCACCAGAACTGCGCTGTGCTGGAGCCGGGGCGCATCAAGCGCGTCAGCAGCAGACTGCTGGCGGGTGGGCCGGTGCGGTATCGGTCGGAATTCCCCATAGCCGGGCAGGCCCCTGCCGGGGTGGTCCCGGCGGGGGAGGCAGAGCGCGCCGACTTTGCCCTGACCCTTTTCCCGGCGGGCGATGCGCTGCACCTGATCCCGAAGATCGGTGTGCTGGGCATCGGGTGCAGGCGGGGGACCAGCGCTGCACAGCTGGAAGCGGCCTTTGCACAGTTCTGCGCGGCCCACGGTCTTGCAGCAGTGTGCATCACGGCGGCAGCCAGCATCGACCTGAAAGCCCATGAGCCGGGCCTGCTGGAATTTTGCAGAATCCACGGCTGGCCGGTGCAGTTCTATTCTGCCGCACAGCTGCAGAACGCCCCCGGGCAGTTCACACCTTCGGCCTTTGTCCGGAGCGTGACCGGTGTGGACAATGTCTGCGAGCGGGCGGCGGTGCTGGCGGCAGGCGGTACGATCATTCTTCCCAAACAGGCGGGCAACGGCGTGACCTTTGCGCTGGCGCTTCGTCCCTTTGCCCCGGATTGGAGGTGGCAGGATGCCTAATGTTGTTTTTGTTGTCGGGCTTGGGCCCGGGGATCCCCGGTTTCTGACCGCACAGGCGCAGAGCGCCTTAACGCAAGCCGAGGTGCTGTGCGGCTATACGGTCTATCTGGATCTGGTGCGCCCCTACTTCCCGGACAAGCTCTATTATTCCACCGGCATGACCAAGGAGATCGACCGCTGCCGCTGGGCGCTGGAAACGGCCCGGAGCGGCAGGGCGGTGGCGCTGGTCTGCTCGGGAGATGCCGGGGTCTACGGCATGGCAAGCCCTCTGCTGGAGCTGGCCGAGCACTTCCCGGACGTGACGGTGGAGGTGGTGCCCGGCCTGACCGCCGCCCTGAGCGGCGGTGCGGTGCTGGGGGCCCCGCTGGCCCACGATTTCTGTGTGCTCTCCCTCTCTGACCGGCTCACGCCGTGGGAGGTCATTGAGCGGCGGCTGGCGGCAGCAGCCATGGGGGATTTCTGCATCGCGCTGTACAACCCCTCCTCCAAGGGGCGGCCGGACTATCTGGCGCGGGCGGTGCGCATCCTGCTGGCAAACGGCAAAGCACCCGGAACGGTCTGCGGCATCGTGCGGAACATTGGCCGGGAGGGGCAGGAAAGCCGCGTTCTGACGCTGGCTGCGCTGGAAACCACCCCGGTGGATATGTTCACCACCGTGTTTGTCGGCAACGCCCAGACCCGCCAGCTGAGCGGGCGGATGGTCACGCCGCGGGGGTACCGCGCATGAGGGCCGTGGTATTCAGCGGCACCACCGAGGGCCGCATGTTTTCAAAACAGCTGGCCGCACTGGGGGCCGAGGTACTGGTCAGCGTGGCCACCCAGCTGGGGGCCGAGGAACAGGGCGAAAGGTCCGGCATCACCGTCCACTGCGGGCGGCTGACCCCGGAGGAGATGACCGCCCTGCTGCAGGGGGCTGACCTCTGCGTGGATGCGACCCATCCGTATGCGGTGGAGGCCACCCGGAACATCCGGGCAGCCTGCAAAACAGCGGGCACGGAGTACCGCCGCCTGCTCCGGCCCGAAAGCCCGCTGCCTGCCGGGAGCATGGTGTTTGCCTCTGCGGCCCATGCGGCGGGATTTCTGGCCCGAACGCAGGGAAATGTCCTGCTTGCCACGGGAGCCAAGGAGCTTTCTGCCTTTGCTGTGCTGGAACCGGAACGGCTCTTTCCCCGTGTCCTGCCTACCCGGGAGGGCATTGCCGCCTGCGAGGGGGCAGATATCCCCCATAAGAACATCATCGCCATGCAGGGGCCGTTCTCCTATGCGCTGAACCGGGCACTGATGGAGCAGTTTGCCATCCGCTTCCTCGTTACCAAAGATGGCGGCGCGGCGGGCGGCTTTGAAGAAAAAGCCCGGGCAGCGCAGGACACCGGGGCACAGCTCATCGTCATCCGCCGCCCGGCCGAGCAGGGCGAAACGGCGGAACAGATCCTGACACATTGTAAGGAGATGCTGCAATGATCACACTCATCGGGATGGGGTCGGGCACACCGGAAAGCCTGACCGCGCAGGGCCTTGCCGCCCTGCAGAACGCCGGACTGATCCTGGGGGCAAAGCGCCTGCTGGAACAGCTGCCGCAGGGCTGCACGGAACACCGGAAGGCCCTGTATCAGCCTGAGGATGTCCTTGCCGTGCTGGCGGCTGACCCGGAGGTGGATGCTGCCCTTGTGTACAGCGGCGACACCGGGTTTTACTCCGGTGCGGCCCAGCTGCTGCCGATGCTGCGGGCCTTTGGCATCTCCTGCCGGGTGCTGCCGGGGCTTTCCAGCGTTCAGCTGCTGGCCGCTGCGGTGGGCCGCTCCTGGCAGGAGTGGAAGCTGGTCTCGGCCCACGGCTGTGCCTGCGACCCGGTGGCCGAATGCCTGACGGCCGGGGGAAAGCCTGTGTTTTTCCTGACCGGCGGGGCAGAAACGCCTGCCTCCCTCTGCGGCCGATTGGCTGCTGCCGGGCTGGGCGATGCCCATGTGCTGGTGGGGGAAGAGCTGGGCCGGGCAGAGGAAAAGATCCTGTTCGGCACGGCGCAGGAGTTTGCGCAAAAGCAGTTTGCAGGCCTGAGCGTTCTGCTTGTGGAGCATCTTCCTCAGCCGCCCCGGCGGGTGCCCGGCTTCCCGGATGAGGCCTTCCACAGGGGAGAGGTGCCCATGACCAAGCAGGAGGTGCGGGCGGCGGCGCTGGCCAAGCTGGCCGTGCAGCCCGGCGATACCCTGTGGGATGTGGGCGCGGGCACCGGCAGCGTGAGCGTGGAGCTGGCACTGGCCGCACCCCGGGGGCATGTGTATGCCGTGGAGTGTGACCCGGAGGCCTGCGGGCTCATCCGGCAGAACCGGGAAACGTTCCACGCCTGCAACCTGACACTGGTGGAGGGCCGCGCCCCCGCCGCGCTGGCTGACCTGCCCGCCCCGGATGCCGTGTTCATCGGCGGGACCAAGGGGGGCATGGAGGCTGTGGTGGACACGGTGCTTGCCCGGAATCCGAACGCCCGCATTTGCATCTCTGCCATTGCGCTGGAAACGCTGAGCGCCGCCGTGGCCGCACTGACTGCCCACGGCCTTGCTGCGGAGGTAACGCAGATCGCGGTCAGCCGCACCCGGCCTGCGGGCAGGCTCCACCTGCTGATGGCCAATAACCCCATCTTCCTTATCACAGGAGAACGTAAATGATCCAATTTCTTGTGGCCGCGCCCTGTTCCGGCAGCGGCAAAACCACACTGACCTGCGCTCTGCTGGCGGCGCTCAAGCGGCAGGGGCAGATCCCCTGCTCCTTCAAGAGCGGGCCGGACTATATCGACCCCATGTTTCACCGGGCCGTGCTGGGGGTGGAGAGCCATAACCTCGACCTGTTTTTCTCTGCGCCGGAGACGGTGCGCGCGCTCTATGCGCAGGCCGCCGCCGGGCATGGGGCGGCTGTGTGCGAGGGTGCCATGGGCTTTTACGATGGACTGGGCGGCGTGAGTGATACCGCCAGTGCCTGGCATCTGGCCGATACGCTGGGCCTGCCGGTGCTGCTGGTGGGCCAGCCCAGAGGGGCCAGCCTGACACTGGCGGCCCAGATCAACGGGCTGAAGCAGTTCCGCACCCCCAGCCATCTGGCGGGCATCCTGCTCAATGACTGCGCCCCCCATCTGTATGCTCTGCTGGCTCCCATGCTGGAACGGGAGACCGGCCTGCCGGTGCTGGGCTATCTGCCCCACCTGCCGGATGCCGCCCTTGAGAGCCGCCACTTAGGGCTGAAAACTGCCGGGGAGATCGCGGACTTACAGCAGAAGATCAACCGAATGGCCGATGCGCTGGTGATGGATTGGGAGAAGCTTTTTGCCCTGACCGAGTGCGCAGCGCCTTTGGTGCACACCGATCGGCTCCCCCCTGCGGGAGAGCTGCCGCCCCAGGGGGCAGAGGAACAGCGCCCCCGCGTTCCCATTGCCGTTGCAAGGGATGCGGCGTTTTGCTTCACCTACGCCGAAACGCTGGAAGCACTGGAGCGGGCGGGGGCGGAGCTCTGCTGGTTCAGCCCTCTGCAGGACCCCGCCCTGCCGGAGCAGATCGGCGGGCTCTATCTGCCCGGCGGCTACCCGGAGCTGTATGCCGGGCAGTTGAGCGCGAACCGCTCCATGCTGGCCTCTGTGCGCCGGGCTGTGGAGCGCGGTCTGCCCACGGTGGCCGAGTGCGGGGGCTTTCTCTATCTGGGCCAGAGCCTGGAGGATGCCAACGGGGAACGCTGGCCCATGGCAGGCGTTCTGCCGGGGCAGGGCTTCCGGGTGGGGCGGCTGGTGCGGTTTGGATACGCGGCATTGACCGCCCACGCCGACAGTATGCTGTTCCGCGCCGGGGAGCGTCTGCCGGTGCACGAGTTCCACCACTGGGATTCCACAGACAACGGAACCGGCTTTACCGCCGCAAAGCCCAACGGGAAGCAATGGGACTGCGGCTTTGCAAACGAGCATTTCTATGCGGGCTTCCCGCATTTGTATTGGGCGGGCACGGCCCTGCCCCGGCGGTTCGTGGATGCCGCCGCACACTATCATCAAGAGGAACAGGACCAATGACAGAGCTTGAACTGAAACAGCTTCTTTCCAAGATTACCCGGCCGGACGAGACCGCACGCACCGCCGCCCACGCTCACTGGGCCAGCCTGGCCAAGCCGCTGGGTGGGCTGGGCAGGCTGGAGACCTTGTTGGAGGATGCCGCCGCCCTGACCGGCACGGCAGAGCTGGCGTTTTCCCGCCGGGCCGTGCTGGTGCTCTGCGCCGACAACGGCGTGGTGGCGCAGGGCGTGAGCCAGACGGACCAGAGCGTGACCCGGGCCGTGGCCGAGAACCTTGCCGCCCGGCGCACCAGTGTCTGCCAGATGGCAAAAACGGCCCGCTGCGAAGTGGTGCCTGTGGACCTTGGCATGGCCGGGGAGCCGGTGCCCGGGGTGCAGAACTGCCGCATTGCCGCCGGGACGGCGGATTTTACCACCGGCCCTGCCATGACCCGCCAGCAGGCGGTGGATGCCATTGCGGCGGGCATCGGACTTGTCCGGGCGCAGAAGGCGGCGGGGGTGCAGCTGCTGGCCACGGGGGAGATGGGCATTGGCAACACCACCACCTCCAGCGCCGTGGCTGCGGTTCTGCTGGGTCAGCCCGTGGAGCGGATGACAGGCCGTGGTGCGGGCCTTTCCGACACGGGGCTTGCCCGCAAGCTGGATGCCATCCGGCAGGGCATTGCGCGGAATCGGCCCGATGCCGCTGACCCTCTGGACGTGCTTTCCAAGCTGGGCGGGTTCGACATCGCCGGGTTGTGCGGTGTCTTTCTGGGCGGTGCGCTGGAAGGTTTGCCCGTTCTGATGGATGGCTTCATCAGCGGGGTGGCGGCTCTGTGCGCGGTGCGGCTCTGCCCCGCCGCGGAAAAGGCCGTGTTTGCCAGCCACTGCTCCACCGAACCGGCAGCAAGGCTGGTGCTGGAAGCGCTGGGCAAAGCGCCCCTGCTCACCGCCGGGCTCCATCTCGGCGAGGGCACCGGAGCGGTGGCAAGCATCCCGCTGTGGGATATGGCGCTGGCCGTTTACCGCGATTGCTATTCCTTCACGGAGGGCGGCATTACGCCGTACACCCCCCAATGCTGACGCTGATATTGGGCGGTGCCGCCAGCGGCAAAAGTGGGTATGCCGAGAGCCTGGTGCTGAAAACCGCGCTCCCGCGCTATTACATCGCCACCATGCAGGTGTGGGATGCCGAGTGTGCCGCCCGGGTGGAAAAGCACCGGAAGATGCGGGCGGCAAAGCAGTTTGAGACCGTGGAGTGCCCCCTGCATCTGGAGAACATCCGTCTGCCTGCCCGGGGAACTGCGCTGTTGGAGGATCTGGGCAACCTGACCGCCAACGAGCTCTACGACCCCGCCGGGGCAGGAGAAAATGCCGCTTCGGCCATTTTGGAAGGACTGGACCAATTGGCCGGACAATGCGCGCACCTCATCGTGGTCTCCAACGAGGTGTTCAGCGGCGGTGCCGACTACGCAGGCGACACCGGGCGCTACCTGAAAGCGTTGGCGCAGGTGAACAATGCCCTTGCCGCCCGGGCCGACCATGTGGTGCGGGTGGTGTGCGGCATCCCGGTCTATTATAAAGGAGTGGAAAAATGATTGGATTGCAGACCATTGCAGTGGCCTTTGCCATGTTTTCGGCCCTGCCGGTGCCGCAGTTCGCGTGGAATCAGAAAAACATGCGGTATGCCATGTGTGCCTTCCCGCTCATCGGGGTGGTCATTGGCGGGCTGTGGTGCCTGTGCGGCGCTCTGCCCCTGCCGATGCCCGCAAAGGCGGCGGGGTTCTGCCTGATCCCGGTCTGGGTCACGGGCGGCATCCACCTGGATGGCTATGCCGACACCTGTGATGCCCTTTCCAGCTATGGCGACCGGGAAAAGAAGCTGGAGATCCTCAAAGACCCCCACTGCGGTGCCTTTGCGGTGATCCGGCTGTGCAGTTATTTTGCGGCCTACCTTGCCCTTTGCGCCTGCGTGGACTTCACGCCCCGGGTGGGCCTGTGCTGGACACTGGCCCTTGTGCTGGAACGGGCCCTCTCGGGCCTGGCCGTGGCATCGTTCCCGATGGCAAAGAACACCGGCCTTGCCCACACCTTTGCCACGGCGGCGGATCGAACTACTGTCCGCCGGGTGCTGATGGTGCTGGCCGCTCTGCTCAGCGCCGCCCTGCTGGCACTGGGCGGCTGGGCGCTGGTGCTGGCGGTGTTGCTGGTGTTTGCACGCTATCATGTTGTTTCGGGTAAGCAGTTTGGCGGCATCACCGGCGATCTGGCCGGGTGGTTTTTGCAGAAAGCCGAGCTGTGGATGCTGGCGGCGCTGTGTGCCTGCCAGTGGGGAGGACTGTTATGATCTTTATCACCGGGCCGCTGTACAGCGGCAAGCGCACCTTTGCCCAGCGCCTGCCCGGCACCCGCATTGCGGAGGTGCAGGCCCTGGCCGCAGAGGCCGAGGATCTGGAAAAGCTTGCGGAGGAGCTCTCCGCTTATGATATCGTGATGGCCACCGAGGTGGGCGGCGGCGTGGTGCCCATGGACGCAGGGGAGCGGTCCGCCCGGGAAGCCGCCGGGCGGCTGGCCTGCCTGCTGGCGGCCCGGGCCGGGTGCGTGGTGCAGATGTTCTGCGGCATCCCCACAGTATTGAAAGGAGAACTGCCCCCATGCTGATCTATCTTCTGCGCCATGGCCTGACGGCCTACAACGCCGAAAAGCGCTATCAGGGCCAGCGGGATATCCCCCTGAGCCCTGCGGGCCGCGCCCAGCTGCGGCAGGCGGACCTCCGGCCGGAAACGGTCTATATCACCCCGCTCTGCCGCACCCGGCAGACCGCGGAGGTGCTCTTCCCGGGTGCAAGGCTCGTGGAGGTGAAAGACCTGCAGGAGATGTGCTTCGGCAGCTTTGAGGGCCGCAATTTCATTGAGATGGAGCACGACCCGGATTATCTGGCCTGGGTGAACGCCAACTGCGAAAGCCCCTGCCCGGACGGCGAGACCAAGGCTGTCTTTTCGGAGCGGGTGTGCAGGGCCTTTGCCACACTGGTGGACAGGGCCCTTGCCGATGGGGAAGAGACACTGGTCATTCTGGCCCACGGCGGCACCCAGATGGCTGCCATGGAGCGCTACGCCCTGCCCCATGCGGATTATTACCATTGGTGCGCCCCCAATGCGGGCGGTTACGTTCTGGATGCAGGAGATTGGGCGGAGCAGCGGGTGCTGCACCTGCTGAAAACTGTGCAGTACACAAAGGAGGATGCCCAATGATCGAATACGCAGTACTCGGCGGTTTTGTGCTGGACTGCCTCTTCGGCGACCCGGCCTGGCTGCCCCACCCGGTGGTGTACATGGGCAAGGCCATCTCGGCGCTGGAAAAGCGCCTGCGGGCCCGCCTGCCCAAAACGCCTCAGGGGGAACTGCTGGGCGGTGCCATTGTGGCCTTCTGCCTGCCGGTGGGCACCTTTCTGCTGACGAGCCTTGTCTGCCTGGGAGCTGCCCGCATCAGCCCGTGGCTGGGGCTGGCCGTCCAGATGTTCTGGTGCGGGCAGGCACTGGCCGCAAAGGGGCTGGCGCAGGAGAGCACCAATGTTTACCGGGAGCTGGTCAAGCCCGACCTGCCTGCTGCCCGCAGGGCGGTCAGCCGTATCGTGGGGCGGGACACCCAGGATCTGACACTGGAGGGGGTGACCAGAGCCGCTGTGGAGACGGTGGCCGAAAACGCCAGCGACGGCGTGATCGCGCCCCTGCTCTATATGCTCATCGGCGGAGCACCGCTGGCCCTGACCTACAAGGCCATCAACACGATGGACAGTATGCTGGGCTACAAAAACGAAAAATACCTCTACTTTGGCCGCATCCCGGCCAAGCTGGACGATGCGGCAAATTACCTTCCCAGCCGCCTTGCCGCCCTGCTGTGGATGGCTGCCGCGGCCTTTACGCACAATGACGCAAAAGGGGCGTGGAAGATCTGGCGGCGGGACCGCCGGAACCACGCCAGCCCCAACAGCGCCCAGACCGAGAGCGCCTGCGCCGGTGCGCTGGGGGTGCAGCTGGCCGGGCCCGCCTATTACTTTGGCGAATACTACGCCAAGCCCACCATCGGCGATCCGCTGCGCCCCATTGAACCGGAGGATATCCTGCGTGCCAACCGGATGATGTACGTGGCAAGCGCCTTTGCACTGGCGTGGGGCGTGGCAATACGGGCTGTTTTGTAATCACCCTCGCCCTCTCAGTCATGCTTTGCATGACAGCTCCCCCAAAGGGAAGAGCCGGGAACGGGTATCCATAACCATCCAGGAAAAGGAGAACGAAGATGCAACTAGTACATGGCGGCGATTGGGCCGGTTATCGGGCCGAGTTCGGACGGGACGCGCTGGATTTTTCGGCCAACGTCAGCCCGCTGGGCCTGCCGGAAGGGGTGGCCCGGGCCATCACGGCGGCATTGCCCACGGCGGACCGCTACCCCGACCCCCTGTGCCGGGAACTGCGGGCAAAGCTGGCGCTCCATGAGGGCGTGCCGGCGGAGCAGATCCTCTGCGGCAATGGGGCAGCCGACCTCATCTTCCGGCTGGTCTGGGCCAGAAAGCCCCGCCGGGCGCTGGTCACCGCACCCACCTTTGCGGAGTATGCCACTGCTTTGAAAAGTGTCGGCTGCATGGTGGAACGCTTCTTTTTGCGGGAGCAGGAGGACTTTGCGGTCACGGATGCGTTCTGTGCGGCCATCCGCCCGGGGGTGGACATGGTGTTTCTCTGCCAGCCCAACAACCCCACCGGCCAGCTGACGGCCCTGCCGCTGGTGGAGCAGATCCTCCACCGCTGCGCGGCGTGCGGCACCCTGCTGGTGGTGGACGAATGCTTCCTCGATTTCCTGCCCGACCATGCCCTGCACACGGCAAAAGGTCTGCTGGGGGAGGGAGATCTGGTTATCCTGAAAGCCTTCACCAAGCTTTACGGCATGGCGGGCGTGCGGCTGGGCTATGCCCTGAGTGCCGACACAGCGCTGCTGGAACAGATGCAGGCCTGCGGCCAGCCCTGGGGTGTTTCCAGTCTGGCGCAGGCGGCAGGCCTTGCCGCGCTGGAGGAGACGGCGTATGTGGAAAAGGTCCGGGCCCTCATTGCCGAACAGCGGCCCCGCCTGACGGCTGGGCTGCGGGCGCTGGGCCTGCGGGTGCTGGACGGCAGGGCAAATTACCTGCTGTTTCAGGCCCCGGAGACGCTGGGAGAAGCCCTGCGGCAAAGGGGCGCTGTGCTGCGCAGCTGTGCGAACTACCCCGGGCTGGGCCCCGGCTGGTACCGCACCGCCGTGCGCACCAGACCTGAAAACGAACAGCTTTTGAAACTTCTTGCGGAGGTGCTGGAATGAGCAAGGCAAAGTGCATCATGGTGCAGGGAACCATGAGCGGTGCAGGCAAAAGCCTGCTGTGCGCCGCCCTCTGCCGCATTTTTGCGCAGGACGGTTACAGCGTGGCTCCCTTCAAGAGCCAGAACATGGCGCTGAACAGCTTTGTCACCCGGGATGGGCTGGAAATGGGCCGGGCACAGGTGGTGCAGGCGCAGGCCGCAGGCATCGAGCCGGATGTGCGGATGAACCCCATCCTGCTCAAGCCCAGCAGTGACGTGGGCAGTCAGGTCATCGTGAACGGCGAGGTGCGGGGCCAGATGCCCGCCGCCGCCTATTTCAAAATGAAAAGAGCGCTCATCCCGGAGATCCTCTCGGCCTACAACAGTCTGGCCGAAACCGTGGACATCATCGTCATTGAGGGGGCCGGAAGCCCGGCGGAGATCAACCTGAAGGCAGACGATATCGTCAACATGGGCCTTGCCCGGCTGGTGGATGCCCCCGTTCTGCTGGCGGGAGATATCGACCGGGGCGGTGTGTTCGCCCAGCTGTACGGCACGGTGGCGCTGCTGGAGCCGGAGGAGCGCGCCCGCATCAAGGGGCTGCTCATCAATAAATTCCGCGGCGATGTGGAGATCCTGCGCCCCGGCCTTGCTATGCTGGAAGAAAAAACGCAGCTGCCGGTGCTGGGGGTCGTGCCCTACCTGAAGGTGGACATTGAGGACGAGGATTCCCTTTCCACCCGGCTGGATGCGGGCAGAACGGTCCACCCGCTGGATGCGGCCATCCTCCGCCTGCCGCACATCTCCAACTTTACCGATTTCATGCCGCTGGAACAGCACCCGCTGCTGGGCGTGCGGTATGTGCAGAATACCCGCCAGCTGGGCACACCGGATCTCATCATCCTGCCCGGCACCAAGAACACAGTGGATGACCTGCTCTGGCTGCGGCAGTCCGGGCTGGAAGCAGCCCTGTTGAAGCTGGCGGCCAGCGGCACGCCGGTGCTGGGGGTCTGCGGCGGGTATCAGATGCTGGGCGAGACGCTGGCCGACCCTGAGGGCACGGAGAGCGGTACGGTGCAGACCGTGCGGGGGCTGGGGCTGCTGCCCACCCGCACGGTCTTTACCGGCCAGAAGCACCGCACCCAGGACACTGCCGCCGTGACCGCCGCCCCCTTTGCGGGTGCGGCCCTGACCGGATATCAGATCCACACCGGCCGCACCGAGGTGCAGGGTGTGCCCTTCTGCACACTGGCAGACGGCACACCCGAGGGCTGCGTGCAGGACAATGTGTTCGGCACCTACCTGCACGGCCTGTTTGATACCGGGGAGCTCACCGAGAAGCTGGTGGCCCTGCTCTGCCGGCGCAAGGGCATTGCGCCGGACAGCGCCGCCCTCATCCCGATGGAGCAGTACCGCCAGCAGCAGTTTGACCTGCTGGCCGATGGCGTGCGCGGCGCGCTGGATCTGGATGCCGTTTACGCGGCCATGGGGTTGGAGAACCCGCGGAGGAATGCACAATGATCCCACAACATCATCTGCCCGCCGACATTGAGCGGACAAGCCTTTCCATCATCACGGCAGAGCTGGAAGCGTTGGGCCTGACCCCGCCGCCCGAGACTGCCGCTGTGGTCAAGCGGGTCATCCACACCACCGCCGACTTTGACTATGCGAAAAATCTGCGCTTTACGCCGGGGGCTGTGGCGGCAGGTGTGGCCGCCCTGCGGGCCGGAACTCCCATCATCACCGACACCAACATGGCGCTTTCGGGCATTTCCAAGCCTGCCCTTGCCCGGCTGGGCGGCAGTGCCCTCTGCTACATGGCGGACCCTGAGGTGGCGCGGATCGCAGCCGAGACCGGAACCACCCGGGCAGTGGCCTCCATGCACCGCGCGGCGCAGGAGCACCCCGGGGCCATCCTTGCGGTGGGCAATGCCCCCACCGCCCTGCTGGCCATTGTGGAGGAGATCGAGGCCGGGCTGCGGCCTGCCCTGGTCATCGCCGTGCCGGTGGGCTTTGTGAATGTGGTGGAAAGCAAGGAAGCGCTGTTTGCCGCCTGTGCAGCCCACGGCGTGCCTGCCATCGCGGCCATGGGCCGCAAGGGCGGAAGCACCGTGGCCGCCGCAGTCTGCAACGCCCTGGTCTACTCTGCCGCCGAGATGCTGGACCCTGCGGCGAGAGGGTGGAAATAGGGCGGAACCGGTGAAAACGCCCCTTTTTACGCTTTTGCTTGACTTTTTGGTAGAAACAAGGTATCGTTTATCTGTATGACAATTGATATATGCGTTGAAGCTTTGCGTGAAAAAGGAAACATTATGGCACAGACGATTTTAGAAGAAAAGAAGAAATCACGGCTGATGACAGAGGGCAGCATCTGGAAGAGCATCCTGCTCTTCTCGGTGCCGCTGATCCTGGGCAACATGCTGCAGCAGCTGTACAACACCGCCGATTCCATCATCGTGGGCAACTTTGTGGGCAGCAACGCGCTGGCAGCCGTCGGCTCCAGCGGATCGCCCATCTTCCTGCTCATCGGGTTCAGCCAGGGCATCGCCGTGGGTGCCGGTGTCGTGGTGTCCCAGTTTCTGGGAGCCAAGGACAGGGAGGGCGCGCACACTGCAGTTCACACCTCGCTGGCCCTTTCGGCCATTCTGGGTGCGATCCTGACCGTGTGCGGCATTGCCGTCAGCCGTGCCCTGCTCACCGCCATGAACACCCCCGCAGAGGTGCTGGAGGATGCGGTGCTCTATATGCGGCTCTATTTTGGCGGTGTGCTGTTCAGCGTGGTGTATAACATGGCGGCCGGTATCCTGAACGCAGCCGGCAACTCCAAGCGGAGCCTGCTCTACCTGGGCGTTGCCTCCATCACCAACATCGTCCTCGACCTTGTCCTGATCGCCGGATGCAAGATGGGCGTGGCCGGTGCGGCCATTGCCACCGATATCAGCCAGCTGGTGTCCTGTGTGCTCTCCCTGCGCTTTCTGATGCGGGTGGAGGACGATTACCGCGTGATGGCAAAGGAAGTGCGCGTGCACAAAAAGATGGCGGTCCGCATCATCAAGGTGGGCCTGCCCACCGGTATCCAGAATATGGTCATCTCCCTTTCCAATGTGCTGGTGCAGGTCAGCGTCAACGGCTATGGTGCCGCTGCCATGGCAGGCTTTGCCGCCTATATGAAGGTGGATGGCTTCAACATTCTGCCTGTGCTGAGCTTCAGCATGGCGGCCACCACCTTTGTGGGCCAGAACTTTGGTGCGGGCAAGATCGACCGTGTCAAAAAGGGCACCTTTGTCACCCTGGGCATGTGCATCGTTTACACCATCCTGACCGGTATCCTGCTGCTCGTCTTCCAGGATTCCATCATGCACCTGTTCACCGGCGATGAAACGGTCATTGCCTACGGCAAGATCTGTATGCTCTATTTCTGCCCCTTCTACTGGATGCTGGGCATCCTGCAGGGCCTTGCCGGTACGGTGCGCGGCACCGGCAAGAGCGTGCCGCCCATGGTGGTGCTGCTGATCTCTCTGTGCCTGTTCCGCATCGTCTGGATCCAGTTTGCCCTGCCCCTGTTTGCGGGCATTGAGGGCGTGCTGCTGGTCTACCCGGTGTCCTGGGCTGTGGGTGCAGTGTTGATGGTGCTCTACGCCTGGAAGGGCAAATGGATGCAGCTCCCGGAAGCAATTTTATAAACCGGACGCACCCGATCCCCCGGTAAAAGTGTATTTTATGCAAAAATGACGTATGAATGCGTAAAAATATCCGGGGGGGGGGGTAAAAATCTGCGAAAATCAGTTGATTTCTGCCGAAAAATGCCGTATACTGAATTATAGTTTTAAATCGAACGACAAACTTCGGCAAAAGGGGCTGATAAGATGGAGTGCACACAGGCAGAGGCCTTTGAACAGTATATTCGGGATCTGCGCGTTGTGCGCTCGATCTCCCGGCCCAGCTTTCCGGAGGGCAAAGCTCCCGCTGCTGTGCTGGAAAAGATCCAGACCAACGCGCTGAGATGCAACACCCTGATGCGGCAGAATGAGGCACTGCTGGCGCAGTTTGTCTATGACCGTGACCCTGCCTCCCTGACCGAAACGGATATCCAGGGACTGAGTGCCTTTGCAGGCAGGCTGTTCAACTATGCGAACAGCGAGGATATAGGTGTGGCATTCAAGGTGCATCAGCTGCTGCTGGCAGCGGCCCGCAGCCGGAAAGACGTGCCCATGATCGTCAGGGAGCTGTACTACACGGGCATCACCCTGCATTATATGAACGTCCGGGATGAGGCAACTGGCATCAACCTGTTGGGAGATGCGATCCAGGTCTATTTTACGGAAGCTGCTGAATACATGTCCCGGTATGAGCAGCTGGACAGGAATACCCGGCAGTATCTCATCCGCTGTGTGGGCAACACCCGGCTGGGGATGTCCCGCGGCACCCATGCGGAAAGCTGCCGGTATCTGGAACGGTTCCGCCTTGCAATGGACATCATCCAGTCTGCGCATTACCATGCGCTGGACCCGGAGTTCCCCTGGGAAAGCTACATCTATTCCATGCACATGGACCGCATGACCCTGCTGACCCATCTGCGGCAGGAGGAGGATCCCGAGGTGGCGCGGCAGGTGCTGGAATCGGCGGAATACATCTGGGGGCACAAGAAGAAGTACAAGGGTCAGGATGCGCGCCTGCAGAACTGGCGGGTGCCCTATTTTTACGCCGCTGCCCGCTACCATGCCGGGGTGGGCAGCTTGGAAGACGTGGTCAAGATCCTTCAGGAATCGGCGGGAAGCGTGGCGCAGGATGATTATTCTGCCGAGGCCATCAACCGGAAGCTGGTTCTGGCGGCCTATCTTTCGGTCTATGCAGAACGTCTGGACGAGGCGGGAGCACAGAGGTATCGTGCAACCGTGGAGCAGGTACGCCGTTCTGCGTATCAGTATCTGGAACAGATGCCGGCCAGCCAGTATCCCCGTGTGGTAAACTCTGCCGCCTGGGAGCTGAGCAAGATCAGCACCAGCTCAGATGAAACGGCGAACCGCCGGATGCTGGGCAGTATCCTAGCCGGGCACAAGCCGACCTATGTCCACTCGCTGATGGTGGCAGAGCTGACCCGTGCCCTGCTGCAGCGGCAGATCGAGACAAGGCCCGAAACACTGGTTGGCCTGCTGGGCTGCAGGAGCGCGGCCGAGGTGCAGGCCCGGAGGGAAGAGCTCTGCCAGACGGCCTATGAGTGCGGCCTGTACCATGACCTTGGCAAGTGTGCCGTTCTGATGTACATCGACAACAACGCCCGCCGCCTGCTGGATGAGGAGTTTTTCTGCATCCAGAGCCACCCAAGGACCGGCGCTGACATTCTGAATAGAATGGGCTGCGGAAGAACGCTGGCCCTGGCGGCGCTCTATCACCACTGCTATTACAACGGCAAGGGCGGATATCCCAATGATGTACCCTCCTGCCCGCCGGAGATCAAGGGAATCGTGGATGCGCTGAGCGTGGCAGACTCGCTGGATGCCGCCACCGATAATATCGGTCGGTGCTACAACCTTGCCAAGCCCTTCCGCACGCTGCTGGGAGAGCTGCGGGCCCAGAGCGGCACCCGCTATGCGCCCAATGTGGTCGCCCTGTTCGAGGATGAGCGTTTCTGCCAGCAGCTGGCAGAGAACACGGATGCCGAGCGCAAAAGGGTGTATCTGCAGGTGTATCACGCCGGAAGGGAAGAAAAATAAATATCATAAGCAAAAGGAGCCTCTTGGGCTCACATCCCCTGTCTCTACAGGGAAATAGGTGTGAGTGCCAAAAGGCTCCTTTTCTTTTGCTCTTATGATATTAGATGCAAAAAGCTTTGTCAAGCACCGGCGGCTGCATCGCTTCAGCCGGGGTACTTAGCCACTTCCAGCAGTTCCTCTGCCCGGCGGACCTGTTCCGCCGTGGGGGGAACAGCATCGGGCAGGGGATAGGAGATGCCCAGCTTCTGCCACTTGAACAGCCCCAGCGTATGGTAGGGGAGAACCTCCACCCGCTGCACCGTTTTCAGGCTGCGGATGAAATCTGCGGTCCTGCGCAGGCCCTCCTCGTCGTCGGTGAGGCCGGGCACCAGCACATGCCGGATCCAGAGCGGAACGCCCAGATCAGAGATATGCCGTGCCATGGCTAAGATGTTGGCATTGTCCCGGCCGGTAAGCTGACGGTGCCTCTCCGGGTCGATCTCCTTGAGATCCAGGATGACCAGACTGGTGGAAGCCATCAGGGTATCGAAGGCGGCCAGGTAGGCGGGGTCATCGGGCTGGAACGGCTGACCGGCCGTGTCCAGCGCGGTGTGCACCCCCTTGGCGCGCGCCAGCTGGAAGAATTTTGTCAAGAAGTCCATCTGCCGCAGCGGCTCCCCGCCGCTGACGGTGATGCCGCCCTTCTTGCCCCAGTAATTGCGGTAGCGCCAGACGTGCTGGAACAGCTTCTCCGGAGACCATTCCGTGCCGCCCTCAGCGCTCCACGTTTCGGGGTTGTGGCAGTATTTGCAGCGCAGGGCACAGCCCTGCAGAAAGACAACGAACCGGACACCCGGCCCGTCCACCGAGCCGAAGCTTTCCAGCGAGTGGACGAGACCGACAGGGTCACAGTGCGGCATGGCAGGTACGGGAGATCACGTCCATCTGCTGCTCGCGGGTCAGGTCGATGAACTTGACCGCATAGCCGGAGACGCGGATGGTGAAGTTGGCGTATTCTTCCTTTTCGGGGTGCTCCATGGCATCCAGCAGCTTCTCCTTGCCGAACACGTTCACGTTCAGGTGGTGTGCACCCTGATCGAAGTAGCCGTCCATCACCTGCACCAGGTTCTCCTTGCGCTCCTCCTCGCTGTGGCCCAGAGCCTCGGGGTTGATGGTCTGGGTGTTGGAGATGCCGTCCAGAGCCCAGTGGTAGGGCAGCTTGGCAACAGAGTTCAGGGAAGCCAGCAGGCCGTTCTGCTCCGCACCGTAGCTGGGGTTTGCACCGGGTGCAAAGGGGGTAAAGGCGGCACGGCCATCGGGCAGAGCACCGGTGTACTTGCCGTACACCACGTTGGAGGTGATGGTCAGGATGGAGGTGGTAGCCTCGGAGTTGCGGTAGGTGTGGCGCTTCTTGATCATCTCCAGGAAGGTGCGCAGCAGCCAAACGCCGATCTCATCGGCACGGTCGTCATCGTTGCCGTACTTGGGGAAGTCGCCCTCCACCTCATAGCCGGTGGCCAGGCCGGTCTCGTCGCGCACGACCTTGACCTTGGCGTACTTGATGGCGCTCAGGGAGTCGATGACGTGGGAGAAGCCTGCAATGCCGGTGGCAAAGGTGCGGCGCACATCGGTGTCGATCAGGGCCATCTCGGCTTCCTCGTAGTAGTACTTGTCATGCATATACTGGATCAGGTTCAGCACGTTGACGTACAGGCCGGCCAGCCAGTCCAGCATCTGGACATACTTGGGCAGGACTTCGTCATAGTTCAGGTACTCGCTGGTGATGGGGGCATAGTTGGGGCCGCACTGCTCGTGGCTCTTCTCGTCCACGCCGCCGTTGATGGCGTACAGCAGGCACTTTGCCAGGTTGGCGCGTGCACCAAAGAACTGCATCTCCTTGCCGGTCTGAGTGGCAGACACGCAGCAGCAGATGGAGTAATCGTCGCCCCACACGGGCTTCATCACATCATCGTTCTCGTACTGAACAGAGCTAGTGTTGATGGATACCTTGGCAGCGTACTTCTTGAAGCTCTCAGGCAGGGCAGAGGAGTACAGCACGGTCAGGTTCGGCTCCGGTGCAGGGCCCATGTTCTCCAGAGTGTGCAGGAAGCGGTAGCAGTTCTTGGTGACCATGCTGCGGCCGTCCATGCCGATGCCGCCCACTTCCAGGGTGGCCCACACGGGGTCGCCGGAGAACAGCTGGTTGTAGCTGGGGATGCGGGCAAACTTGACCATGCGGAACTTCATCACCATGTGGTCGATCAGCTCCTGAGCCTGGCTCTCGGTCAGGGTGCCGTTCTCCAGATCGCGCTGGATGTAGATATCCAGGAAGGTGGAGATGCGGCCTACGCTCATGGCAGCGCCGTTCTGGGTCTTGATGGCGGCCAGATAGCCGAAGTACAGCCACTGGCAGGCTTCCTTGGCGTTCTTGGCGGGCTGGGAGATATCGCAGCCGTAGGCCTCGGCCATCTTCTTCATGCCCTTCAGGGCGCTGATCTGGCGTGCGATCTCCTCGCGCAGGCGGATCACGTCATCGGTCATGGTGCCGTCGCCGCAGTTGGCGAAATCTTCCTGCTTGAACTTGATCAGGGCATCGATGCCGTACAGGGCCACGCGGCGGTAGTCGCCCACGATGCGGCCGCGGCCGTAGGTGTCGGGCAGACCGGTGATGATGTGGGTGTGGCGGGCAGCCTTCATCTCAGGGGTGTAGGCATCGAACACAGCCTGGTTGTGGGTGCGGGTATAGTCGGTAAAGATCTTGTGCAGCTCCTCGCTGGGCTGATAGCCGTAGGTGGTGCAGGCCTGCTCTGCCATCTTGATGCCGCCGTAGGGCATGAATGCACGCTTCAGGGGCTTGTCGGTCTGCAGGCCGACGATCTGCTCCAGATCCTTCAGGGTCTCGTCGATATAGCCGGGGCCGTAAGCGGTCAGGCTGCTGACGACTTCGGTCTCCATGTCCAGCACGCCGCCCTTGGCGCGCTCTTCCTTCTGCAGCTTCTGCAGGGCACCCCACAGCTTATCGGTCGCCTCGGTGGGGCCAGCCAGAAAGCTTTCGTCGCCGTCGTACGGGGTGTAGTTCTTCTGGATGAAGTCGCGGACATTGACTTCCTCTTTCCAGATGCGGCCCTCAAAGCCTTCCCACTGTTCAAAATTGATCATTGGAACCTCCTTGCTCCATTCCATGCGCGGGTTAGCGCATTCTAACTATTGAGCCTTTGAAAAACCGCACTGTATAGGCGGCTTTCTGGGGGCGAAACGGTCTTGAACTGCCGTCTGCGGCAGTTCTAACTACAAGGTGTAGACAAAAATGAAAACCTGCCCACAAAATCTTGCGTTACTATAATAACAAGAACCACTTTAAAAAGCAATAGAAAACAAGTGGGTTTTCTTCCAAAGCAAGGGGGATTCTTTGGGCAGAATGTAGAAAAAAAGCTGAAACCCCGGCGACACACACCTTTTTCGGGAAAAAATGCAAATTGAGGGTTGACAAGACTAACCGCTTATGGTATTCTGTTCTCGCAGCGGCGGTTAGCTAATTCTAACCACGATGCACCAAAAAACGGAGCGTCTGCAAGCGCTCCGTTCCATTCCTCCATTCCATACTCTCTTTTTCTTGGCAGGATGCAGCATTCTGGTTTGCTCTGCATCCGCTGCGCGGCACACAGGGCTCTGGTACGGCACTGTGCGCAAATGAAAACAAAAACGGGACACTCAGCTTGACCACCTGAGTGCCCCGATTTTTGTTTTGTCCCGGTCGTTGATCAGCCGCATCCCGGGGAGCGGACAACATTCTTTACACCACCGCATCCCGCAGCAGCTGGTAGATCGCCTCCGCGTTTCCATCGGGGGAGCGGAGGAAGACGAATTTTCCGTTTACCTGGCAGACCCCGTCTGAATAGACGGTGAAGAGCAGGTTCTGGCTGGCATCGTCTGCAAAGCGCAGGGTGATGGAATGCGCTTCGTAGTCGTGGGAGTAGGAGCGGACATTCTGGTTGAACTTTTGGTAGCAGCTTGCGTTCTGCAGGATCTCGAAAAATGCCTGATAAGTGTCATCGCCCGCAGAATAGGCGCGGGTGGTGACCACAGAGGGGCTCAGGCTGACGGTATCCTCCACGCTGACGGAGACAGAAGTGCTTTTATTGATGTCGGTTTTCAGGTCAACGCGGCGGTTGGAAACGAATAACAGCACGAACAACACGACCCAGAGGGCCATGATGGCATAAAAACGGAGACTTTTGTTTTCCATAAGGCGTTCTCCTTTGGTGGGCCGCACAGCTGGGCGGCCAGAGATCTTCAGAGAGTACGCTCTCATTATAGTGCCGGAACGCGCAGGATGTCAACTGTTCTCCAGATGCTTCTGCGCCGCAAAAGTGCCTGCAGCGCTGGCGGCGAACACAAAATAGTAGCTTGCGATGCGGAAGAGCATCAGGGTGCTCATGGCTTCGCCGCTGGTCATAAAGCTGCTGAACACCAGCAGAAAGGCTGTTTCAATGGAGCCCATGCCTGCCACATTGGGCAGGGCGTTGGAAAGGAAGAGCATCAGGCTGGTGAGCAGCTGTACCTGCCAGAAGCTCAGCCCGCAGGAAAGCCCCATGAAGCGGATGCAGAACCACGGCAGGGTGAACATCAGAAACAGCTTGAGGGTCTGCACGGCAAGGATACGGGCACAGCGGCCCTTGTCGGCCAGCAGGAGGCGGCTCTCGGTGGCCAGGGTGTCCAGCTGCTCCAGCCACTTTTCCCGGCGGGTCTGCCATGGTTCTGTTTTGGGCAGAAAGCCCATGGCCCAGCGGGCCAGCCGCTGCACCAGCGGTGAGACACAGAGCAGCACCAGCGTCACGATGACCAGCGCCACCACGCAGTAGGCGGCGGGCAGATAGTGCATCACGCCGGAGGTGTTGGCGGCGAGCCAACGGTGCTGCAGCAGGAGCATCACAGTGGCATAGAGCAGAACGGTGGTCTTGTGGAATACATATTGCAGGGTCATCAGGCCCACACCGGGGCCCAGCGGCAGGCCGCAGTGGTAGAGATAATAGGACTCCATGGGCACAGCCCCGGCACCCAGGCCGACCACGTTGCCAAAGGTGCCCACAAAGGCGGCATCCAAGCCGCGCCGCAGGGTGAAGCCCGGCAGGCGGTAGCGGATGATGAGCCAGCAGACGATTCCCTCAAGCAGGGGGTATGTCAGGCCGATGGCCAGCACCAGCAGCACCTGCCAGAGGGAGAGCTGGGCCAGCGCGGTCGAGATCTCGGCCCAGTGGCTGCTGAAGATAAAAACCACTACACAGGTCAGCGCCAGCAGCACCAGCAGAGAAAGGATCGCTTTTTTGCGGGAGGGCTGCTGGGGGGTGTTGGTCTGTTCCATGAGACAAGGCTCCTTTCACGATACTGTTTGCAGTATAACACAGCGGGGCCTTGCTTTTGTGAACTGAAACAAAATTTTTCTCGTCACTTTGTGTGATATGATAAAAAAGAACCTCTCCGGCTTACTTCGTTCGCCAAGCCCGGGTTACGGCACCCAGCATCCACTTCGTGTTGGAAACAACACTTGTGTCTTGCTGGCCGCGGCCCCAACAGCAACGCCCTTTATCCGCCACTGGCGGCGGTTGTTGCTGTTGCCCCTAGTAGGAGAGGTGGCATTGCGAAGCAATGACGGAGAGGTTCTGTGTTACTTTTTCGCTGTCAGATCTTCCACAGCAGCCCGGAGCGTCTGCTCAAAAGCTTCCTTGGAATAATACTGCTCGTACATTTTACGGCATTCTGTCCGCATGGAGGCCAGCTCTTCCGGGTGTTCGATGGCGTGCTCCAGCAGGACAGCCAGCTGCTGCGGGTCGTCGTTGTGGTAAACGAAGCCGTTCCGCCCCTCGGAGATGAGCCCGGCGGTGCCGGTGTGCTCCGATACGATGGATGGCTTGCCGAAGATCAGACCCTCGGTGACAAAGGTGGGCATGGGATCATCGCGGGAAGCACAGACCAAACCGGTGCACTGCTCCATCAGGCTCTTGATCTCGTCACGGGTGAGCCGCTTGCAGTAGTACACGTTTTCCGGGTAGTCTGCGGTCAGGGCGCGGACGGAGTCCATCATCTCCTTGTCAGCGGCCTGGCCCACAAAGAGGAAGGAGGCCTTCTCCCGTACCTCGGGCGGCAGCAGGCGGATGGCCTTGCAGAAGATATCGTGGCCCTTGCGGCGCTCAAAGGAGCCCACCGTGGCAAACAGCGGGCGGCCGCGGTTGTAGCCCAGATCGGTGCGGACAAAGTTCTCTGCCGCGTAATCAGGCAGGCCGTAGATGAGCGGCCGGATCTCGAACTCGGGCCGCACGGCGCGCATGGCGTTGGCGGCGTGGCTGCCCACCGAGTAGACCCGGACATTCTCTCCCAGCTGGGTGGGGATCTGGTGGGCAATGTGGGGATAGCCTGCAAAGGCATCGTGGAGCCACCACAGCACCGGCACGGCGGTGCCGCTCAGGGCACGGACAGCCCGGGCCATGACCACCGTGTTGGCGATGACGAAGTCGGCACAGAGAGCCATGCCCCAGGCATCGGAGACATTGCGGCAGGACGACCGGGTGATGACCGAGGCCCCGGCATCCAGGAAGAGATGCAGGGAGCCGCCGTCACTGGGGCCCAGCACAAGTACCTCATACCCCATGCTGCGCAGCACCGGCACGGCACTCACCAGCACGATGGGTGCGCCGGTCATATCCAGCACATGGCTCATAATAAAGGCACGTTTGCCGTGGGCCGAAAACGCATCCTCGGCGCAGATGCCGCGCTCGTAGTGGAGCAGGGCCTGCGGGATGAGAGTGGGCTTAGTGCAGAGCTGTGCGGCCAGCGCCAGCAGCTCGGGTACATTTTCGGGGTCATGGGCGGCGGCGCGGCAGCGCTCCAACAGGGTGCGGCTGACCACGGCGCAGCGGTTCTGCGCCTGCAGCGGCTGGCTCTGATAGAGGGCAGTCGCCCCGCCAAAGCCGAACACAGCATTGCAGACGGCGTAATCAGCACCATCCTGCAGGGCTTTGGCAAAGTACATCAGGGCGGTGGACATCAGCTCCACGTCCTCGGCGGCCAGAAGCACGCCGTCCACGCTTGCGGTCAGCTCCCCGCCTAGCCGGTCCACCAGCCGGAACTTGCGGTGGAGCTGGTCGGTCAGAGTGGCTTTCAGGGCCGTGCTGCGGGCCGATGCGCAGACCAGCAGATAGGTGCTCTGGGTGTTGCTGTACTCCTGCAGGGCCAGCTGACGCTGCTGCAGGGGGGTGTAATTGTTATACATGGCTGTTCCTCCGTTCCGCTTCTCAGTTTCCACGGTGGAACAGGCGCATCAGGCTGCGGATGGGAGCAGTGAGCTTCCAGCTTTTACTGGAAAACACGCTTTCCAGCGAGGTCTCGTAGGCAGTGCTCCGGGCCTGCAGATCGGCGTTTTTCTGGTGCAGCTGTGCGATCTCCTGCTGCAGGGCGGCCACCATCTGCTGCTGGGCCGCGGCATTCTGCTCCAGCTGCTGGATATGCTGCTTTTCGCTGTCCTTGCGCAGCTGGAGCTGCTGCACGCCCTGCAGCACGGCGCAGAACAAAGGCTCGTCCGTCAGGGTCTCCAGCGGGAAGTAGCCGTAGCTCACCACCAGCTTCATCCCGGCGGGGTAGTGGGTGGTGCCCTCCAGCCGGTAGTTGGGGTCGTCACCCAGGAACAGGGTGCTTCCACCGGAAAGGTTCAGGCCGTTGGTGGGCACGCAGATGATGCGGTCGTCTGAAAAGATCAGGTTGGTGATGCAGCAGGGCAGCTCACCCGGGTCGAACCGCAGGGCCTGCACGGCCACCGGCAGCTCAAAGGTCGCGGTCACAGCACCGGTCAGCTCGTCGGTGGTGCAGTCGGGCGCGGTCAGGGTGTCCTTTTCCGAAAAGCCGAAGCCTGCATCATAATAGAGCAGCGGCTGCAGCAGAGTGGGCGAGTCAGTGTGCATCTCGCGCTGGGGATGTGCCGCAAGGTAGGACTGCACCTTCTGTTCCAGGGAAAGGCAGCGCTCTGCCAGATGGGAAGCACCTTCGTCCGAAAGCTTGAGCTGCTGTTCCAGCTCGGCGATCTTTTCCTGCAGAGCCGCAGTGTTCTCAGGAGCTGCGTTGTTCATAACCGGATTCTCCTCATAATATTATTTCACTTCAGCAGAGGGTGCACCCTCTGCAAAAAATCAGTGTTTTGCCGCAAAATGACGCTCAGGCGCTTCGGCGCGGGCGCTGCGCCGGCGGGGCGCTTCCGCCGCCTTCTGCTCCCGGCGGGAGGTGAGCCAGAACTTCAGGTCCCGGCGGCGCACCAGCAGTTCGCAGATGAGCAGGGTGGAGCCCAGCGAAAGGGTGAACTGCAGCACCATGCCCAGCACCGGGTGAGCCGCAAACTTCTGGGGCATCAGATACCAGGGAATGGCCGTGAGCTCCACAGTGTGGACACAGAAGATGAACAGCGAACGGCGGCCAATGGCCTGGATGGCGTGGGTGACAACGTTCTCAACCCTGCGCTGGAACCAGATGACGATGGAAAGGATGCCCAGGCCCGTCGCGGCATCCAGCAGGATGCTCACGGGGCCGAGGGTCCACTCGGCCATCGAGACGCAGTCAGTGCTCTTGGTAAGAAGCACCAGTGCGGCCACAGCCAGCGCCGCCGCGATCATCCCGCCGCGCAGACGGGGCGGGAGAGGCTGTTCAAAGATCTTATGCTTCTTGGCAAGGTAGCCCACATACAGAGCCGGAACGGTGACCATGCCCTGGCCGATGCAAAAAGGAGCCTCCCAGGTGATGCAGATGCCCCAGCCTAACAGCATGGTACCCAGCACCGCCCAGTTTATGTACTGCTCCGGGAAGATATTCAGGATGAGATCCAGCAGGACCCATGCGATCATCAGCGAGAGCAGATACCACATGGGGCCGCAGGAGAAGAACAGCTGGCCGACGGGGCCCATGCCGGAGGCAAAGGGCAGGGTAGTTTTATAGGCCTTGGCGATCTTGACGAGGGCGAGGTAAGGCACATCGCTTTTGACGATCTTGATGAGGGATCCGCCGAAGAAATTGCCGACGCCGACGCCGAAGGTGGTAATGGCCAGACCGGTGACATTCTGATTGGCCTTGAGGGTGACGGTGAGGAAGCAATAGAGCAGCGAGGTGAGCAGTGAGCCCGCCAGGCAGCACAGCAGCGGAATGAGGATAGCCGGGACCGGCTGCACCCGGGCGGCACTATTCTGATAGAAGAAGCCGCCGACCACGCCGGAGATGGCGCCGATATACATGATGCCGGGGATGCCGAGGTTCAGGTTGCCGGACTTTTCGGTGAGCGTTTCGCCGGTGCTGCCGAACAGCAGCGGGATACCCTGTACGATGGCGCGGGGGATAAAGGACACAAAATCAAACATGCTCCGCCGCCTCCTTCTTTGCCGGCTTGCGGAAGCTCA
>ERZ779922.443-NODE-443-length-36257-cov-4.054969_pt1 | contig 36257 bp, 31 predicted proteins | sample MGYA00511544_ERZ779922 | MGnify/ENA primary metagenome ERZ779922 (study PRJEB29588, sample SAMEA2154516) | human gut metagenome | biome: human gut; feature: human-associated habitat; material: faeces | place: Denmark | collected 2008/2010 ... | reverse complement strand
CACACGGATGAACCCTTCCATCCCTTTCCGCGTGATATGGTTGACCTCCGCCTCCTCCTCTCCGCTGATCGTCAGCAAAGACAAAGAAGTTTGCCCTGTGATAAAGGCAAGCGCATCGTCAAATTCTTCCTGAGGGATCGAAAAAATATCAGCTACCAGGCGGAACAGAGCCAGATGTTGATCCGCCTCCTCACTGTTCGTATAGGCAAACTCCACGAAACGGATCAGCAAAAGCAATTGTTCTTCGGCTCTCAACTTTACTTTCATCTGTTCGCATATATTCCGAACAATCTGCTCTTTGTCCAGTACAAAGAGCGAATCGTCATACATATCGCGCAATGCGTTGTAAAGTTCAATATACTCTTTATGGGAACGCACCCCGAAGTGGCTGGAGAGATAAGAATGAACGGCACGACTTGCCTGCTCCCTTTCAATCCGCACGGAGGAAGCGAAAATAGCAAATAGATTTAATAAACCGTTTAATATGGTCTCATTCATTTATTTTGTCTGTGTAAGATAAATTGCCTGCAAAGATAGTAAAGATTCGAAGGAAAAAACAAAGAATATCAGAAACGTAAACAGCCAAAGTTATACATGATACCTTACCGGCACTACCTGAAACCTCTCTCAGGCAAGCAGCTAACTAACCCGTTTCATGCCATCAACTAAGTCAAAACACCCCAAGAACTAAATCAGAACATATAGTAAAGTATCTATTGGTAGTTACTACCTGTTGCTTATACGTAGTACTATCTATCATCAACTAGTAGTTACTACATATTCGCGATAGATAGTAACTACATATAAATAATATGCAGTATGTTTTGAATTAGTTTACTATGACTTTCGAAATAGTTTATGGCATGTTCCGGACCAGTTACTCTTTTAGAACAGACAGATTCCGAACAAAGTAGCAGAAAACCAAAGGTTTCGGATCATAAGGAATATATACAATAATGTATAGAGAATTTTAAATGTCAGAAAACATTTTATCAATAGTCATTTTTACAGCTTGGGTTACTCTCTCTGAACTGCGCCCTAAAGCCTCACAGATTAAAAAGGTATTGACACCTGATCTCTTTAAGACTGTCCATAACGCTTTAACCAAATTGTATCCATATCAGAAAAAGGAATATCCAAATGCTTGTTGAATTTTATAAGAGAATGCATAGTACATTTATACATATCCGCATAACGTAAACGATTTGCTGATTCAAGTTCTTGAATATACTGGTTAAAGACCTCTTGCACAGTTTTACGCTTTACTGGTTTGTTCACCTTCTCCATTAAAGAAGTCGCAGTAAATTCTTTTTCCTGTGATTTGAACTCTATAACCTTATCTGTATAGACTTTTACTTTCTCCGCTATTAACCTTTCTATGTACTCCTTATTTGGACATTTAGAAGTTGGTTTGTTGGCTTTAAAGTCCCAATATTTAGGCAATATGGAAATACCAAGACTTTGATATTTCATTTTTCGATCCTTACAAACACGAATCATCAAAGGTGATTCATTGTTTTTCAACACTTTAGATTTGTAACATACGACATTGACTGTTGTACTCATGGTTTAAACGCTGGTTTAAACATCGGTTTAAACAAACCACGAAAACCACAGAAAACACCATAAAAAAAAGCAGTTACCTAAAAAGATAACTGCTTAATCTTGTGAGCCGAAAGCCGGACTTGAACCGGCGACCTACGCATTACGAATGCGTTGCTCTACCAGCTGAGCTATTTCGGCAACATTTACTTCCTGAATGCGGGCGCAAATATAATATGTTTATTTGACATCTGAAAGAAGTTTTGCTAAAAAATCATCCAAATCTGCATCCAAATCTTTTAAAAGAGGATCATCCAAACGAAGATTTTCATCGTCCAAGAACAGAAGTTCCTCAATGACAGAGAAATCCTCGTCAGTCAGGCTTACCGAGAACGGTTTCAGAAAACAAGGGTTATCAAAAACTTTTTTTGTAACCAGAACGGCAAGCACAGCTTTCAAAGTTGCAGCAACCTGTTGAGTAAATTGATCATCATCACATGCCGTATTCACCCAATCGAAAATGATTGTCTTCTCAACCAGCACATCCTCTTCATCATAAATAAGCAATTCACCACTTTCAGCATCTACCTGCACGTATAAATCGCTGTAACAGTTGCCAGCTTCATTCGCAGCAAGCTTATTGATGGCCGAATTGAAAGTCGTTTCTATGACAGCCTGAACCTTTGCATTATTTGCACTCATATCTTAGTTATTTATTCTTTATTCGAAACGTCTGCCAAAAGTAATAATAATTCAGAGAATATAAGATTATTATTCTCCAAATTGCTTATTTAGTTTCTGATCTGAACGGATACGCTTGCCAAGAGCCTCTACATACAGCCGTTGCATTTTCGTGTAATTATAATCTTCGCCCTTTTTATTATTAAAAATCTCGTAAGATTTAGCAGCCCAGTCATAGGCATCCTTCAACTGAGTCTTCATTTCATAAAACAAAGCCAAGTTCGATGCAGCCTTTGCCCGCTCTTTCCAACGTGAAGAATTTTCATACACATGCTTCCAACGTGAAGCCGCTTCCTCCCATTTGTCAGACAAGGCATAGGCGGTCGCTTCTTTCCAACGCGCCCCCTCACCTTTATAGAACCAACGGCTTTCATTATCCCAATGAGGAACAAAGTTCGGAGTAACCTTCCTACCAATATACTGCCCAGCAGCCCGTAAAGCTTCATCCGGCGACGGTAAATAAAGTTTCAACAACTCCATATTGTCCGCACTTTCAGACCAGAAAACACTATCCTGCACGTAAACAGTAGCCAACGGATTATCCCGTCCGGGAAGATAACCACGGACGACCCCAGTAATCTCGATATCGACTCCTCCCACGACAAAGCCTTCGGCAAAAGCGACAACATCCTTTTCCATCCGAAACAACAGGCGATCGAGCGAAATAACAGCATCCGTCCCTGTCTCCCGGCACAATTCTTTCACCGTTTCGGGTGTCAACTTTTCATCCACCAAATATTTTGTATCCTGACGAGTGCCATCATGATAGAGAAGAACATCATTGAAGAAAGAGACATCCACAATCGATTTGCCTAAGGAATGGCAGGCATCATACAAAGCACTATCCGCATGGGCACGGGCCGTGTCCTGCACAGTTCCATATAAATTATAGGTATAGCCGACATCGTCGGGCTGGGGAACGGCGTTATTAACAATCAAAACCTTGTCGACATTCTTCGGGAAAGTAATCTCGGCCGGATTATAAGTTTCTATTCCAATATATTCAATGGTGTTGCACGCCGAAAACAGGCAGGCCATCAATAGATACAACGTTGTTCTCATCTTTACATTTATGATTTATAATTTATGAATTATGCTTCACAACTTGTGCTTCATAAATCATAAATCACAAATCATAAATCATAATTCTTATCATGCCATATCACTAACGGCCTTGAAATAGCCGATAGACTCTGCGATACCGAGGAAAGGATCTTTCATGTCCTTTTCGAACTCAAGACTGCACATTCCTGTATAGTTCACCTCGCGCATCATACGAATCAATGCGGGGAAATCGATCTTTCCGCGCCCGATCTCAATGCCGCGTCCAGCCTTTGAAGAATCCGTCACATCCTTAATGTGCATATCGAACACACGGGTATGATATTTCTTCAAGTCGGCAACAGGATCGCAACCGTTACGCAGATCGTGACCAACATCCAGACACATACCGATACGCGGGTCCAAATCTTTCGTATGTTCCCAAACGTCCGTTGCATCCGGATAAGTCTTGATATCGGGTCCGTGCAAATGGATCGCATAATTGAAGTCGTACTCTTTCACTTTCTTGTCCACATAGGGCAAAAGTTCGTAATTCGGTACGCCGACAATCGTTTTCACGCCTACTCGTTTCGCATATTCAAAACCACGATCTATTTCAGCCTCGCTCTTCATATAGATAGGACCGACAGCATATCCAGTCACACCATAAGAAGCGCATTTGTCATGGAAAGCCTTGATTTGATCGTCATTGCTATCCAACGGCAGGTGAAAATCCTTGATACAAAGATAATGAATATCCAGACGCTGCAAAGTTTTTAACGTAGTTTCCAAGTCAAAGTTTACAAATGTATACCCGGCCATACCCAAATGAAAAGGATTTACGGCCTTAGCTGCCTTAGGCTTCACGGGATCGGGCAATCCGGCCTTTGCTACGCTTGCCGTACCCAACAGGATAGCTCCTGCCAGCCCTTTCTTAAAAAAAGATCTTCTTGATTTCTCCATGATATTAAATTAAAATTATGTGCTTGTATATTATGACAGCAAATATAATCTTTTTTTAGTGTGCACGATAACATTTGGAAAGAAAATAGAATACTTTGCAATAATTAATTCATATCGTCGCAAAGTCAACTCCCCCAACCGCTTCCTCCATCTTTTCTCCGGCAGGAAGAGCCATTAAAACAAAACGCAAACTATCTGTCTCCTTGTTTACATTCAACAAGACAGTAGTTTGCGTCAATAACATAAAGCCAACCAGAAGAAATACTTCATCTGGTTATATTTCTGAAGCCTACTTCTTCAAAGCTGCGATGCTTTCCTCTATAGACTTGATTTTACTTTCTGCATCGACCTGTTTCTTACGTTCCATTTCAATGACTTTGGCCGGAGCCTTGCTTACAAAACTTTCGTTGCTTAACTTTTTCATGACAGAAGCCAGGAAGCCTTGCTGGTATTTCAGTTCGTCCTGAAGCTTAGCCAGTTCCTCCTCTACGTTGATCATATTACCCAATGGAACAGCATATTCCGTCGTACGCACCAGGAAGGAAGCAGAACCGGCCGCTTTTTCTTCCGTACGGATGATAGACGACAAATTACACATTTTGGCAATTACGGCGTTGAAGTGATCGTTGTGTTCACCCAATACCTGCAATTCCAATGCTTCCTTATTCGGTATATTTTTCTGAAGACGTATCGTACGCACTCCACCCACAATTTCTTTTGCAATTTCGAAATCTTCCAGATATAAGTTATCAACAGGAGCAACCTCCGGTATCAGTGCGACCATCAAGCTCTCGCCTTCCTTACGCGGCTCCAACGCTTGCCACAACTCCTCTGTAATAAAGGGCATAAACGGATGAAGCAGGCGAAGCAGAGCATCGAAGAAGCCAAGTGTCGATAAGTAAGTTGACTTATCAACAGGCTGTTGATAACCCGGCTTAACCATTTCTAAGTACCAAGAAGAGAACTCATCCCAAAAGAGTTTGTAAACAGCCATCATTGCTTCACTCAAACGGTATTTGCCGAACAGATCGTCCATTTCAGCGATCGTCTTGTCCAGTTGCATCTTAAACCATTTGACAGCTGTGGCTGCCGCTTCGGGCTGTTCGATAGTTGAATCAACCGTCCATCCTTTGATCAGACGGAAAGCATTCCATATCTTATTGTTAAAGTTACGTCCCTGCTCGCACAACGCATCGTCAAAAGGAATGTCGTTTCCGGCAGGCGCCGCCATCATCAACCCCATACGCACACCATCAGCACCGTATTGCTCGATAAGCTGCAGCGGGTCGGGAGAATTTCCCAATGACTTGGACATCTTACGACCCAGTTTGTCACGTACGATACCGGTAAAATAAACATTCTTGAACGGCATCTTACCCCGATATTCGTAACCAGCCATAATCATACGGGCTACCCAGAAGAAAATAATATCCGGTCCTGTCACCAAGTCGCTCGTCGGATAGTAGTAGTTAATCTCCCGGTTGTCCGGATCGTTGATGCCATTAAACAGAGAGATCGGCCATAACCAGGAAGAGAACCAGGTATCCAGCACATCCTCGTCCTGACGTAGGTCAGCCATCGTCAAAGAAGCGTTACCTGTCTTTTCTTTTGCCATTTCTAAAGCTTTCTCTGCCGTTTCGGCTACAACATACCCCCCTTCGGGCAGGAAATAAGCCGGAATACGGTGTCCCCACCACAACTGACGGCTGATACACCAGTCCTTGATGTTTTCCATCCAATGACGATAGGTATTCTTAAACTTCGGAGGATAGAACTTGATGTCGTCCTTCATCACCGGTTCCAAAGCGATCTGTGCGAGGTGTTCCATCTTCAAGAACCATTGCATAGACAACTTCGGTTCGATAGGCACATTGGTGCGTTCGGAGAAACCGACTTTATTTTCATAAGCCTCCACCTTTTCCATCAAGCCGGCTGCTTCCAGGTCTTTTTCGATCTGCTTACGAACATCGAAACGGTCCATACCGACATACAAACCGCCAGCCTCGCTGATCGTACCGTTATCATTGAATATATCGATAGAAGGCAAATTATATTTTTCGCCCAACATATAGTCGTTCACATCGTGTGCCGGAGTTACCTTCAGACAACCTGTACCGAACTCGATATCCACATAATCGTCCTCGATCACAGGAATCACACGGTTTACCAACGGAACAATCACTTTCTTCCCTTTCAACCAAGTGTTCTTCGGGTCGTTCGGATTGATACACATGGCCGTATCCCCCATGATTGTTTCGGGACGGGTTGTTGCGACAATCGCATAACGGCCTTCCGGATCACCTTCCACCTTGTAGCGGAGGTAATACAGTTTGCTGTGCTCTTCCTTATATATAACCTCTTCGTCGGACAGGGCAGTCAGCGCTTTCGGATCCCAGTTCACCATACGGACACCACGATATATCAGTCCTTTATTATAGAGATCGACAAAAACCTTGATCACACTTTCGGAACGCAATTCGTCCATCGTGAAAGCCGTACGGTCCCAATCACAGGACGCCCCCAGCTTACGCAACTGCTTAAGGATGATGCCTCCGTGTTCTTCCTTCCATTCCCAAGCATGTTTCAAGAAATCTTCACGCGTCAGGTCTGTCTTCTTAATTCCCTGCTGTGCAAGGCGATTCACGACTTTCGCTTCGGTTGCAATGGAAGCATGATCCGTTCCCGGCACCCAACAAGCGTTCTTCCCCTGCATACGGGCACGACGGATCAGAATATCCTGAATGGTATTGTTAAGCATGTGTCCCATATGAAGCACGCCTGTGACGTTTGGGGGCGGAATAACAATCGTATACGGCTCACGACCATCGGGTTTCGACTTGAAAAAGCCGTTATCCAACCAATACTGATACCACTTACCCTCTACTTCTGCGGGGTTGTACTTACTTGCAATTTCCATATTGTTTCGTTATAATTATAGGATGAAAGGAGATATGGCGGAAGTGTTTAGAACTGAAATTTTTAGAAAATATCTTTTTCCTGATATAGAAGGTGAATGTTTCTGCCCAGAAGCTCTTGTTTGGAATCGAATAGGAATGAAATATCGTTTACGTTATTTTAATGAGAAAATATATTTGTGCGATTATTTGCAAGATGGACTGACTGCAAAAATCGTAAAATTACGAATGAATAGTCCTTTAGCATCGATGTTATATTATTCAGAGTTGTATAAAATACCTATTCCTTTTGATCAAAAATTGAAAGCTGCTATCAACTATTGGCGTTTTGCTCTTTGCTCAAAAGAAAAATTTGCAGATAAGGTAGAACGGATAGGTTTGGCATCTTTATTATTGTTTCCATTAGGGTTATTGTTCCATTTAAAAGATTTACGTTCGTGAGAATCCTTCAAGTAATTACTTCTCTCCATATTGGTGGTGCAGAAAAACTAATCGTAGATATGGTCCCTTTGTATCAAGAACTTGGATACCAGGTAGATGTCCTGTTGTTTGATGGTACGGAAACACCTTTCAAAAGGCAATTGCGAGCTAAGGGAGTGACTATTTATGAATTAGGTAAAGGTGGATCAGTGTATAATCCATTATATATATTCAAATTGATCCCCTTTTTGCGTAAGTATGATATTGTACATACACATAATACTGCCTGTCAGTTGTTTGCAGCTATAGGTAGCGTGTTATGTTCGGTGGTGCTTGTCACCACCGAACATAACACTTCCAATCGGAGACGTGACTGGAAGTGGTATAAATTATTGGATAAGTGGATGTATAGCAGGTATAGATCTATAATTTGTATTTCAGATAAAGCACGTGAAAATCTTTGTCTTTATTTAGAGACAGGTAAATTTATTAAAACAATTTACAATGGGATTGATTTGAAGTGTTTCCAGGAGGTGCAGGCAGACACATCTTTTCGTAATGGTAAGACTGTTGTTACGATGGTTGCAGGTTTTCGTTATCAGAAAGACCAAGATACATTGATAAAGGCTTTTCAATATTTGCCAGCTGAGCAGTATGAGTTGTGGCTGGTGGGAGATGGAGAAAGGCGTTCTGTATTGGAAGATTTGGTTAGTCAACTTGGGCTTCAGGATAATGTTCGTTTTTGGGGGATTCGAAGTGATATTCCGGTTATCTTGAAATCGTCAGACATAATTGTGATGTCTTCTCACTTTGAAGGTCTCTCCTTGTCAAGTATAGAAGGAATGGCTGTCGGAAAACCTTTTGTAGCGAGCGATGTTGATGGTCTACATGAGATAACGGAGAATGCAGGAATCCTTTTTCCACATGGTGATGTGAAAGTTTTGGCTGAGACGATTCAGAAATTGATGGCTGATGGGGATTATTATGGGCGAATTGCTGAACAATGTATGCTTCGTGTCTCTGAATATAACATACGGAATACAGTGGTGGCTTATTTGGAAATATACAAACAGTTGATGAAATAGTTAGTTTATGGATTTGAAAAAAGAACAGCAAATTTTGCTTAGTAAACAGAGAATTAAGTATATTGATGCATTGCGTGGATTTACGATGTTCTTAGTTGTTTTACAGCATATAGAAAGTATAGGTTTTGGGATACATCCTTACGAGTCAGTATTAGGGAATATTTTAGTTTCTTTTCGGATGCCGATGTTTTTCTTTATTAGTGGATATATTGCTTATAAGGTGTCTTTTGATTGGAACATGGATGCATATTGTTCGAATTTGAGAAAGAAAGCAATTGTTCAGTTGATCCCGACGGTATTTTTCTTTTCTTTGTTTACGATTGCAAAAGCAGGGAATCCGATTAGTTCCTTTGTTACAAATGGATGGGGAGGATATTGGTTTACTTTTGTCCTATTTGAAATGTTTGTGCTTTTTTATTCATTGTCTTATTGGTATAAAAAATATTTGGATCATTGTTTAGTTGCGTTGAGTGTTTTCGGAGTGTTCTCTTTGGTGGTATTCCGATCAGATGCAGCTTGGTGGAATATGCTTTGCTTGGAGAATTTATGCAAGTATTTCCAGTTTTTTTCTTTGGGTATTTTGGCTAAGAAGTATAATACGAAATTTTCATTTCTAATTAGAAATACAAAAGCTTTTGTATTTTTAATTTTTATATTTTCTATTGTGATAATTACTGCTACTAATTGGGTTAATGAATCTTTTATTGTTAAATCTTTGGTTCGGGATGTAATTGTCCGATATACAGGGATTTTTGTTGTATTTGCTTTTTTCCTAAGCAAAGAAGAATTTTTTAAAAGAGAAAATTGGTTTAATAAATGTATTTTATTTATAGGACGTCGGACATTAGACATTTATGTGATCCATTATTTCTTGTTGTCGAGTTTTCCGCAATTAAAATCATTTGTTCAGCAGAATATCATAACTGAAATATCTGTTTCGTTTTTTTTAACTATTATAGTCATTGCAGTTTCTCTTGTGATCAGTGAAGTTATTAGATGCAGTAGTTTCTTAGGACATTATTTGTTCGGTGTCAAATTAGAAAAAAACGATAAATAATCATGAAGAAACTCTTTCGTATCTCTACTATACCAACCTCTCTTGAAACCCTTTTAAAAGGTCAGCTTAAAATGCTTTCCGAATACTATGAAGTCGTGGCGGTATCTTCGCCGGGAGAGAAGATGAAAGTGCTGGAAGAGAGGGAAGGGGTGCGTACCGTTTCCATTCCGATGGAACGACGGATTTCGTTGGTGAAGGATTTTATTTCTCTCTTGCGTCTGATAGTTCTCTTTGCCAAGGAACGGCCGGATATGGTACATTCCATTACACCGAAAGCCGGATTGTTGTCTATGTTGGCTGCTTGGATTACACGGGTTCCCGTCCGTATGCATACGTTTACGGGATTGGTATTTCCTACGGCTACCGGAAAGATGCAGAAGTTGCTGATTGCGATGGATCGCTTGACTTGTTTCTGTGCAACGCACATCAATCCGGAAGGGGAAGGGGTAAAGCGGGATTTGGTCAATTACAATATTACATCTAGACCTCTTCATATTATTGCTAATGGTAATGTGAACGGGATCGATCTTGAATATTTTGACAAGACCCCGGAGGTCGTGGAAAAGGCTTGCTCTTATAAAAAAGAAGGAACTTTTACTTTCTGTTTTGTCGGGCGCATGGTGAGAGATAAGGGGATAAACGAATTGGTACATTCTTTTTTGCGATTATATCAAAAAGATGAACGGGTGCGTCTGTTATTAGTCGGGCCTTTCGAAAAAGAATTGGATCCGGTTCTGCCGGAGGTGGAAGAACATATCTTGCACCATCCGGGGATTTGCTATATGGGGTATCAAAATGATGTTCGTCCTTTCTTAGTGGCTTCGGATGCGTTGGTGTTTCCCAGTTATCGAGAGGGATTCCCGAATGTGGTCATACAGGCAGGTGCTATGGGACTTCCGGCTATTGTGACAGATATAAACGGATGTAATGAGATTGTCTTGCCGGATCTGAACGGGGTGATCATTCCTTCGAAAGATGAACAAGCGTTATATGAATCGATGAAATATTTTGCTTCCCATCCGGTGGAAGTGGAAAAGATGGCTGCCAATGCTCGTCCGCTGATCGCTTCCCGTTATGAACAGCGGATAGTGTGGAATGCATTGTTGGATGAATACAAGTCTATAATTTAAGGGGTAATCCATGTATAAGTATTTTTTTAAGCGATTGATTGATTTTATCATCGTCTTTTGTGTATTGGTCGTGATTTGGCCGATATTGTTGATTATTACCTTGTGGCTGCATTTTGCTAACAAGGGAGCCGGTGCATTCTTTGCACAGGAACGGCCCGGTAAAGGGGGAAAAGTGTTTAAGGTGATCAAGTTCAAAACTATGACGGATGAACGGGATGCTGACGGTAATTTACTTCCTGATGCGGATCGGTTGACGAACGTAGGGCGTTTTGTCCGTTCCACTTCGATTGATGAGTTGCCCCAGTTGATAAATGTCCTGAAAGGGGATATGGCGTTGATTGGACCTCGTCCTTTATTGGTTCAGTATCTGCCATTATATAGTAAGGAGCAGGCGCGTCGTCATGACGTGCGACCGGGTATTACCGGATGGGCACAGGTGAACGGACGTAATGCAATCAGTTGGACGAAGAAATTCGAACTGGATGTTTGGTATGTGGATCATTGTTCGTTTTGGCTGGATGTGAAGATTATCTTTTTGACGATAAAAAAAGTGTTTGTCCGGGAAGGCATTTCACAAGAGGGACAGGCAACGATGGAATTTTTTACGGGAAATAATTAATTATAATGATGAATATCAATATCTTAATCACCTCCGCCGGAAAGCGGGTTACACTGACAAAGCAGTTTCAAGAAACATTGAGACGTTTTTATCCAGAAGCAAAGGTGTTCACGACAGATATGAATCCTGCGATGGCTCCTGCCGGGATTGTTTCAGACGGGTGTATAACTGTACCGAGGGTAACCGATTCCGGTTATATAGAAATGTTGCTGACAATATGTAAAGAAAAAGGAATTCGGATTATTGTGCCGACTATCGATACCGAGTTGCTGGTTTTGGCGGAGAATAAGGAACTGTTTCAGGAGAATGGGATAGAACCGATGGTATCGGAATTGTCTTTCATACAAGCTTGCCGGGATAAGCGGAATACCGGTACATTCTTGAATAGCCATGATATTCGCGTTCCGGCTCCAGTGGATAAATATCATCCGACTTTTCCACTTTTCGCCAAACCATATGATGGTTCCTTAAGCAAAGACCTGTATGTCGTGAGGGGTAAGGAGGAACTGACATCGGAAATATTGAATCATCCGAAGTTGATTTTTATGGAATATATCGACAAACAGGAATACAAGGAATTTACGGTCGATATGTATTATGGCAAGGATAATAGAGTGAAGGCTATCGTGCCTCGTGAAAGGATAGAGATCCGTGCCGGTGAGATCAATAAGGGATTTACCCGTAAAAACTATCTGGTTCGGTTTTTGAAAGAACGGCTGGACTATTTGCCGGGTGTGGTTGGCTGTATCTGCATCCAATTGTTTTATAGAGAGTCGGACGATGATGTGGTCGGGATCGAGATCAATCCACGGTTCGGTGGGGGATATCCGCTTTCCTATTATGCGGGAGCCAACTTTCCGGAATATATCGTAAGGGAGTACATGTTGGATGAAACGTTGTCCTATATGGATACTTGGGCGGACAATACCTTGATGCTCCGATATGACAGCGAGGTAATCGTATATGAAAAATAAGATTTTCATTTTTGATCTGGATGATACGTTGTATAAGGAAATCGATTTCTTATACTCTGCTTATCGGGAAATTGCCGGATGGATAGAATTGAAGTTTTCTTTGAAAGGGATTTATGCTTTTATGTTGGAAACTTATAAAGAGCAAGCGGATGTTTTTTCTCGTTTGATTGATACTTACGATTTGTCGTTGACGAAAGCTGATTTACTGTCCATCTACAGGTCTCATCGTCCTAATATCCGGTTGGAGCTTGACACCTTGAAAGTATTGGAGGTTTTGAAGCGGGATTTTACATTGGGGATGATCACGGATGGTCGCTCTATTACCCAACGAAATAAGTTTCAGGCATTGGGTCTTGAACAATTTATCGAAAATGAGAACCTGGTTATATCCGAAGAGTTTGGCTCTGAAAAACCATCAGAGAGGAATTTCATGTTTTTTCAGGATAAATATGCTGATGCGGAGTTTGTCTATATCGGGGATAACCTTCGGAAAGATTTTATTACACCTAATAAGTTGGGATGGAAAACGATCTGCCTGTTGGATGATGGAAGAAATATCCACCGTCAGGACTTTTCCTGTCCGGAAGAGTACCTGCCTAATGTAAAGATACATACTCTGAAAGAATTATTGTCTTTGTAGATTTAATCATAAATTATAATGAACAAACGAATTTATCTTTGCCTTGCCCATATGAGCGGCAAAGAACAGGCTTTTATCCAGGAAGCCTTTGATACCAATTGGGTTGTGCCTTTAGGACCGAATGTGAACGGGTTTGAAGAGGATTTAAAACATTTTGTAGGCAATAATAAAGAAGTCGTTGCCCTTTCTGCTGGTACGGCAGCCGTTCATCTGGCATTGTTGGCTTGTGGTGTTGGTCCGGGAGATGAAGTAATTGTGCAGAGTTTTACTTTCTGTGCATCTTCGCATCCGGTGACCTATCTGGGGGCTACTCCGGTGTTTGTCGATTCGGAGGCGGATACTTGGAATATGGATCCGGTGTTATTGGAAGAGGCCATCAAAGATCGGATTGCCAAGACTGGTAAAAAGCCCAAGGCGATCGTTCCGGTTTATCTGTACGGGATGCCAGCGAAGATTGAGGAGATCATGGCGATTGCCGACAGATATGATATTCCGGTTATCGAAGATGCTGCCGAAGGGCTGGGAAGCCGGTATGACGGACAGGTTTGCGGTACGTTCGGACGATACGGGGTGCTTTCGTTCAACGGGAACAAGATGATCACTACTTCAGGTGGTGGGGCTTTGATCTGTCCGGACGAAGAAGCGAAAAAGAAGATCATGTTCTATGCTACGCAGGCCCGTGAGTCCTATCCTTATTATCAGCATGAAGAGATCGGCTACAACTATCGTATGTCGAATATCTGTGCCGGTATCGGACGTGGCCAGATGACGGTGTTGGATGAACATATCGCCCACCATCAGCATACCTGCCAACTCTATAAGGAACTGCTTGCCGGAGTGGAAGGGATCGTATTGCACGAGAATCCATCTTCCCGTTTCGACAGTAACTATTGGCTGAATACGATCCTGCTCGATCCGTCCTTGCATGTGAAAGGCGAGGAACATGCCTACGAAACGGCTGTTCAGGGAGCGGTAGGAGGCGCAGCCGGTGTGACACACGTTGCTTCTTCCTTGCATACCGACTCGGAACCGAACCGGAATGTGGAAGCCATGCGTATGGCATTGGATGCTGTCGGCATCGAATCTCGTCCGTTATGGAAACCGATGCATTTGCAACCTGTATATAAGAACAATCCCCGTTATGTGAACGGAGTGAGCGAATCTTTGTTCAAACAAGGGCTTTGCTTGCCGAGTGGCCCGTGTGTGACGGACGAGGATGTGGCTTATATCGTGCAGGAGATCAAAAATTCGGTGAAGAAATAATAGATTGTGAACTTTCCAAGACTTCTATAATGCAAAAGCACAACGTTTGTGGAACACTTTGGAGCGGGAAATAATATTCCGCAATGCATCGCAATATATTGAAAGTCTTGGAAAGCAGTTTCGTGCTGTAGCCCCTTTATCCCGCCAGCACCTTATAAAGACTCCCGATCCCTCCTGCCAGCATCAGGGTATAGCCGGAGAGGCCGAGCCAGTCGGCTTCGGGGGGCGGGGAGAGAGGAGGGAGAGAATCGCTCCGAGAGCGGCGAGGGTTACTTCCGTTTCCCCTTTCCACAGGGAGAGGAGGGATAGGAGGCTCAGGCAGAGGACAAGGACAAAGGTCGTCACCGGCAACCGGGCGTTTGCGCCGGGGAAAGATGATCCGGGCGAGGGTGGTGAGGAAGCTGAGGATGGTTTCAAGGACGTTCATGATTTATGAATTATGATTTATGGGGTGGGGAATGAGTTTACTGATTTTTCTGCAAACCTTGACCAACAATGCCTGATAGGCGGCACGGTTGTCGCCGTTGACTTCGCTGATGTATTTGCTGTAGGCGATCTTGCGGGCGAAGGCTTTCGGGTCGTCGCTGACGTCGGCGGCGAACGGGTAGACCGAACGGATCAGGCGGGCGTAGTCCATGAACGAGTCTCCGGGACTGTCGTAGGTACGGAAACGGAGGGAATGGGCGCCCAACTCGATGCTTGCGCCTTTCCACCAGACGTTGGAGCGGCCGTAGGCGGTGAGACCGAAATAGTTGTGATGCTCGCTGGCGAGATCACTTTGTCCCCAGCCCGACTCGATAGCCGCTTGTGCCAGGATAACCACCGGATTGATCCGGAATGCTTCCCCCGCCTTTCGGGCGAGGGGAAGGAGGGAGGAAAAAAATTCGCTTTGCTTCATTTTTTTTAGTTGAAAGGTGAAAGTTGAAAGTTGAAAGTTGAAAAATAGCAACGTGGAGTTACTTTCAACTTTCACTTGATTTACAGTTCTCCCGGGCGATCATCCGTGCCACCGCCACCGCCGGCCGATTCGCTGGAGGCGTCCTTTTTCGGGACGTAGCGTTCGAAGGAGACGTTGTTGACGAGGTTGATCAGCATCGTGCCGGGGTAAAAGACGATGTGGGCACGGTTGAACAGGGCGGTGGTGAAACCGTCGACGGTGGCCGAACCTTTGCTGCCGGCAACCATACGGAAGCTGCCGAATTCGCCCAAGTGAACCGATTCGCCGTCGGAAAGGGCTTCGTTCATGACTTTGATCAGGCCGTCGAGCACCAAGATGATCTCACCGCGGCTGGCGGTACAGATGTTTTCGATACGGGTACAGATCTTGTTCAGCGTCAGTTTTTTCGTGATGCTGGTCTGTGCATGATAAAGAGTTGCGCCTGAGGCTGCGTCTTTGCTCATGTCTTTGCGTTTGACGAGAGTGTAAATTAATGGCATAGGGATTGAAAAATTAAAAATTAAAAGTTAAAATTTAAAAATTAAAAGATTGAAAATTAGGGAGATGTCCCTTTTGACTATACAAAGATACGGCAGGGAAAAAACGCAAAGTCGATTAGAGTCGATTAGAGTCGAATAGAGTCGATTAATCTTTCGTATATTTGCATCCGATTGTTCAGTTTCAAAACACCGGTGTTTTGAAAACGAAACATAGGTGTTTTAAAATCAAAACATATATGTTTTGAAAGGAAGGGAAAAAAGGAAGAATGTCATATAATACTACGGTCTGAAAAACATTAGAATTAATGAAAGATCAAAAAAACAAAAGGGAAAATTTCATGAAGGATTTCCTAAGATGTGATAAAAAAAAGTGAGGGCGATAACGGGTAAATATCTGTCTTTTCCGCTTCTGCAGGATTATATCGCCAACTTGAAGGCGGACCGGGAGGTGGAGTTGTTTGCACTCGCTTTCCTGTTCAAAGGGTTGAGGGGTGAGAAAAACGAATCGTGGAATCGTTTGGCGGATCGTTTTTTCAAAGTTTACAGTGACGAGTTGTACCGCTATTGCGGCTACGAGACGGAAACTCCGGGGTTTGCCCGGGTATGGGTGGCCCGTCCCGACTTGTTCATGGTCTATATGGGGGCGATGATGAGGGCCGGCATTATCGAGGACTGCTCGTTCGCCCGGATGGCCGGTCATGTGGACCGCATCTTCGACACGGGAAATACGGAAAACACCGTTTTGAACAAGTTGAAGGAGCAACTTCCGGAGGCCGATTCGATCGTGGACGGAATGAAAGCGGAATTTAAGAATTTCAAATCACGTAATAAAAAATAAACCGATCGGCGGTATTATATGGCTTCTTTTTAAAGGGTGAAAGGAATTGAAATTCTGCATAAAATAGTTTTTTTTAATAATGGATTTGACTCTACCTTTGTGATGGCTGAAAGTTGAAGATCGCTCTTCTGAAAAAAATGCGAAAATCGCTTTTTATAATTAGTTATAAGAAGTATGTTTTAGTTATTATATATTAGGGAACGGACAGGGCAAATGGACACCTGCTGTCTATTTGCTGTCGTAAATATTTGTTTATTAATCCGTTCGGACCGATTTGCAAAACGACAAGCCATAACAAATTTATTCATTATTAAATCCATCTATTATGGATCAGAATTTAAACAACGAAAGGATTGTGGGATTCCTGGGACAGTCATATGTCCTCATTCCGCGAAAAGTGTTGGAGATGTTATTTCGTGGCGAAGGCCGGGAAAGATCGGTCGGCATGGTGTACTTGGCTTTGTTCTCGGAAGTGTTTTTCAAGGACGGGAAGGTTTTTTTGAACAAGCGTTATTATGTCTGTAAGCGCGGCGAGTTTGTCGGACAATGTGAAGAACTGGCGAAAAGATGCGGGATGTGTACGAAAACTCTGAACCGAAGTCTTGTTTGGTTGCAAGAAAAGGATTTGATCGGACTGAAGCGACTTAACGGCGGGATTCGTGTTTGTGTCTGCGGATACGATTCGATCATGGGGATCCGTCGTAAGGAAGCAGGGAAGGAGGCGCCGGAGCAATCCGCTTTCCTCGCCCTGGAAGAGGCCGAACGCCGTATGGGCGGACGAAGCATGCAGTTCGATTGTTGTACCGCAGACGGGGAAGGAGGCTTGCAATGATGAACGGTGAAGAAACGGACGGAGGAATCTCTTTGGGCGATATGGAAAAGGCGTTGGTCTGCCTGTTGATGACCTCGATGGAAGCGCCGGTGCAGGCGGAGTCTGCAGGGCTGACTCAGGAAATGTTTGCGGATGCTTCGTTGGGATTCGTCTATGAAGTGATCATGAAAATTTATGCAACGGGGGTACGGCCGGACATGGTGCTGGTGGAACGCGGAATGCGCGAAGCGGACGAGGAGCTGGCTGCCAAGCTGGGCGGTTTGTCGTTCCTGTTGCCCTACATGCTGAATGTGCGCCACGACGGGAACGTGGCGGCCTATGTGGAAGGAATCAAGAAACAATATAAGCTGAGATGCCTCGTCACGTTGTTCGGGACGATGGCGTTCAAGGCAGGTAAGGTATCGTCCGTCCCGGAGGAACTGGTCGACGAGGCGGAGCGCCTTCTGATGCAGTTCCGCCAGAAGACGGCCGAGGGCGCTCCGGTGCGTACGATCGGCGAACTGGCTGCCGAGGCGGTGTCCTGGCATTATCGTCGCTTTGGCGGTGAGCTGGAGGCCGAACAGGTGAAGAGCGGGCTTGCCGAGTTCGACTATGTGACCGGAGGGTTCCACAATACGGAGCTGACGATCGTCGCCGGACGGCCGAGCGACGGGAAGACGGCGGTGACGTTGCAGATGGCCCTGAACGCGGCGCGTGCCGGGAAATCGGTCTGCTTCTTCAGCCTGGAGATGTCGAGCCTGCAAATGTTGAACCGTGTGCTGGCAGGGATGACGGACGTGAACCCGGATCACCTGCGCATCAACAAGCCGACCGGACGCGAGTTGGGACAGTTGGAAGAGGCTGCCCTCCGGTTGAAGGACTTGCCTTTCTATCTCGACTATACGGTAGGGGCTACCGTCGAGCAGATACGGGCGAAAGTGCTGCTGCAATGCCGCCTGGGGAAATGCGACCTGGTGGTCGTGGACTACCTGCACCTTTTGGGTGGCGACCGCCGGAAGGGGGAGACACAGGAACAGATGGTGGGACGGAATGTAAGGGCGTTGAAGCAACTGGCGTTGGACAGCAATTGTCCGGTGCTGACGGTTTCGCAGATGAATCGTGCCTGCGAGGCGCGTGCCGACAAAGCGTATCTGCCGGTGATGAGCGACTTGCGCGATTCGGGGACGATCGAGCAGGTGGCGGATTGCGTGGCGTTCATCTACCGTCCCGAACGCTATGGCTTCACCCGCGACGAAAAGACGGGGCATAGCCTGGTGGGGGTCGGCAAGATCTATATCGCGAAGAACCGTAACGGTTCGACGGGGATCGCCCGTTTCCGGTACAACCCTTCGTTCACCCGTATCACGGACTATATACAGCCCGGTACGCAAACCTCTTTAGGGTTATGACGAAGCAAGAGATACAAGAACTGAAAGCCTCCCTGTCGATCAGGGAGGTGATCGGGCGTTATACGAAACTGAACCGTGTCGGTCGCCGGTGGATGGGGCTTTGCCCGTTCCACGGGGACCGGCATCCTTCCCTTTCCGTCGATGAGGAGAAGGGGAGCTTTGTTTGCTATGCTTGCGGAGAGAGGGGAGATGTGTTCGCCTTTGTCAGCAAGATCGAGAACGTCGGCTTTGTCGAGGCGGCGAACAAATTGTCGATTGACAGTGGACAGTTGGCTATTGAAGGGAAAGACAATAAGGAGGCGAGGTTGTTGCCGGAACGGTTGGCAGTCAAGGAGAAAAAAGAAAATAGCGACGCGGAGCAATTGCCCGTTGTCAATTCCCAATTGTCAATTGAAAACGAAGCTTTCCTGGCTTTGTTGTTACCTGCGGGTAGCGGATGTTCGGAACTGACGCCTACCTGGTTGGATTTCGGGGTGGGGCAGTCGCCCTGCCTGGTTCCAGAACGCTGGAAGGCGATGCGGAACCGGCTGGTGTTCCCTGTGCGCGACGAGGAGGGCCGGCTGGCCGGGTTTGCCGCGCGGAGGTTGTCGGACGAAGATCGGGATAAACCGAAATATGTCAATTCGGAAACGGGCGGGCTGTATCGAAAGAGCGAGCTGCTGTACGGGTTGTATGAGGCACGGGAGGCGATCCGCCGGGAGGGGAGCGTCTTTCTGGTGGAAGGATATAAGGATGTGCTGGCGATGCATGCGGCGGGGTTCAGGCATACGGTGGCGTTGTGCGGGACGGCGCTTTGTACGGGGCACATTGCTTTGTTGAAACGATATACGACATCTGTCCGCGTGATGCTGGATGCCGACAAGGCGGGGCGCAAGGCGGCGGATGCGGTTGTCCCAACGCTTGCAGGCGAAGGAATGGATGCGGTGAGGATCGGGCTGCCGGAAGGGGACGATCCGGACTCGCTCTTTCGTCGGCTGGGGAGAGAGGCGTTTGCCGCTTACGTCCGTGAGGCGGTGCGGCAGACCCGGCCTTCGGAAGAACAGGTGTTGCTCGGACGCATCCGGAAAGGCATCGGGCTTTTGTCCGGTGTGGCGGAAGCGGAGAAACGGGAACGCTTGTTACGGGTGCTGGAGGATTGCCTGACGCAGTTGAAGGGCTTGTCCGTCGGTGCTTGCCGTCCGGCGACAATGGACTGGAGGTGGGTATGACCGGGACGTCGGATGATGAAGAAGGAAAATGGAAAAACCGTTCCACCACGCTCCGGAGGCTGGGACGGCAATATAGCCCAGATGTCACGCCCGAAGTGGCTTCTAGGCGCTTGAAACAGTGGATCGTCGGCAATCCCGTCCTGCTCGGACTCTTGCACGAGAACGGCTGGACGGCTTCGCGGCGGGTGCTGACGCCAAAGCAGGTGGAACAGATTGTGCGGGTCCTTGGGGAACCTTGAAAACAGAATATGAAACATAAAATAATAAAGAAAACCCTATTGACAATCGGCATTTCATTGTCGATTGTCAATTCTCATTTGTCAATCGCCCAACGCTCGTTGGGTGTTTCCGGTCTGCTGAACATCCCTTCGGCCGATATGCAGGAGGACGGTACGTTCATGGCAGGAGGCAATTACCTGCCTCAGGAGATGCTGCCTCAGGAGTGGGGATATAATTCGGGAAACTATTTCGTGAACCTGACGTTCCTGCCGTTTATGGAGGTGGCCTACCGGTGCACGTTGCTGAAGGTCGAGAGTACCGGCAAATGGAACCAGGACCGTTCGGTCTCCCTGCGTCTGCGTCCGTTGAAGGAGGGGAAATGGTGGCCGTCGGTCGTGATCGGTTCGAATGACTTGCTGACGACCGGCGAATTGAATCCTTTCCTGGATTCGGGCGGAAATCGTTATTTCTCTTCCGTCTATGCGGTCGGGACGAAGCATTTCGGTTTCTACGGCCATGATATCGGCGTGACGGTGGGAGGGCATGTGCCGTTTCGCAGCAGGAGCGAGAACAAGGGGGTGTTCGGCGGGGTGAGCTACCGTCCGGCGTTCCTGAAGCCGCTTGAGGTGATGGCGGAATATGACTCGAAGGCGGTGAACATGGGAGTGTCGGCACGGCTGTTCGACCATTTTTCCTTGTATGCCTATTGCTACGATTTCAAGACGGTGGCGGGTGGAATCCGGTATGAGCTGACGCCCCGTCAGCGTGTGTTCAACCCCGACGAGGTCCGTATGCCCTGGGACGGACGGGTGGAGCTGGTGCTGTATCCGCAGATCTCGCTGAGCAATTCGTGGCTGGACAAGATATACGGGGCGGTGATCAATATCGCTCCGGCGGTGGAGGCGCGGCTTTGGAAAGGGGCGGCTTTCACGGGGCAGGTGATCCTGCCGGTTTGGAACAATATGGTCGGGCAGATGGACTATATCCGGGCCGGGGTGCTGACCTTGAGCCAGGAGTTCGGATTGCCCGGAGGGGCGTTCGGACGGGTGACGGTCGGCAACTTCACGAACAACCGGATGGGGGCGGACCTGAAACTGCGCTATGTCACGCCGGATGATCGTTGGATGTTCGGCGTGGAAGGCGGTGTGACCGGATCGTCCACCTTCTACGAGGGCAAATGGCAGGTGTCTGCCTGGAAGCGGGTAAGTGGGGCGGCGGAGGTTCGTTTCCGCGAAAGGCATTTCAATATGGATTTCAACTTGGGAGTGCACCGGTATATCTATGGCGACTATGGGGTGCGGGTGGACTGCATCCGCCATTTTGGACGGACGACGGCCGGCTTGTATGCCATGTACACGGGGGGCGAGGCGAACGGCGGTTTCCATTTTGCCGTCCCGTTGCCGCAATGGGGCAAGTCGCGCAAGGTGAGGGTGCGCCTGCCGGAATATTACCAGATGGAATATTCGGGACAGAGCGGCCTTGAATATTTCCGCCGGAAACTCGGACAGGACTACGAGACTCGGCCGGATGAGAGCAATAGTGTTCCTTATGATAGGAGGAGGGATGATTTATAATTTATGAATTATTGCTGAAAAGAGAGATGGGGGATGAATATTGTATAATAAATAATATAATGTTTTATTTTTAATGAGTATGAAAAAGAAAAATTTCTGGAGCGCAGTGCTGGCTATGGGCTTGGCTGCGACATTGAGTGTGGGATTTGTAGGATGTAGCGATGATGACGAACCGACACCTGAAATCGTGACCGATAATCCATTGGATAAGGAGGTCTACTATATCGCAGGTAAGGTGACGGAAGGAGGCAAGTCGCTGGAAGGTGTCGAGGTCAGCACGTCGGGCAAATCGGTCAAGACGGCTGCCGACGGGACGTACCAGTTGGCGATGGACAAGGTCGGAATCTATGTTGTGACGTTTGCAAAGGACGGATATGTGACAGTAACGGCTGACGCGATGATCCCTTCGGGCACGCCGAAACAGGGCAGTATCTCTTTGTCACAGACATTGACATCTTTGGCTGCTTCGGTGACCGTATCGGCTGATAAGGACGCGGTCGTATATGATGAACGTACGCATGTGGCCGAACTGGCAGTTCCGGCAGGAGCCGGAAAGGAAGATACCCAGATCACGATGACCGAATATCTGAAAGGTGCGAAAGCCGGAGCCGACCATGCCAGTCTTTCGACAATCAATTGTACACCTGACGGACTGAAATTTGAGAAGAGCGTGGAAGTGACGGTCAAGAACGCGACCAGCAACGCGATCAGCTTTGCCGATGTAAAGCATTTCGTGGAAGATGGCAATGCTTGGAAGGAAGTGGGCATGGCCGATTTTGATGCGGACCGTAATGTTTATGCCTGCACTTTGGACGGTTTCTCCAACCACTCTTTCGGTCCGGTTTATTCGGTATCCGATGCTGGAAGCTCGACGGAAAACTTGTCTACCGTCACAATCGACAACTTAGGCAAGATGGCTGCCGCAGAACAGGAAGTTACAGGCAAGCAAAAAATCGGCTGGGAGATCCAGGGCGACTTGAAACAGTTGTTGGGCAGCGCGTTCTCCGCTTTGAGCAGTTCTGATCTCGAAAGTCTGGCCAACCAGCTGAACGCGGCGATTACGTCTACCAAAGGTTCGACTGCCGGTGTGGAAGAAATTCCTTTCTCTTTAGGTACGGCCAAAGTGGACGGTGACCAGAAGGTGACGATCGATATGAAGGCCAAGAAGAACCTCTCTTCCTTCTCTGTCAATTTCAACTACCAGGGCCGTGTCGTTCCGTTCAGCGTGGAAATTGCAACGTACGCAGGTGTAAGCACGACGATCACCAAGGAAGGCGGCGCAAGCCATCCGGGACATTCCGGCGGTGCTATCCAATAAACCGTAATTACTTATTTTAATCAGGAAAGAAGAGTGAAAATCTGGAATTATATGTTGATGTGCGTGGTGGTACTCTGTACCTCCTGCGCATCTTCGAAGAAAGTGGTTTACCTGCAGGATGTCGTCCCGCTGAAGCAGCAGGATATCGAACAGAAGTACGAGGTGTATATCCATAACGACGATTTGCTGGCGATCATGGTGAACAGCAAGAACCCGGAACTGGCGTTGCCGTTCAATATGCCGATGGTGACTTATCAGTTGGGAAGCGAAAGCGGAGGACAGCAGCGTGTGCTGGGCTATCTGGTGGATACCAACGGGGACATCGATTTCCCGATTCTCGGCAAGTTGCATGTGGCGGGGCTGACTCGTTTGCAGTTGACCGATATGATCAAGCAACGCCTGATAGACGAGGACCTGATCAAGGACCCGATCGTGACGGTGCAGTTCCTGAACTACAAGGTGTCGGTGATGGGTGAAGTGAACCGTCCGGGATCGTTCAATATCTCCGGCGACCGTATCACCCTGTTGGAGGCCTTGAGTATGGCGGGCGACCTGACGATCTATGGACGACGCGACCGGGTGGCCGTGATCCGCGAGAAGGACGGGAAGCGGATGATCCTGATGCATGATCTCCGTTCGTCCGATATCTTCAATTCTCCTTGCTATTATTTGCAGCAGAACGATATCGTGTATGTCGAACCGAACAAGGCGAAAGCGGGGCAGAGCGAGATCAACCAGAACAAGTCGGTGGGAGTGTGGTTGTCCGCCGCTTCGATCCTGGTTTCCATCGTGTCTCTGATTGTGACATTAACAAAGTAAAAAAAGAGAACCTATGAACACAGAACAAGAAACGAACACCCGCGTGGAAGAGAGCGAATTGAACCTGGGGGACATCCTGCAAACGGTGTTGGCTAACTGGTATTGGTTTGTTCTGTCTGTCGTGGTATGTGCCGGAGCGGCGTTCCTCTATCTGAAGTGGGCGCCCAAGGTATATACCCGGACGGCTTCGGTACTGATCAAGGACGATGCGAAGGGTGGTGCGATGAGCGAGTCGGCCGCTTTCGAGGATTTGGGGCTTTTCGGTACGAAGCGGAATGTGGATAACGAGGTGCTGGTATTCAAGTCCAGACGGTTGATGATCGAAGTGGCGCGCAACCTGCATCTGGATGTGAGCTACACGGTAAAAGACGGGCTGCGGACGGTGGAACTGTACACTCAGTCACCCGTACAGCTCTCTTTCCCGGATGCGGAAGAGGCACAGGCTTTTTCGTTGAAGGCGGTTCCTGTCTCCGGAAAGGAGGTGGTATTGTCCGGATTCACCCTCGGCGGGCAGGAGGTGGCGGACGGCAAGCCGGTGAAGGTGGCGCTGAACGACACGGTCACGACGCCTGTCGGCCGGGTGGTGGTGGTCCCGTCGCTTTATTACGGCGACAAGTATTTTAATACGGTCGTGCAGGTGACGAAATCGCCGTTGCAGGATGTGGCGCTCCGCTTCCAGGGAGGCTTGCAGGCTACTTTGGCGAACAAGGCATCGACGATCATCAACCTGACGCTCCAGGATGTCTCCATCCCGCGTGCGGAGGATGTGATCAACACGCTGATCTCCGTCTACAACACGGATGCGATCAACGACAAGAACCAGATCGTGATGAACACTTCCAACTTCATCAACGACCGTCTGATCGTGATCGAGAAAGAACTGGGGGATGTGGATTCGGATATCGAGTCGTACAAGCGGGAACACCAGCTGACGGATATCTCGTCCGAGACGGGCATGTACCTGCAGACTTCCAGCCAATACCGCCAGGAGGGATTGAGTCTGGAGAACCAGTTGAGTCTGGCGAAATACATCAAGAACTACCTGACGGACCCCGGCAAGAGTTCGGACCTGATCCCGGCGAACACGGGCATATCGGATGTGAACATCGAGTCGCAGATCGGGGAGTTCAACGAGATGTTGCTGAAACGCGACAAGCTGATCAGTAACAGCAGTAGTAAGAACCCGGTAGTGCAGGACCTGAACAATTCGCTGATCGCGATGAAACAGACCATCATCCGTTCGGTGGATAACCTGATCGTCGGCCTGAACATCAAGATCAAGAATATCCGGGCGCAGGAGGAACAGACGAGCCGCCGTATCTCGGCCGTGCCGACCCAGCAGAAGGAGGTCCTTTCGGTGGAACGCCGCCAGAAGATCAAAGAGGAACTGTATCTCTACCTGTTGAACAAGCGTGAGGAGAACGAGTTGACGCAGCGGATGACGGAAAGCAACGCACGTATCATCGACCCGGCGGCGGGAAGCAATGCCCCGGTGGCTCCGAAGTCGATGATGATCCTGTTGGCTTCCATCGTGCTGGGATGTGCGATACCGGCAGGTGTCTTGTGGCTGTTGGCGGTCAGCGACACGAAGGTGCGCTCGCGGAAGGATGTGGAGGGGGTACTCTCCGTGCCGTTCCTGGGCGAGATCCCGATGCGCGACAAGAAGGACAAGAGCGAGGTGGTGGTGCATGAGAACGGCCGCGACTCGGTTTCGGAGGCGTTCCGTATCGTGCGTACCAATATGGACTTCATGCGGGTGAAGGATAAGAAGATGCAGGTGGTGATGTTCACCTCGTTCAATCCGGGAGCCGGCAAGACGTTCGTCTCCATGAACCTGGCGATGAGTTTCGCCCTTACGCACAAGAAGGTCGTTTTGGTCGACCTCGATATCCGCAAGGGGACGCTCAGTTCGCATGTCCATGTATCGGACAAGGGTGTCACCAATTATCTGTCCGGCCGTATCGACAATGTCGATGAGATCATCCGGCAGAACGAGTTGTGCGACAAGCTGGATATCATCCATGCCGGTCCTGTTCCGCCTAACCCGGCTGAACTCTTGCTGGGGGACAGGTTGGAGACTTTGATCGCCGAGCTGCGTAAGCGGTATGATTATATCATCCTGGACAACGTACCGGCCGGTGTGGTTGCCGATGCAGTGATCGTCAACCGGGTGGCCGACCTGACGATCTATGTCGTCCGTGCGGGCAGAATGGACCGCCGTGCCCTTCCCGAAGTGGAGAAACTCTACCAGGAAGGCAAGCTGCGTAACATGAGCCTGATCCTGAACGGGACGGTTTACAAGCATGGCGCGTACATCAAGGTTCAGATCAAGCGCGCTGCACAAACGGAATGAGTTTAAAATTCCGACATTGGCACTTACTTCCTTTGCTGATGGCGATTTCCATACACGGGCCCATCCAAGACCTGCATAAGGGCTGCAATTCCAAATACGCTTTTCATTGTAACCACAAAACAGGTTAGAGAAGTTGAACAGGATATCGGCATGAAAATTGGCCATGTCAAATTTCTGTTTCTCCAGCCAATAACCGTTTCCTCCCTTCCCTGGAACATCACCACCGGTGGAATGTGACAAGGCACCTTTTTGGGTGGCTCCCTTCTGCTGAAGACCGCTATACATTAAACGCATACCAATCCCGGGAGTAAACCATTTGCCCACAGCAATATCCAATGCAGGAGCCAAACGCTTGCCAAATGAGACCTGTTTGTCATGATCGCCAAAATAAATTTGTGCACCACCGCCTGCACTGATAAGCCAGTTGCTCCAGAAACGGTTGGTTTCCACTTTGTATTTGTCCTCACTGTATTCTACCTTTTCTTCCGTGGTGGAAGTCTGTGCGAAGGCAGGACAAAAAGCCAGTGCGCACAAGGTTGTTAAAAACAAATTTCTAACCATTTTTTAAAGTTTTTTTTATTTTACTGCCTTATATTTTAAGTTGTTACTAACAACTGCCTGCAAAGCCGGACCACCATATAGTACATAGGTCTTGAAACGTACTTCAAAATGTGTACAGCCACATGATTCATTTTTGCTGATTCTTTCTTTTCATCCTTCTCTTCAGAAAAGGATGAAAAGTTCGTTGAACAATGTTTTATTACTCACCTTTTCGTTTCATGCGGTATTTGTAGTTGTTGTTGATGATAGCCTGCGGGAGAAGATCACCGTACACGGTAAAGTTACCACTACGACGAGCACCTACAAAGTCTGAAAGAATGATACCAGTGCTGCCAACCCAATCAGTAGAGGTAATCTTGTTATAGAACTTGATATGATTGTTAGCGGCATTCTCACGATAACCATCTGTGGAAGATGCTGTAGCAATTATCCCACTAGTATATCCAGAAGTGTGGTTATAAGACCAACGATTAATCATGGCAGGGTTAGTGTGGAAATATCGGCTCTTTTCAAGCAAAGCCTCTATTGCGTTCCATTTAACAGTAGAAAACTCATCACTAGAAACACCGGCTTCCGAACGATTATAACAGTCCTGAATATTCAATGTCCCGATAACAGACGACGGTCCCCAAATAGACACCTCGCCTCCGTCTTTGGAATGTGACCAATCATGATATCCACCCACTACAGGACCAGCATCGTTATACTTCGTCCACGAACGGCACATAAACAGAATCTTTCCACGCATCTCGCCTACAGTCAAATCAGGACGAAAGTCAATGGTATAACTTTGATTTGTAGATGGATTAATAGTATTCTTCATTACATTCAACTTTTCCAACATTGCAGGCGCCCATTTTTCATGTGTATTTTCATTCGTCCAATGAGTTAAACTTGTTCCACTATATTCATCTTCATGACGCATAATGGCAATGATGAATTCACCTGGATTCTCTTTCAGATAGTATTTAAAACGCTCCATTACGTTATCCCATACAAATGTCGTTGCTACTATGCCATGACAAAGAATCATTGTGCTACTCGCATTAAGTGCCGGACGGAGATCGAACGCACGGATACCCATTTCAAATTGCTGGTCTAAGGTCATGTCCTGAGTTTTTCCTAAACTGAATGTTGTTCCGTCACCCGTAGCTGCATCGTGTGTACCGGGAATGGAAAGCTGCGAAACATAAATATTATCATCCAACGGAGTAATCCAGTTGTTGCCGATTTGCTCATTTGAAGATTTAAAGTTTGGCAATGTCACACGACGTTTGTTACTGGCAAGAATCCCTGATATGTCTTTTGTGATTATTTCCGTAGCACCAGTAGCATGTACACGTATCTTCATAGGCCAGTTACCATCAATGGCATATGGAGGAAGGAATACTGTAAACACAATGGATTCGTTATTTTTCAGTGTAACTATATTTGTATTGTCCGAAGTTTTCAAACCAACAAAAGTAGTAGTACTTTGTGTATTCATGCCTTTGGAACTTTCGGGCAGTTTGTTGGTGGTTTCGCCCGTCTCTGCATTCCATGTAAAAGTATCTCCATCCCCTTCCGGCACTTCGCGTACAACAGATATACCAGTAACCTGTACATCTTCTTCGTTAACATTCGCACGCCCCTTTACCACTACTTCTATGGTGGTCATCACCGGCTTGAAGTCCAAAAAGACATTACCGTCGTTGGTTGCAGCCTGTTCGGGCGTAAGAGCGTTATATGCCACCAGATAGGCATTCTTCATATCGGGCTTGGCGTAATAGGTATAGTCGGAATACCTTTGAGAGTAATAATCATTGCCAGAAACAGCGACCACTTCGCAACGCTGGTTGCGATTGATAGGCAGTGTCACAATTCCAGTTTCAGCATCTACACTTATATTCGAATTATCACTGGGATAAACACCGATAAATTTGTGCGTATCATTGTCTGCCCACATCAATTGGCTTGTCCCAAATGCAGCAATAGTGCCTTCGTTATAAAGTTTATTAGTGGATTTTTGGGGGTCTTCCGTTTCGATAGGCGTAACCGTATAGTCTGCATCAGCCACCCCTTCATAAGTCTTGTTACTGTAAATCTTGATTTTGTCTTGTTCTTCCCAGTTAATTTGGAAGATGTTCTCATCGTCATAGACTGTCCGGGTAGATGTACGGGACGAGGCTGCAAATTGAACTGCGTCACCGGACTTTATAGAAGTTTTCCCTTCAAAATCGTCATCGCTACATGCGGTCAGCACTGTAACAAACAACGCACAACCCGAAATAAAATGCTTCATTTGTATCTTCATAATCTTATTTCTTTTAGTTTACAATCGTTTTTTATTGCCATTCTCCGGAGATATCATCACCGATGCCATTCCATCCTCCATGTCCTTGCTCCGAGATGTTTACCTTGTCGTTCTTGTCATCCACAACAGGCTTTCCTGTACGGGAAGCGGCACAGATTCCGTCTTCCAATTCCACCTGAGTCTTCTTCGTCTCAGGTGCTTCATACTTTTTTTTCTTCTGTTCTTTCATTGCGATATTATTTAAAGAATTAAACATAGTTCTCATTAAAAAAAGACGATTTTCACAAACAGTCTTTTTCGAGTTGAAGCCCTTGTTTATAACAGAATTCTTTTCTTCGCCAAGATAAAATCCTGAGTTAGGGAAAGGTACTCCAACATTTATTTGGGGAATTTATATCATTTCTTCTTTTCATACTTCCCGTAACCATAGTTTCCATATCCGTAACCGTATCCATACCCGTAACCATAGCCGTATCCGTACCCGTAGCCATGGCGGCGTGTGCGTGTGCCGTTGAGCACGATGCACATGTTATGGAACTTCTTCTCGCGGTAGAGCCGCTCGATGTCGGGCAGCTGGCGCCGGTCGAGCACCCCTTCGCGGACGATGTAGATGCAGAGGTCGGCCAGGCGGTCGCTGATCACGGCGTCGGCCACCGACATGGCGGGCGTGCTGTCCAGGAAGAGAAAGTCGTAACGCTCCTTGAGCTCCCCGACCAGCCGGTCGAGCCGCTCCGAGAGGAGCATTTCGGCCGGGTTGGGCGGCTGCGTTCCGGCGTAGATCACGTCCAGCCCGTCGTGTATGCCCGAGGGGCGGATGAGTGCGTCGGCGTTGTCGATCGTTCCGGCCAGATAGGCCGTCAGCCCGTGCTTGCTGCCCCCGTGCCCGAGCTGCGACGAGAGGGCGTGGCGCCGGAAGTCGAGGTCCACGAGCAGCACCCGCTTCCCGGCCATGGCCAGCGTGGCGGCGAGGTTCACCGCCACGAAGGTCTTTCCGGCGTGGGGATTCGTCGAGGTGAAGAGCACGCTGCGGATTCCGTTCCCGGCCGATACGTTCATGAAGGTCATGTTTGACCGCAGCATGCGGAAGGCTTCGGAGAGGGGGTCGCGGCCGGCCTCGCGCACGGCCACGCCGCGCTCGTCGCCGCCCTCGTGGTAGGGGATGTCGCCCAGGAACGGGGCGCTCACGTGCTCCTCGATATCCTTGCGGCCGCGGATCGTCGTGTCGAGCATCCCCACCAGGTAGAGCAGCCCGAAGGGGATCGCCAGCCCGACGACCAGTGCGATCGAGAGGATCATCGTCGCGCGCGGCGAGACGGGCAGCGGGCTGCCGTAGGCCGTGTCGATGATGCGGGCGTTGCTTTCGGCCACGGCGTAGTTGAGCTGCGTCTCCTCCAGCTTGTTGAGCAGGTAGAGGTAGAGCTCCTCCTTGATCTTCTGCTGGCGGGCGATGCCGAGCATGGCCTTCTCCTGCGAGGGCATGGCGGCGATCCGGTCGTCTGCCGTGGCCTCCTCGCCGCGCATGGCGTCGCGCTGGAGCGTGAGCGTGGCGATGTGCGAATCGAGCGAGGCGAGTATCGAGCGCCTCACGGCCGCCAGTTCGCGGTCCATCTCGCCGATCACGGGATTCTGCTCCGAACCGTTCGCAAGCAGGCGGCTGCGCGTGAGTATGGCCTCGTTGTATCGGTCGATCTGTGCCGCCACGGTCTCGCTGGCCACCGATGCCGCCATCGGGATCAGTTCGCCGGCGTGCGCCGGGTCGCGGAGGTAGTCGCTCACGAACCGCGCCACCGCGATCTGGTTCTCGAGCGACAGCCCCTCGGCCTTGTAGCGGCTGCTCTCGGTGACGTTGCGCGCGGCCTCCGACTGGAGGTCGATCATGCGGTTGCTGCGCTTGAGTTCCTCGATGCCGCGGTCCACGTCGCCCAGCTCGCGCCCGATGACGTCGAGCCGGGCGCGGATGAAGTCGGAGGTGACCACCGAGATGCGGCGCTTGTCCTCCACGGCGTCCTCGTTGTATACCGCCACGAGGGCGTCGATCACCTCCTCGGCGCGCCGCGGCACGGTGTTCGACATCGTCACGGTCACCACCGAGGCCTGCTTGTTCGCCACGTCGCACTTCACGGCGTTGCGGTAGGCGCTCCGCGCCGAGCCGAGCGACCGCTTGCGGACGCGGACCGGCACGCCCTCGTATGCGGGCGTGAGGTAGGGGGTCCGCTCGACGACGACCTTTCCCACCGGTGTCGCCGCCGTGTCGCCCGGCCCGACGACGATCTGCGTGCGCCGTTCGGACTTGGGGAGGAACCCGTCGTCGAAATCCGAGAGGCGCAGCCGCCCGTCGGGCAGCGGCGTGACGGTCAGTTCGGCCGAGAGGTCCTCGGTCTCGTCGATGAAGCGCACGCGGAGGGGCGACTGCCCGTAGAGGTCGCGGGCCCGAAGCCTGTCGCGCACCGAGTAGTCGGTCGTGAGTCCGAGCCGCCGCACGACCTCCGCCATCAGGCGGCGCGACTGGAGGATGAAGACCTCGTTGTCCACGCTGCGGCGGTTCTGGAATCCGGCCAGGTCGCTGAATGCCGCCAGGTCCGTGTCGCCGCCCTTGCGGCTGTCCTTGACGAGTATGGTCGCCGTGCGGCTGTAGATGCGCGGCGTCGAGGCGAGGTAGTAGTAGGCGGCCCCGAGGCAGACGGCCGCCGAGATGACGAACCAGTACCAGTTGGCTGCGACCATGCGCAGGATGTCGTGCAGGGTGACGTTTCCGGTCGTCTCCTCGGCCGGCTGCGGGTTGATTGTACGTTCGGTCATGGCGGCGGCTTATTTGGTGAGCGTTACGATGAGTGTGGCCACCGAGACGGCCGTCCCGACCAGCGAGAGGTAGAAGCTGCGGTTCTGGCTGATCTCGCCCGCCTGGGCCTTGTACTTGTTGGGCTTGACGTAGACGATGTCGTTCTGCTGGAGGTAGAAGGCCGGGGAGTCGAACACCTCCTTCGAGGTGAGGTCGAGGTGCTCGATCGTGCGCACGCCATCCTGTTCGCGGGTGACGACCACGTCGTTGCGCACGCCGTAGACGGTCATGTCGCCGGCCATGGCCAGGGCGTCGAATATCGAGATGCGGTCGCGCGAGAGGTCGTAGTAGCCCGGGCGCAGCACCTCGCCGATGACCGAGATCTTCATGTCGGCGAACTGCACATTGACCGTCGGGTCGTTGATGTATCCCTCCTCGCGGATGCGGTCGGCGATCCGGCGGGCCAGCTCGCTGCGCGTCAGCCCGCTGCATTCGACCGTGCCGATGACCGGCATTTCGAGCCGGCCCTCTTCGTCCACGGTCCGCACCTGGAGCGACTGCTGCCCGGAGGTGCCGGTCACCGGACTTCCGGTGAGCGAGTTGTACGAGGTCGAGGAGTTGAACGGCACGGCCAGTTCGGGGTTGCGGCTGTTCACGACGATGGTGAGCCGGTCGAGGGGCTTGATGCGGATCTGGCCGGCTTCGGCGACGGCTTCGGGCGTAAAGTTCTCGGTGTCCTGCACATACCACACTCTTTTCTGGGCCGAGCAGGCCGTGAGCAGGCATCCCAGGATCATCCATACGATCGGGTGGCGGAGAGGTTGTTGCATGATGAGATGGTTGATACTGTCCGGCGACAAAGATACGGGAAAAAACAGCGTGCGATTGCAGGCTGATTTTGTTGATAATCAATTCGATGTGATTAAAAGTCCGGAACATGCCGCATCTTGCGGAAAAAAATCGTATCTTTGGTATCCGAAAATGGAAACAAGCAGGTCCCGGCATGGCCTCTTCGGGCGGACAGCCCTTCTGCAGGTCGGTCTCTGCCGTTCCCGTTTCCCGCTTCCGATCCCCTCCGGAGCCCTCCGCAGGGCGTTTTCCGGCCGCACGGCCCGGTTGCGCGGATGCCCTCCGGCTGCGGCTTTTTGCACCGGACGGGCCTTTCGGCCGCATTTCGGTCCGAAAGGGCCATCTTGCGGACGGAACGGAACGCACCCGGGTGTGCGCCGTGCACGGTTCCGGTGTGCGGCTGCAGCCTCGGGCGCGGAAATTGGAGTGGGGAAGGGTAGTGCCGCTGCGGGTTCCGGATGGTTCCGGAGCCGTTGCCGGACCTTGCGCCGCGATTTGGAAACACATTGTAACAGACGATGAATCTGCATCCCGAATGGAGCTACGGCGCCGTTCTCTACGAGATGAACGTGCGCCAGCTTACGCCCGAAGGAACGCTCCGGGCCGCCGCCGCGAAACTGGGCTTTCTGCACGACATGGGCGTCGATGCCGTATGGCTCATGCCGATCTACCCGATCGGGGAGCTTGACCGCAAAGGTACGCTCGGCTCCTACTATTCGATCCGCGACTACCGGGCCGTGAATCCCGAGTTCGGCACGATGGACGACCTCGACTCGTTCATCGCCGAGGCGCACCGGCTGGGCATGAAGGTGCTGCTCGACTGGGTGGCCAACCATACCTCGCGCGATGCGCGGTGGATCTCCGAGGAGCCCGCCTCGTGGTACGAACGCGACGCCGCGGGGCGTCCGGCCGTGCCGTGGGACTGGTCCGACACGGCCAAGCTCAACTACGGCAACCGCGACGTCTGGCGCGCCCAGGCCGAGGCGATGGAGTTCTGGATCCGCGAGCATGCCGTGGACGGTTTCCGCTGCGACATGGCGATGCTCGTGCCGATCGACTTCTGGAACGAGACGGCCGCCCGGCTGCGCCGCGTGAAGCCCGACCTCTTCCTGCTGGCCGAGGCCGAGGAGACCAACCTCTTCGAGCAGGGAGCCTTCGACGCCTGCTACGGCTGGGAGATCCACCACCTAATGAACGACGTGGCGCGCCAGCGTGTGCGCGTCACGGCGATGCGCGACTGGCTCTATGCCGACCTTAGCCGCTATCCGCGTTCGGCCATGCGCCTTGCCTTCACCTCGAACCACGACGAGAACACCTGGAGCGGTTCGGAGTTCACCCGCCTGGGCGACGCCCGCGAGATCATGACGGTCTTCACGTTCGTCATGCCGGGCGGGCTGCCGCTGATCTATACGGGCCAGGAGATCGGCTACGACCACTCGTTCTCCTTCTTCGACCGCGACCCGATCCCCTCCTACGGGGCCAACTGGCATACCGGCTTCTACCGGCGCCTCACGGCGATGCGCCACTCGTGCCCGGCCCTCGCCTCGGGCGAACGCGGCGGCGAGATGATCGAGATCCGCAACAACGCGGAGGACTGCCTGATGACCTTCGTCCGCGAGGTGGAGGGCAACCGGGTGGTGGCCGTCATGAACCTCTCGCCCTACACCATCCAGGCCGACTACTATACGGGCATCTATGCCGGACTGTATACCGATGCCCTCACGGGCGACTGTTACGAGCTGCGCGGGCATGTCCGCGAGTCGATGGCACCGTGGAGCTACCGGATCCTGACCCGGTAGGGCGCGATTTGCTTTTTGACCTCCGAACGTTTATCTTTGCGGTCATGAAACGACTGCTTCTGCTCTCCGTGTTGCTGCTTTCGGGCTTCTGGGCCTGTGGCGCGACCTACCGTCCCGCGGATCTCCCCAACGTGCAGCGGGCCGACCGCAACCGCTACGTCTCGAATCCCGACGGCATTCTTTCGGCCTCCGCGGTCGCGCGGCTCGATTCGCTGTGCGGCGCACTGCGCGAGCGGGGCCTTGCCCAGGTGGCCGTCGTCGCCGTGGACGACATCGCCGGCGGCGACACCTTCTCGTTTGCCATCGAGCTGTTCGGCAGCTGGGGCGTCGGCAGCGCGAAGAGCGACAACGGACTGGGCGTCCTGCTGGTCCGCGACCTACATGAGATCCGCTTCATCACGGGCGGCGGCCTCGAGGGCATCCTCCCCGACGCGCTCTGCAAGCGCATCCAGATGAAATACATGCTTCCGGCCTTCAGGCAGGAGGACTACGACGCCGGCATGCTCGCCGGTCTCGCGGTGACGGCCGAGGTGCTTGCGGGCGGCACGCCCGACCTGAGCGAGCCCGAAGGGGAGCTCTCCGGAGGTGCGATCCTTGCGATCGTCGGCCTCGTCGTCGTCCTGCTCCTGGCCCTGGGTATTCTCAACTACTACCGCTCGCGGCGCTGCCCGCACTGCCGCCGCTTCACCCTGCGGCAGCACTCCGTCGAGCAGGTGGCGCTGACGCGCACCTATCGTGAGATGGAGTACACCTACGTCTGCTCGTCGTGCGGGGCCACCGTGCGGCGGCGGGTCCGCTCCGAGCGCGGCAACCGCTTCGGCGGTCCGGGCGGCGGAATGATCATCGGCGGGGGAGGCTTCGGCGGCATGGGCGGCGGAAGCATCGGCGGCTCGTTCGGCGGCGGAAGTTTTGGCGGGGGCGGTGCCGGCTCGAAGTGGTAGCATGCGGACAAACGACAAACAATCAAGTAAAAACAACTGATAAGCGTATGAAAAAATGGATCTGGATCGCCGTCGTCGTCATCGTCGCGATCTTCATCTTCAGCTCTTACAACGGGTTCGTTTCGAAGGAGGAGGCCGTTAATACGGCGTGGTCGAACGTTGAGACGCAGTACCAGCGTCGTTCGGACCTGATCCCCAATCTGGTCAATACGGTCAAGGGCTATGCCGCCCACGAGTCGCAGACCCTCGAGAGTGTGACCGAGGCCCGTTCGAAGGCCACGTCGATCAATCTCACGGTCGATGAGCTGACCCCCGAGACGCTCGCCGCCTACCAGCAGGCTCAGGGCGAGGTCCGCTCGGCGCTGGGCCGCCTGATCGCCGTGGCGGAGCAGTACCCCGACCTGAAGGCCAACCAGAATTTCATCGAGCTGCAGGCCCAGCTCGAGGGGACCGAGAACCGCATCTCCGTGGCCCGCAAGGCCTTCAACGAGGAGGCACAGCGCTACAACACGGCCGTGCGCCGCTTCCCGGGCAATCTGATCGCCGGTCTGTTCGGCTTCGCGCGCAAACCCTATTTCGAGGCGGCAGAGGGCACGGACGCAGCCCCCGAGGTACAGTTCTGAGATGTCCGCCGAAAAGACCCGCGGCTACGTGCTGGG